>Ga0070697_100002840_pt1 | contig 13322 bp, 12 predicted proteins | sample KBSK1501metaG_FD_65475 | JGI IMG/M metagenome (GOLD analysis project Ga0070697, IMG submission 65475) | Corn, switchgrass and miscanthus rhizosphere microbial communities from Kellogg Biological Station, Michigan, USA - KBS K1-50-1 metaG | ecosystem: Host-associated > Plants > Roots >... | reverse complement strand
GTATAATGCGGCGAAATGGCCCGGTCTATGTGGCGGGGCGCAATCAGCTTCGGGATGGTGGCGATCCCGGTCCGCATGTACCTCGCCACCGAGGCGCACAGCGCCGTTTCGTTCCGGCAGCTCTGCCCCCATTGCCAGCTTCCGATCAAGCAGCAGCGGCACTGTCCGACGGACGATCACGTCGTCGCCTTCAACGACGTGCTCAAGGGCTACGAGGTCAGCAAGAACCAGTTCGTCCTCATCGACGAGGAGGACCTCGACAAGCTGCCGCTTAAGACCACCCGGACGATCGACATCGTCGAGTTTGTCGAACGGAACGAGGTGCCGCTCGGCCTCTACATCAAATCCGCCTACTACCTCGAGCCCGAAGAGGTCGGCGTCAAGCCCTTCTATCTGCTGAAGCGGGCCCTCGAGGACACCAACAAAGTGGCGGTCGCGAAGATCGCGCTTCGTGATCGCGAGCACCTGTCCCTGATCCAGGTCGAAGGCAACACGCTCCTCTGCAATACCTTGAACTGGCCCGACGAAATCCGATCGACCGAAGAGCTCAACCTGCCGCAAAACGTGACGATCAGCGACAAAGAAGTCAGCATGGCGACCTCGCTGATCGACAACCTGACGGACACCTTCCAGCCGGAGCGCTACACCGATGACTACAAGGCGGCCTTCCAGCAGATCGTCGATCAGAAGATGAAGGGCCTGAAGATCACGGCGCCGACGGCGACGCAGGAGCCGAAGGTGATGGACCTGATGGCGGCGCTGCGCGCCTCGGTCGAGGCGACCAAGCAGGGAAAAAAGAAGCCCGCAGAGAAGCCTGCGGCGCGCGCGGCAAAGGTCAAGGTGGCCGCCAAAACGTCAGCCGCGCGACCTTCCGCTAAACGGCGCACAGCGTAGCTACGCGTAGTACCCTCCGCTAGAGTGCCGGCGCGTTCGCGAACGGTTGAGCTCGACCTGCCATTTGAAGCCGCCGTCCCGGATCGGCTGCGGCCGATGCTGCCGATGCCGGCGGCGGAGCCCTTCGATTCGCACGAGTATGCCTTCGAAGTTGCGTGGCATGGCATCCGGGCGCTGGCGCGCATCGACCGCGGCCAGGTTCGTCTCTGGGGGCGCGACCTGCGCGACCTCACCGGTCGCTATCCCGAAGTCCAGGCGCTGGCGGCGATCGCCCCGGCCGAAACGATCGTCGACGGCGAGTTGATCGTGGCGGATAGCGAGGGACGTCCCGATAACGTGGCCCTCGAGAAGCGCCAGCAGGCGGCCAATCCGGAGGCGGTGGCTCGCGCCGTCGCCGCCCAGCCGGTGACCTATGTCGTCTACGATCTGCTGTATCTCGCCGGCCGCTCCATGCTCAAGCTGCCGTTGCTGCGGCGCCGCCCACGGCTGAGCGAGACGATCCGCTCCTCGGCGCGGATCTACGTGGTGGAACCGGTCGCCGATGATGGCCTCGCGCTGTTCGATGCCGCTCAGGAGAGAGGGCTCGAGGGCATCGTGGCCAAGCGATACGACAGCCCCTACCGTCCCGGGCAGCGCCACCCCGATTGGCTCGCGGTCGAAGCGGTCCGCCGCCAGGACTTTGCCGTCATCGGGTACATTCCGCAGGCGAGCGATCGTCTCCTCGAGGCGTTGATCATCGCCACCTACGACGGTCGCGGCTACCAGCCCGCGGGACGCGTCGGGGGAGGCTTCGATGCCAGCACTTCGAAGCGTTTGCGCAAGGCGCTGGACGCCGTGGCCAGCTCGCCGGCCCCAACCGATGCCCGCTGGGTCGACCAGCGGATCCGCTGGGTGGAGCCGCGCCTCGTCGTCGGGATCAGGTACAGCGAGTGGGATGGCGGCGGACAGGTCCGATTTCCGATCTTCAGCGGGCTGCGTCCGGAGGTGTCACCGCAAGAATGTGTGCGCGCCGCGATGGTCGAGCCGCGGCAGGCCGCCGGACCGCGCCTCCTCGACATCCAGTTGCCTCGCCTCCCCATCTAAGTCACCGATAAACCAGGAGGGTGTCCCGACCTGTGGTAAATATGCTTACCAGATGGTAAGCTTTCCTTCCAATGCGTCTCGTGAATGGCTTAGACGACATCTTTGCCGGTCGGAGCGAAGTTCGGGTCCTCCGAGCCCTCGACGAGTTGCCGGACGGCTTAGCGGTCAGCGCGCGGGAGCTGGCGCGCAGGTCTGGCTTATCCCACCCTACGGTTTCGAGCGTGCTGGCGGGGCTCACCGAGCAGGGCGTCGTTCATGCTCGGCGTGCCCTGAGAGGCGACGCCTTCGAACTCAACCGCCGGCACGCCGTCAGTGAGAGGCTACGACCTCTCTTTGATTGGGAACGGCATCTGCTTCAAGAATTCGTGACTTTCCTGGAAAAGCAAATTCGGAGAAAGGCACCAAGCGTTTCCGCTGCGTACCTGTTCGGTAGTGCAGTGCGCGGCGAAATGACGCCTGGCAGCGACGTTGACCTAGCGGTTATTGTCCTGAAGCCGGCGGACGCAAGTGGCACGAGCGCAGCCCTGATGGAAGTTGCCCAAGCGGTCCGCCTGCGGTTCGGCAATCGATTGGATGTTTCCATCGGCTTGTCCCCAATCGATGAGTTGCAGCGCCCGCGTCGGCCCGGACATCGTTTGTGGGCGACTGTGGCGCGGGAGGGGATCCCGGTGATCGAAGCGGATAAGCCATCCGAGTCGAGGCGACGGGCGAGGGCAGCGGCTCGTGCCTAAGCGGACCAAGTCCGTCACGATGCGGCGGGGTGATGCAGCCCTGTACCTGGCCAAGGCGAAGCAACTTGCGGAAGAAGCCCAGTTGGCTCTGGGCGGTTCTCGATACGATGCTGCGATATTGAATTCCATCCATGCTGGAATCAGTGCAGCGGATGGAGTTACCGTAGCTCTTGCCGGCCGTCGATCGACGGATCCTGATCACCAGCGTGCGGCGGATCTTCTTGAGGAGGTTGGAAGGGGTTCCGAATCCATATCCGATCGAGTCAAGCAACTGAGGGGGCTCCTCGCAAAGAAAAACCAGGTTGAGTACGAATCGCGGCGGACAACAGCTAAAGAGGCGGCAGATGCGGTCGCCCGGGCTGAGCGGATGGTGCAATGGGCTCACGAGGTTGTCCAAAGAGCGCGGCTCTAGCCTGGCTCATGCCGCTACTGTTCGCTGGTGGCCCGCCGGTTCTAATCCGCGCAGTGGCCGGTTCCGGTAAGTAGCCCGTTGCGCACTAATCGAACAGCCTTGCTCTTGCACGCTTCGTCTGGCTACGGCCGCCGGCACTAATCTAGGGACCGTGGGTGGTGAATGCCGGAATCATACTTTCAGCGGTCGGTGGTTATTCAAGCCCATATTAGGAAGCACCACCTTGAGCGGCTAGCCAGTTCCATCGGAAGCCTCCGGTCAAAGGTTTGCCGATTCGGGTAGCCGTGACATTCATCGACCGCGACGAATCTACCGCCTACGCCTCAATTGCCGATTTTATTTGCGGCTCTCTTCATTCGGCTTCCCAGACAGCCCGTAGCGGCTAAGCTGATTCGGTGGCCGTGCGAAATCCGTGGAATAGTGCTTACGAGGGATCGCCGCCCTGGGACATAGGCCGACCCCAGCCCGAGTTCGCGCGGCTTGCGCAGGCCGGCAAGCTGATGGGGCGGACCCTCGACGTGGGCTGTGGCACCGGAGAACACGTTTTGCTTGCGGCGCAGCATGGTGCTGACGCCATGGGAGTCGACATCGCCGAACTTGCGATCGAGCGTGCTCGAGCCAAGGCGAAAGAGCGCGGCATTAGGGCGACCTTCAAGGTCGCGGACGCGCTCCACCTCGAGCAACTCGGACTGTTTTTCGATGTGGTTACCGACAGTGGGGTCTTCCACGTCTTCGACGACGAACAACGCCCGATCTTTGTCCAGAGCCTCCGTTCTGCCCTTCGGCCGGGTGGTAAGTACTACATGATGTGTTTCAGCGATCGTCAGCCCGGCGACTGGGGCCCCCGCCGGGTTTCCAAAACGGAGCTGAGGAGCGCCTTCGCGGTTGGCTGGTCGATCGACTTGATCGAACCGGCGTTGTTCGATGTCACGATCGACTCCAACGGGGCTCAAGCGTGGTTTGTAGAGATACGACGCGAGCCTGAGTGAAGCGGCTGGCGGGCGCCGAAACCGAACAGTTCAAGTCCGGCCAGACATCGACTCACAGCGAACACGCGGTGCGATACCCCCGAAAGCGTTCATTCGCGCGCCTGGACGATTCATCACCCTGCCAGGGGTTGCTTGCAGCCCCTGGCGGACACAAGTCGAAGAATTGAAGTGGACCGGGAGCTTAAGGCGAGGGGAGCAGGAGGAGGGACTCGAACCCCCGAGAGCCTATCCGAAAACAGGTTGCCCAGCCTCTAGGCGTCTGCCCACTCCCCGACTGCGAGTCTAGAGCGTGGCGCAGAACGGGTTCCGGCCGGTGGATAGGGCTGACGAAACCTATGGAACGGTCGGCACGATGAAGCCGAAGGTGTTTGCGGGCAGGCTGAGCTTCGCGACCTGGGAGCCATCCGGCCGAAGGACGCGCAGCTCGTCCCCGTTACCGAGCAGATAGATTGTCCGCCCGTCGGCCGAAACCCAGACCGAGTTGAAGGAGACATCGGGTAACCACCGACCCTTCACGGCCAGGTCCGGCAGATGGACGAGTGACACGCCACCCGGCGCACCAAAGTCGCCAATCGCATAGAGCCAAGTGCCATCTGGGGAGACGGCAGCCGTTCGGTCTATGCCGCCGGCGTAGGCGGGGGCGACCAGCAGGGAGCCGAGCCACGCCAGGGGGTTGCTGTCGACCGCTGCGGCCTTCGTCGACGTGACGATCTTCTGGTGGAGCAGGTCGACCACATGGAGCGCGCCCGTCCCCCCTTCATGAAGATAGAGGGTATTGCCGTCGGGCGAGAAGACCGGCGACACCCAGAAGGGGTTCCGCTGGCTGATAGCGACCTCGTGAGTCACTGTCATCGAAATCAGGTCGAACCAGGTGACCCGACCATCTCCCGGGCAGAAGGCGACGAGCGTGCGGCCGTCGCCAAGCACCCGGAACGGCAGGCCGCCGGCTGAATTCGGGCCGCCAACGACCAGCCCGTTGCACGATACCGCCGGTCCTGTCGAACGCTGCTCGACGCGAAGCCTGGCGCCGTCAAACGCGAGCTTCGTCACGGTGCCCCCGACGACGTAGACCTGTTGCGCTTGCGGCCCGACGATGACCGGCACGCCGTAGGCCGGTGCGCCGAAGTCGACAGGGTCCGTCAGGCGACCCGAGGAGAGGTCAACCAATTGAACTTTGGTCTTCGTGACCACCGCCAGATACCGTCCGTTGGGGCTCAGCATTTCGAGACCGCCTGCCATCAACGGAAGCGTGATGATGTTTTCGAGGCGGCCGTCAGTTGCGCTGTAGATGTGGATCTCAGCGCCAGCGAGGGCATAGAGTTGGGCGCCGTCCGGCGAGCGTAGGTCGACCGGCGCGTTGATCCGGCCCACCACGTGGCCGGTCGGGTCGATCCCCGTATCGACGTCACCGGCCGTGGTCTGGCTCGTGACCCACGCGATGTTGGCCCCTGGTCCGGGGACGATGGGCGTGGCCGGCGACGTCGTTACCGTTGCCGGTGTCACTCGAGCTCGATGCGTGGCGAAGACGACCGTGCCCAGGGCCAGACCGATCGCAAGCACGGCGGCGACCTGTGCCATGGCGAGGAACCGCCGGCGCCGTGGCGCAGCGTGAAGCCGCTGGGCGATCCGAGTCAGTAGCTCCGGTGTCGGTTCGCCGACACCGTCGAGCGCCTGATGGATTTCGGTTCGTAGCGCGTCTTCCGGGTTCACACTTGGGCCTCCGTGATTGGAAAATCCGCTCTCAGCTCGCGGATGCCGCGGTACAGCCGTCCGCGAACTGCGGCCAACGACACGCCGGCGATGGTGGCGATTTCCTCGAGCGGGAGATCGAGATAGAAGTAGAGGACGACGACCAGCCGCTGGTCTGGCCGCAACCGCTTCAGCGCGTTGCGCAGGTCAACGCCCTGCACCGCCGCGTCATCAGGCGACTCAGTGTTGGTTCGCTCGGCGTCGATTTTCAGCACGCCCCACCAACGGCCGCGTCGCGTAGTCCGGCATTGGTTCGCCACGATGCCGAGGAACCACGGTCGCATCTCGGTGCCATCTCGAAGCTGCTGGATCTTCCGCCACGCCTTCACTGCCGCCTCCTGGACCGCATCCTCCGCGAGCTGACGGTCCTGCAGCATCGCGGCCGCAAGCCGGTAGGCAGGTTCCAGCAAAGGCCGCAGCAGCGAGGTGAACGCCGCTTCATCACCGCGCTTCGCGTCCCGAACCAGGTCCGGGTCGGCGGCGTGCTCCATGCCGTCGTCCTATATACGCTTCGTCTACCCCGCTTTGTGACGCGGGACGTCGCATTCCCAAGCTCTGGGAAAGGGTTATAGCTCGTGGCGGATTCGAACGTGTGGGAATTGGGTCGACTCACCGCCATTAGGCCAGCCGTCTGAGCACTGGGCGCTGGTAACGGCACGCGTTGAGTAGCCCGTAAAGTAGGGGCGTGTCGATCCCGGACCGGGTCGCGGTGCGCCTGCGCGTCAATGGTGAGGAGGCGGCGCTGATGGTCCCGCCCTATAAAACCCTCCTCGAAGTCCTCCGGGAGGACATGGGATTGACCGGCACAAAACATGGATGCGAGCTGGGGGAGTGCTCGACCTGCGGTGTGCTGGTCGATGGCAAACCGTTTCTCTCCTGCCTGAGCATGCCGCTCGACCTCGAGGGCCGTGAGATCTTGACCGTCGAGGGGATGTCGTCCGATGGTCGATCGCATCCGCTGCAGATCGCCTTCGCTGAGCTGGGCGCCGCCCAGTGCGGCTACTGCACCCCGGCCATGTTGCTCACCGCCAAGGCGTTGCTCGACCGCAATCCGCATCCGAGCCGCGATGCGATCATGGAAGCGCTCGCCGGCGTCCTCTGCCGCTGCACCGGCTACCTCAAGATCTTCGAGGCGGTCGAGCTGGCGGCCTCGCGTACCGGGACGCTTGCGCGATGAGGCAACCGGCCGAGGAACTGTCGATCGTCGGGAAGTCGCTGATCAAGCCCGACGCGTTTTCCAAGGTCAGCGGACAGACGAAGTTCGCCGACGACCTGGCCCTGCCGCGGATGATCTACGGGCGTATCCTGCGCAGTCCGCACCCGCATGCGCGCATCCTGCGTGTGGATACGTCTCGCGCTCGGGCGTACCCCGGCGTGCTGGCCGTGCTCACCGGTGATGACCTGCCGATCAAGTTCGGCATCCTCCCGGTCAGCCAGGATGAGGAGGCGCTGGCGAAAGAAAAGGTCCGCTATGTCGGCGATCCCATCGCCGCGGTCGCGGCCACGGACGAGTGGATCGCCGACGAGGCGCTCGACCTGATCGACGTGCAGTTCCAGGAGTTGCCGCCGGTGATGTCGATCGAGCAGGCGATCGCCGGTGCCGGTGAACCGATCCACGGAAAGAGCAACGTGCACAAGACGGTGGCGCTCGAGTTCGGCGATACGGACGAGGCGCTGCGCGCGGCCGCCCACGTGCGCGAGGACACGGTGTTCTTCGAGGGCAGCACGCACCTCCCGATGGAGCAACACGCGGCGGTGGCCCAGGTCGCGGCCGACGGCAAGCTCACCCTGTGGACCTCGTCGCAGACGCCGCATTATGTCCATCGCGCCCTCGGCAAGGTGCTCGAGATGCCGATGAGCCGCATCCGCGTGATCGCCACGCCCAACGGCGGAGGCTTCGGCGGCAAGAGCGACATCTTCGCCCACGAGCTGGTCGCCGCCAAGCTCGCGCTCGTCACCGGGCGCCCGGTAAAGATCACGCTGACCCGCGAGGAAGTCTTTTACGCGCACCGCGGGCGGCACCCGGTGCTGATGAAGGTCAAAACCGGGTTCGGAAAAGACGGCCGGATCACCGCCATGCAGTTCCAGAGTTTTCTCGACGGTGGCGGCTACGGGAGCTACGGGGTCGCCAGCACCTACTACACCGGCGCGCTGCAGGCGACCACCTATGCGATTCCGCGATACCGGTTCGAGGCTGTCCGTTTCTTCACCAACAAGCCGCCCTGCGGCCCCAAGCGCGGCCACGGCACGCCCCAGCCGCGCTTCGCCCTGGAGACGCACCTGGACAAGGTCGCCGAGGAGCTGGGCATCGACCCGGTCGAGCTGCGCCGGCGCAACCTGCCGAAGCCCGACTCGCGCACGGTGAACTGGCTGCGGATCACGAGCATCGGACTTACGGAGTGCATTAATAAGGTTGTCGAGGGCTCGGGCTTTCTGAAGCGGCGAACCTCGATGCCAGCAGGACGCGGCCTTGGCTTCGCGGTCAGCTGCTACCTCAGCGGCGCCGGGACCGCCATCTACTGGAACGAGATGCCGCACTCCGAGGTCCAGCTCAAGCTCGACCGCAATGGTGGCGTCTCCCTGCTGTGCGGGGCGATCGACATCGGCCAGGGCTCCGATCACATCCTGGCCGCGATCGTCGCCGAGGTGCTGGGCGTCGCACTCGAGGACATCCAGCTCACCACCGCCGACACCGACCTGACGCCGATCGACCTCGGCAGCTACTCGTCGCGGGTGACGTTCATGGCCGGTAATGCCGCGAAGGCGGCCGCGGAAAAGGTCCGCGACCGGCTGTTCGAGGTCGCGGCCAAAGCCCTGCAGTGTGACATCGACGAGCTGATCGCCCGCGACCACCGGATCGTTCGCCGCAGCCGTCCGGCGGATGGCATGGACTTCGCCCAGGCGGTCCAGCTCGCTGAGGCGCAGGGTGGGGTGGTGACCGGCACCGGTAGCTACACGCCGCCGAAGCTCGCCGGCCCCTACAAAGGATCGGGCGTCGGGCCCAGCCCGGCCTACTCCTACTCGGCCGCGGTGGTCGAGGTCGACTGCGACAGCAGGACGGGCGAGGTGCGCGTGCCGGAGGTGTGGATCGCGCACGACATCGGCCGCGCCATCAACCCGATGCTGGTGATCGGCCAGGTGGAGGGCAGCGTCTACATGGCGCTCGGGGAAGCGCTGATGGAGGAGCAGAGCTTCCGCCTGGGCCTGCACAAGTTTCCTTCCCTGCTCGAGTACAAGAGCCCGACCGCGCTCGAGACCCCGATCATGCACACCTATCTGGTGGAGACGATCGACCGCGAGGGTCCCTTCGGCGCCAAAGAGGCAGGGCAGGGCCCACTGCTGCCCGTTATTCCGGCGGTCGCCAACGCCATCTACAACGCGCTGGGCGTGCGGATCGACGAGGTTCCGATCACGCCGGACAAGGTGCTCAAAGCCATGAACGACAGGTCGAAGCGCGTCGGACCGAAGTCGGTGCCGGCCTTCGACTTCCCGCCACTGATCAAGGCCGACGTGCCGGACGAGTGGAAGGGGAAGTAGATGCTTCGCCTTCCGCGTCTGCGTTACCTGCGGCCGCGCACGGTGGACGAGGCGTCCGAGATGGCCGCCTCGAATCCCGGTTCGATGTTCATCGCCGGCGGCACCGACCTGGTGCCAAACCTGAAGCGCCGCCAATTCGACGTCTCGACGCTGGTCAGTCTCAACGCCTTACCCGCCAGCGCGGCCGTCGATGGCGATACGAGGCGTGGCCTCGATATTCGGGCCGGCGCCACCCTCGATGAGCTGGCGGCGCATCCGGCGCTCGACGGCCCCTATCGCGCGCTCGCGCAGGCCTGCGCCCTGGTCTCGACGCCGCAGGTGCGGATGATGGGCACGCTGGGTGGCAACCTGCTGGTCGACCCGCGCTGCAACTACTACAACCAGACCTATAGCTGGCGGAAGGCGGTCGGCTTCTGCTTGAAGAAGGATGGGGAGATTTGTCTGGTGGCGCGCAGCTCGCCGCGCTGCTGGGCCGTTTCGTCATCCGACAGCGCGCCGGTCGCGCTCGCCCTGGATGCGCAGGTCACGCTGCATGGGGCGGAGGGCAGGCGGCGGATTCCAGCCGCACATCTCTACCAGGACGATGGCATCGACTACACGAGCAAACGCCGCGACGAGGTCATGACGGCGATCCACCTTCCCGCGGTCGACGGCCGGATGACCAGCGCCTACTGGAAACTCCGGCGACGCCCGTCGTTCGACTTTCCCATCCTGGGCGTCGCGGTCGCCATCACCTGGGCCGATGGCGTCGTGCGTCACGCACGCGGCGCGCTCGGCGCTGTGGGCTCGCAACCGGTGAACATCACGGCCCTCCTGCAGCTCCTGCAGGGCACCCGCCCTGATGACGAGGCGATCGCTGCCGTGGCCGAGGCGGCGGACAAACCGTCGAGGCCGCTCGACAACACCGACCTCAGCCATTACTGGCGGAAGCGCATGACGAAGGTCTACATCGAGCGGGCGCTGCGCGAGGCATGCGGGCTACCTCCGCTCGACGGGCGCCTCAGCGCCCAGGTCAAGGCCAGTGCGCCCTGACCGTGGCTGCGAGCCGTGAGAGGTGTGGCAGGCCGGCGTTATAACCAGCAGTGAAGAAAGTCGTCGCGTGCATCGGAGCCGCCCTGTACCTGGCCGCCTGCGGCGCACCCGCGTCGACCTCAGGATCGAGTGCGACGAGCGTCACGACGGGAGCCGGGTCCAACGCCGTCGAGTTCGCCGGTAGCGCGTCGCGGTCACGGGCCACGACGGAGGTCAGCAGCCACACGCTGGCGCCGGTTGAACACCCGTCGAACCGCCTACCAGTGACGCCGGTTTCAAGGCCGGTCGCGCCGTTGCCGGTCGCCGATCCCGACCGCGGAACGGCCGACTTCAGCTGCCAGGGCATTGGCGCTCCGGGCAAGATCAAAGTCATGTGCGCGCCGCAATAGCCGGCGCACCCTCCGCGTTTCGTAGCTCGACGCCGTAAGCTTGGTCCCGCGATGAGGCTGTGTACTTACTCGGTCGACGCCGGCGCGCTGCGCCTGGGCGCCGATTGCGGCCGAGCCGTGCTCGACCTGGCAAGGTACTCGCATCTCCACGATGGACTGCGGTTGCCGGCCGACATGCAGGGGCTGCTCGATGCCGGCCCGGATGCCTGGCGTCACGCGGACGATCTGTGCCGGCGCTTCGCCTCGGAGCTGGAGAGCCATGACCTCGCCCAGGATGGCGAGGCCGGCCTTGCCTATCCGGCCGACCGCGTCCGCTACCACGCGCCGATTCCTCGGCCGAAAAAGGACGTCTTCTGCCTTGGCCAAAACTACGCCGCCCACGCCGCTGAATCCGGAAACCTTCCCCCAACCGCCCCGATTTACTTCACCAAGCCACCGACGACCGTCATCGGCCCCGATGAAGCGATCCCGTATCCACAGGGGCTGACGACACGTCTCGACTGGGAAGTGGAGCTCGGCGTCGTCATCGGGCGGGGCGGGCGGGACATTCCTGAGGCGCGCGCCCTCGATTACGTCTTTGGCTACACGGTCTTCAACGACGTCTCGGCGCGCGACCTCCAATACCGCTCGTCTCAGTGGTTCAAGGGCAAGTCGCTGGATGGCAGCTGCCCGATGGGACCCGTAATCGTCACGGCCGACCAAATTCCCGATCCGCAGCGTCTACGCCTGCAGCTGTCGGTCAACGGGGTCAAAAAGCAAGACAGCAACACTAGCGACATGATCTTCTCGGCGGCGCGGATCATCGCGGATCTATCCGCCGGGATGACGCTCGAACCCGGAGACTGCATCTCGACCGGGACGCCGCAGGGGGTGGGCGACGGCCGCAAACCCCCCGAGTACTTAAAGCGCGGCGACGTGATGGAGGCCGACGTCGAGGGGATCGGTGTGCTGCGGAATCCGGTTCGCTAGGGCTGGAGGTTCCAGTGCTCCAGCATGTCGACCGCGGGATACGCGGTCAGGTCATATGACACGGGCGTGATCGAGACGTATCCTTCGTTGACCATCTTCGCGTCGGCATGCTCCTCCAGTTCCTGCAGCTTGAAGGTGCCGTCCAACCAGTAGTAGGTCTGGTTGCGCGGATCGGTGCGCTTCTCGAACCGTTCTTCCACGCGCGAGTCGCCCTGCCTCGTGATGGCGACGCCCTTGATCTTCTCCTCGGGCAGGTTGGGGATGTTGACATTCAAGAGCGTCTTGTCGGGTAATCCCCTGGCGATCACCTGCAGCGCGAGCTTCCTGGTGAACTTCGCGGCGTAGGTGAAGTCGGGGTGGGTGAAGGTCGCGAGCGACACCGCGATCGAAGGGATGCCGAGGATGCGAGCCTCGGTCGCGGCGCTGACGGTGCCGGAGTAGATGACATTGGTGCCGGTGTTGGAGCCGAGGTTGATGCCCGAGACCACCAGGTCCGGCGGGCGAGGCAGGATCGCCTTGATCGCGATCTTGACGCAATCCGCCGGCATGCCGTTGACCGCGTAACCGAAGCGAACGTTGCGCCGCACCACTTCCTTGGTGCGAAGGGGAAGCAGGAGCGTGATCGCATGGCCGACCGCGCTCCGTTCGGCGTCGGGCGCGACCACTTCGACCTCGCCAACCTTGCGCAACTCCTGCCAGGCGGCCAGGATGCCCTGAGCATAGATGCCGTCGTCGTTGGTCAACAGGATCAGCGGTTTTGCCACGACTTCGCCATCAATGATGCGCCTTCGGCGCGCTTATACTGGATCGGGCGACGATGGAAGATCCCATCCTGGAGTTCCTGCGGTCCCAGGCTCGTAACTACCGCTGCCGCGTGTGCGGCAGCAACCACAAGGGCTCGCAGCTGCGCAAGATCGGCAACCACAACAACAAGCTGATCGTGCAGGTGACGTGTGGCCGCTGCCGTGACTCGTTCTTCCTTCACGTCGAGTTCGCCGGATCAATCGTCAACGCCGTCGAAGAAGTGACCCGCGTCGCCGCTCCCTCGCCGCGGGACGCGGACGAGATCGAAGGCGATCCGCTCACGCACGATGAGGTGCTCGACGCCCACCAGCGCCTCTCGGCCTTCAGCGGCAAGCTGACCGAACTGCTCGAAGACTAAACCGGGCGGTGGCGCCGTCCAGCGATTCGCGGCGCACTCGGACATAGGACGAGTGTCCTCGTGTGCTCGCGCGAATCGCATTCGGCGCCTGCCCTCTTACGCGCGAAAGCGCGACTCGGCCTGCGGCCTCGTTACCTTCTAACCTAAGCGGCGATAGCCGCTGCGGTAATAGACCAGCGGTTCGACCTCACTGCGAACCTCGAGCGCGGTCACCTGACCGACGATGACCGAGTGGTCGCCCGCCTCCAGCGTGCTGTGCACGGTGGCTTCGAGGTAGGCGACTGCCTCGTTGAGCAGCGGCGCGCCGCTGACACCCACGTGATAGGCGCCGGCGACGAACTCCGGGCCCTTGAGCCGCGCGTTGTCGGCGAAGAA
>Ga0070697_100002838_pt1 | contig 13328 bp, 7 predicted proteins | sample KBSK1501metaG_FD_65475 | JGI IMG/M metagenome (GOLD analysis project Ga0070697, IMG submission 65475) | Corn, switchgrass and miscanthus rhizosphere microbial communities from Kellogg Biological Station, Michigan, USA - KBS K1-50-1 metaG | ecosystem: Host-associated > Plants > Roots >... | reverse complement strand
GTTTCTTCTCCAACTATGCGGCGTGCGATCTGCCGGCCAACGTGTTCGCCTGATTGCATCGCAACCGAACCTAGTTGAGGCAGGACTTGTCCCTCCGAAGCAACTTCACCCATATCACCCACGACAAAGACCTGCGGATATTCCGGGACACTCAGATCAGGATTCAGTTTTACTCGCCCACCGCGCCCCAGCGGCGCACCCAACATCCGCGCCAGCGGACTCGCCTGAACGCCGGCGGCCCAGATAAGCGTATGTGCTTTGATTTCTTCTCCCGACTTCAGCTTCACCGAGGTTGGACCAACCTCGGCAACCGCTTCGCCCAATCGCAATTCAACTCCTCTTTCTTCGAGCTCTCCTTTTGCATATTCCCGCAAGTTCTCTTTGAACGCTGCCAACACCTCCTTGCCCATCTCAACGATAATTATGCGCGCTTTTTCAGTTGCGAGCTCGTGATAGTCCTTCGGTAACAAGTTATAGAACAGATCAGATAATGCGCCTGCAGTCTCGACGCCAGTGGGCCCGGCCCCAACTACGACGAAAGTAAGGGCACCCTCGTCGATCAGTGCCGGGTCTTGTGCGGCGGCCTCGAATTGCTTCATGACCTGGTTCCGAAGTTTTACGGCATTCGTTAGCGTGTAGAGTGGGAATGCGTGTTCGGCTGCTCCCGGAGTGCCGAAGTAATTAACTGTCGTCCCGCCTGCGAGCACCAGATAGTCAAAATTTATTTTGTCACCATTCTCCATCAGTATTTGTCGCGCGGGTACATTGATACCGGTAACCGTTGCCAGACGAAAGTTCACATTTTCCTGGTGGCGAAACATGCTTCGCACAGGCGCACCGACGTCTTCGGCATTGAGCAAAGAAGTGGCAACCTGATAAAGGAGCGGTTGGAATGTGTGGTAGTTGTGTCGATCGATTAGCGTGACATTGACTGGAACGTGACCCAATTGCTCAGCGACTCCGAGTCCACCGAATCCCGCTCCAACAATCACGACGTGGGGATATTTACTCATTCTTCATATCTCGATCCGTTAGCTTTGACAGCCACTCGGTGGTTTGCAACATATATTCCACATCAGACGCTCCGGAATGCACTCATTTGACAGACCTATTCACGAGCAGTTGCCGGAATTGCCGGGCTTGGTTTGAACGTAACCTGCATATCTCCGACATTCAGTGGAAGTTATTCCGTTCCTAAGCTCAGAACTCCTAAGTAATTGGTGAGATGCCGTCGCGCTCGGCTCTGGCAAACGCGTTGCTGTCCTCTTGAGCATGCGTTCATTAGGCCTAACTTCAATTGCCGTCGTCCTGGGGTTACTTGTGCTCATTCCAGGTCGAACTCAGGCACAGGAACTTACTCGTTTCCAGGCAGAACCATTAACGCTCGATCAAGCTATAGCTCTGGCTTTAGAGAAGAACCATGCTATTCGGATCGCGCGACTGGAGGTCGAAAGGTCAGACGATGAGATTTCTGCTGCGAAAACGTTTCGTCTTCCTTCGTTGCACGCCTATTCCTTAGTTTCAGGGAATCTGGCTACAAACCAACTAAGCGTTCAAAATCCCGTCAACGGCTTGTTCCCAGGTCTTGGCCCTTTCTTCTCGCTGAATACCGAGCGTAAACCCACCGCATTGATTGGGGCATCCGTAATTGAGCCGTTGACGCAGCAATATCGAATCGGATTGCAGATCAAATTTGAACGAGTCTCCCGCGATTTGGCTCAAGCAAAACTGCGCCAGCAGCAGAACGAAACCATTGACCAGGTAAAGAAGGCATATTACGCAGTGCTGCAAACGCAGAGTGGGTTGACTAGTGTGCAGGAGGCCCTGAAGTCTTACCGCGAACTCGACAAGATTACGGGTGATTATGTAGTTCAGCAGGTAGCGCTCAAGGCTGATCAGTTGACCGTCCAGACGCGATTAGCGCGAGTCCAATACGAAGAGCTGGAGTTGACCAGCCGGCTGGCCACACAGAAGGAACAGTTGAACAGCCTCATGGGTCGAGATGTTGTTGCTGCGTTTGAAGTGGCCCGTACCCCCGAATTCGTCTCTTTTGAAACCGATTTGACAGAGGCCAGAAAAGTCGCTTTAGAGAAGCGGCCGGAGTTGCAGCAGGCACGGTTGCAGATCCAACAAGCCATACTCGATCGACGAATCAAGAAGTCGCATTACCTACCCGATGTCAGTGCTGGTTTCACCTACTTGACTGCGCGCAATTTTAGTGACGCGGTGCCAAAAAACTTTGCCAACGTTGGGGTAGCGGTGACTTGGGAGGTTTTTGATTGGGGACGCAAGAAAAACGAACTTGCAGGTAAGGACAAAGCAATCGAGCAGGCCAAAGCTGGCTTGAGCGAGACTGAAGACAAGATTTTGATCGATGTCGGCGACAGACTGCGGAAGTTGCAACTCGCCGGTCAGGCGCTTCGGGTAGCGAGACTTTCAGAGGATTCGGCAAAAGAGAATCTAAGAGTCAGCACGGGTCGTTACAAGTTTCAGACCGTGTTGCTGTCAGATGTGCTTCAGTCTCAGGCTTTTCTCGCGGAGGCGAGTCATGATTACCAACAGGCGTTGCTCGCGTTTTGGACGGCGAAAGCGGAATTTGAAAAAGCACTGGGAGAGGACAAGTAAACATGGCTGAAACAAAACAGGCCACAGCGGCCGTCGAGTCAAACCCAGGCAACAACGGGACAACTACCGCTAAACCTGAAACCACGGCGCCGTCTGCTAAGCCAGAAACCAATGCTCCGTCCGCCAAACCATTAACCACGGTGTCGCCTGCCGAGGACGCAACACAACCAGTCAAAAAAGGTGCGTCGACCAGGAAGACCTGGTTCAAAAAGCTGATTCCGGTGGCAGTGTTGGCGCTGGCAGCTATTATTCTTTTTGGCATCAGCGGTGGTTGGTCAAGGTGGGTAGGAAGCGGCCGGCAAAAAACTGACGATGCCATTCTCCGCGCAGACATCACTCCTTTAAGTACGCGCGTTTCCGGCACAGTGGCTCAGGTTGCGGTCGCCGACTATCAACACGTCAAGGCAGGCGACCTATTGGTCCAATTAAAGGACGACGATTTCAAAGCTCAGGTAGCTCAAGCAGAAGCCGGCGTGTCCGCAAGCGAGGCAGCGCTTGAGAACAACGCAAAACAGAAAGAATTACAAGGCTCCCGAATCACGCAGGCACAAGCGGGCATTCAAGCCGCCAGCGCAGAGGTAGCTCAAGCCGGAGCGGCCATCGATGCGGCGAAGTCCGACGTTGCCAATGCCAAAGCAGCCGTTGATGCGGCGGAGGCCAGGATCTCGGACGCGCAAGCTGCAGTAGCGGCCGCTCAGGCCGACGCAGAAAGAACATCGCTGGAGCGAAAGCGCCAGGAAGCATTGGTAGATCTTGGCGCCGCAACCAAACAGAAACTCGAACAAGTGGTCGCCGATCAGGAACGCTTCGCCGCAATTCTAGACAGCCGCAAAGCTGAGCTGACACAAACACGCGCGCTGGTAGAGAGCCGGCGCGCGGAGTTTTCAAAAGCACGTGCCCAAGTGTCGCTACGCCAGGCTGAACAACAACGCGCGCGGGCTCAAATGATGAGTCGCTCGGCAGAGGTCGACGCCCAGATTAAGCAGCGTTCGGTCTTGGATGCGCAGGAGCAACAGCTTCAGGCCGATCTGAGCGCCAAAAAGGAAGCATTGAAAGTGGCGCAGACCAATCTGGACTACACCCGAATCCTCGCGCCGACCGACGGGATAGTTGGTGAACGCAAGGTTAGAGTGGGCCAACTGGTTTCGCCCGGCACGCAAGTGTTATCTCTGGTAGAGAACACTATCTGGGTGCAAGCTAACTACAAAGAAACGCAGCTCACGAACGTCACGAAGGGTGACGCAGCCGAGATTACCATCGACACGTTCCCGGGAGTTGTACTGAAAGGTCACGTCGAAGAGATTGCTCCCGCTAGCGGTTCTCAGTTCGCTCTCTTGCCACCCGACAACGCGACGGGGAACTACACGAAGATTGTTCAACGTATTCCCGTGAAGATAGTGCTCGATCCAAATCCGTCGATTGCCAATCGTCTTCGCGCCGGCATGTCGGTGGTTGCCGAAATCAGGCCCGGAACGAAAGCGAAAGCGTGAGTGATGAACGTTTCGTTCAGCCAAAGTTTGGATAGATTTGAGACTCTCGACGTCCCAAAGCTGAAAGCTCTGGTAAAGTCGCTGCAAAACCCTTACGTCGGCACGTTGGGCGTGTTCCTCGGCGCCGGTCTTGCCACTTTGAATGGTCGTTTAATCAGCGTTGGGTTGCCCGACTTGCGCGGCGCAATGGGACTGGGAATCGATGAAGCAAGTTGGATCCCAACGTCGTATAACATGGCGCTAATGTTTATTGGTCCGTTTTCGGTGTTCGTTGGCGGATTACTTGGCGCGAGGCGTGTGCTGCTCTATTCCGGACTCATATTCATTCTGTGCTCAATACTCCTGCCCTTCTCGCCAAACTTGAAGGTGATGCTCTGTTTGCAGGTGATAAGCGGTCTCTCTTCGGGCACGTTTTATCCATTAACGCTTAGCTACGCGCTACGTGCTCTGCCGGTGCGCTTCGTGATCTACGCCATCGGCGCCTATTCAATCGATATTGTTGGCGCAACCAGCATCGGTACCGCACTCGAAGCCTGGTATGTCGAACACTTATCGTGGCACTGGGTTTTCTGGCAAAGCGTCGTGTTTACGCCGTTGATGATGCTCTGTGTGTATTTGGCGATTCCTCCGCAACCACCACGTTCAGGCCCGAAGCCGGCAATCAGTTGGCGAGGCTTTCTTTATGGCAGTCTTGCTTTAAGTTTGATTTACGGCGCACTCGACCAGGGCGAACGACTGGATTGGTTAAACTCAGGTGTCATTGTGGGGCTCCTGCTCAGTGGAGCTTTCTTACTGGTGGTGACGGTTCTTCGCAGATGGCTTTCGCCAAATCCTCTGGTGAATCCCATCTTCGTAGTAAATCGCAACACCGCAATCCTGGCGGCGTCTCTCTTCTCTTTTCGTTTCGTGATGCTGGCGATTGCTTTTCTGCTGCCCGCTGTTCTTGGTGTGACGCAGCAGTACCGTCCGCTCCAAACAGGACGAGTGCTACTTTGGCTGATTCCATCACTAGTTGTGACGGGAGTCATTGCAGCGCGGTTGATGCGTCGCGTCGACAATCGACTCGTGCTCGCCTCAGGCTTTGCGATCGTTGCAGGAGCCTGCTTGTTGAATGCTCAGCTAACCAGCTCCTGGTCTGGCGACAATTTCTTCATTTCGCAGATCGTGCTTGGTTGCGGGCTCCCTCTGGCTTTCACTGCGCTCGTTGGTTCAATTGTGCAGAATTCTTTTGATTCAGGCGCTCTCACCAATCCGATCAACATCCTAACGTACTCAGCTTTCATACATTCGGTCAGGCTGTTAGGGGGAGAGACTGGATCTGCCATGATGCAGAGGCTTGTATCAGTGCGCGAGAAATTTCACTCGAACATGCTCGGCCTTCATGTCGATGGAGGTAGCTGGCAAGTGTCCGAACGTGTGGCTTCTCTCGCGCACGGTGTCTTCTCGAATTCTGCCGGCGCGGAACAGGCACAACAACGAGCAGTTGTCGTCCTTGGTGGACAGGTCAGACTACAAGCTTATGTGCTGGCCTATAGCGACTGCTACATTGCGATCGCTTTGGTTGCCGCGCTGGCGATCATTTTGATCACACTGATGAAGCCAATGAAGATTTACTTTGACGAAGGCTAACTGATAGTTAGTTTTTTTCGGCGCAATCAAGCAGTGATTGCATAACTTCTCCAGTCAGGGCGGATATCTTAATAGCGGTCGAGATCACCAGAGTTTCGATTCGTACTTCCTGTTCATGGGTGAGCGGACCCAAGCGGCGTCGCCAGCGCGCGAGTTCCGCTCGCGCAATTTCTTTCGGGCCACAGGAGGGAAATTTGTTTTGGATCTCGCTAGCCACGTGCAGAACTTCCGAGCGCCTTCCAACCGACCGAACTATGAAGCTGACTCACGGCAGCCTGTCGACGTTCACGCGACTCAATGATCCAGTTCTTTATGATCATCTCAGTTGTTAACTGTGGCTTTACTGGCGCCGCAGTCGCCTTATTATCTCTGTTATCTTCGCTTGGTCGTTTCACTACTCTTATTAAAGTTTTCATGACATCACCTTCAGATGTTTGAGTCTGGTGGACTCCGCGCCCGCTTTGCAGAAGCCCACCAACCTCGAGCACAAACATTCATTTAGCTGCGCTCACTTGAAAAATCTTTCAACCCTGATTAGGAAACTCGGTCGCAATTTAGCAAAGCAAGATGCTTGCCACCTCGTACACCTTCGCCCGGCCCTGATAATCCCCTTAAGTAACTTTGTTTGCGATGGAGATATTTGTTTGATTTGCGGCGCATGGCGGACAAGTAGGTTCTTGCGATCAGCGAAAGACCGACAATTCCGGCAGAGTTCTTGATCGGATTCCTGAATCGGCCAGTGCGCTGACACTCACTCGATGAGCTTCCTGTCGCTATTGCCATTTATGCGATTTTCGCCCAAACTCGCGTCTAAACCCGACGGGCCGCAGACAACATCGCCAGGATGGCAACCAGGCTGTCCGACGAACGACCGATCCGAGTTCTCGCAGGTCGTGTCATAGTTTGTTTTCAACCACTACATAGATTTTGAGGGATGTATGGCACACGCCAGGGCGAGCATTGGTGTAACGAATTACGCGGTCGCGATCAACGCCGGTAATCACGAGCTTAAAGCTGACGAAGGATTCAACCTGGGCGGTAGAGATGTTGGACCAGCACCCTATGAGCTGCTTTGTTCCGCGTTGTGTGCTTGCACGGCAATCACTCTGCGCATGTACGCAGAGCGAAAGCAATGGCCCTTACGTGGAATGTATGTAGACATCCACTTTAAAAAGGCGGGCCACGAAGAAACCATCGATCGCGTTCTGAGGTTTGATGGCGAGCTGGATGATCAGCAACGAGCGCGATTAGCCGACATTGCCGAGCGGACGCCTGTGACTCTGACACTCAAACAGGGACTTGCAATTAAGACTTCGCTCGAGTAGTGAAGTTAGCAAACGACTTTCGGTAGTGGTACAGCTTCAAAGATTTCTCATTCACGCCGGCGCTTTAGCCCGGCGTAGTCGCGTCAACCTGCGACTGAAAACCGTTTAAACGGTTTCGGGATTCGTTTGGCGCGTCCTGACACCTGGCTAAAGCCAGGTGTGAATAATAAGGGCCAAAAATGTACCAAGACCCGACTTTCGTCGATTCTAAGCAGTGGTCTACCAGGAGCTATAATACGAAGCACATTCAACATGAGTAGTCATGGTTCCATCAGAATTCTGACGGTAGACGATCATCCCATTTTGCGGGAAGGAATTGCCGCGATTTTGGGAGCGGAGACAGATCTTGAACTCGTCGCCGAAGCTAACAATGGGCGCGAGGCCGTCGATCAATTTCGCACTCATCGTCCGGATGTTACGCTCATGGATCTGCAGATGCCCCAGATGAATGGGATCGAAGCGATTCTGGCGATTCGCAAAGAGTTTCCTGGCGCCCGCATCATCGTTTTGACTACCTACAGCGGCGATGCCCAAGCCGTCCGTGCATTCGAAGCCGGAGCCTCAGGCTATTTGCTGAAGAGTATGCTGCGCAAGGAATTGATCGAGACGATACGCACCGTACATGCCGGCAGGAAAAGAATCCCACCTGAAATTGCTGTAGAAATGGCTGAGCACCACACCGACGATTTATTGACGGACCGCGAGGTTGAGGTGCTAAAGCAAGTCTCTGCGGGCAACGCTAACAAAGTGATTGCCGAACACCTTAAAATCTCCGAGGAGACAGTCAAGGCGCACATGAAAAATATTCTTTCAAAGCTAAGTGCGAATGATCGCACTCACGCGGTAACTATTGCTTTGAAACGTGGGATTATTGAGCTTTGAACTTAGTCACTGTCTATGGAGCGACGACGCCAGGTAATGATTAGGGTTTGGATGTAGTGACCTGATAGGCGGTTTTTGCGGGCACCAATAGTTCGACTTCAGTTCCTCTCTCAGCACCACTCCACAAGTTCAGCTGAGCGTTGATGCGACTCGCTCTTTCTCGCATTCCCTGGAGTCCGAAGTGATCCGTTCGCCCACCTTGTTTCAGGATTTGAGGATCGATACCACGCCCATCGTCGCGAATCCTGACCCGGAATTGCTGACGGTCATAGGTGATCTCTACTTCAAGCTGGTTACCTCCTGAGTGTGCAAATGCGTTCAGAATCGCCTCGCGGCCAATCGCATAAGTCTCTTCGATTACGAGCGGGTTGAGAGTGCGCGTTCGACCCTCGACCACCGTCTTGAAGGTTATCTGATCGTTAGAGATTTCATCAGCAACCTGGGCGAACGCCCCCGGCAAGTCGGAAAGCGAGATGTTGTCGCGCAGGTTCCGCACCCGTTCGCGGCCTTCGGCCATAACTTCATCCGCGCGATCCAGCGCATTTTCCATGCTTTGCCTCGCCGGCTGTTCTGGCGGGATTTGTTTGGCTGCGGCATCGAACTTCAGAATCAATCCCTGAACACTCTGCAAGAACGTGTCGTGCAAATCTCGCGCAATGCGTTCACGCTCACCAATTCGTTCTTCCATGCGTCCCCTGTAGATCGCTGCCACTTGGCGCACGCGCGCCACGTAAAGCAGCCAGATCAATCCGGCCACGGTCAACAGACACAGAAGCAAGAACCAATAAGTCTGATAAAACGCCGGCTTGATATAAAAACTGAGAGCGGCGCCGGTTTCATTCCAGACGCCATCGTTGTTGCAAGCGATCACTCTGAACGTGTAATTACCCGGACGAAGATTGGTATAGAAGGCTTCCCGGCGATTGCCGGCGGCCTGCCAATCGCGATCGTAGCCCTCCAGCTTGTAGCGAAAGAGTATCTTCTCCGGCGCGACTAAACTAAGCGCCGTGTAATTTATTTCCAAGTCGCGTGACAATGGAGGTAGGCGCAACTGCCCGCCTGAATCCGAAGTCGGATTGTAAATCTTACGGTCGGCGATGATCTGCTCGATATGCACCGGCGGCGGAAGGCGATTGAAGGGGAGGTGGCGTGGATCCACTACGCTCACACCGTCCCAAGGCAAAAACCACAGTTTTCCATCCGAGGTTTTGGCGACTTGCGGGCTGAAATGGCCGCCAATGGCAAGGCTCCTTACACCGTCTGAACTGTCGAAAACGCTAACCTGGATCGTCAGCGTCGGTCTCGCAACCCACGCCTCCAATTCTGGGCGTGCAATACGTACCAGACCGCAGGCTGTGTATAGCCAAATCGACTTTGCATCGTCTTCGATCGACCAGTGAACCGTATCGCAGGGCAAGCCGTTATTAGTGGCAAGGGTGGCCACCTGTCCGTTCTTCAAGCGGCTGAGCCCGCCGTCAGTAGCGGCCCAGAGGGCACCTTCCTGATCGAGTCGCAGGTGATTCACGCGTCCCTGGCCCAAACCATCGGCAGTCGTGTACGTAGCGCGTATCTGGCCGTCAAAAGAATAAGCAACCCCACCAAGATGAAATCCCAGCCACAGGCCCCCTTGCAAAGGGTCCGCAGCCAGAGCACTGGCATGATCCTTATGTCCCAGTCCGGACCAGGGAGTTTGCTGGATCTCAGTCCCTCGGATCAGATGGAAAAGGCCGACGTGCTCGTTGGCGATCCATAGACTCTCCGCGGTGTCCTCAACGATAGAAGGCTGGTTTCCGCCGGGAAGGCCCTTTATCGAAACAAATCGGCCATTCTCAAAGTATCCAAACCCTTGAAGTGTGGAAACCCAGATGCGTCCGGAGTGATCCTGAAAAAGAGAACTCGGAACAGGACCATTCCCTTTGGTTTTTTTTTCTATACCCCCGGTGTAGGTTGTCACTTCCGAGTTATTCCATCGTTCCAAGCCGGCACGAGTACTAAGCCAAACACTTCCATCCTGTGCTGCTAGAACGGATGACACCCTCGCACTCGACAAACTCTGGTTCACATTTATCGTGGCCGCGGCATAGTCGCGAAACCGATCGAGGCCGTTGACGGTGGCTACCCAAATATTGCCTTCCCGATCCTCGAAGAGAGCGTAAACGGCTTCACCTGAAAGGCCCTCAGAAGGGCCAAACACATCTGTCCTGCCTTGGTGAACATGCACCAGGCCTCGCTCCGAGGTTCCGATCCAAAGACCGCCATCGCGATCTCGAAGCAGCCTTCGGCCTTTGAAGGGAAGCACCGTGTCCGGGAGCGGATACGACTCGAACTTTCCGTTGACGAATCGTCGGAGTCCAAGTTGTGTGCCTATCAAGAGCGCGCCGTCATCGGTTTCGGCAAAACCCTGGATGCCGTCGATCTCGCCGGGCAGCGGATAGAAGTTTGGTGGATCCGGCTTCCATCGCCACAGCCCGTCCTTCACCCCCGCCCAGAGATTGCCCTTGCTGTCTTCATACAAACCGAGAACTGTGCCTCCAAGTTTGCCGTCGTAACATTGAACGCTGCCATTCCGAATCGCGCAGAGCCTTCCGGTGGAAACTCCACCTATGCCGACCCACAGGACGCCTTCATGATCTTCAAGGATCGGAAAAACATAGCCTCCACCAACCTCTGCGTAGCGGGTGAGCTTGCCGTCCTTCCAGCTTGCCAGCCCTTTCGAGGTGCCAATCCAAAGTGTGCCGTCGCGCGAGACGCGCAGCCTCGAGACGAGGCTGGAAGGGAGTTGCTGACCTGGTGGCGGCTCCCACGCGATGGTCCTGACACCATCGAAGCGAACCAAGCCGAATTCGGTCCCCAGCCAAAGATAGCCGTCGGACGTTTGAGCAATTGACGTGATTTGTCCTTTGAAAAAGCCGTCGCGGATCTTCCAAGACGTGTGCGCGTACTGACTGACTTCCAGCGACGGATTCAACGCGAATGCAGACGGAACCCAGACCATTAGCATGCAAGCCAACAATGCGGCGGGCGCAATGAAGGCTAGTGCTGGTCCGAACGCTTTCGCCATTGTGGGCACATCTTACCTCACAAGTCCCGAAGGGTCTGCAGCAGTCAGGATCTTTGAAAAGTGATTTGAGCGCCGCAAGTGCCCGGCCATTTAGGCCTCAGTAAGCCATTTCGAACAAACCCCGTCGGAGGCCAATCTACTTAGCGAAGGAAAGGCGAGCATCACTCCTTTTGGGGATGGACAAATCACCCGCATTGGTATTGACCGCCGTTCTACTCAGGAGTAGCCTCATCCTCAAAATCGCTTTGAGGTCTCGCTTATGCGTAAAGCCCCCGTACTCGCGGCCCTTCTCCTTGGTCTTTCGTTGACGTCTGCGCTGCGTGCCCAATCGACAAATGCCTCGCTCAACGGTCGCATAAGTGATCCCCAGAAAGCGTTGATCGTTGATGCCAAAGTCGCTCTGATCAACGCGGGCACAAATGTCCGTACTGAGACTACGACGAACGGCTCGGGAGAATATTATTTGGCGAATCTAGCCCCAGCCGTGTATCGAATCGAGATCGAGAGGCTAGGCTTCAAAAAGTTAGTTAAACCAGATTTGATCCTTCACGTCCAGGATGCACTCAGAATCGACTTCGGGATGACGCTCGGCGACGTCTCTGAGACAGTTACGGTGGAAGCCGGCGCGCCTCTCATGAATACGGAATCGGCAACGGTTAGCACGGTAGTCGACCGCACGCTTGTCGAGAATCTCCCGCTCAACGGCCGGAGTTTCCAGACGCTAATTGCGCTGACGCCGGGGGTGGTAGCCGTCGCCACAAAGTCGTCCGACCAAGGGCAATTCAGCGTAAATGGTCAACGCGCGGATGCGAACTATTTCACGGTCGATGGGGTCAGCGCTAATTTCGGTATCACCGGCTTCACCACCTTGACCCAAACCGCCGGCGGAGCATTGCCCGCGTTGAGCGCCTCGGGCGGAACTAATAGTCTCGTGTCAGTGGACGCGATGCAGGAGTTTCGTGTGCAAACTTCCTCATTTGCTCCCGAGTTCGGACGCACTCCCGGTGGGCAGATTTCCATTGTGACGCGCTCCGGATCAAACGCTTTTCACGGCACCCTGTTCGAGTATTTCAGGAATGACGTACTGGATGGCAGAGACTGGTTTGTAAACGCCAACCGCCTGGCAAAACCCGCCGAGCGACAGAATGATTTTGGCGGCATTTTCGGTGGCCCAATCCAAAGAGATCGAACATTTTTCTTCTTCTCTTACGAGGGTCTGCGATTGCGTCAGCCATTTACCCAGCAGACCGCCGTCCCGAACGAGGCGTCGCGACAAGCGGCTCCGGCCAGCATGCGTCCCTACTTGAATGCCTATCCCATCGCTAACGGAGGTGCGCTGGGGGCGGGGCTGGCGCAATTCAATTCCAGCTATTCAAATCCCTCGACGCTCGATGCGTACAGTATTCGCGTAGATCATGTTAAGAACTCGAAGCTCAACATCTTTGGCCGTTATAACTTTTCACCTTCAAGCTTAGAACAGCGAGGGCCCGCTTTCACCTCCGGTTCAGTGCTGAGCACGTCCAATTCGGTTTCAGCGACGGTGCATACTTTTACCGCGGGCGTCACGCAAATGATAAAGCCGAGAATCAGTAACGAAGTGCGCGTGAATTATAGTAACGACAGAATCGGTGTTACGTGGGCCCTGGATAATTTCGGCGGAGCTGTGCCGCTTTCCGATTCAATGTTGTTCCCATCGGGGTTTTCGTCCAAAAGTAGTCTTTTCTTATTTACCATCACCGGCGTTGGACAGTACCAGCAGGGCAAACAAGTCACGAACGAGCAACGTCAGATAAATATTCTCGACAACCTATCGGTCACCAGGGCGAGCCACCAATTGAAGGTTGGCGTGGACTATCGGTGGCTGGCGCCTTTCAGTAGCCCCTTTTCGTATCGTCAATTCATCCAGTTCTCTGGAGTGACGGCGACGCCCGGGGGAGCGCTTTCGGGGAGGGCAGCGTTTGCCCAACCGGCCGCCTTTCAAGGAAATGCGCTGCTATCGCAAAACTTCTCGCTTTATGGTCAGGACACTTGGAAACTCACGCCGCGTTTGACGGTGACCTATGGCTTAAGGTGGGACATCAATCCAGCTTTGAAGGGCAAGAATCCAGACAACGATCCGCTTACGGTTATCGGCTTGAATAATCCGGCGACTATGACGTTGGCGCCTCGTGGCACTCCGCTCTACCAGACGACATATGGCAATGTGGCTCCCAGGTTGGGGCTTGCCTACCAACTCGACGGCATCCGGAATTGGGGTGCGGTGGTTCGCGCCGGTTTCGGAATATTTTACGATCTTGGATCCGGTTCGCTCGGGGG
>Ga0070697_100002832_pt1 | contig 13345 bp, 11 predicted proteins | sample KBSK1501metaG_FD_65475 | JGI IMG/M metagenome (GOLD analysis project Ga0070697, IMG submission 65475) | Corn, switchgrass and miscanthus rhizosphere microbial communities from Kellogg Biological Station, Michigan, USA - KBS K1-50-1 metaG | ecosystem: Host-associated > Plants > Roots >... | reverse complement strand
TCGATGCGTTTGAAATTACCTCTTCTTCGACGAAGATTTCTTAGGCGGCACTTTACCGCCTGCCTTCCGAGCTTCTGACAGTCCGATTGCTATAGCCTGTTTTTTGCTGGTCACTTTCTTTTTCGAACGACCACTCTTCAAGGTGCCTTTCTTTTGTTCGTGCATCGCTTTCTCGACTTTTTCGGCTGCCTTCTTCCCATACCTGGCCATATTCTCCCTCCTTCATATATTGCGTTGCGACTCAACCATCTGAGTCCGTAAAGAAAAAGCGTCGCTACTGCTCAGTGAGTTCCGCCTGGTCCTTTTTTCAACTCATAAAAACTCTCAGGCGGTTACTCTTTTAAACAAGCACTATGCGGGTTCTTTGATCGCAAACACGATGCCACCTGAACCTTCGATACAGACCACAGGTTTGTTGGTGAAGTGTCGAGAACGCAATCGAAGCAAAACAAACTCGGTATGCATTTTGCCTAGTCATCATCCGACGGGCCTTCAATTTAGGCAATAAAAGTCCGAAATGTTGATGCAATTTGTCGCCACGAGCTCAGGCGGGCCTGATCCTGGTGTGTGTTACTCGTACGAAAGTGAGCATTGATGTTTCGATTTCATGCGAGGTAGTACAGCACAAACCGCTTTTAAAGATTACAACCTTAGTTTTGAATACGTGGAGGTAAAGGCGATGCAAGTGAAAGAAGTCATGACTGCCGATCCGGCATGTTGTATTTCAGAAACGACCTTACAAGAGGTCGCGCAGATGATGGTCGATCACGATTGTGGTGAGATACCCGTGGTCGAGAACAAAGAAACAAAACAGCCTATTGGTGTCATTACCGATCGCGATATTGTCTGTCGCACAGTGGCCCGGGGACTTAATCCGCTCGATCTAACGGCGGCTGATTGTCTGAGCAAACCCTGCGTGACCGTGACGCCGGATACGTCGGTTGAGGAATGCGGCAGGATCATGGAAGAAAACAAGATTCGCCGGGTGCCCGTTGTCGATACCGATGGTGCTTGCTGCGGCATCGTCTCACTCGCAGACATCGCGTTACATGCCGGGAAGAGCGTGGCGGCCGAAGTCGTCAAAGAGGTATCAGAGCCAACCTCAGCTGCCTCGGCTCAGGCATAGAGGATCTCTCGGGATCGCCCGGCGCAGGACAACCGGTTGGCAGCGCGGCTCACAGGTCACACGGATAATAAGAGACGTGTGGGTGCGGGCGCTGCCAGGCGGTGCTGTCTCAGTGCCGACCACCGGCTCAACGTTCAACCCACCCGGACCGACATCTTCAAGGGACCAGTCAGCCTGGCTACTCGATCCACGACTGCGACTCTGACAGCCTCCTGGAATGAATGTGAGTTCTTCGATGAAACATCCACCGAACGTATCCGACTATCAAAGAAACGAACGATGTACTCATCCATGCCTAAAGATTCCACCACGTGAGCTGTTAACTGGAAGGGGATTTGGTCCTTTGCCCAGAGATCATCGAGCACCGACTGTGCCGCAAACTCGAGTTTATCGAGCGTCATAAAAAACACCTCTAACAAGCAGGGCAAGTATTCTGCTGTTCAGGGAGGTAAGGAGGCGAAAGCAGTGGTGACTGCTTATATAACTTGCCGGTGGGAAACACAAGGTATGGGATAAGTGCGTTCGCGCACAGACATCGAAATGGATTTCATATACTGTTCATGTTTCAGTCCCAAGTCTCGCACCCAGTCCCCCAATGCCAGTCGGAGTCACAGTAACAGTCGCATGGGAGAATTATGAGCGCATTAGGCAATATGGAGACTGCAATTCGAAGATACCTGAGTGAACACAACGAGAACAAGCGTAATTCCGCAGAGAACTCCCGGCCGAACGGCCCGGATTCCGGCGAACTGGACAAATCCGACTCACCACACCACTCTCACCCCACTCCAACTGAACCAAACCAGTCTCCTACCGATTGAGTCCTACCGCCAGCGCCCCAATTCCTTTGAGCCCTGCGCTGGGCGCTGCGGTGCGCACTCAGTCCCCAGTCGTGCTTCGTCATCGGGTGCTGAGCATAGGAGGAGGAATTGAGAATATCTTTGCGGGAACGCTCGCTGGCTTTTACAGCACGAACGCGGCCGGCTTAACTCCTTCTTCGGATCAGGCGAGCGACGACAGGAGAGGGAAGAAACAAAGAATACAGCGCTCGATGCTTTCAACGCGGCAGGAAAGGTGCAAGCAGAAGAGCGTGGAATGGTAAACTGACCAGAGCTACTGGATGGCTTGCGATACCCAAAGCGAAAAACGAGACTTCACTGCCTAAACCGCAAAGGTGCTGATATAATTCAACTATGAGCTCGAATCACGAAGATACGATTTTAGGCTTGCCGCGCCGACCTCGCGTGGCAGACGCGTCCATGAGCACAATTCTTTGGGCTATTGCCGGCGGGCTCCTCGCGGGCCCTGTCGGAGTGCTCGTTGGCGGCGCGGCTGGAAACGCCGTTGCTAACCAGCGACAGCCCCTGGAAATGGCGATTCGTGAGTATTTGACCAGAAACGGCCTAGATGTGGTTTTCTATTATCCTGCTCCCAGAGCCATCAAAGTTACTTTCCGTTATGACCCTAATGCCTACTGGACGGTTGAAAGCGTTTTGCCTGATGACCTGCAACTGTTGCCTGAGGACAGAGATGATTGGCTTTTCGGGGACCTCGTCCAACACCAACTCCCAGACGTTTTGCCAAGAATTAGGCGCGCCAGTTAAGTGACCCTCGACGAATCAATTGAGCGACTGGAACGACTCATCGCAGAAGTTAGGCAGGCCTCACTCACCGATGATAAGACCACGCTCGGCAGCGCTCTTGCACTACGACAAGAAGAGCGCTTGATTAACGAAGGCACCAGCGAGTTTGGGGTGGTAGTCTTCGGCGACCTCAACGACTTCAAACAGCTCAACGACGATCACTCACACGAAGCCGGAGACGTTGCCATCAATTCAGTTGGTCAAATCATACATAAGATCGCTATTGAAGATTTGCAGGCCAGAGCATTCCGACAAAGCGGTGATGAATTTGTAGTCCTGCTCAGACAAGACTCAGTCAAGGACTTCTTGTCAGTCGTAGCTTCGTTAGGCAGTATCGAATTCTCTCACAAGGGACAGGAACTAAAAACGGCCATGAGCCTCGGCTACGCTCTCAGCGACGGGAAGACAAGCTTTAGCGATCTTCTGGAACGCGCGGAAGCGGCTTGCCAAAACGCGAAAGCTCTGGGCGCTGGCGAGTGCGTCGAGTGGACAGAGGACTTTAAGCTAAATCCGCTTGTAAGAAAAACCGGAAAATGCCGAAAATGCAGCGGCGCTAGAATTAGCTGGAGTGGTCCTAAACAAATTGCACCCGCGAATCTGACATGCTGCCCGGGTTGCGGCGAAGCGCTCTAGGAAATCTTGGACCCATGCCTTGCTAAGAGTTAAGCCCAGTTGATTAGCGTGACAACAGATATGCCTATATATCAGGTTCTCCGGCACTCTAATTTGTCGTAGAGTGGTGACAGGCTGAAGAGTATCGGACATCATTGACCAGTCGACTTTAAGAGTCCGGATGACTCTTTATCGAGGTAAATGATTGCCGATGCGTGCCGTTGCAGGATCGAAGCAGGATGAAGCGCGCTAACCTCCGACTCCAGGCAGTCTCTTACGGCCTTTGCTTTTCTTCGATCCGGAACCACGCAGAGCACATCTCGGGCCTTAAGTATCTGTTGAATAGACATTGAAATAGCCTGGGTGGGAACGTCCTCTACAGTCGCAAACCAGCCTTCACCGACCTGTTGGCTGCGGCACGCTTCGTCCAGGTTCACTATTAGATATGGCTCCTCAGTTTCAAAATCTGCCGGCGGATCGTTAAAGGCCAGATGCCCGTTTTCCCCGATGCCCACGAATGCCACATCGATCGTCTCAGCCGAAATCAACTCACCCACTCGCTTGCATTCAGCGGCAGGATCCTCAGCATCACCGTTTATGAAATGGAAGTTTCCCGGATGAATTCGGTCAACGATTCGCTGCTGCAGGTAGTTTCTGAAACTTGCCGGGTGGCTCTTCGGAAGATCGACATACTCGTCGAGGTGAAAGAAAGTAACCTGGGACCAGTCAATTCCGGGCTGTAGTGCAAGAGCGTCAAGAAATTCGAATTGTGACATCCCGGTAGCCGCTATCACGTAAGCCTCGCCGCGTGACGTTATGGCCAGACGAATGAGGTCAGCTGCGTCCGTAGCTGCCGCCTGGGCCAATTGGAGGCGTGAATCAAAAATTTTAACGTTCATTTAGCTAGTCTGATCACTTAAGAGTGACTTTCGTCTCGGTGGTGGCGCCCGTCACGACGTCGGTTGCTCGGATCGTGTAGTCCCCCGCAATATCATTAAGGGCTGAGGGAAAAACGAAGTTGGTCCCGCTGCCATCCACGAGCAGGTTCCGCGCATAGACAGGCAGCATCGAACCGTCAGGTCCAAAGACGTGCCAGCGAATGAGACGCAGTCCGGGTAAAGAATAAGAGAGCGCAAAAGAGAGATGGTCACCGCGCGAAGCCGCGGCCTTCCCGGTCAAACCGAGCTTATTCTCAGCTGGATTCAAACCGAGGACCGCACCGTCTCCTACCACGACCAACGAGTGGACGACGTCTGTAAACCCAAGTGACTTACCGGAGCGAACATCGGTAACGTAATACTTCTTCGGCAGTTTGATCGTAATCGCCTGTCTGGCTACCTGCCCGAGGGCGGCATCGTTGTAGACAGTGACTCCGTCTCGGCCGGCGATACCTGCGACGGCGACGTTATCTTTAACGATGGCGAGAATCTCAGCTTCACCAAACCGATAGCGGACCACCTGGGCTTCTGTGAGTCTCTTGCCGTCAGCCGACATCAATTCGATGTTGGGCCGCACGCCCGCGTGATTCAGTAAACGATCCACCAGCGAGCGATAATTTTCGCCGCCAAATTTTTCCGCGCGCAACTTGGGATACCTGTCAAAAAGTGTATTGAGATAGATCGTCCATCCTTTGCCAAGGCGATGCTTGATGATGGCATCCGTTTCACCGATGCTGAGCAGAGAGGTGCCGCCTGCAGCCTTGATGTAGGGCTCAGCGGAAACCAGACCGCTGAGCTCTTTTGCTGTCAGGCCCCAGCGCGCGCCCTCATCAGTAACCCGAAGCGGACCATCGCCAGGTTTGAAAGCGCGCTTATTTGAAGCCGGAGTGTTGATACCAAAGAGTTCATTCATCGGGCTGTTCTGCTGCCAGGCGCAGTGCTGGTCCAAGACGCCTGGAGCCGCATCGGAAATGACGACCCCACCGGACCGGACGAAGCTTTCAATGTTTCTTAGCTCTGACGGCGACATCGCCATCGAAAGGGGCAGGATCAAGACCTTGTATTTCCCGGAAGCCAGGCTGCCTTGCTCGACTTGATCGGAAGAAACGAAGTCAAACTGCAAACCCAGATCCTTGATCGTACGTACCCAGCCGTCGCGGTTGGCGGGGAAACTTAGAGATGTTTCCCTGGGCCCCTCGTCATCATCGCTGCTGCGCCGGTGGTAGCCGAGGATGCTGGCAGCGTGCACCGAAGGCATGGAGTAGTGAATAGCGACGCCGTCTCCTAAACGTTTCGATTCCATCAACAGTTTGCCGACACCTTCAAACTTGAGCGACTTGAAGGCCGTACCCATGTCGCGCGCTGACTGCGAATACGTCATGTCGGGATCCAGGAATGAATACATCCAAAAGATGTTGGGGTGCAGCACATTGTGAATCGCTGCGGTCCAGATCGCGTTTTGCACAGCGAGACCGTGCGAGCCATAGCCCGTCCAGAAGCCGATCATTGCGTCGGGTTTGGCAAATGAGCGATGCATGTCCCACTGGTTGCCGCCGTCGTAGGAAAGAAAGTCGTCGATGACACGGTCGAGGCGCGCCCAGTCTGCTCCGTCATAAGCGTTAGTGGCCTGGGTTCCGGAGACGGCGATATGTCCATCCTTATCACCCTCTACCACTGCGTCGCGGGCTACTTGATATGCGCGTGCGAAAGTGATCTCCATAAAGGTGCGATGGTCGGCCCAGGGGGCGAAATTACCGCTGCGGCGTGCTTCGTCAGTGGTGAAGGGAACTACATCGTCCCAGTTTTTGAAATCCGTTCGCCATTCTTTATTTAAGGCCGGCAGGAGACCATATTCGTGTTTCAACCAGGTGCGAAATTCCGTCAGGGCCCCCGGACTCCAGTCGAAGTCGACCACGTCGCCGTAAGACGTCAGCGAACCCTCATCGCCAACAAAGTAGTAGTCCATGTTATAGCGTGCCTTATTGCGGGCCGTGGCCCGCACGATGTCCGCGAGGGTTTGCAGAAACTTTGGGTCGTTGAACGAAGGCGTACGTTGCAGAAATTTTCTATCGCCAGTACGTTTGAACAGTTCTTTCTTGGTTAGATAGCCCAGGGCCTCGAAGTCGCCGGTGCGTTGATATGCGGCAATCGCCTGCTCCATTCCCACCGGGGTGGTGGGTCCGCGATCGTACCAATACACACCGAAGGTGCCGCGCGGAATATTCAGGGAGTTGTCTACGTCGCCGCCCCACGTAAAGCCGGTATCTGCAGCCACCCCGCGCACCATTCGCATTTGCGCGGATTGCAGGTAATGCTTGGTGCCGCCGAAGGATACCAGCGGCGTAAACTCCTTCCGGCGGCGGACGTCCTGAACAACCATGACGGGTTTGGCGCGGATCTGATCCACGATCGCTCCGCGTTCGTCGACCAATTCGCCAGTAATAAATGCGGACTTTCCGAGAAAGTCTGTTAGCGGGTAGGTGAAAGTCAGCTCACCGCGCGCGTTTCTGGTAATGACACCAAGCAAGCGGCCCAGATCATCGCGGACCTTCATTCGCATCAGCAGGCCCGACAAATCACCAGCAGCGCGCAACACCGCGCTCAACGTCTCTCCCTTCTTGTAAACATCGACGGCCGGTTTTGCCATCGTCATCATCGCGCGTTTAGGAGATTCGAATGTGGCTGCGCCCCAGTTGAGTGTTGCTCCTGTCTGGGCGTCGCGGATAAGCAGGTTGAAAATCTGCCGTCCGCCCGGCCACCCTTTATCGGATCGCAATGTGTTTGCCGGGATCTCAATGAGGGTATCACCGGCGATTAGATCCCTGGTGGTGCGATGTGACCCGAGCGGTTCTCCAAACTCATTTTTGCCGTCTACTTCGATCTCGATGAGACGTTTCGTATTCGACTTAAGATTGAGCTGGATCGACGCGGGGCCGGCTGTTAACTCATTGATGCGGACTTCGGCCTCGCGTCCGGAAGCCCATAGAATTGAGCGAGCAAGTAACGAGTACTGGTATTCCCAGTAGTCCCAGTAAATTCTTGTTTCCAGGGGATTGATGCTCTGAGGCGTGAATCCCTCTTCGTTGTAGGCCAGTGCGACCACGCGTCCCTTGCCGTAGGTTTTGGTAGCGACGACTGGGTAAGCGCCTGATTTAATTAACACGTCGCCGTTCGCACGATACTTGTAGAAAGCACCACCGATGTTACCTTCCGGCAATAATTCAAGTGGTAGCCCTTCAGTGATGAAGTCCTTCTGGGCAACTTCCCATTTGCCTTTAGTGACTGCATCCTGATTGATTTCAGGATAGCCTCGCTCATTCACGGCATCGTTAAGTACGCCGACCAGCGGTGACAATTCCCAGATGCGCTCATCGCCAACCGCTTCATCGCCTTTGAAGGGATGGCCTTTCACGTCGCCGACAAACGGGTGGAGCAAGACCAGCCCGGCGCCTAGTTGTACGCGGCGCAGGATGGCATCGCGGGTTGCCCGCGTCATGCGTGACCAGCCATTGAGGCCCGGGATAACCATCACTTCGAATTGCGCCGGCCCGGTGAGGTCCTTTTCCACGTAGCCGTATACAGTTTGGAAGTCGTCGCGGTCGCCGCGATATTCGTGGCCGTAGTAATCGCCGATTCCCCAGCAACTGATATCCCAATTGCGATCAATGGAGACGGTGGTCGGCTGAAGGGACAGGCGTTGCATTAACTCGACCATGTCGCGGCCGAACTGAACGGAAGGTATGAAGAAAGCTTTGAGCGGACCACCGGGAAGGGAAGTCGCCCACTCTACATGTGGCGTGACCACCTCGGTTGAATAGGTGATGTCGTTTTTGTGAAAAGCACTGCCGCCAACTCCACTCTCTTGAGCGTGGTTAGGGAATGCGAACGAAGCAAGGAGCAGAGCGGCGAGAAACGAAAACTTGGAACACTTCATTATCTGATTTTCCTGTAACACCTTGAAGGCTCTGTGCATCCTCGGTGTTCTCTGTGCCTCTGTGGTGAGTGTTTTTTCGGTAAGACCCACCACAGAGTCACAGAGAACACCGAGGATGCACAGAGAAGGACCCGTTTAGACTTTCGCTCCTGTCTGGTGGGCCACTGAATCTGCAATCGCAAAACAGATCCGCGCTGACGGCAGAATGTCTTCTACAGTCGGCCACGCTGGTTCCCCTGTTTTCAACGCTTTCACAAATTCAACAACCTCCTGATAAGAGCCGTTGCGTAGATCTTCGGGCTCCGCCGCCGAGGAGTATTCCTCCAGGGCCACTTGTCCGTCGCGCCAGCACTGCAGAGAACGTTGAACCCCGGAACCGGCGACCACTCGAGCGCGAAATCCTTCACCGAACATTTCATACGACTCCTCAACCATGCCGGCGGTCGGTAGAACTTCGATCCGTCCACTTACTCCGCTCTCAAAGTGAAGCGTAATCACGTACCAGAGAGTTGACAGTCTTTCATTCCGACTCACTTCGGTTTGAAAATCCAGGATTTCGCCCGCCACGTGGCGTAATGCGTCGAGCACGTGAATAGCGGTTGACCAGATGAAGTCAGGTTCCGCGCGGCTGTGTCTCACTTGAGTCGCCCGCAGATATTGAAGAGGTCCAATCTCCTGGGCCCAGCTCATAGCCCGGTTCAAATAAGGCATAAAACGGCGGTTGACCGAAACCATGTGATTGGTACCGGTCTGGCGCGTGACCCGCGCCAGGAGCTCTGACTCAGCCGGCGAAATTCCCAGGGGCTTCTCGATGACGCAGGGGATCCTTTGCTCGAGCAGCATCACCGCAGACTCGACGATACGCTCCATCGGCATCACGGAAACGCAGCCGTCAACCTGCTCCCTCTGCAACATTGTCTTCACGTCGGAATAGGCACGAGCAAAGCCAAATTCCCGGCAAAACTCCCGCGCTCGATCGAGATTGAGATCGCAGGCTGCTACCAACACTAAATCGCCGGGATTCTGTGCCGCATATCTCGCCAGCGGAGTAGCATGGCTACTTTTGGAATGTTCACCACATCCGAGGAGCGCAAGGCGAATCATCTGGGACCTCTCAGACGAATAACGCTGAAAGCGTTCGCTAATTCCAGCCCAGGGTTTGCTTTGAAACCCTGGGTTGAAAAGACCGCAAGAGATTTTTCGCAACTCTGAAGGAGTTGCGACTGCTTTGCAGATTGCGAACGGCGACGCAACTCTTTCAGAGTTGCGTTGTCGAGAAGCGATGCATTTTCCCCAGGGTTGCCAAAGCGCAACCCTGGGCTGGAATTAGCGAACGCTTTCAGCGTAAGTCGATAGCACATGGGGTTTTCACACAGTCTCTACTGGACCATGATCACGTGGCTTCAACCTTCCCTTGCCTCTTTGTCTTCGCGCGCTTTGGTCGCGTCAAGCCGAGCCAGCATGTGTTTAATGTCGGCGCCGCCCTTGATGGCAACGTAAATCGTAATGGTTGAGTACCAAACGACGCAGGCCGTTGTCATGGCCCACCAGAACCAGTGTTTAGGCATCACGCTGTCTCCTCTCGTAAGTTCGTACCGGTACCGGTCCCGGGCTTGAGTAATGAACCGATTAGCATCGCAGCGCCTGAAAGTAGATAAGTGGCGATGCCGGAGTAGTAAGGCCCAATGCTCCTGGCGAGATCGGCAGTGGACGAGACCTGTTCCATGACCAGGTAAGTTACCGGTATTACGGCGCTGATAAATATCGCCGCGCCCGCGCCCCAGCTGTTGGCCCTGGGCCAGTAGCAACATGCGATCAGCAGCACCGAGATGCTCGCCAGGTAAATGGTCCCCGTTACCCCGAGGTAGGTCCAGAGATCTCCCTTGAGTGGATACCACAGTCCATATAGCAGGAGAAAGATTCCGATGAACGCAATGATCGAACGGTTCCAGAATAAACCCCTCTTCTCCGACCAACGAGTCTTGCGAAAAGGCGCCATGATGTCGTTATAGATGACGCTACCCCACGTCAACATATAAGAAGAATCGGTTGACATGTCAGCCGCCAGCATTGCGGCGATCAGCAGACCCATCAGTCCCGGCGGCACGGCTGTGCTCAGATAGCGCGGCATTGCTTCGAGCGAATTCGCTACCGGCCCGAGACTCGCGAGTGCCGCGATTCCCCAGATCCCGGGAATAAGAAAGCGGCACACAAAGAAGAAGCCGGTTCCGGTGTAAACCCTCTGCCCGGTTTTCGTGTCTTTCGCAGCCAGCACCCGCGCGATCGTTGTCTGCCAGGTCAGTACGGCTGCGGTGTTCAGCATTAAGTTAAAGACCACATACGACCATCCCATCGTAGGGTTAACGAACGGGTTGAATCCGCCGGCGCCATAGTTTGTTTCGACCGTGGTAACCAAATTTTCCCATCCCACATTCATGAGGATAAGAATCGTCACCACAATCAGGCCGGCGCTCATAACGATGAACTGCATGTAGTCGGTCACCAGCACCGACAGCATTCCTCCAAGGATGGTGTAAACCGCCACGCCGACTAGTAATGCCGTCATCATGATCTCCAAATACTTCACGTCGAGCCCCGCCACCAACACGAGAAACTGACCTCCGGTCCGCAAAAACACGCCCATATTGAGCAGGCCGCCCAGCACGATTACCACCCCTGAAGCCCAGCGTATCCGCGGGCCAAACTTCTTCTCAAACAGTTCGGGAATGGTCATCACGCCAGAGTCGCGGAGAGGCTTAATCACAAATCCAGTAAAGCCAACAACCAACATCGCGACGGCCGTCAGGATACCCGGAGTGGACCCCGCGAACCCTTTCTCGTAGCCGTTCTGAGCTGTGTACATGCAGGTGACGATGCCAAACTCGGTAGCCGCCAGCGAAGCGATTCCCAGGTAGACATCCATCTCTCGCCCGGCCACCAGAAAGTGCTCCACCTTACCCACATATTTCCGCACCATCAGGCCGGCTACCATTGTTGCCAGCAGGTAAATTCCGACGATACTTCCATCCAACAGCCAGTTGAAATTTGTCATTCGCGTGCTGTCATCCTTTCGTTTTGGGCTTGGTGGGACTCTTACTGACGCGCCGAACAGATCCGAATCAGCACTCTAGTGGTGCCAGTTGCTGTGGCGACCCGCAGCGATTCTTCCGCCACGTCTGAAACGTTCGTGCAGGAGAAGCGCCACCGCACGTTTACCTTGCTGAGGCAAACCTGTTTGTCTAAAGTCTTAAGCCCGTCCCATGCGCTGTGCGCGGGCCTCGAAGAACCTGGGGCAAGAACGGACGCAAGCGCGTCTCGAGAAACTAAGAAGTCATCGGAGGTGTCTATGAACCGCGAGCGGCAATATTCCTTCGAGTTGGTACTCTTGTCAAGAACCTTAATGCGAAAGCAGTCAATAGCGGCCGTATTAGCGGCGGTGCTACTGGTTTTATCCGCTCTGGCCATAGCGGCGCAAAAGCCGAGGCGAAAAGGTGGTACCGGTAAAGGATCTTCGGTTACGCGGAGCGCCAGGCGGGAAGGGCCGGCCCGCCGGTTAGACGATTGGCGCGTGATTGGGCCGGGCGGCGGCGGCACCATGATCGGCCCTACCATTAGTCCTCATGATTCAAACCTCGTCGTAGAACACTGCGACATGACGGGTGGGTACCTAACCAATGACGGCGCTCGCTCATGGCGCATGTTTAATCTACGGGCAGGCATCTCGACTCTTGCATTTGATCCGCGCAACCCCTCCGTAATTTACGCCGGCAATGCCGCGCTCTGGCGTAGTGAGGACCGCGGAACAACGTGGCGCATGGTCTTTCCCGATCCGAGCCAGGATACGACGGAACACACCTGGAACGATCACGCAGAGTACATCATCACCACTAAGGACGAGTCTTACCCTGCCAGTGGCCAGGAGATTGATATTCAGGCCATAGCAGTTGATCCTGCAAATTCTGACCGCCTCTACGTTGTTTTTGGCAGCACCTTTGCCACCCGCCGGCCTTCATCATTGTATTACTCGCACGACCGAGGAAAGACGTGGACGCGCTTGACAGAATTTGGCCAGGATAAAATCCATCATATCGATGTGCGACCAGGCAGTACTGGCGGAGACGCAACTGTCCATGTGGTCGGTGAGTCTGGAGTGTACGAAGGAAGGCAACACAGCTGGACGCATCGTGCAGGCCCGCGTGCCCAGCGGATCCTGTTTGCCAGCGGGGGAACTGTGCGCGGGAAGAATGAGGCGCTGCTCTACGCGACGACGGAGAGTCGTTGGCAGGGCAGCACTCTCAGTGGTGGCATATACACCTCCACCGATGGTGGGCGAAGCTGGCAGCCGGCAAGTAACGCGTTATTACAATTCCTGCGTGGGCCCGGTCAAGGCGCGCCGCCGCAGTTTCAGGCGATCGGTTGCTCGGCATTCGACGCAGCTACGGCATACGTGGGCTTCAAGGGGCTGCAGTTGGGAGAAGGGGCGGCGAATCGATTCAACGGCATCGCCAAAACCGTGGATGGCGGTCAGACGTGGAGCATCGTTCATAAAGAATCCAACCATCCGTCAGCAAACCTTGAAGGCTCCTGGATCGAAGAGCGCGCGCCTGATAGTTACCCGAATATCTGGTTCGATGCGCCCTATAGCCTTGGCGTCGCACCTTCCGATGCGAACATCTGTTATGCGACGGATCTTTTCCGCACTTACCGCACAACCGATGGTGGACGCACCTGGCGGCAGGTGAATTCCGTACGCGTGGCCGGTGATCGTTGGACCACGCGTGGTCTTGATGTGACGACGAGCTACGGCGTGCACTTTGACCCGTCTGACCCGAGGCACATGTTCATCACATACACGGATATTGGTCTCTTCGAAAGCCGCGATGCCGGCTCTTCATGGCAGGGTGCAACCGTCGGCATTCCCAACACATGGCGCAACACGACCTACTGGGTCGTCTTTGATCCGGAAGTCAAAGATCTAATGTGGGGCGCATTCAGCGCGACGCACGATCTGCCCCGGCCGAAGATGTGGCGCAATCGCAACCCTGATAGCTATCAAGGTGGCGTGGCCTTCTCGACTGACGGGGGCCGGCAT
>Ga0070697_100002831_pt1 | contig 13346 bp, 16 predicted proteins | sample KBSK1501metaG_FD_65475 | JGI IMG/M metagenome (GOLD analysis project Ga0070697, IMG submission 65475) | Corn, switchgrass and miscanthus rhizosphere microbial communities from Kellogg Biological Station, Michigan, USA - KBS K1-50-1 metaG | ecosystem: Host-associated > Plants > Roots >... | reverse complement strand
GCGCTCGAAGAACATGTTCGCGCTCGGGCTCGTGTCGTGGATGTACGGACGTCCGGTCGACGTGACGATCAACTGGCTGCAGAAGAAGTTCGGCGACAAGCCCCAGGTGTTCGACGCGAACGTGGCTGCCTTCAAGGCCGGCTACAACTTCGGCGAGACCACCGAGCTCTTCGCGACCTCCTACCTGGTCAAGCCGGCGCCGGCGACGCCGGGCCTGTACCGGAACATCTCGGGTGCGACCGCCCTCGCCATCGGGCTCGTCGCGGCCGCCGAGCGCAGCGGGGTGGGTCTCTTCTACGCGAGCTACCCGATCACCCCGGCGTCCGAGCTCCTGCACGAGCTCTCGAGGCTGAAGAACTTCGGCGTGATGACGCTCCAGGCAGAGGACGAGATCGCCGCCGCCGGCATCGCGCTCGGGGCCGCGTTCGCCGGAGACCTCGGCGTCACCGGCACGAGCGGGCCCGGCATGGACCTCAAGGCCGAGACGCTCGGCCTCGCGGTCATGCTCGAGCTGCCGATGGTGATCGTGGACGTGCAGCGCGCGGGACCCTCGACGGGGATGCCGACGAAGACCGAAGCGGGCGACCTGCTCCTCGCGATGTACGGACGACACGGCGAGTCGCCGATGCCGATCGTGGCCGCGAAGTCCCCCTCGCATTGCTTCGATGCGGCGATCGAGGCGTGCCGGATCGCGATCACGTACCGCACGCCGGTGATCTTGCTGTCGGACACGTACCTCGCGAACTCCTCCGAGCCCTGGCGCCTGCCCGAGGTCGACTCGCTCCCGACCATCGACCCGAAGTTCGCCACCGGCCCGAATGCCGGCCAGGAGTTCCTGCCGTACCTGCGCGACCCCGACACGCTCGCGCGCCCGTGGGCGGTCCCGGGCACGCCGGGCCTGCGTCATCGCATCGGGGGACTGGAGAAGGAAGACGGCACCGGTGACATCAGCTACGACGCCGAGAACCACGAGCGGATGACCCACATCCGAGCCGACAAGATCGAGAGGATCGCCGATTCGATCCCCGAGCTCGAGGTCGACGATCCCGACGGCGACGCGGAGATGCTGGTGCTCGGATGGGGCTCGAGCGACGGGACGATCCGGGCGGCGGCGCGGCGCGTGCGCGAGGCCGGCCGCTCGGTAGCCACCGCCCACCTGATGCACCTCAACCCGTTCCCGAAGAACACCGGCGAGGTCGTGCAGCGGTACCAACAGGTGCTGATCCCCGAGATGAACATGGGGCAGCTCGCTCTGTTGATCCGCGGCCGGTTCCTGGTGGACGCGAGAAGCTTCACCAAGACCCAGGGCCTGCCGCTGTTCGTCGAGGAGCTGGAGGCTGAGATCATGGGATGGATGGACGCATGAGCGACGAGCCGATCGACCAGGGCAACGGCGCCGCAGCGATCGGGGCCGGCGGACCGGTGAGCACGCTCACGAAGAAGAGCTTCACGAGCGACCAAGAGGTGCGGTGGTGTCCCGGATGCGGCGACTACGCGATCTTGGCGACCGTGCAGTCCTTCATGCCCGAGCTCGGCATCCTGCCGGACGACACGGTGTTCGTCTCGGGCATCGGGTGCAGCGGCCGCTTCACCTACTACATGGACACGTACGGGGTGCACGGGATCCACGGACGCGCACCCGCCATCGCCACGGGGATCGCCACCGCTCGGCCGGACCTGTCGGTCTGGGTGGTGACCGGCGACGGCGACGGCCTGTCGATCGGCGGCAACCACCTGATCCACGCCCTGCGCCGCAACGTGAACCTCAAGATCTTGCTGTTCAACAACCAGATCTACGGCCTCACGAAGGGGCAATACTCGCCGACGTCGGAGGAGGGCAAGGTCACGAAGTCGACGCCGTTCGGCTCGGTGGACCATCCGTTCAATCCGATCGCCCTCGCGCTGGGCGCCGAGGCGACGTTCGTGGCGCGCACCATGGACAACGACAAGCAGCACCTCACCCAGGTGCTCCGGCAGGCGGCGCAGCACCGCGGCACCGCGTTCGTCGAGATCTACCAGAACTGCAACGTGTTCAACGATGGCGCGTTCGAGCTGCTGCGAGACAAGCCCCAAGGTGCGCACAACCAGATCCGCCTGGAGCACGGCAAGCCGATCTTGTTCGACGAGGACTCCCGTTGTGTGGCCGTGGGGGAGAACGGCCGCCTCGTGGTCGCGAACGTCGACGAGGTGAGTCCTGACGACATCGTGGTGCACGACATGCACGGACGGCCCTCGCTCGCCTTCGCCCTCGCGCACGTGTCCCACGGACCGACCGAGCCGACGTGCATCGGCGTCTTCCGCGAGGTCGAGCGACCGGTCTACGGGGAGGCCATGCGCGCCCAGGTCGATCTCGCCACGGAGCGCTTAGGCCGGGGCGACATCGGTGCCCTCCTGCGCTCCGGCGACACCTGGACCGTATCCGCCCCCGTCTGAGCCTCAGTCCTCGGCGGCTCGGAACCGCGCCATCGCCGCCTCGGACGCGGCTCCGATGAGGCGGAGCTCCTCGACCAGGCGCGGCAGCGCCTCGAGGAATCGGTCCACGTCGGTCTCCTGGGTCGAAGGTCCCACGCCGATCCGGAAGCTCGGCGTGCCCGGCACGCCCATGTGCTCCAGGACCGGAGATGGCTCGCCCGTTGCCCCGGAGCAGTTGGAGCCGACCGCCAGCCGGAACCCGCGGTCATCGAGCGCCATCGCGAGGATCTCGGCGTCCAGGTCCGTGACCGAGAAGCAGACGAGGTGCGGCGTTCGCTGCGTCGGGTGACCGTGGAGGGTGGCGCCCGGCACCCGAGCGGCGATCCCCGCGCGGATCCGGTCCGTGAGCGCCCACTGGCGTGCGGCTTCATCGGCCATCTCGCCGACCGCGGTATCCAGCGCAGCGGCCATGGCCGCGACGCCCGGGATGTTCTCCATGCCCGAGCGCCTCCGTCGTTCGCGATCGTCGCCGCACGGATACGCCGCGATGGGCACGCCTCGGCGCACGAAGAGCGCACCGATGCCGGCCGGACCTCCGAACTTGTGCGCCGACAGGGAGAGCAGATCGACCTCGAGCGCCCCGGCATCGACGGGGAGCCGCCCCACCGTTTGACACGCATCCGTGTGGAAGAGCACGCCCGCCTCCCGGCAGAGCCGCGCCGCCGCTCCGATGGGCTGCATCGTCCCGACCTCGTGGCTCGCGTGCTGGATCGAGGCGATCAGCGTGCCGGGGACCCGAACCTCGCGCGCGAAGGCGTCGAGGTCCACGCGTCCATCGCCGTCGACGGGCACCAGGACGGACTCGAACCCGTCCGTCTCGAGCGTGTTCAGCACCCCGCCGACCGCCGGATGCTCGACGGTCGTGGTGACGATCCGCCGGCCCAGCTCCCGGATGGGGCGGACCCCGCCCCAGATCGCGAGTGCCACGGACTCCGTGCCTCCCGAGGTGAACACGAGCTCGTCGGGCTGGGCGCCGAGCGCACCTGCGACCGTGGCTCTCGCGTCGTCGAGCAGCCGCTTGGCCGCCAGGCCGTTGGCGTGCAACCGCAACGGATCGCCGAAGTCGCCCAGGGCAGCCACCAACGCGTCTCGCGCTCGCGGGACGAGCGGCGCGGCCGACGCGTGATCCAGATACGTCTCGATGCTCATGTGAGTACCTCCGGCTGCCGACCGGCGCGACCCTGGCCTGTACGCCCGCGCGCGCCCCGCCTATCATAGCCAGCAGGTACGTCCCCCTTCCCCGGAGCGTCCGTGGCCGATCGAGCCTCGAAGCCCGTTCCACTGCCGGACCCGGTCCGGGCCGAAGGTCGCGAGGTGCGTCGTTGCCTCGAATGCGCCACGCCGTTGTCGAACTACAACCCAGGGCCGAACTGCTGGCAGCACACGATCGGGTACCCGTGGCGCGGGCCGAGCGCCAAGCCCAAGATCGGCTAGTGACCCGCGAGGCCGAGGGCCTCAGGGCGTGGCGGGTTGTTGATCCTTCAGGAAGACCATCGAGTACAGGACCGCCGCGACGATCCCGCCCGCGACCGGGCCCACGATCCACACGAACCAGTTGTCCCAGGCGCCCGCGGCGAGCGCCGGCCCCAACCAGCGAGCGGGGTTCATCGCCGCCCCCGTGAGCGGGCCGAAGGCCATGATGTCGAAGGCGATCACCAAACCGATCGTGAACCCTGCCCCGATGCCTGAGGGACCGCGCTCGTCGACCGCTGCGCCGAAGACCGCGAACACGAGGAAGAAGGTGCCGACGGCTTCGAGCACGATGCCCTTGCCGCTCGCGATCTGTGAGTTGAGCACGGCGGCCCCGCCGGTCCCCGCGTCGTACGCCGTCCCCGGGAAGAGGAACTTCACGAGGTACGCCGCGGCGATGGCACCGAGGAGCTGGGCCACGGTCAACACGACGGCCCGTCCCGAGGGGATCTTGCCGGCGACCCAGAGCCCGATCGTCACGGCGGGGTTCACGAGCCCTCCCGATATGTGAGCGGTGATCGTCACCATGATCGCGAGGACCAGTCCGTGCGCGAGGGCGACGCCCGTGAGGTCGAGGACGCCGGATGCGCTCAAGATCACGGCCGAGGCCCCGATGAAGACCAACCCGAAGGTCGCCACGAACTCGGCGACGGCCGCCCTGCCCGTGTTCTCCACGATCGCCTCCTTCGACGTCCGACGCGACGATAGACCACGGCCGCGGGAGGCACAAAGACCCGGGACGGACGATGGGTAGAATGCCCGCGTGAAGGTGCTGCTCGTGTCCCCCGATCCTCGCTCGCGTGAGCTCATGGCCCTCGCGGTCGGGAGCATCGAACGGCGGCTCGCGACTCCGCTCGGATTCATCGAAGCCTCGAACGGTGAGCAAGGAGTCGCGGTGGCGCGGCGCGAACGCCCCGATGTGATCGTGGCGGACGAGATCGCCTCCCGCGCCGGCGCATTCGCCCTCGCGCGGGACCTTCGCGGGGCGACCGAGCCGTACCCGGGCGCGATCGTGATCTTGCTGGAGCGCAAGCACGACGCGTGGCTCGCCAGGTGGTCGGGAGCCGACGCGTGGTTCGTGAAGCCGGTCGATCCGTTCGAGCTCGCCGATCGGCTCGTGGAGCTCGTGACCCTCACCGACGAGAAGGAGAGCGCGTGAAGATCAAGGGGACGTGTCGGCACTGCGGCCGGGAGTTCCTGGTTGAGCAGACCCTGCAGAACGGCGGCAAGTGCCCGTGGGACGGGAAGCCCTTCCAGGCGGACTACGCCGTCGTCCTCGTCGACTCGCTCCGGGATGCGGAGGCGGCCGGCAACACGCTCGAGAACGCCCTGGAGAAGATCGCCGACATCAAGCCCGAGTTCGTCCTCGATCCCGAGTCGGTGATCGGGCAGATCCGCGAGTACCTCGAGCGGCTCGAGCGCGCGCACGGCGGTTCGTAGCGTGATGCCGGCCTCGGACTCTTCCCCCAACGGGTTCTCGGTGGACGTGCGACGCGGCGAGGACGGGTGGAGCGTCGCGATCGTGGATCCCGAGGGCGTGGATGCGTCCGTGCGGGCGTGTGGCGATGAGGTCGAGGCGCACACGTACGCATCGACGGTGCGCCAGCACGCCTACTGGCTCTCCGAAGAGCAGTTCCGCCGGTACTACCGGCTGCTCGCGGTCCAGGAGGGCTAGTCGTGGGCTTCAACGCCATGCAGCCCGGGAAGATCAAGGCGGGGGACCTGCTGTATCTCCTCGCGGCCATCGTGGTGGTCGCCGGGTTGATCGTCTGGGCCGTGCGCTGAGTGACGGACGACTCGGAGCTCGCCGAGCTCGACCACTGCTACGTGACCACGACCGGGCGCCGGTCGGGCAGCCCGCACACGATCGAGATCTGGTTCGCGCTGCACGAGGGCCGCGTCTACCTGCTCTCGGGCGGGGCCGATCACAGCGATTGGGTGAAGAACCTCGGCGAGCACCCGACCGTGGGGCTGCGCATCGGTGATCGCGACATGATCGCGACCGCCACGAAGGTGACCGATCCCGAGGAGGACGAGCTCGCACGTCGCCTGCTCGTCGAGAAATACCGAAGCCGCTACGCGGACGATCTGAGCGAATGGGGTCAGACCGCCCTTCCCATCGTCATCGAGCTCCCCCAGCCAGTGACGGGGGAGTGAGGTGAGGCTTACCCCTCGTCGAACCCGATCGAGAAGAGACGCTCGAGGTCGTGCTTCGAGTACACGTGGAACGCGATGAGGGTCTCGGTGCGCGCGACGCCACCCACCTTCGAGATGCCACCCGGGATCACCGTCGCGAGCTCATCGTGCGCCGCGACCCGAACGATCGCCACCAGGTCGAACTCGCCCGCAACCGAGTACACCTCGCTCACGCCTTCGATGGCGGCGATCGCTTGGGCGGCCTCGGGGATCTCGTCGATCTCGCACTGGATGAGGACGACGGCGTGGACGGTCATGCGCGCTCCAGGACGACCGCGAGCCCCTGACCGCCGGAGATGCACAGGGTCGCCAGGCCGAGCGCGTAGCCGCGCTCCCGCATCTCGTAGGCCATCGTGAGGAGCAGGCGAGCGCCGCTCATCCCGATCGGATGGCCGAGCGAGATCCCGCCGCCGCGCACGTTCAGCTTGTCGCGGTCGAACTTCAGCTCGCGTTCGCACGCGATCACCTGCGCGGCGAACGCCTCGTTGATCTCGATCACGTCGATGTCGGCGAGCGACAGGCCCGTCCGCTCCAGCACCTTCTTCGTCGCCGGGACCGGCCCGATGCCCATGATCTCGGGGGGGACACCTGCCCACGACATCCCGATGATGCGCGCGAGCGGCTCCCGGGACTCGGCGAGGGCGCGGGCCTCGCTCATGAGGACGAGCGAGGCCGCCCCGTCCGTGATGCCCGACGAGTTGCCCGCCGTCACGCTGCCGCCCTCACGGAACACCGGTGGGAGACCAGCGAGCGTCTCGAGCGTCGTCTGGGGGCGCGGGTGCTCGTCCTGCGCGAGCGTGATCGTGCCCTTGCCCGCCGGGTTCGGTGCCTCGACGGGGAACATCTCGTGGCCGCGGCGTTCGGCGGCGGCCGCGGTCTTCTGCTGCGACTCCAGCGCGAACTCGTCCTGCTCCGCGCGCGAGATGTCGTACATGTCGACGAGGTTCTCGGCGGTCTCGCCCATGATGAGACCGCTGAGCGGGTCGAGCAGCCCGTCGCGGTACATCGCGTCGTACGCCGTCGCGTCGCCCATCCGATATCCCGAGCGCATCCGGTCCAGGATGAACGGCACCCGCGACATGTTCTCCATGCCGCCGGCCAACACGACCTCGGCGTCGCCGAGCTGGATCTGCTGCGCCGCGAGCTGCACCGCCTTCATCCCCGAGCCGCAGGCGATGTTCACGTTGTAGGCGCTCACCTCGACGGGCACGCCGGCCCGCACGCTCACCTGCCGTCCGGTGTTCGGCCCGTTCCCGGCCTGCCGGGCGTGGCCGAAGATCGTCTGGTCGACCTGGTCGGGCTCGATGCCCGCGCGGCGCATCGCCTCGGCCGCGGCCAGCGTGCCGAGCTCCACCGCTCCGATCTCGGAGAACGAACCGAGGAACCGGCCGATGGGCGTCCGGGCGCCCTCGAGGATGACCGCGCGCTCCACGATCCTTATCCTAGCGGTCGGGCTCGATGACCTTCCTGGAGGCCGAGCCTCGGCCCACCGGATCGGGTGCTCGGAGCTGGTCGAGGAGCCGGTGCAGCGTGGCGCCTCCGTCGACCGGCTCGGCGAGCGGCGGACCCCCTTCCTCGACGCGCACCGAGTGGTGCTGCAACCACGACCGCACGGCGGCGAGCTCGTCGGCGCGCTCGCGAGGGCACGGGGCCTGTGGTCCCGCGTCGGCGGCCTCGCGCACGAGCCACCCGTTCGCGAACCGGAGGAGGCGCCCCTCGCGGTCCCGCAGCACCAGCCGCTCGGTGCCGAGCAGCCAGGTGTCGGTCCTGGAGCAAGCGAGGGCCTCGGCGATCGCGCGCAGGCGCTCGCGCGCGAGCGCCGCCTCCTCGAACCGCTCGGCGGCCGCGAGATCGTGCATCCGTTCCTCGAGCGCTTCGAGGAGCCCACCCGACGCGGAGAGGGAGGAGAGGAGAGCGCGGATGAGCTCCCCGTAGCGCTCGGGGTCGGTGCGCCCGACGCAGGGCGCATGGCATCGACCCATGTCGGCGAGCACGCACGACGCGAACCGTGTCGATGCGCGCATGGCCTTCGTGCAGCGGCGGATCGGGTAGACGTCCTCGAGCGCGTCCTTCGCCAGGCGCGCACGTTGGGACGAGGGGAACGGCCCCACGAACGTCCCGTCGCCCGTGGGCTCGCGCACCACCTTGATGCGCGGGTAGGCCTCGGTGAGGTCGATCTTGAGGTAGGCGTAGCCGCGCCACGTCTTGCCGCGGCGGTTGTACTTCGGCTCGTACGAGCGGATGAGCCGCGCCTCGAGGACGAGAGCTTCGAGCTCGGAGGGACACGCGACACCTTCGACGGTGGAGGTCTCGGTGAGGAGATCCTCGATCTTCTTGCGCGAGTCCCCGTAGAAGTAGCTCTTCACCCGCGCGCGCAGGTCCTTGGACTTGCCCACGTACAACACGCGCCCGTCGCGGCCCTTGAACAGGTACACGCCCGCGGCGTGGGGAAGGGTGTCGGCCAGGCGGATCTTCCCGAAGTTCGGGCGGCCGCGAGCGCGCACGGCGGTGTGCAGGTCGCCGAGCGTGAGGATCCCGAGCCGCCCGCCGAGCTCGAGCAGCCCGTGGAGCACCTCGGCGCACGCCTCTGCGTCGGCGAGCGCGCGGTGCGTCGGCTTCACCGCGGTGCGGAAGTACTGAGCGAGCGTGGCGAGCCGCACGTTCGGCACGTCGGGCCACACGACCCGGCGCGCGAGACGCGCGGTGCACACCGGCGGGGGCGGGATCGGGTCGTAGTCGAGCCTGGCGAGCGCGACGTTGAGGAACGTGAAGTCGAAGCGTGCGTTGTGCGCCACGAAGACGCAGCCGCGGGCGAACTCCGCGAAGCTCGGCAGCGTCCAGTCGATCGGCGGTGCGCCGGCGACGGCCAGGTCGTCGATCCCCGTGAGATGGGTGATGAACCTCGGGATAGGCACCTGCGGGTTCACCAGCGTCTCGAACACGCCGATCCGCTCGCCGGCGCGGTACTTCACAGCCCCGATCTCGGTGATCCTTGAATCGGTGGGTGAGCCCCCGGTCGTCTCGAGGTCCACGACGCAGAACGTCACCTCGGCGAGGGGGATGGCCCCCTCGAGGGTGGTCTGCAGAGCTCCGGCGAGCACCGATCGTCTCCCCACGGGGCCGCGGGGAGGGTTACCCTAGCCGAACACGTGTTCGACCGTCAAGCCCGATCCGCGGGGTACAGCTCGTCCTGGACGAGGAACGCGATGAGCTGACCGACCGCGATGTGCGCTTCCTGGATGTGCGAGGTCTCCGAGCTCGGGACCGTGATCTGGATGTCCGCCGCCGGCGCCAGCATGCCGCCGGACTCGCCGGTGAGCGAGATCGTCCGCAGCCCGCCGGCCTTCGCCTGAGCGAACGCCCGGACGACGTTCTCCGAGTTCCCGCTCGTCGAGATCCCGACCAGCACGTCGCCGGGACGGCCGAGGGCCTCCACCTGCCGGGCGAAGACGCTCTCGAAGCCGAAGTCGTTCGCGACGGCCGTGAGCAAGGACGTGTCGGTCGTGAGGGCGATGGCGGGGATGGCGGCTCGGCGGCGGTCGAGGGTGAGCGTGCTCACGAACTCGGTCGCGAGGTGCTGGGCATCGCCGGCGCTGCCGCCGTTGCCGCAGAAGAGGATCTTCCCGCCGTCGCGGACCGAAGCCACGATCGCGGCCGCGGCGCTGAGGATCTCGGGGGCACACCGTTCGGCGGTGCGCGACGCCGTCCGCGACGTCTCGAGCAGGTATCCGCGCACGCGCTCGAGGCTCACCGGGTCACATCCGAGAGGACGCGCTCGCGGATGACGTCCGCAGCCTCCTGCAGGTCCGCGACGACCGCATCGGCATCGTCGCCGGCGCCGTTCACGAGCTCCTCCTCGCCATGACCGGTGCGGACGAGGATCGTCGTGGCGCCCACGGTGCGGCCCAGGCCCATGTCGCCCGCATGGTCACCCACGACGAAGGCATCGGTGAGGTCGAAGCCGAAGGTCTCCGCGGCGCGGACCGCCATCCCCGGCTTCGGTTTGCGGCACGAGCACCCGTCCTCCGGCCGGTGTGGGCAGACCTCGATCCCCTCGACCTCGACACCTCCCGCGCGCAGGAGGTCCCGGAGCCGCGCGTTGACGCGCTCGAGCTGCTCGACGGACAGGAGCCCTCGGCCCACGTTCGCTTGGTTCGTCACGATGACGAGTCCGAGCCCGAGCTCGCGCAGCGCGCGCATCGCGTCGAGGGAGCCCCGGATCAACCGGACCTCGTTCGGATCGGAGATGTGGCCGACCTCCTCGTTGATCGTCCCGTCGCGGTCGAGCAGCACGAAGCGTTCGGTCACGCGGGCCTCCACGTACGACCGCCGGCATGCGCCTGCACGCCCGAGAGGTCGAACGAGAACGGGGCAAGCTGGCCACCCAGGCGCTCGAGCGCGGTGCGCACCGCGGGCTGGCGCTCGGGCCTGCACGCGAGCAGGAGGTAGCCGCCGCCGCCTGCACCGCAGATCTTGCCGCCGAGCGCACCCGCCTCCCGGGCGACCTCGAAGAGGCGCTCGATCGGGGTGCCCTCCGCGATGTGCGGGTTCATGCGTGTCTTCGCCTCGTACGCGTCTTGGAGCAGATGGCCGAGCGCGTCGACGTCCCCGCGCTCGACGGCGCCGCGCATCTCGAACGCCATCTCGTGCAGCTGCTTCATGCCTTGGATCGTTTCCTCGCGGCCCTCGTTGAACAGTCGGATCTGAGCATCGATGAGGCCGAGGTTCGTCCGCACGCTGCCCGTGTAGCACAGCAGGAGGTTGCTCCGGAGCTCGGCCAGGCCCTCCGGCGTGAGCTCGACCGGCGTCACCGTGACACCCGAGGAGGCGAACTCGATGAGGTTGAACCCACCGAACGCGGTCGCGTAGTGGTCCTGCCACCCCCCGGGGATCTCGAGATCCTCCCGCTCGATCGCGATGGCCAGCTGCGCCACCTCCTCGCGGGCGTACGTCCGTCCCTCGAGGGCGGCGAGCCCGCCGACGATCGCGGTCACGAGCGCCGAGGAGCCTCCGAGTCCGCTCCCCGGCGGCGCGTCCGAGGACACGTCGACATCGAGACCTCCGTCGACCCCCACCCGCTCGATCGCCGCCTTCGCGAGATCCATGACCCCGTCGTACACGGGGCCCTCGTCGAGGTGGTACTCGACCAGGTGTCCGAGGTCGAGCGACCGGATCTTGATCTCGCGGTCGGGCCGCCGCTGGATCGTCACCCAGGCGTACTGGTCGATGGTGGCGGAGAGCACCGCGCCACCCTCCCGGCGGAAGTAGTGCGGGAAGTCGGTACCGCCGCCGACGAAGCTGATGCGCAAGGGAGCGGCCGCGCGGACGGTGGGGTTGCTCATCGGCCCGCCCAGTATGCGTGGGGCCTGCGTCCGACGACCAGCGGCGCCCTCAGGCGACGAAGCGGACCAGGCGTCGTCGCTGCTGCTCGGTGAGGCCACCCCAGACCCCGTAGCGCTCCCCATTCTTCAGGGCCCAGGCGAGGCACATCTCGCGGATGCCGCAGGCGCCGCAGTAGGTGAGTGCCGGCCCGGCCTCCTCCTCCGAGGTCGGGAAGAACACATCGGGGTCGATCCCGTGGCAAGCCGCCTGGTCCTGCCACATGTCCGGAGGAGCGGGGTTGGGGGGGAGAGACGCGAGGTCGATGCCGCCGGTGCGTTCGTTGCTCACTTGGCTGACTCCTGCCTCGGGCCGAGGTGGAACCTGTCCGATCGGGCTAGGCCGTCGCGCATTGGCTGATCGATAGATATCAGTCGGTTATGCACAACGGAAGTCTTGAAATGTCGTTTGCACCGTAGTAGGTGGGCCGCCGGCCGGCCTCAGGCGGGTCGCAGCGCGGTCCCCGCGATCGTCCGCAGGTCGGATCCCCTCGCCGCCCACCGCACCCGGGCGAGCACGGCCGAGCCGCCGGCGATGGGGGCCGCGCTCGTCACGAGGCCCACCTCGTGACCGCCGGCGAGCACCGGCTCGCCCGCGCGGGCCGGCTCCGCGGAGCGCAGTGCGAAGACGACCCGTGCAGGGTGGCCGAGGTTCCGCACCTTGGCGACGGACTCCTGTCCGAGGAAGCACCCCTTCGTGAAATCGATCGACGGCTCGAGGTCGGCCTCGGCCGGCAGCGAGTCCTCGTCGAGATCGACGGGGAACCGAGGGATCCCGCGGCGGATCCTCACGGTCTCGACGGCGGCGGGACCGACCCCGACGAAGCCCGACCCCGCGAAACGCTCCCGCGTTTCGGAGCGAGCATCCTCGGCGACGAGCAGATCGACGCCGTCGTCGTGGATGCCCGGCCGCCAGCCCTCCGAGATCCACGGAGGGATCGCTCGCGGGCTGGGGACGGAGAACACGAGGAGCGGCGAGGTCCCGAGCGCGACGTCCGAGGACAGGACGTACGGGGCGAGGAGCCCATCGATCGGGGAGGGTTGATCCGTGGGTTGCGCGATGAGGAAGTCCCGCCCGAGACCCAAGACGTGGAACGTGGCCCGGATCTTGCCGGTGGGGGACAGGAGCAGCGACGGACGCGTCTGGAACGGCTCGAGCGTGGCGACGTCGGCCGTGACCAGATCGTGCAGCCAGCTGCGGGCGTCCGCCCCGGAGACCACCGTGAGGGACACGTCCGTGTGCTCGAGGTACGCGCGGCCCTCCTCGAGCGCGGCGACCTGATCCTGTGGCGGCAGGGTGTCCATTTCCTGCGAGCATAGGCGCCCGTGGACGTACCCCGGACGCTGCTGGTCACGAACGACTATCCACCGAAGGTGGGCGGCATCCAGCGGACGCTCCACAGCCTGATGCGCGAGCTCCCGCCCGACCGCGTGACGGTGTTCGCACCGGCTTGGGAAGGCTCCGAGGTGTTCGACGCGGGCGAGGCCTACCGGGTCGTGCGCGATCCCCGCCCGTTCGTGTGGCCGACGCCCGCGGTCCGAGAGCGCGTCGACGATCTCATCGGCGGGTCGGGATCGCAGGTCGTGCTGTTCGGCGACGCGATGCCGCTCGCGGCGCTGGGGCCCGGGGTGGCGAGGGCCGGCACGCCGTACCTCATGGCCGCGCATGGGTTCGATTACTGGCTGTCGCTCGTCCCCGGCGCTCACGCGTGGATGCGCAGGGTCACCTCGCGCGCGGCTCGCGTTCCGGTGATGTGTAGCGAGTTCATCGCCCGGGTCGTCCGCACCGCCGTCCCGGCCGGGGTCCCGGTCTCGGTGCTGTATCCGGGC
>Ga0070697_100002828_pt1 | contig 13350 bp, 13 predicted proteins | sample KBSK1501metaG_FD_65475 | JGI IMG/M metagenome (GOLD analysis project Ga0070697, IMG submission 65475) | Corn, switchgrass and miscanthus rhizosphere microbial communities from Kellogg Biological Station, Michigan, USA - KBS K1-50-1 metaG | ecosystem: Host-associated > Plants > Roots >... | reverse complement strand
CGCATCGGGCGCGGCGGGGGCCAGCCGATGGAGACGCGCGGGCTCGTGGCCGACTGGAACGCCGCCCTCGACCAGCTCACCGTGTGGGCCTCCTCCCAGGTGCCGCACCAGATTCGCCAGTTCGTGGCCGACCTGCTCGATCTGGCCCCGCACCAGGTGCGCGTGATCGCGCCCGACGTGGGCGGGGGTTTCGGGGCCAAGCTCATCGTCTATCCCGAGGACGTCCTGATCCCCTTCCTCGCGCGGCGGCTGGCCCGGCCCGTGCGCTGGATCGAGGACCGCCTCGAGCACATGCTGGCCGCCACCCAGGAGCGCGAGCAGGAGCACGAGGTGACGGTCGGCTTCGACGACGCGGGCCGCCTCCTAGCCCTGCGCGATCACTTCGTTCACGATACCGGGGCCTACACGCCGCGCGGTCTGGTGGTGCCGCTGCTCACCGCGTCCATGCTGACGGGGCCGTACCGCATCGCCGCGGTCGAGTCGAGCTTCGAGAGCCGCTACACCCACCGCGTGCCGGTCACCCCGTACCGCGGCGCCGGACAGCCCCAGGCCGTCTTCGCGATCGAGCGTGTGCTTGACCTAGTGGCGCGCGAGACGGGGCGCGATCGCGCCCAGGTGCGCCTGGCCAACCTGGTGCGCGCCGAGGACATGCCGTGGGACACGGGGCTGCCCAACTACCGGGGCAGCGGCCACGTGGTCCTCGACAGCGGCGATCTGCCGTCGGTGCTCCGCCGGGCGCTCGAGAGCGCCCGCTACGACGCGCTCGCCGCCGAGGCCGCCGCCGCGCGCGCCCAGGGCCGGCTGGTCGGCGTCGGTGTCGCCTGCTATGTCGAGCTGACCGGCGTCGGCCCTTTCGAGAGCGCGCGCGTGCGGGTCGATCCGGCGGGGCGCATCACCGCGTTCAGCGGTGCGACCACCCAGGGCCAGGGGCTCGAGACGACGCTGGCTCAGATCGCCGCCGACGAGCTGGGCGTCACGCCGGAGGACGTGACCGTCATCGCGGGCGACACGGCGGGCGTCGAGCACGGGACGGGCTCGTTCGCGAGCCGCGCCGCCGTGGTCGGCGGAAGCGCGGTGGCCCTCGCCGCGCGCGACGTGAGCGCAAAGGCGCGTCTTCTCGCGGCAAAGGCCCTCGGATGCGTTGAATCGGAGCTCGAGCAGGCGGGCGCGGCCTTCGCCGACCGCCGGCGCCCGGAGCGCCGGGTCACCTTCGCCGAGCTGGCGCGCCTGGCCGGCGCCGCGACGGCCGCCCTCGGCGTGGAGCCCGGCCTCGAGAGCACGCGCTTCTTCCAGCCCACCGACATGGCCTATTCGTCGGGCGCCCACGTCGCCCTGGTCGAGCTGGATGCCCTCTCCGCCTGCGTCCGGATCCTCGGCTACTGGATCAGCCACGACTCCGGCCGGCTCATCAACCCGCTGGTGGTAGAGGGCCAGATCCAGGGCGCGGTGGCGTTGGGCATCGGCAGCGCGCTTCTCGAGGAGATCACCTACGACGAGGCGGGCCAGCTTCTCGCCGGCAGCTACATGGACTATCTCCTGCCCACCGCCACCGACGTGCCGACCATGGCCATCGAGCATCTCGAGACGCTCTCGCCCCTGAACCCGCTCGGTCTGAAGGGCGTGGGCGAGTCCGGCGCGCTCCCCGTCCCCGCTGTCCTCGCCGCGGCGATCGAGGATGCGGTCGGGCCCGCGGGCGGTCGCGTCACGCGCATGCCCCTTGGGCCCGCGCGCCTGCTGGACCTGCTGCCGCCGGCTCCCCTGCTGCCTGGTGGTTCCTGGCGGACGATCGGCCATTCAGCAAGCTCGTGAAGCGCGTCGTCTTCCTCGCCCTCCTGTCTCTGATCGGCCCTGCCATGTCGGCCGCCGTCGGGGGCGCCTGGACGCTGTGGATGATGGGCGCTTCGTCGCCCTGGGATCCCGTTGGCACCTTCCCCACGCGGGAGCAGTGCGTGGAGGCGCTGCACCAGCAAGCGCGGGCAGTCGAGAAGCTGGGGCTCAAGGTGACCGGATCGTTCGCCGGAACCGACGCTGATCGGGACATTCGTGGGCAGTGCCTCCCCGACACCGTGGACCCGCGAGGGACGGGGAGGAAGTGATGAATCGGTTCGGCGCGCTGCCGCAGCAGCCGATCGAGACCCTGATCGCTGGGTAACCGGGCGCTATCGATTCCGGGACAGGGTCACCGGCTGCCCGTCGCGAAGCACCGTCACGGTGACGGGCGAGCCCGGCGGCACCTGTCTGACGCGCTCCCGCCTCTTCTCGTAGCTCTCCTGTCCGATCGGCACTCCGAGCACGGCCAGGATCACGTCGCCGCCCAGGAGCAGGTTCCGCCCGGCCACCGTCGCCGGGATCGTACCGGGCCGAAGCCCCAGCTCGGCGGCCGGCGAGCTGACCGCCACCTGCTGGACGAGCAGGCCCTCCGCCTGGGGTAGGTTCAGTGCCCTGGCGAGGTTGCCGGTCAGCGGGACGCTGACGACCCCGCTCCAGGGGGAGGGCTCTTCAAGCAGAAGCTGCTGGCCATGTTGATCGCGACAACGAACCCCAGGCCTTCGAATCCGCCGGACTGGGAGATGTTGTGGCTGGCCACGCCGATGACTTCGCCGGCCGTGTTGAACATCGGCCCGCCCGAGTTGCCCGGGTTGATCGCCGCATCGGTCTGGAGCAGCTCGGCCAGCGCCATGTCGCTATCGATCGTATTGGGCCGGTAGCGCGCGCTGAGGTGGCCGACGCTCAGGGTATGGCCGATCCCGTAGGGAGCGCCGATGACGAACACCGGGTCGCCCACCCGCGCCTTGCTCGAGTCGCCCATCGAGGCCACGACCTGCCCCGCCGGCACGCGCTCGAGCTGAAGCAGCGCGACGTCGGCGGCCGGCTCCGAGGCGATGACTCGCGCGGAGACCTGTTCCCCCCCGAGAAATTCGGCGGTGATCGAGTCGGCGGTCTGGACGACGTGGGCCGCCGTGATCACCTGACCCTGCGCCGAGATGAGAAAACCGGACCCGATCTCGGAGACCTTGGCGACCTGGCCCGGGCCGGCCGGCTCGTTCCAGCGGGCCCGGATGATGACCACGGACGAGTTCACGCGCCGGAAGACTTCGCCGACGTCCTGAGCCCGGGCGGGCAGCGGGAGAGTGATCACCAGCAGCGACAGCAGACATGACGCCCATGTCCGGATCATCTTCCACCTCCGCACCATGATCGGAATCATTTCCCCACTAGGATACTCGCCCGGGGCGGTCTCGCCAGTTCCGTCTCTCTCCCGATGGCTTTCGCTGCCGATCCCGAATTGGAGGAGTACAAACGGCGACCCAACGTGGATACTGGACGCCGCCCATCATGCCCGAGCCCGCCATCGACGTCGGGAGCCCCGCCGAGAACGCCTCGCGTGAGGCGCCGGAGTCCACCTACGCCTGGACCCGGCTCTTTGCCGCGCTAGTGCTGTCGGCCATCGGCGGCGTAGGCATGTGGTCGGTGATCGTGGCCCTGCCCGCAGTGCAGGCGGAGTTCGGCGTCGCGCGCTCCGCCGCGTCCCTGCCCTACACCGTGACGATGATCAGCTTCGGCTTCGGCGGCATCCTGATAGGGCGCCTCTCGGATCGCTTCGGCATCATGGCCCCCGTGATGGGCGGAGCCATCTCGCTGGGGCTCGGGTATGCCGTCGCCAGCCAGTCGACGAGTCTCTGGCAGTTCATCCTGGCCCAGGGCCTGCTGGTGGGCATCGCCGGCTCGGCCACGTTCGCGCCGATCATCGCCGACACCTCGCTCTGGTTCACCCGTCACCGCGGCATGGCCGTGTCGATCATCGCGAGCGGCGGCTACCTCGCAGGAACGGTCTGGCCGCCCGTCGTGCAGCACTTCATCCAGAGCCAGGGCTGGCGCCGGACATACCTGGGCATCGCCGTCTTCTGCGTGGTGACCATGTTGCCCCTCGCGCTGGCCCTCCGGCGGCGCTCGCCGCTGACCGAGACCCCTTCCGCGACCCCGCATAGCGCGTCGCGGTCACCGCGGCCTCTGGGGATGTCGCCCGCCGCGCTGCAGACCGTGCTGGTCATCGCGGGCCTTTCCTGCTGCGTCGCGATGTCGATGCCGCAGGTTCACATCGTCGCGTACTCCGGCGATCTGGGCCATGGCGCGGCGCGGGGTGCGCAGATGCTGTCGCTGATGCTGGGCGCGGGCGTGGTGAGCCGCCTCGCGTCGGGCTGGGTCTGCGACCGCATCGGCGGGCGGCGCACGCTGCTGCTGGGCTCGAGTCTGCAAGCCCTGGCGCTCGTCCTCTTCCTGCCCTTCGACGGAGTGGCGTCCCTCTACATCCTGTCGACGCTGTTCGGCCTGTTCCAGGGCGGGATCGTGCCCGCCTACGCCGTTATCATCCGGGAGTTCTTCCCTCCTGAAGAGGCCGGGGTGCGCGTCGGCACCGTGCTGATGGCCACCGTGTTCGGCATGGCGCTCGGCGGCTGGATGTCCGGCGTGATCTTCGACCTGACCGGCTCCTACCAGGCCGCGTTCCTCAACGGCATCCTGTGGAACCTGCTGAACGCCGGCATCGCGGTGGGGCTGCTGCGGCGGCCGGGGCGGCCGGTCGAGCAAGCCTGGCGGTAGCGGAAGGGGAAAGTGAGGGTGTGGCGTACTGTTGCTCGCCCCGATCCTGGTCGTACTTCAAGGAAGGTCCAGGCGGCTGTCGAGCACCTCCCGGACACGCCGTGCCAGCTGCTCGGGCTGGAACGGCTTGGCGAGGAGGGTGATCCCGGGATCCTCCACGCCATGCCGGCGAAGCGCATCAGCCGTATAGCCTGACAGGTACAACACCTTCACGCCGGGACAGACCGCCTTCATCGATTCCGCAAGCTGGGGGCCACTCATCCCCGGCATCACCACATCGGTGAGCAGAAGACTGACCGGTACGGTACTGGTCACGCACAGCTCCTCGGCGGCGGCCGGATCCGCCGTCTCCAGCACCGCGTAGCCGATCGTCATCAGGATCTCGCGGACGAGCTTACGCACCTCCTCGTCATCCTCGACCACCAGCACGGTTTCGGTTCCCCGGGGCGCGGTGGGTGCGTCCGGTACCGGCACGACGATCTCGGGTGCCGTCTCAGCCCTCGGGAGAAGGATCCTGAAGGTCGTGCCCTGACCGACGATGCTGTCGACGAGGACAAGGCCGCCATGCTGGCTTACGATCCCGTGGACGGTCGATAGGCCGAGCCCGGTGCCCCGGTTGAGCTCCTTGGTGGTGAAGAACGGCTCGAAGATTCGCGCCTGGGTTTCCGGGTCCATACCTACCCCGGTATCGGCCACCTTGAGCATCACGTAGGCTCCTCCCGCGGCCGTATGGGGCAGATTCACGGCCGGGTCGCCGCGGAGGATGTTCGACGTCTCCAGGGTGAGCCGCCCGCCGTGCGGCATGGCGTCCCGTGCATTCACGGAGAGGTTGAAGATGACCTGTTCGAGTTGTCCCGGGTCGGCGAGCACGGGCCACAATGGTCCGTTCTGCTCGATCTTGAACTCGACGTCTTCGCCGACCAACCGCTGGAGCATGGGGCCCAGACCAACGAGCACGTCGTTGAGATCCACTACCCGGGGTTGAATGGTCTGCTTGCGACTGAAGGCCAGCAGCTGCTGGGTCAGCGCGGCCGCTCGATCCGTCGCGGCTTTGATCGACTCGAGTGCCTGATGCGCCGGATGACCTCCCGACACTTGCGTCAACCCGATCACCGCGCGGCCCATGATGATGGTCAGGAGATTGTTGAAGTCGTGGGCGACGCCGCCGGCCAACCGCCCCATCGCCTCCATCTTCTGCGACTGCGCAAGCTCCTCCTGGGTGTGGGACAGCTCCTGGTAGGATCGCTCGATTTCCTGGTACAACCGGGCGTTTTCCAGCGCGACGGCCGCTTGTGACGCCAAGGACGCGGCCAGCTCCTGGTATCGCTCCGGGAAGGGAATCACTTCGTACTTGATGGCCTCCAGAGAGGCAAACGGCCGGCCCGTCACCTGCTTGCAGTTGAGGAGCTCGAGCACGCCGATGATCTGGCCCGCCGGGGTCTTCATCGGCACCACCAGCATCGTCACCGTTCGGTAGCCGGTCCGGACGTCAAAGGAGGCATCCATCCGGCAGGGCGCCTCGGGCGGAAGCTCGTAGGCATCGTCGATCCGCTGCACCTCGCCTGACAACGCCACGTAGCCGGCGACGCTGTCCGCGCCGATCGGCAAGGCGGCTTCGTCGAGGGCGACCCGAATAGTGTCGTTCTGGGCGAGTTTGAACCGGAGGTGCTGGCCAGCCCCGGGTTGGTGCTCGACCACGTAAAGGGAGCCCGCATCACTGCGGGTGATCTCGCGGGCCTTGGCCAGGATGAGCTCGAGGAGCTTGTCGAGGTCACGCTCCGCCGACAAGCGGATGCCGATCGCGTTGAGGTCTCGGAGCTGCTTGCTCATCTGGCGTGCTTCCATCTCGACGCGCGCGAGCTCGCACGCCTCACGGAGCACCGTCGCCAATGTGAGCGGCGAGACAGATGGACTCAGATATGCGTAGCACCGCGAGCCCGATGCCAGCTGGGCCGCGTCGTCAGCGACCAAGGCGACCACCGGAAGCCCCGCATCGTGCGCGGCGGCGATCGCGGCCATGTCGGAAGGGCCGCCGGTCAAGTCTGCGAGGAGAACACCGGGCTCTTCCTGGCAAAGGGACAGTGTGCGGCGTGAAAAGCAGCGGCGCGTGAAATGCTTCGGCAGGCGATCGAGATGCGAGACCGCGCCTGAGCCGGGCCGGTACCAGACACTGTGGCACGGCCGTCGGAGGGGTTCCCCGATCGGCTCGACGGTCGTGACCAGCGTGCCGTCCAGGCTGCCGCGTGTGGTAACGGTGGTGGACTTTGACATTCCGGGGGGCCTACTTCCCCTTGAGTAGTTCGGTCGGAGCGTTGAGTGGAAGAAGGTTGCTCACGCCGGCTCCGGTGAGGGTCCCGTTGACGGGGGCCGCTCCCGTAACACCGCGGAGCCCGGCGCCATTGGCAAGGCCGGGGATCGGGAGGGCTCGGGTGACGGCTACGAGCGTCAGCTGCTGGGCAACAAGTGCGTTGAGGAACGCCGCGGGAGGGCCCGGGCGCGACAGCTCGTTGGCGATCAGGCCGCTCGTGGCGGCCGCTACCGCCTCGGGTGAGAGCGAGTGCACCGTGCCGAGCGTATCGCGCGAGACCTCGACGGCCTGAAGACTCTCGAGGTGGACCGGGGCGGCCGTCGGATCGCTCCGTAACGACACGTCGACACTGCCGCGGAGGAGGTAGACCCTGGTCGTGATGGCAGCCGGGCTCGGGGCTGGCTGCGCCCCGGAGACCGCAGGGACAATCTCGACTACGAGCACGGTCCCGCGGACTGCCACGGTGGCGTTCGGCGTATTGAGCTCGATGAGCTCTCCAGGTCTCATGAGCTGCTTTGCGACCGCCATCCCGACCTTGCCCGACCGGAGATCTACCGTGGCGCGTGCGGCCCCTTCCGTGATCTTGAGTACGGAGAGCTCGCGAACCGTGAGCAGGGCCCGGTTGCGTAGGAGAACATGGGCCAACGAGCGCTCGCGGGTGGTGATCTGGTCGTGCAGGAGCACGTCATCATAGGTCCTGAGGGCGAGTGGCTGAGTGCGCGTGCCGCGCGCGACGGTAACCTCGCCACCCAGCGCCGTTACGACGCCCACCCCCCCGGCCCCTTCCGCTGCGGCATGTCGTGGCAGACCGGGAGCCAGAGCGACGACCAGGGCGAGTGCTCCGACAGCACACCTTGCGTCCAATGGAATCTCCTCCCGGGGGTTGGATTGGCAAGCGGTGTGCCAGTGGTCAGCGTGCGAGCAAACTCTGCGAAAGGTCTCGATGTTTTCCCGCTGACAGTTCTGAGAGGTAGCGAATCGGCGAATAGCGGTGGGTACCGCTGCGAGCCCGCTATAGGTCCACCGCCATAGATCTCCGGGACCCGCTATAGCAGGACGGCCATAGCTTCGTCCTTACGGCGGCCTGGCTCCCTGACCCAGGTGGGCGGACTCACAGGTCGCTGTCCTGCTCGCAGTAGGCGCCCATCAGGACATCCGGGCGTCACCGGGCGCCGTGTCGCTCGCAGATCGCCTCGAGTTCGTCCTGCGGGTAGGTCGGCGGGATCGGCGTAGTGGCGCACCCACCGAGGAATGCAAAGACCATCGCCAACGAAGCCACTCTCGCCCAGTCTATTCTTTCCGCTCAGCCTCAGGCTACCAAGGGAGGGTACCCTGCGCGGAGAGACGGTACCAACTTGACTCCCGGATGGCGCGTCGGTAGGGTCGGCTGCGTGCAGACATCGCTGGCAGGTAAGGTTGCATTGGTCGCCGGTGCGACCCGAGGAGCGGGACGAGGGATAGCCGTGCAGCTAGGTGCGGCCGGCGGCGGCCGCGGGATCGCGGTCCAGGTAGACCATCTCGTGCCCGAAGAGGTTCGCGCGGAATCCTCGTCGGATGTCGGGCTGCGCACCCTGCGCCTGGCCGTGGACACGCATGCGATCACCAGCCACTTCGCGCTACCGCTGCTCATCAAGACGCCGGGCGGCCTTGTCGTCGAGGTGACCGACGGAACTGACGAGTACAACGCGACCAACTACCGGGTGTCCTTCTTTTACGACCTGGCCAAGGCGGCAGTGAATCGGATGGCGTTCGCGCTGGCGCACGAGCTGCAGCCCTACCACGCGGCGGCGGTGTCACTCACTCCGGGTTGGTTGCGATCAGAGGCGATGCTCGAAGCCTACGGCGTCACCGAGTCGACGTGGCGTGATGCGACAACGCGCTCGCCCCACTTCTGTATCTCGGAGAGTCCAGCGTTCGTCGGCCGGGCGGTAGCGGCGCTCGCGCAAGATCCCAACGTGTCACGCTGGAACGGCAAAGTCGTTGTCGAGCGGGCGGCTGGCGAAGATCTACGGGTTCACGGACCTCGACGGCAGCCGGCCCGATGCCTGGAGGTACGTGGCCGAGGTTCAGGACGCAGGCAAACCCGCCGACACGGCCGGCTATCGCTGACACCTGCGGCAGACCAGGCGCGCGGCCCTGCGGCGGTAGGGATTCAGCACTGGAGGTCCATCCCGTCGACCTCGAACCCGCTCCACTGAAAGTGGTGCCCCCGGAGGGGTGCGCGCCGCGACCAAAAGATCCGGACCTCGCTCGAGGAGGCGCTCCGGCGCCTTGGGGAGGATGCGCCATGAGGAGTTGGGCACTCAGGGCCGGGCTCGGGTTTATGCTCCTCGCCGCGCCGCTCGCCGCCGCGGCGCAGCAGGCCGTGAAAGTCTGGCGGATCGGCTATCTGATCAGTGGGTTCAAGGAGGTACCGGGTACCAATCCTGGGCTCGTTCCGTTCTCACAAAGCTTGCGGGAACTCGGATATGTGGAGGGACGGAACCTCACTTTGGAGATCCGCTACGCAGAGGGCCGAACGGAGCGGTTTCCCGTCCTCGCGGCGGAGCTCGTCAACCTCAAGGTCGACGTGCTGGTCGCGGCAAGTACGCCCGGTGCCCTCGCCGCCAAGCAAGCGACCAGCACGATCCCGATCGTCATGGTCTCTGTGGGAGAACCCGTTGAAGTGAAGCTGGTCGATAGCCTCGCCCACCCGGGTGGGAACGTCACCGGGTTATCTCTTATCGCCCCGCAACTGGCGGCCAAACGGCTGGACCTGCTCAAACAGGCTCTACCAAAGCTCTCGCGCGTGACCGTGTTATGGAACTCGGCCAATCAGGGCATGAAGGCCAGATTTCAAGAAACGGAGGTCGGCGCGCAGTCCGTGGGAGTGGCCCTCCAGTCTGTTACGGTGCAGAGCCCCGATGATTTCGAGCCACTCTTTGCGACGATGACTAGAAATCGGCCCGAATCGCTGCTCGTCTTGGCCGATACCGTTACGGTGGCCAACCGACAACGCACCGTCGAGTTTGCGGCGAGGAACCGGGTGCCCGCGATCTACGAAGCGAGGACGTTTGTGGACACCGGAGGGCTCATGTCGTACGGGGTGGACTTTTCCGACCACTATCGGCGTGCCGCCGTCTACGTCGACAAGATTCTCAAGGGCGCCAAGCCCGCCGAGCTGCCCGTCGAGCTTCCCACCAAGTTCGAGTTGGTCATCAACCTCAAGACCGCCAAGGCCCTCGGGCTGGCGATTCCGCCGTCGCTCCTACAGCGGGCGGATGAGGTGATCGAGTGAGCCGGCCGCGGAAGCCCGGGCCTGCGCGGGAGAAGCCGGTCCCGCCGAAGAACAGCGCGTCGTGCTCAGCCGCCGGCGGGCCGAAGCCCTGGCCGCGCGGTCCATCCGCGAAGAGAAGAACCGCATCACGCTGGTGACCGAGATCCTCGAGGCGGCGGCGACGAAAGGGCGGCCGTGACCACCGCGCCGCGCGCGAGGTGGGTGGGACTCGGCGCGGGGCTCGTAGTGCTCGCTGTGCTCGAAGGCTGCTCGACCACGACGTCAGACCAGGACATGCGTCGGGGTGCTCTTTGGGCGGCGGCAACCGAGTGTGCGAGCGGAAAGGCGTCGCTCAAGGTCGAGCGCATCGACAACGACGGCCGGGTTCATGTCACGTTGTTTCGGGGAGGTCAGCAAGACGTCCCAGCATTCAACGCATGCTACGAGCAGAAGGCCCACGAAAAAGTGGCCGTGGCAGAACAGGCCGGCAGCCCGGCCCGGATTGTCGAATCGCGCTCGGGTCCTGAACCATCCGTCGTACGCCCGCCCGCGCGTGTCACCGCAGTCACGATTCGCACCGTTCACAACAAGTTTCTGGTGCCGGTTGTGCTGAACGACACCCAGACAGCTACGTTTCTACTCGATACGGGGGCGAACACCACTGTGATCACGCCGAGTCTGGCGCGCCGGTTGGGGGTTGAGCGGCTTCCGGATGAGCCGAAGACGAAGGCGCGGATGGCCAGCGGGCAGGAGGTTGAGGTGTCGTTGATCCGTGTGAAGGCGATCGGGGTTGGCTCGGCCAGGATCGAGAACTTCGGTGTGTTGGTGTACGACCTTCCCCCGCTAGTCCCCGGCGCGACGCCTCCGATCACCGCCGATGGACTTCTGGGGACGGATTTCATTGGCCGTTTCACGATGACCGTTGACCCGCGAGCTGAAAAGCTAATCCTTCAGCTGGACGACCTTCCAGTGAGATAGGGTAGGCTCGACAGGGCAGCATGGAAAGCCCGCCAGGAGAATAATCGGTCGCCGTGTTCTGCTGCCTGCTTGCCCTCGCCGCGGTGACGGCGGGCTGTTCCAGCAGTCTCCGTGAGGTCCGCGCCCGGGGTCCGGAGTTCCAGATCCAGGGAGTACCGGCGTGCAGGCAGTTCGAGGTTGCCCGCTGCATTCGCGACGTGCTCGACGAGGGCGTCGGCGAGCTGTCGATCCTCCAGGAGATCGAGCAAGAGCCCGACGGCATGCACGTGATCGGTCGGCCCGAGGAAACCCCATCGGCCGCCCTGTTTGACGTGGCGATCCGGGAGGATGCGGTCGTCGCCATGATGGCCTCAGCACCGGTGATTTCGCGCGACACGCTCCGGGATGCGATCACGATCTGCGTCGGGGCGAAGAGAGAGCAGGCTCGATGAGGGCGTTCGCCTGGGTACTGGTGCTGGCGGGCCTCCTCGACGGATGCACGACCAATACGCCTCAGCAAGACTACATCTACGACATGGCGCGGCCCTGCGAGGGCAAAGGCATCAGGCTGGACTACGTCTCGCCCGATGGTCAGCAGTGGCGCGGATTGGTCGTCCACCCCTCAAGCTCAATGCCCGAGTTCGCCCAGTGCCTCAGAGAGAACGCGACGCGCACGCCATTCGAGAAGTGGAAGCGTGACAACAACGTCAACTAGGGATCTGCGCGACCGCCCGTTGAGCGCGTTCGGGATGCTGCTGCGGCCGGAGCGCGCCTGACGGCCGATTGGTGGGCGTCCGCCATTTCTGAGCCGCGGGCCTCGCCGGCGTGGCGTCCGGCGCCTGGCTAGCGCGCTGGAGAGATCGCGAAGAGGGTCGATACGCCTTTCTGCGGTGGCAGCTGGAAGAGTCGCGGCGCCCGAGAGCGGTCGACCTCGACGGAGCCGGCTCAAGCGCGAGCTGCTACCGCGGCCTGCTCGATCCCGACCGCATCGCCAGCTCGGCGGCCCCCACGGGTCAGTCCCTGGTGTGCGGCATCACGATTCGCGTCAACCTACGAGAGGTGCAGCTCAATCCTCGCAGGCGCGCTTGAACAGCAGGCCGTAGGCCTGAACGTCGCAGTCGCCAGCGTCGACCTTCCATGCCGCGACCCAGGCCGTCCGGTAGTCGTAGGCCTGCTTTCGGACGACCGGTTGCGACCACACGGCCCAGGCGAGGAGCGCCCAGACCCCACACCGGATCAGGAAGGCGAGCGTATCGTCCTTGAGCATCGACTCGGGCTGCGGCCCTCAGCGCCACGGCCACGATCGGATGGCAGCAAGAGTGGGACCAGCGTTCTCACTCTGTGGAATTGAACACTTGAACAGGAGGATGCAGAGTCTGCGGCCAAGACACGTCAGTGCGGCTGCCGTCAGTGCGGCTGCCGTCATGGGTCACTGTGGAAGCGCACGCCGTCCTAGATTAGAAAACCCCTGCCGGGCCATGCTTGGAGGTGGCCGACTCTAGCCCAGGAGGCGCGCATGATCTCGACTCGGATTGCTTGGATGATGGCGCTGGTGATGCTGGCACTCGGGGGGTGCATGAGCTACCCGCCCGCCCTGTCTGCCGCCGAGTACATCGTGGCAGCGGAACGCAGCCCGGAAGGCGCATACAATCCCTTATCCGTATCGATCAACCTTCAGGCGCTCAGGAAGAGCAGCGAACCTGTAGTTGCTCAGTTGGCCGAATTTGTTCAGAACCTGTCGGCAGGCTTCGCCGCCCTACGCTCTGACGCAGCTGACCTAAAGGATCGACAAAGCGGTCCGGTCACCTTTCGAACGTTCGGTGGATCAGGTGGATTCATGGCCGGCGTCCCGCTAGCGGTACGGACCTTCGTCGTCACCGGGGATTCTCCGAGCAGACGGCAGGAGGAGCGTCGCGTATGAGATGGCGCCCGATCATCCTCGATTTGGCCCTCGTGGTCGCCCTCTGGGCGGTCAACCTGAGGTTAGTGCAGCGACGACGCGCACGCATGGCCGCCGACGCCTCTCCCCGGGCGGTGCTGGGCTGCCGTGTGCACACCGCGGCCGTGATCTCGGCTACCGTGGGCGTCACGTGGTTCTGCGCTTGGCTCATCAGTGACGCGATCGGACCTCAATGGCTGCACAGCCTGTCACTGCCGGCCGCCGCGATCTTCATCGCTGTCGGCGCCGTCTTGTCGGGATACGCCGGGTGGGTCGGGGGTCCTTAGTTTT
>Ga0070697_100002826_pt1 | contig 13356 bp, 10 predicted proteins | sample KBSK1501metaG_FD_65475 | JGI IMG/M metagenome (GOLD analysis project Ga0070697, IMG submission 65475) | Corn, switchgrass and miscanthus rhizosphere microbial communities from Kellogg Biological Station, Michigan, USA - KBS K1-50-1 metaG | ecosystem: Host-associated > Plants > Roots >... | reverse complement strand
CTCGCCGCGCTCGCTACGGCTTCCGCCCGGCTGGAGACTCCCAGCTTGCCGAAAATCGAGCCCACGTGGGTCTTCACCGTGTGCTCTGAAATTCCCAGCCGGGCGGCGATCATCTTGTTGCCCGATCCCTCCGCCAGCATGCCGAGCACTTCGACTTCTCGAGGAGTGAGCGGCTGAACCGGAGGCGCGGCCGCGACCAGCGCGGGACGGGGAGCCAGGCCCGCTGCTTCGCTGGACACTACCGTCAGCCCTGCGGCGGCGGCTGCGACGGCGGCGCTGATCTGTTCCCCAGTGGCGGTTCGAGGCAGAACGCCGCGGGCACCGGCCCGCAGGGCTCGAGCGGACCATCCCTCCCCGGCGTCGTCCCCTATGAGCACGACCACGGGCGCGCGACCCACGGCGTCAGGAGGGAGCGCAAGTGGGAGGGGCAGGGTCTCGGCTGGCTCCAGCGCGAGCAGCACCACGTCTGCTTCGACGGTCTCGGCCAATTCCGCGAGCGTCTCCGGGCGTGCGGCCGACTCCAGTACGGTGAACGCCGGGTTTCCCGAGAGGAGGGCGCCGAGTCCGGCGCGCACCGTGGGTGACGCCGCGGCGATCACGATTCGGGTCACGCTGCTCGTTCGCCTGGAGGCCCCAGACCCGCGCGCCGGAGGAAGCCCGCTACCACCGGCGCAGGAATCGCGAATCCGAGCCCTCCCGCCACCAGGGTATTGAGGCCCAGAACCCGCCCGTAGACATCAGCGAGGGGGCCACCGGAGTTCCCTGGTGCGAGCCGGATGTCAGCCCGAATCCATGCCGGCGTTCCATGGTCGCGGGTGAGCTCATGGATCACGCCGATGGACAGCGCCTCGGGCACGCCATACGGATGCCCGAGGGCCGCCACCAGCTCTCCGGGCCGCAACCCGTCAAACTCACCCGGCACCGCCGCTGGCAGCCCGGTTGTCATGACCCGAAGAGCTGCCAGATCCCGGTCGGGTTCCCGCGCAACCAGTCGGGCGTCGAGCATCCGTCCGTCAGCCAGCCGTACCTGGGCTCCGGCCCCAGGCGCTACGTGCGCGTTGGTCACGATCAATCCATCCCCCCACCAGATGACTCCCGAACCGTGGCCCCAGCGTCCGGTGTGCACGTGGACGGTGATTCGGCGGAGAGAATCCGCCAGCCCTGAGAGTTCTGCACCCAAAGGCCCGGCCGCGAGCGCGGCCAACCGATGCGCCGCCATGGCTACCGCCCCCGTTTCGCGGGCCGCTCACCTATCACCACATTGACACTCCGCTGCTCACCGGCCCGAACCACCTGCACCACTGCCGACTTGCCCACTCGGTCGCCGCCCAGCGCGGCCAGCAGGTCGGAGTAGTCACCGACTTCCCGCCCGTCGAGCGCCACGATGATGTCTCCCAGGAGCAATCCACCCTGCTCGGCCGGGCCAGCGGGCTCGAGATTGACGATCACCAGCCCCACTCGGCCGGGCAAGCCGAGTCGCTCGCGCAGAGCGTCGGGCAATTCCAGCGGCTGCGCGGCGAGTCCGAGATAACCGCGGCTCACCCGGCCGCTGGACAGCAGCTGGTCGGTCACCCGGTCGACCGTCGCGGCCGGGAGCGAGAGTGCCATGGCACGCGCCAACCCGGAGGTATTGATCCCGAGCACCCGACCACTGGCCTCGACCGAGGGGCCGCCGGAAAAACCGTCGTAGATCGAGAGATCCAGCCGGACGAAGCGGTCCACCTTTCCGCCTTGCCAGGTTCGCCACTCGCCTCCCACGGCGCTGACGATGCCGAGACTGGCCGTGAGGTTCGGCCCCGGGCGGCCGAGGGCGAGCACCAGCCGGCCGACTTGAAGGTCGGCCTCCTCGGCTCGCTCGACCGGAGGCACCGCGGCGTCCTCCAGCCGGAGGACGGCGAGGTCGGTGGACGGGTCCCTGCCGGCGAGCGACGCGGTGGTGCTGCGTCCGCTGGCGAGCGTCACGCTGATGTCCTCGTCCCGATTCAGAGTATGGCTGGCGGTGACGACGATGCCGGACCGCCAGACAACTCCGGACGAAGGGATGCGGCGGCGGGCGTGGATGGCGACGACCGACCTGCCGACCGCCTCGGCGGTGGCGGCCAGGTCGCGGGAGAGTCCGGCCAGCACGCTGGTCTGACCGGGCGCGGATGTGGTCATGCAGTCCTCCAACGAGAGTCCGGCGCGGAGTGCGCCGGCGATTGCTGGTATGATCGTGCCGATCGGCGGCCGGGGCATCGGCCGGTTGGGGGAGCCAACCGATCAGCCGTTAGGGGGAGCCGAAACCGGCTCGGGGAGGGTCGCGTAGACCTGAGTACCCCCCTCTGGCGGGCCCATGCTTCTCCCGCTGTTGCTGCTGCTGGCGCTACCTACTGATCCCGCTTCGGTCTACAACGGCCGGGAGGGCAGGCTCGACGTGCGGATTCCCCAGCGGGAAGTGGACGTCAAGCTGGAGGGGGAGCTGAACGAGGCGGTCTGGGGTGAGGCGGCCCTGCTCACCGGGTTCTCCCAATTCTCCCCGGCCGATGGGGTGCCTGCGACCGACTCCACCGAAGTCCTGGTCTGGTATTCACCGAGCGCGATCTACTTCGGGGTGAAGGCATACGAAGCCCACGGCGCGGTACATGCCACCCTGGCGGATCGAGACCGGATCGGGGCGGACGACCAGGTTCAGATCCTCCTCAGCACCTTCAACGACGCGCGACAAGCGACCGTCTTCGGGGTGAATCCCTACGGGGTGCAGTCGGACGGCGCCTTGGTGGAGACCGGTTCCTCGTCCGGCAATGGCTTCAACAGCGCGGTTGTGCGCCGGGAGAGCGCGGACCTGAGCCCCGATTTCGTATTCCAGTCTAAGGGGCGCCTTACCGACTTCGGCTATCAGGTCGAGATTCGCATTCCCTTCAAGAGTCTGCGATTCCAACCGGCTCGGGAGCAGAGCTGGGGCATCAACATCACTCGGCTGGTGCAGCACTCGGGAGTGGAGGATTCCTGGGCCCCAGCCAAGCGCGCGCGGGCGTCGTTTCTGGCGCAATCGGGGCGGCTGGTCGGGCTCACCGACCTCCATCGCGGGCTGGTACTCGAGTTCAATCCCTCGCTTACCTCAAAGACGACCGGCGCGCCCACGGCTGCTGGTTGGGACTACAGCGGCGGCCGGCCCGAGCTGGGCGGCAGCCTCCGCTGGGGCATCACCAACAACCTCAACCTCAACGCCACCGCCAACCCCGACTTCTCCCAGGTGGAATCGGACGCGGGCCAGTTCCTATTCGACCCTCGCGATGAGCGGTTCTTTCAAGAGAAGCGCCCCTTCTTCCTCGACGGCAGCGAACAGTTCAGCACCCCTAACAACCTCATCTACAGCCGTCGCGTGGTGCAGCCGGTGGGCGCGGTGAAGCTCACCGGCAAGGGCCTGGGCACCGACATCGGGCTGCTCTCGGCCGTCGATGATCCCGAGGTCTCGGCGACCGGCCAGGACCACCCGATCTTCAACCTCCTTCGGCTGCAGCGCGATGTCGCAGGGAGTTCCCGGGTGGGGATGGTGTATACCGACCGGGTGGAGGGCAAGGACTACAACCGGGTAGCGGGGGCCGATGCGCGCCTGGTATTCGGCGGGATCTACAGCGCTCAGCTCCAGCTCGCCGGGAGCCGCACCCGAGTGGGGGGTGAGACCAACTCGGGCTCGCTCTGGCTGGCTCGCTTCAACCTGAACGGACGGACGATCGGCCTGCGGACCAGCTTCAGCGGGAGCCACGAGGACTTTCGGGCGCTGAGCGGGTTCTTCCCCCGGCCGGGAATCGTGGGGCTGAATTTCGATCCCCGGCTCACGCTCTATGGTCCGCGCGGCGGGCTAATGGAGAGCTTCACCTTCGATGTCAACCTGAACGGCCGCTACCGCTACCAGCAATTCGTGCACGGGGAGGGCATCCTGGACCGGCAGCTGCACGTCAATCTCAACTCCACTCTAAGAGGCGGATGGCAGCTCACCGGCTCGGTGCTGTTCGAGACCTTCGGCTACCCCTACGAGATCTACCAAAGCTACCGGGTGGAGTTGCCCGCGGGCGGTGGCGGCACCGACACAGTAGTCTTTGTTGGTGGCCCCCGGATTCCCAACCGGGATTACGTTCTGTCGGTCGAGACTCCGGAGTTCAGGCACTTCTCGGCCAACGCGTTCTTTCTCTGGGGACACGACGAGAATTTCTTCGAGTGGTCCTCGGGCAACATCCTGCAGTTCAACTGGGGACTCGACTGGCGTCCCACCGACAAGCTGCGGTTCAACGGCACGTATCAGCTGCAGCAGGTCCGACGGCGGAGCGACGGGTCCTTGGTCAACCTGCAGAAAATCCCACGGCTCAAAGTGGAATACCAGCTGTCCCGGCCGGTCTTCGTGCGGGTGGTCGGCGAGTATTCCAGTGAGCGGCAGGATTCGCTGCGGGATGACACCCGCACCGAGGCGCCGCTCCTGATCTTTGATCCTGAGGTCGGGGATTTCGTTCGGGCCGAGGCGTTCCAGCACCGCTCCTTCCGGGGTGACGTGTTGCTCTCCTACCAGCCAACGCCGGGCACTGTCCTCTTTGCCGGATACGGCAACACACTGCGGGATCCGGTCGATCCCAGGGATCCGCTGGTTACCGGGCTCCGTCGGGCGGGGGACGGGTTCTTTCTCAAGTTGAGTTATTTGTTTCGGATGTGACGCCCCCAACCCAAGCGCTTTCACCACAGAGGCACAGAGGGCACCGAGGACTCCGTCTTCGTTCGAGTTCCGATGCCGTAATCACCACGAAGGCACGAAGATCACGAAGGGCACGAAGGATAAGTAATTGCTATGTGGGATTGAAATTCGGTGGTGTGCTGTTGACCACCGGTTCTCGGTTTGCGGAGCTCAAAGGTGTCGCGGAGTCCTTTGTGATCTTCGTGCCTTCGTGGTGAAAGGCCAGAGATGCCGGGATGACAGCGGAGCCCTCTGTGCCTCTGTGGTGAATCCTACCGAAGCTAGATTGGGGCATGGAGCTGGAGCTCTCACAATGCCGCATCCGCAGCTGGCGGGAGGGCGATCAGGCATCGCTGGCGCGCCATGCCAATGATCTGCAGGTCTGGCGCAACGTGCGGGACCACTTTCCTCATCCGTATACTGTGGCTGACGCCGATGCCTGGATCGCGAGAGTCGTGGGTCATGAACCGGAGACCCAGTTTGCGATCGAGGTGAACGGCGAGGTCGCCGGCGGCGTGGGACTCATGCTCCAGGAGGATGTGGCCCGCCACTCGGCGGAGATCGGCTACTGGCTGGGGCAGGCATACTGGGGTCGTGGCATCATGACCGACGTGGTCGGCCGCATGACTCGCTACGGGTTTGCATCCCTGGATCTCTATCGGGTGTATGCCTTGGTGTTCGAGTGGAATCCTGCCTCTCGAAGAGTATTGGAAAAGGCGGGATACCTACTCGAAGGTCGGCTGCGTAAGGCGGCGATCAAGGACAGCCAGATGCTTGATCAGTTCGCCTACGCGGTGACCCGGGACGATCCTCCCTATTGCGAGCCGGACACAGGGTCGGCGCTCCCCGGCTCAAGCCCAAGATAGCGCATCAGTTAACGCCGATTCGTGAGTTCGTAGGTCAGCCTGGCGCCGAGTCCATCCGGACACGAAACGGCTGCTCGTGCATCTCCCGTGCGGCCGTTCGTCGCCAAATCACGGGGCACAGACATTGCCCCGCGGGTCAGCTGGCGAGCAGGAATTCCACGGCACACCTTCCGACCACACAGCTTAGCGAGGGACCATGAATCGAGCGCTCTATGTCGCCGGCTTGAGCTACGTGGCGCTCTGCGGCGTGGTCTTGACGAATGCCCGCTCTTCTGCTGCGCCTGTCAGGGGCGGTGAGCCTCCCTCCCCGCCCATCCCTTACCAGGGGTCGGCCGGCGCCTGGTTCTCCCAAGTCAAACCATTCTGCAACGCCGTCGAGGTCGAGGTCCGCCAACAGCAGACGCCGCCGCCCGTCTCCGCCGAGGGGGCAGGCTACAGCGCGGCGTGCTATGCGCTGGCAGGAAAGATCGAGCGGGCTCGAGAGACCATCGATAAGCTCGGCGCGGGTGACCGGCGGTTGGCTGCCAACATCGTCTTCAACGTCGGTCACCCGGTTGCGGACGCGGGCGATGATCAATCGGCCGGGCCCATCATGCGCCTGGTCATTCAGTACACGCCGGAGAATTACATGGCGCTGTACCACGCCGGCATGTCCGAGTACATCCTGGGCGAGCTGGATTTCGCCCGCACCCACCTGAAGGCGTTTCTGGAGATCTACCGCAGCGAAGACGGCTGGCGATCCAATGCGATCGAGGTGCTCGGACGGATGAACAAAGTCAAATGACCGGCCCCGCGTATCTCGCGTCGGACACTGTCCTGCGTGAGCGATACGAGATCCTTCGCGAGATCGGACGCGGAGGCTACTCGGTGGTTTACCTGGCCCGTGATCGCCAGATCGATGGCCAAGTCGCGGTGAAGCTGTTGGTGCCTCCGCCGGCGGGCGCTCAGGTGGCGCGCGAGCGCATGCGGCGCGAGGTGCAGGCCGTGCGAGGGCTGTCCCACGCCAACATCGTCGCGGTGTTCGACTTCCTGGAAGAAGGGCCGTGGAGCTTCATCGTCATGGAGTACGTTGCCGGTCCCGACCTTCAAGTACGAGTCCGGGAGCGCGGCCCCCTCGACGGCGATGAGGCGGTGCAGCTCGGCCGGGGCATTGCGGCCGCCCTCGCCGCCGCGCACCGGCGCGGGATCCTCCACCGAGACGTGAAGCCACAGAACATTCTGCTCGACCCCGATGGCCGCGCGCGGCTCACCGATTTCGGCTCCGCCAAGCTGGACGGTCAGGTTGGAGTCACGGCAACCGGTGCGCTCGCGGGAACGCTCATCTATAGCGCGCCGGAAGTGCTCGCCGGCCGGCGCGGCGATGCCCGAGCCGACATCTATGCCCTGGGCTTGACCCTGTACTACGCTCTCACGGGCGAGCTGCCCGAGCGTCCCTCGTCCCAGGTTCCGCCGGTTCCCCTGCCTGGAGGATTTCACCCGCGGAGCATCGTCGGCACCATTCCCGAGTGGCTCGACCAGATCATCGCCCGCGCGACGGCGGCCGCGCCGGAAGACCGCTTCCCCACTGCCGCCGCGTTGGAGGAGGCGCTGGGGAAACCCGGTGCCGTGACCTCCGTCCCCTCGTCGGAGGTCATCAACCGGTGTGTTCTCTGCGGTGGGCCGGATCCGCTCGGCCTCGGACTCTGTCCTGCCTGTGGCGGCTCCACCGGCATCGCCGACACTCTCATCTTCCTGCAGCGCACCCGTGGTGCGGCGCGCCAGACCACCGCCGCCAGACTCGGCGAGCTGCTCCCGGCGACGATCTCGCCGGAGGATCGCCTGGCCGCCGCGCGGGGTGAGCGCCCCCTCTTTCGGGTATCGCGCGTCGGCAGCGAGCGATTGATGGAACAGCTGGGCAGGCGGCAGCTCCCGGGGCGTGCCGTGCCGGCGAAGCGAGCGTGGGGTGCGTTCCCCCCTGGCTACGTCGCGCTGGTCGGGTCCGTTGTCATCATGGGAGAGCTGGCCGGCTCGGCGATGCCGCTCCTCCTCTGGACCACACCGGTCTTCGGGGCACTGCTCCTCTTGGGCGCGCACCGGGTGGTCCGCACCCCGCTGGTCGCAAGCCCGGCTCGTCCTGCTGACTTGCCACTGGAGCTGGAGGAGAGGGTTCTGGAATCTCTGACGCGGCTCTCTCCTGGTACTGCCCGAAGCCTGCTCGCCGACGTGGTGCGGACGACGCGCATCCTGTTCGGTCAGCTTGCTCGAACCGGCGACCCGCACCGGATCGCTCCTGCCCTGGGCGAGCTGCTTACGGCGGCCTGTGTCTCGGCCGGCGAGTTGGCTGATCTGGACGAAAACCTGACTCGATTCGAGCGACAGCGCGATCGCTTCGCGACCCTGCCGGATGGGTGGGTCGACACTCTCTCGCGCTGCGAGCGCACCCGCGATGCCTTGGTTCAACGCCTGCTCGAGGCGATGACTGTGGTGGGACAACTCCAGACCCAGTCCGCCGAGGAAGCCGCCCCCGTGCTGGCCGAGCTCACCCGGGAACTGAAGGGCGAGGCGGAAGGGCAGGCGGCGGCGGCTGAGGAGATCACCCGCTTCCTCGAGCGGAAGTCCTAGGTCACTGCAGCTGCGCTCTACGGACATCTAAACTGCAACTGCGTTACTACGCTGAGCATTCCTTGCAACCTTCGGGTTCTCCGTGTCTCCCTGCTGCGCAGAGTGCGCAGTAGCTGGTTGAAGTCCTCCAGCGCGTCCACCCTGTAGACAATCCGCTACATCGAAGCAGCGCGTGAACGGCGTGCAAGCCGGTGCACACCGCTTCCGTCGCATCTAACTCTCCTCCGAGTGAGCAGTTCGACTCACCGCGCTAGCTCTTGCATAGGCGGCAAATCTCTATCCTTCACTGGCGTGTGTCTTGCCCCTCCGGGGGCCCATGCGCGTGCTCATTCTCAACTACGAATACCCTCCGCTCGGGGGCGGCGCGGGTGTAGCGACCGAGTCGCTCGCGCGCGGGCTTGCCTCTCAGGGCCTGACGGTGGACGTGGTCACGGCCGGAGAGCATGACACGATCGAATCTTTTCTGCTGTGGGATGGACGCGCGCCGGAAGAGGGCACGCTCAACGTGCACCGGGTGAAGGCTCGCCGCAACGGAGTGCATGAGGCCGGCATGGGCGGAGCATTCCGCTATCTCGTCGCGGCGCTTCCGCTGGTTCGACGTCTGCTGCGATCGGAGTGCTACGACGTCGTGCACTTCTTCTTCTCGCTGCCGACCGGCGCGATGCTCCCCTTTCTCAACTTGGGTGATACACCGGTAGTGGTGTCGCTCCGCGGCTCGGACGTTCCCGGGTACGATGTCCACCACCGGTCCCTGGTGCGAGCCCACCGTCTCCTGCTCCCTCTGACGCGATGGATCTGGCGCCGGGCCGACCGGGTGGTCGCCGTATGCGAGAGCCTTGGCGGGTTGGCCCGCAGTACCCTGCCCAGCCTGCGGTACATCGTGGTCCCCAACGGCGTCGACCTCGCCCTGTTCCGCCCTGCCACAACCCGGCGAATTCCCCGCAGCGATCGAGTACGCTGCCTGGCGGTCACCCGGTTGGTGGAGCGCAAAGGGCTGAGCGATCTGATCCGCGCCATCAGCCTTCTGCCGCGCGGACGCTTCGAGCTCGAGATCGTAGGCAGCGGCCCGGACGAGGAGTCGCTGCGGGCACTGGTCGCCGAGCTGCGCCTGGCCGGATTGGTGAGCTTCAGCGGCACCCTGGACCGCGCCGCCACGGCCCATCGGTATCGCGAGGCCGATCTCTTCACCCTGGCCTCCCGGGAAGAGGCCTTCGGCAACGTCTTCGCCGAGGCGCTGGCCTCCGGGCTGCCGGTGATAGGAAGCACGGTCGGAGGGATTCCGGAGCTGGTGCAACACGGCCAGAACGGACTGCTGGTCCCTCCTCGCAACCCCCGCGCGCTCGCCGCGGCGATCCGGTATCTGGCGGACGACCCCGCGCTCCGAGTGCAGATGAGCCGCCGCAATCGGGCTCAGGCGGAGTCGAATCTCTCCTGGGACCACGCCACGGCGCGCTACCTCTCGGTCTATCACGGCGTACAACGGCGCGCTCCGGTGCGCACCATTCTCGCCGAGCTGCCCTCGAGCAGCTGGTGAATCGCGCCGTCGGGTTCTGGCTGGGAATCGACGCCGTCCCGACGCTACGGGCAGCTCGACTTACTGCAGACGATTTGGGGGCACTCGCCCGCCGGCGACTGAGTCGGCTGCTGGAGCGTGCGGCGGAGACGGAGTTCTACAGGGAACGGCTGCGCGACGCGGGGATTCGGGTGCGCCGGGGACTGCTCGAGCGGGATCCCGAGGGCGTGCTCGAGGCCCTGAGCCCGGTGGGAAAGCTGGAGCTGAGGAGCGCAGGAGCTCGGGTACTGTCCGGCGGGCGGGTTCAACCGGAGTGGCTGTCCTCGAGCTCTTCGGGCTCCACCGGGGAGCCGTTCAGGGTGTACTACAACGCCCGTGCCTGGGCCACCCTCAAGCATCTGGTGAAACTCCGAGCTCGGCGCGCATGTGGCATGCGATTGACCGACCGGCTCGCGCTGTTGGATGCGACGCCGCTCGACGGTGTTCGACCGCATCCGAACAGCCACAATCGCGTCGCTCGCATCAGCGTGCTCCAGCCGGCCACGGCAATCGCCGAACAGCTGACCTGCTTCGCGCCCGATGTGGTGTACGGACTGCCTTCCGCTTTGCTCGAGGTCGCCGCCGCCGTTCGGGAGCGGGGTGAGCGACTCGCGGTCCGGTTGCTCTTTACCAGCGGCGAGCTGCTTCAGGCGACGGTTCGGGAGGAGCTGGCCAAGGCGTTCTCCGCCCGGGTGTTCGATGTCTACGGCAGCTCGGAAACCAAGGAGATCGCCTGGGAGTGCCCGGCGGGTGGAATGCATGTCAACGCCGACGTGGTTCTGATCGAGATCCTGGATGATGCCGGCCGGGTGGTGCCCTTTGGCGTGGAAGGACAGATCGTGGCCACGCTCTTGGTGAACCAGGCGATGCCGCTGCTGCGCTATCGGGTCGGTGATCGCGGAAGCCTGCTGCCCGAGCCCTGTTCCTGCGGCCGCTCGCTCCCTCGCTTCGGCGTAGTGACCGGCCGCCAGGCCGATGTCCTGGTGCTGGCCGGCGGCCAACGGGTGTCACCCTACTCCGTGACCTGTGCACTGGAAAATGTCAGCGACCTGGTTCGATACCAGGTAACCCAGGTCGACCCCGCGCGGCTGCGGGTCCATGCGATCGTAGGATCCGAGTCCAACCGCGACCAGGTAGCCGATCGGGTGCAGACGATGTTGCGGGCGCATGTGGCTCCGTTTCTGGAAGCCGAGGTCGAGTTCGTGGATCGGCTGCCGACCGGACCGCGAGCCAAGTTCCGCGTGGTCCAATCGCTTCCCCCGGAATCGTCGGCATCATCGTCCGTCACCCAGGAGGCGCAGTGATACAGCTCCCGTCGAATCGGCCTGGCATTCGCGATCTGCCGGGCGCCCCTGCCCGGGCGAAGCCGCTGCCGCATCCGCTGACCCCATACAGCGAGCTGATCGTCAACTTCTGCCCCACGGGAATGATCCCGACCAAGCAGATGACGCCATATGTGCCGATCACTCCCGCGGAGGTGGTCGACCAGGCCTGCCTCGCGCTCGAGCGGGGCGTGGCGATCGTGCACCTCCATGCCCGGGACGACAGCGGCAAGCCGACGTATCAGGCCCGGACCTACGAGGACATGATCCTCGGGATTCGGGGGCACTTCCCCGACGCCATCATGTGTGTGAGCTGCAGCGGCCGGAGCTTTCCCGAGTTCGCCCGGCGCAGTGAGGTGCTGGAGCTCACCGGTGCGGCCCGACCGGATCTCGCGAGTCTCACGCTCACCAGCCTCGACTTCCCCACCGGTACCAGCCAGAACGACCCCGAGATGGTCATCGCTCTGGGGGAGAAGATGGTGGCGCACGGCATCAAGCCAGAGCTGGAGTGCTTCGACTACGGCATGATCAACGCGGCCAACATGCTCATCGGGAAAGGGCTGCTGGGCGAACCGCCATTCTACTTCAATCTCCTGTTGGGCTCGCGCTATTCGGTCCCCGCGACGGCACGGCATCTCGCCGGGATGCTGGAGGACCTGCCGCCGGCCTCGCTCTGGTCGGCCGCGGGCATCGGGCTCTTCCAGCTGCCGATGAACACTCTGGCGATCGCGATGGGTGGTCACTGCCGGGTCGGCTTGGAAGACAACGTCTATCACGGGTTCGATCGAGACGAGCTGGCCACCAATCAGGGCCTGGTCGAGCGGGTGGCGCAACTGAGCGAGACCTTTGGCCGCCCGCTGGCGAGCTCGCTTCGGGCACGGGCGCTACTCGGCCTGGCTCCCTCCGCCGCCCGCACCGAGCGGACCGCGCTCGAGGCGCGTGCCTCATGAGCACCGGCTCGCGATTCCTGCGCACTGCCCGCGCCATCCAGCGGCACACCCACGCCACCCGGGCGGAGCTCAAAGAGTTCCAGAATGCCGAGCTCCGGCGCCTGGTGCGCTACGCCTACGAGAGCGTGCCGTACTATCGCCGACTATTCGATCGCCATCGGCTGCACCCACGGCATATCCGTGGCGTCGTCGATCTCGACCTGATTCCGATCACCACCAAGCAGGACCTGCGAAACCGGTCGGTCTCGGAGGTGATCGCTCGCGAGGTCGATCCTGCCAGCCTGATCTCCGTCCGGACCAGCGGCTCCACCGGTGAGCCGTTCGTGGTCCGGAGGACCCAGCTGGAGCAGGGCTACAATGTGCTCTTCCGGGAACGGACCTATCAGGCGTTTGGGTTGCGACTGCACGAGCGCATCGCGGCGGTGGGCATTCCCGGCAACCTGCACCCCAACGACACCGAGTTCATGGGCCGCGCGCTCCGGGCCATTGGAATTCATCCCAAAATCGCGATCGATGGCCTGAGCGACCCGATCCGGATCGCCAACCAGCTGCAAGCCTACCAGCCGCAGCTGCTGGCGGGGCTACCGGGCATGCTGTGCCGCCTGGGCGACTATCTGCTCTCGGCCGGACGGCAAGAGATCCGCCCGCGGATCCTGGCGGTAGGCGGTGAGGTGCTCACTCCACTGATGCGCCGGCGTCTCACCGACGCGTTTGGGGTTGCCCCGGTGCAGACCTACGCCAGCCACGAGTTTCCCCTGATGGGATGGGAGTGCCGGGATACAGGCCAGCTGCACACCTGCGACGACGGCTTCATCGTGGAGGCGCTCCACAATGGCCGGCCGGCAGCACCAGGACAGACCGGCGAAGTGGTGGTGACCAATCTCTATGCCTATGCCATGCCGCTCATCCGCTACCGCCTGGCTGACGTGGTTACCCGGGGCACCGAGCATTGCGCCTGCGGCCAGCCCTTTGGCACCATCGCCGCCATCCAGGGCCGCATGATCGATTACTTCCCGTTGCCCGATGGACGGGTCGTGCATCCCTATAAGCTGTTGGAGACGTTCCTGCCCAGCGTGGACATCCGTCAGTATCAGCTGCTCCAGGACCGTCTCGACCACATCGTGATGAGTGTGGTGCCCGCGCCGAGCCCGTCACCGGAGCTGCAGGATCGGATCACCCGCTCGGTGATGCCGTTGCTCGGGCCAGGGGTCGAGTTCCAGGTGCGGATGGTGGATGACATCCCGCTCGATCCAACCGGAAAGTTCCGGCACTCACGATCGCTGGTGGCCTCGGCCTACGACAACTCCGTGACGCCCCCGGCCAATGTCTAGCCTGCTCGAACGGCTGGAAGCCGGCGTGGCCT
>Ga0070697_100002825_pt1 | contig 13357 bp, 12 predicted proteins | sample KBSK1501metaG_FD_65475 | JGI IMG/M metagenome (GOLD analysis project Ga0070697, IMG submission 65475) | Corn, switchgrass and miscanthus rhizosphere microbial communities from Kellogg Biological Station, Michigan, USA - KBS K1-50-1 metaG | ecosystem: Host-associated > Plants > Roots >... | reverse complement strand
GCGTAGTAAAGAAATACTTTGTCCACCACGCCGGAAGCTAACGCGGCCCAGTTCACCAGCGCTCCGCCTTCGATGATCAAGCTGGTCATTTCCATGTCGCCAAGCCGCTCCATGATCTTGCGCAGGTCCGGGCGTCCATCGGGCGACGGCTCGCGACGCAGCACCGGCGCGAGTGCCTGCGTGCCCTGCGAAATGGGAATGACTCTTTCCACCGGCTCCCCCGCGTTCAACGCTACCTGCTCCACGCGGACGCTGCGCTGCTCCAGTTCACGCTTTTTCTTTTCTTCCGCCAGCGCGCAAAACACTACCACATCGTTTTTTGCCGTTTTGACCACCCGGGAGTCGAGCGGGAGCCGCAGACGTGAATCGAGGATCACCCTTAGCAGCGGCCGTCGCCGCGGCAGCCCAGTACGGTCGGTGAGCAGGGGATCATCCGCAATCACGGTTCCCACGCCCACCATAATGGCGTCGTTAGCGTGACGCAATTGATGCACGTGGGCGCGAGCCTCTTCGCTGGTGATCCATCCTCCCGAAGCGCCACCCGCGCCCAAGGCCGTCGGAGTCTGCGATTCTCCGGGAGGCGGAGCGATCTTGCCATCGAGCGTCATGGCTGTTTTGAGTGTCACGAGCGGCAGGCGGGTGCGAATGTAGCGGGTGAAGGCTTCGTTAAGCTTGCGCGCTTGCCCGGTGAGTTCTCCCGCAGGGACGACGACAGCCACACCAGCAGACCGCAAGTTTTCGAAGCCGCGTTCCCTGACCAGCGGATTGGGATCTGCCATCAGCGAAACCAGCCGCGCGATGCCGGCTTTGATTACTGCATCCACACACGGGCCGGTGCGTCCCTGGTGGGTGCAAGGTTCGAGAGTCAGGTAAAGCGTGGCTCCCCGAGCCCGCGCCCCGGCCTGCTCTAGAGCGAGGATCTCTGCGTGCTTCATTCCTGCATAGGTATGGCTACCGGCGCCAAGCACCTCGCCGGTTTTTTCATCTACCACCAATGCGCCCACACAAGGATTTGGCGAAGTAAGCCCCACGCCTTGGCGGGCCAACTCCAATGCGCGGCGAAGAAACTGCTCGTCTCTGGCAGAGAGCGTCATGGATGTATAGAGCCGGGGTCAGCAACGCTCTAAAGCGTTACTCGAATAATGAGTCGACAAATGACTGCGGATCAAAGGGAAGCAGGTCACTGGACTTTTCGCCCACTCCAACGTAACGCACCGGAATTCCGAGCTCTCGTGAAATCGCCACCACCACGCCGCCCTTGGCAGTACCGTCGAGTTTGGTGAGCACAATACCGGTAACCCCGGCTGACTGGGTAAACTGTCGCGCTTGTTGTAGCCCGTTTTGCCCGGTGGTCGCGTCCATCACCAGTAGTGTTTCGTGCGGCGCGCCGGGGACGATGCGTTGCGCGGTGCGGCGCATTTTTTCGAGCTCGGCCATCAAGTTGGTTTTGGTGTGCAGACGTCCGGCCGTATCCACGATCACATAATCGGTGCCCCGCGACTTAGCGGCTTGCAAGGCGTCAAACAGCACGGCGGCAGGATCGCCACCGGGCTTGGTCTTGATGACCTCGGTCCCGGTGCGTTCACCCCAAATCTCAAGCTGCTCGATCGCAGCCGCCCTGAATGTATCGGCTGCACACAACAACACGTTTCGTCCCTGTCCGCGGAACCACGCCGCCAGCTTGCCGATTGTCGTCGTCTTTCCGGTTCCGTTTACCCCAACAATCAGGAGCACTTCTGGGCCAGTCTCCACCGCGCGTACCGGCTTTTCTGACGACTTCAGGATGGCCAGCAATTCCTGGCGCAGCAGGCGCTTGAGCTCATCGAGGTTGCCAATCTGCTTGCGATCCACTTGCTCTCGGAGCTTGTCGAGCACCTCACGCGTGGTGGTCGTCCCCAGGTCGGCGGCGAGCAGCGTGGATTCCAGGTCGTCGAGCGTTTCGCGATCAATTTCCTTGCGGAACGAGACAATTTCCTCGATGCGCTCACTCAAGTTCTCACGCGTGCGCGTGACCGCTTGCTTCATGCGGTCGAGCAGGCCGGTTTTTTTCTCTTCCTCTAAGCTGCCGAAAAGCGTCTGGATCATGGCGGAAAACTTCAATTATATCTGGCGGCTTCAGTTGCTCCGGCGAGGTGATGCTTTGTAGGGGAATACCTACGGGTGAGATTCGCCGACGGAGGCTGCTGCTGCGGCAACTTGTTCGCCGGTGACGGTGGCGGCGCGGTGCAGGCGGAAGCCGCCGCGCTCGAAGACGGCGGTAAGCGCCGCGACTACGCGAGGATCAAATTTAGTGCTGGCCAGCGAGTTAATGATGCGGACCACGTAGTCGGGCTCCATAGCGGCCTGATACGGACGATTCGTGGTCATAGCATCGAAGGTATCGGCGACCATGATTATGCGTGGCATCAACGGTACCTGCTCACCCTTGAAGCCGTAAGGATAGCCGCGGCCGTCGAGCGACTCGTGGTGCAACTCGATGCCGGGGATCATCTCGCGCAGTTGCTCGACCGGGCGCAGGATGCTGGCGCCCTTGCTGGTGTGGGTCTTCATGATTTCAAATTCGTCGGGCGTGAGCGCACCCGGCTTCTTCAGGATGCGGTCCTCGATTCCGATCTTTCCCACATCATGGAGCTGCGCGGAGATGCGTATCTTCTCGATCTCCTCCGTGACCAGGGCGAGCTCCGTTGCCAGAACGATTGAGTATCGCGTAACCCGGTCAGAGTGGCCGCGAGTATATGGATCCTTCTCGTCGACCGCGCCTGCGAGCATTTGTATGGAGCTCATGAACAGCGAGCGGTTCTCTTCGGCGGCGCGCTTCAAATCGAATACCAGGCGCTCCAGGTCGTCGCTCATCAGGTTGAAGGTATTGGCAAGTTCGCCGATTTCAGTGCGGCTGTTCAGGCGTACCCGCTGCGAGAAGTCGCCTTTGGCGATGGCGCGGCTCGACTCCGTCAAGATCTTCACGGGAGTGCTGATATGACGTGCTGCCGTGATGCTGACCAGTACGCTTATACACACCGCCAAAATCGCCAGCCACTGTGCGGTTCGCTGCATCTCGAAGACGCCCTGGTAGGCCTCACTCTGCGACTTTTGCACGACTACCGCCCACTCCAGTGCCGGTACCGGGTTATAAGTGCCCAGCATCTCGACGGTCACATTGTTGCGGGTGACGCTGAACTCCTTAGTTGAGACCACCTGAACCTTATTGCCCTGCTCCACAAAGTCCTTCACGATGGCGAAGGCGCGCATATCCTGGCCGGTGGCGAAATCATTGCTGGAAGCGGCAACCAGCCTGCCTTCGCGATCTACGACGTAGGCGAAAAGACGGTTCTTGCTGGCTTCACGCAAGCGCCGCACCAGGAAGTCGAGATCTACCACCACGGCCACCATCCCGATGAAGCGTTTCTGGGCTGTAACCGGAGTACAGACCAGCATGACTGTGCGGGCATTGCCGCCTGCCCCGATGGACATCGCGGGTCCGTTGTAGACGCGTCCTTCGGCGGCTGCGGCAAATGCATGTTCTAGCTCGCGCCGCATGAAGTCATCGATGGGTATGCGGCCAGCCTGAATGCCTCGTGATTCAGAATTCACCAAGGTGGCAAAGGCGAAAGTATTGGAAGAGGAGACGAAGCGCTCCAGCAGCGCTCGCAACTCGGCGCGATTTACGTGATCTCCGCTCAGGTCATTACCACTTGCGACTTGCGTGGCGGCCGCGAGATTGCCCATCATGACTTGCAGATTGCTTTGCCGCTGCGCGATATCGTCACCGAGCGAAGCAGTGATGGTGTTTTGCAACACCATCTCGTTGGTCTTTAGCCGATCGCGGTTAATGCCCACCACTTGGGTGCCGTAAAACCACAACGGCACCACGCTGACGAGTATCAGCACGCCCAAAATCAAGTAAAGAATCGGTATACGGGCAGGCATGGAAGGCTGAAATTTTCCTGTATGGTTGCGCATTTTATAACGGCACTTGCAACCGACAAGTGGAAAACGCGTTACCACGCATGGTTACCAACGTCACACAGGGTTCAGCTGTGGGTATCAGGCGCGAGGGTGCTTAGCGGGTGCCCCGGGGAGGGTCACTCCAGCTTGCCGGGACGGGTCATCAACTCGCGGATGGCGTCTTGCGGGGACTTGTCTTCGTGAAGGATGGCGTGCATTTGCTCAGTGATTGGCATTTCCATGGGTTTGCCTGACTGCTGAGACACTAGTTTCGCCAGGCCCAGCGCCGCGTCGGTGGTATTTACGCCCTCCGCCACCATTCCGTGCATTCCGGCGATGATGTCTGACAGTTTGCGTCCTCGGCCAAGCTCTACTCCCACGGTGCGGTTACGTGACAGCCCGCCGGTGCAGGTGAGCACCAGGTCGCCCATCCCGGCCAGTCCTGCCAGAGTTTCCCGCTTCGCCCCGCAGCCTACAGCCAGGCGGCTCATCTCTGCGAGGCCGCGGGTAATCAGGGCTGCGATGGTGTTATGGCCGAGCCCCAAGCCATCACACACTCCGGCGGCGATGGCAATCACGTTCTTCAAGGCTCCGCCGAGTTCCACTCCGACCACATCATCGTTGCCGTAGATACGAAACGTGGGATCGCTGAATTCCCGCTGGAGCGATTCGGCAAGCTTCAGATCAGTTGATGCAAGGGTTATCGCGGTCGGGTCGCCGCGAGCAACCTCGGTGGCAAACGAAGGTCCGCTGAGGGCGGCGAGCCTCAGGGCCTTTCGTGGCAAGGCCTCGCCGATCACCTGGGTCATGCGGAGGAAGGTGCGATCCTCTATGCCTTTGGTCGCGCTCAGCACAATGCAATCGGACTTGAGCAGCTTGCCGTTAGCGATTTGCTGGAACACTTGCCGGCAATGGTGCGAAGGCATAACGCTGACCACGATTTCGGCTGGCCCCAGCGCTTCATTGAGGCTGGTGGTGGCCTGAACGGAATTGGGAATTATGTGTCCGGGAAGGAATTGCTGGTTTACGTGGCGGGAATTGATGCTGTCGCAAACTTCGCTCTCGTACGCCCAGAGGCGAACCTGATGGGAACCCTTTCGCGCCAGGACGATCGAGAGGGCTGTGCCCCATGCACCGGCTCCGATGATTGCGACTTTAGCCATCGCCCTGGTTAGTCCTCACTGGCAAGCTGGGCGGCTGCGGCTCTCCGCTTGAGGGCAAAGCGACTCTCGGTTCCGGAGAAAAGGCGGCGAATGTTCTGGTGATGCTTGAGAATGATAAATAACGCGAGCAGTGAGAGGACCAGCATCGTGCCGGGGGCTCGGCTGCGAGGTTCCACCAGGTAGATTGCCACCGGGAAGACAGCGGCACCGATGATCGAGCCTAACGATACGTAGCGAGTCACAGCCACTACCAGGGCAAAAACCGCAAAAACAATGCCGACCGCGGCCGGCGAAAACCACAAGAGTGCTCCCACCGCCGTGGCCACGCCTTTTCCTCCCTTGAACCGCAGCCAAACTGGAAACATGTGGCCAAGGACCGCCATCAACGCAGCAAGCGCAATTGCGAAACTGAGTGCCGGCTCCGCTCCAACGCCTGCCAAGCGCAGATCTTCTTGGCGGCTGGCAAGCCAGCCAGCGATGAACACAGCGGCCGCACCCTTTAACGCGTCGAGCAGCAGGGTCAATACTCCCAGTCCTGGTGCAGTTCGCGCGACATTCGTGGCGCCGATGTTCCCACTTCCAGTCGTGCGTATGTCCTGCCCGCGGAACCACCGCACCAAAATGTAGCCGAAAGGAATCGAGCCGAGCAGATAGGCGATGGCTCCGATGGTGAGGTAAGTGCGCAACATGTTCGCGGGCTACTTCAGCTCGTAACGCGCCAGCTTCGTGTATTCCGCTCCCTTCGGAGAGGTTTTGCTCTGGTAAAGAAAGAATTCGCGCGCCGTCATTGTACCGAAGTCCGGTTCAGGAACTTTTTCCAACTGTTTTTGCAGTTTCGCGAATTGCTGTTTTGCCGAAGCGCTCGGTTCTGTGCCTCGGCTGGCTGACGCACTTCGCGCCAGAGTGAGATGGGGCGTAAAGGGGCGCTCTTCAAACGGAATGCCGATCGAGCCCAGGCTTCGATCGACGGCTTCGGCAAGCGCAGCCAGGGCAGAATCGCCTTGAACACCCGCCCAGAAGACCCGTGCCGAGCGTGCAGTAGGGAAGAAGCCCGTGCCGCGAACACGAGTATCAGTGGGCCCGCTATTTATCTTTTCGAGCTGTTCCTTGATTTTGGACAGACGATCGGGTGCAACTTCGCCGATGAACTTGAGAGTGATGTGCCAGGACTGCGGCAATGTCCAGCGAACGTCCGGGGCGGCTCGCCTGAGGCCGCTTGCGAACTCAGCGACGCGGTCGCGGATTCCATTGTCGAGATCGATAGCGACGAAAAGGCGCATGTTTTTAAAACAGTACCCAGTACCTAGCAGCTGGACTCACTGAGTGATTACTGGTGCTTACACCTTGATGCGGTTGTAGGGTTTCCGTTGTTTATTGCTTATCGCTTACTGCTTATCGCTGTTTCTGAATACTGGCCAATGAGTACTTTGTACTAAACCAGCTTCCTCCGCACCATGTCTAAAGCCTGCTGGCTGGCATACCAACGAACACGGCTGCGGTCGCCGGGAAAATTTCGCTTGATGACTTCGGTCTTCTTGCCATCGGCCAACGCGTGGTACACCAAGCCCACGGGTTTCTCCTGGGTTCCCCCGGTAGGACCGGCAATACCGGTCACCGCCAGCCCCAGTGTGGCATGGCATTTTCTGCGGATTCCCTCCGCCATGGCAATAGCGGCTTCGCGGCTCACTGCGCCGTGATCGGCGATGACCGCGGGAGGCACGTCGGCGAATTCCTTCTTCAGATCATTGGAATAGACAATGGCGCCACCGCGAAACGACCGCGAGCTTCCGCTGATCGAAGTCAGGCGTTCACCGATCAATCCTCCGGTGCAGGATTCCGCCACTGCCACGGTGGCCCCGCGCATTTCCAGGTAGTAGGCGACGATCTGTTCCAGAGATTCGCCGGCCCGCGAGAACACGAATTCACCCAGTTCTTCTTCGAGCTCATCGGCCAGCTTATCCACGCGGGCTTGAGCGTCCTGCGGATTGGAGGCCACTGTTTTTAGATGGATCTGCACTTCGCCAGCGCCAGCCAGGATAGTGGTCTGTATGTTTCTATACTTTTTGTAAATAGGCGCTGCGCGCGAGTCGCATTCCGATTCCGGCATCATCGCGACCTTGAGTTCCCGGGTGGCGATGAATTGTGCCGGAACTTTTGCGCGCAAACGGTCGAGACAGTGGTTTTCAAACATGGGCTTCAGTTCGTGCGGAGGTCCGGGCAGCAAAATGGCAATTTTCTCTTTGTCGCCAAACGACCCTTGCAGCCACTGCCCGGGAGCGCTGCCGTGAGGATTGGGCAGCGGCATGGCGCCGATAATCACGTCGGCCTGCCGAAGATTGTTCTCCGGCATCTTGATCCGCCGCGCAGCAAACCGCGAGTAGAGCTCCGCCACCAGAGCGGCATCGCGCCGTAAAGGAAGGTTCAGAGCAGCCGACACCGCCTCCCGGGTCAGGTCGTCTTCGGTCGGGCCCAGTCCACCCATGAATATCACCAGATCGGCGCGCTCGAGCGCCAGGCGCGCTACTGAATGAAGGTGGTCGTAATCGTCGCCGACTACCGTCTTGAAGCCGACTTCAATTCCCAACAGGTTGAGTTTTTGCGTGAGGTAGAGCGAATTAGTGTCTTGTCGGAACGGGGTGAGCAGCTCGGAGCCGATGGCAACAATCTCCGCGATCACGCGCTCAGTCCAGTAGCGGCTTGCCTTGAATGTCCCAGGAGATATGGTGGACGCCACTGTTGGTGGCCAGCACGGCCGAGCGTCCCCGGGCAAAGGCAAGTCCGACTAAGGCGTGTCCTGCTACTACCAAAGAGGCCTGTCCCTCAGGCGTGAAGCGCATGATTCCGCGCTTGCCCGCGAGCGACGCCGCTACGTACAAGTTCCCATTTGCATCAAAGGCCAGCCCCTGCGGGCGCCCCAGCCCGCGGTAGAAAACCGAAACCGCGCCGTGCGGGTCAATGCGGTAAATGGAATCAAAGCTCGAAGTAGTTGGCCCGGTAACAAACAAACTTCCGTGCTGATCAAAGGCGAGATGGTAGGCGGAAACGCTGGGCTCGAGCGTAGCAAATACGAAAATCTGCCGGTCGCGGGAAATTTTGAATATCGTGCCGCTACGGTCGCCAACGTACAAATTTTGTTCGCGATCGAACGCGATGCCAGTGGCAATCCCCATGCCCTCGGCATAAGCAGACATAGTGCCGTTGGGCGCCACGCGGTACACGGTTCCATCGTAGCGGGACGATACATACATCTGGCCTTCACGATCGAAGGTGATAGCGGTGGCATTCATCATTTCTGTCAGAAATGGCTTGACGCTGTAGTTGGTGTCGATCTTGTAAATCGAAACCGGTACCTTTTGTCCGCGCGAACCAGAAAACGTAACGTAAATGTTGCCATCTTGATCGAGCGCAGGATTGGTAACCGGGTGCAGGTTCTCAGCGATGGGGACGGCCACCGTAATCTGGTGGGCATTGCTCACGTGTCCATTGGCGGCAACCACCACCGTTCCCGAGGCAGCGCCTTCGGGTACGCGGGCCACCACGAAATCGTCCGAGCTTATGACCACAGACCCTTCCGCCTCGCCAAAGCGGACGCGAGGCCGGCGCAATTCCGGCGGACGCAAGCCGCTACCCACAATGCGAATTTCGCCGCCCGGCAACGCCGCAGCGGGAATTACCGCGTCAATCCGCGGCTTGCCGTTGACATTCTTCTTTCCCAGCAGTCGGTCGGCAATGGTCATGAGCTTGGCTGGGTACTCCTGTTACACGAGCGCGGATGATGGGAATGGGCCGAAGACACGTGAGTGAATCAATAATTGAACAACCACCAAGGCATACAATCCCGCTCCCCAGTCATCGAGCATGATTCCCCAACCGCCGGGGAATCGCTCCAAGCGACGGAGCGGAGGTGGCTTAAAAATGTCGAAACTACGGAAAAGTATAAAACTGACTATCAGATATTTCCATTGTAGCGGTACGGCGATGAGAGCCAACATCTGCCCGGCGGCTTCATCAATCACCACCACGGAAGGATCGGGCGACCCCGCGGCGCGAGCCACAGATGTGGCCGCCCATACGCCAAGGACGCTAATGAGAGCCACTGCCAGCAGCGCAGCCATCCACTGGCTGTTGGGAGTCAAATACCGCGCCAATACCCACCACAACAGTAGGGTTGCGCCGGAGGCCCAGGTGCCGGGACCGGGCTGCATATGCCCTAACCCGCCGCACGTCGCAATCAGCCACGCCATCCGACTGGCTTGCCCGGGCTGCGCGTTATTGGGTGCGCTTGTCGCGTTCACGTGGAGTGGAAGAATCAGTCTGGCTGCCGGCCTCAATGGAGTCTGAATCAATAAGTTCATCCGCGTCATGGATCGGCGAAGCGACCACGTAGGCTCCACTGGCCCACTTGCCCAGGTCAATGATCCGGCAGCGGTCGCTACAAAAAGGGAATTCCGGCTCATTCTTGAGAACGATGTTCTTACAGGTAGGACATCGCAGGCTGCGCGTGCGCTTATGCCTGCCGCTACCACCCGAAGCTGAACTGCGCGGCGCCATACTAATTATGATGCGCTGCCTACTTTCTGGAAAAAGCGAATCAGCGACTCGATCCCACGATAGAAATTGGGAATGTGAAACTTCTCGTTGGGAGCGTGCAAGTTGTCATCTGGAAGACCAAAGCCCATCATCACGCTGGGAATTTTCAGGTGCTTCTCGAAATCTGCCACGATGGGGATCGACCCGCCCGAGCGGATGTACACCGTCTCTTTGCTGAAGACCTCTTTCATGGCTGCGGTCGCCGCCTGCACGAAACGGTTGTCAGTCTTTACCACGATCGGATCAGCCATACTGAATTGCTTGATCTTCAACTCAATTCCTCGCGGAATGATGCTGTTGACGTAGCCGCTATATAGTTTGAAGATCTCGTCGGGACGCTGATCGGGCACAAGGCGCATGGAAACCTTCGCGGCAGCCCGCGCAGGGATTACCGTCTTAGCGCCGGCACCAACGAAGCCCCCTGGAACGCCATGGACCTCGACCGTGGGACGCGACCATGTGCGTTCCAGCACCGAGTAGCCGGCTTCGCCTACAAGCTCTTTAGATCCTACCTCAGTCTTGCGATAGTGCTCTTCGTCGAAAGGCAGGGACTTCCAGGCTTTTAGTTCGTCAGCGCTGGGCTTTTGTACCCGATCGTAAAAACCGGGAATGAGAATCCGGCCACTCTCATCCTTCAGCTTGCTTATCATGCGGGCCAGCGCTTCCAACGGGTTAGGTGCTACGCCGCCATACATGCCGGAATGCAAATCGGTCTTGGCGCCCTGAGCCTGCAGTTCGGTGTACACCATTCCGCGGAGTCCGACGCACAGCGTGGGCAGTTCAGGGGCGAACATTTCCGTATCGGAGATCAAGGCGAAATCAGCCTGCAATCGCGATGTCTGTTCGCGCACGAACTTGGCAATCGATTCGCCGCCAACTTCTTCCTCACCTTCGATCAGGAAGCGTACGTTCAGCGGAAGCTTGCTGTCGCTTCTCATGAGAGCTTCCGCTGCCTTCAGATGCATGTACATCTGTCCCTTGTCATCCACAGCGCCGCGAGCATAGAGATTCTGGTTGCGCTCGGTGGGCTCAAACGGAGGTGTGGTCCACTCGTTGAGGGGATCGGGAGGCTGTACGTCGTAATGTCCATAGCAGAGCACGGTAGGCTTGCCGGGTGCATGCAGCCAGTCGGCATAGATGAGAGGATGACCCGAGGTTGGAATGATGTCGACATTCTCCATTCCCACCCGGCTCAGCTCGCCGGCGATGAACTCTGCGGCCTTCTGAACGTCCGATTTGTGCTCCGGCAAGGTGCTGATGCTCGGTATCCGAAGCAGGTCCTTGAGCTCACTCAAGAAGCGCTGCTGATTCTCGCGGGCGTAGCTGATGGCGGAAGTAGACATGAACGGCCTCCCCAGAACTTTGGACGAAACTCCACAGTATATCGGGATGCAGGGCTGTAGGTTGTATGGATGAATCTCGGCCGTCAGCTTGCGAATCGGACCGGCCCTTTCTCAGCGGCAAGTTTCGTTTGAGCGAAGCGTTGGGGAGAGAAGGGAGCAAGGTCGATGGCTGGAGCGACGCCGCGCACCCGGCTGGCCATGGCGATAGCCGTGGCAGGCGCCAGCAGGATTCCGTTGCGGAAGTGGCCGGTTGCTACAAAATATCCGGGAACATCGGTCTCACCAAGCACCGGCAGGTCATCAGGCGTACCGGGACGCAAGCCAGCCCAGGCCTCCAGTATTCGTGCCTCACCCAAATCAGGCACAAAGTGTGCCGCCAGTTGATGGAACTTCTGTATCACGTCCGAATCTACTCGCTTGTCAAAGCCAGCTTCCTCTACCGTTGCCCCGACGAGAACTCTGCCGTCGGTGCGAGGGACCAGGTAAACCTCCGAGGTGCGTACCACGTGCTTCAAAATGTCGCGATGCGGCGCAACCAAGCTAAGCATTTGTCCCTTCACCGGCCGTACCGGCAACGGCTGGCAGCTTCCGCCGATGGTTCCCGCCCAAGCTCCACAGCAATTCACAACCCGCGGAGCAATGTATTCAGTGCGCTCCGAATTCACCGTCAGATGTCCATCGGCGCGGCGAACTGCAGCCGCCGCGGAGCCGTGCGCAATGTGAATTCCGCGATGCTTTGCCGCATCCAGCAACGCCGCCATGAACGCGCGCGGATCGACACTTTTCTCAGAGACAAAGTACACTCCGGGACGGTAGTCCAGGCAGGGCTCAAGGGCATGCAGTTCAGCCGGGTTCAACTCTTTGGCACCGGCAACCTCACCCAGCTCATCCTCAGTCACTAGTGCGCCGGAGTCTCGCAGGTCAACCACTCTCTCTGATTCGTCTTCCAGTTCGTGCACGAACTCCGCAAACAGGCCCGCGCTGATTGAGGCAAGCGGTCTGAGTGCGGCAGGCATGTGTGCGCCAAAGGGCGCGAGCATGCCAGCGGCCGCGTGTGACGCCTCCTGCCCCGGCTGGCCCCGGTCTATCACCAAGACGTCGGCGCCTTGCTTGCGCAATTCGCGCGCCAGCGACATACCAATCACACCGCCGCCGAGAACAATGGCGTCCCACGCCTTCATGTTTTTCATTCTATCGCTTGAGTGGTTTGACTAAGGGCTATTGCTGGTGAGTTGATTGGAGGCTGCTTCTTGCGAGGATCGCGCCACCAACTTTGAAAACACCACCAGGCGCTCGGGCGCCGGTCCGATGTAGTAGGTGGGGTAGCAAGTGATCAAGGTCAAGCGTGCGTCTTTGCTTTTGCGCAGAACGCTGACGTCCTCGGGATCTACAATCTTCCGGCCGGTGACCTCAAATTTGTACACTTCGCCGCGCCGCCGGATAAGAATGTTGTCGCCTTTGTTTAGTTCGAAAATGTGGCGGAAAAACGTGTCGCGGTGTCCGGTAATAACCGCGTTGCCGACTTCTCCCGGTGTGGCGCTGTCTTTCAAGTGACCCGGCGCCACCGCGAGCTGCTTGCGGGAAGCACCCTCCACCACCACCGCGTCGAGATCAATTTTGGGAATTGATAGCCGTGTGAGGCCGTCATCGACGAAGCTCGCAGAGCCCTTCTGTCCGTTGGCGGCCATTGCGGCAGCCCGCGCATTTTCCTGCTCCCATTGCTGCGCCAAGCGGCGTTGTTCGCTGAACATTCCGGCGTACTGGCTGATCACATAGGCCAGCAGCAGCACGCCAACGAGCATCAAGGAAAGCGAGAGGCCATGGCGCCGCCAGTCAAAGTATCTTAACCGCGCGCGCAAACGTGTTAGTTGAGGCCGCAGGTCCACAGTTCGTACTTAGATGCCGGAATCCAGAGTACCGCAATCAGCGATATCGGCTCCCGGGGCGGGTCCGCAGAGCGGAGACAATGCCCCCAGCCAATATTCCGGCCCCAATCAGCACCAGCAGCGGCAGGGAACTGCCGCTTTGGGGGAGGGTATTGGAGGCATGCTCTTCCGGCGCGGGCGCCTCGTCCTGCGGCAAGCTGGTGTTCACCAAATGTGCGTTGGTGTGTTCATTTGCTACCGCACTTACCAGTTGCGGTCCACCCAGGCTCCTGGGCGCAGGAGAAGCGGGCTGGGCTGGTGATGCAACAACATGGAAAGAAACCTCCGCTCGGGACCCCTGCACAGGGATGTTGTTAGCGTCAACCACTTCAACAGCCGCAGTGTGGCGGCCCGTATTCAAGCCCGTGAACGTGTAACGAGTATCGGTGGT
>Ga0070697_100002824_pt1 | contig 13357 bp, 10 predicted proteins | sample KBSK1501metaG_FD_65475 | JGI IMG/M metagenome (GOLD analysis project Ga0070697, IMG submission 65475) | Corn, switchgrass and miscanthus rhizosphere microbial communities from Kellogg Biological Station, Michigan, USA - KBS K1-50-1 metaG | ecosystem: Host-associated > Plants > Roots >... | reverse complement strand
GGGATTTCCCTGGCGCAGGGCTCGGCCGAATCGCAAACCAGCGGATCCGCTTCGCAGAGCACCTCTGCATCCGCCGACAAATCCGGCGCGCAGGCGACGGCGGCGAACCAGGTGGCCGCGGGTAGCACGATTCAGGCGACGTTGGCGAAACCCGTGGACGCCCGCAAGAACAAAGCGGGAGACGAGGTCGCAGCAAAAACCACGGAGGACGTGAAGTCAAACGGCCAAGTCGTGATTCCGAAAGGTTCGAAAATCATCGGGCATGTGACCCAGGTGAAGGCCCGAGGCAAGGGAGAATCGGACTCGACGATAGGCATCGCTTTTGACCGAGCGACGATGAAAGACGGCCGCGAGATGCCTTTGTCGGCCACCATTCAGGCCATTGCCCGGTCGGAGGAGAACGCTTCCGCTGCCACAATGGGAGACCAGTCCAGCATGGCTGGTCCTAGCGCCGGCGGCATGTCTCCTGGGCGCGGTGGGGCCACTGGTGGAGTGATGGGAGGAACTGCCCGCACTGTCGGCGCGGCCACCGGAACCGTTGCGAACACAACCAACACCGTCGGCAAGGCCGCGGGCGGGACTGTGAGCGGCGCAGGGTCGGCCGCTTCGATGGCCCGGATTTCTTCCAACAGTCAGGGCATCATCGGACTCAAGGGGTTGTCGCTGAACGCTGAAAGTGCCAACTCCACTCAGGGTTCAGTAATCAGCTCCAACAGCCAGAACGTCCATCTGGACAGCGGAACGCAGCTGGTTCTGCGGGTCAACAACAAATAGCCCCGAGGCCGGCAAATCAGAAAGCAAAACAAAAGGCAGCGCGCGTAACGCTGCTTTTTTGATCTTGGGACTGGTTGCAAGACTAAATGAACATTTCGTCCTGCGGGACGGTAACGCCCTCCCGCCGGCGGCGTTTTCCACCCAGCAGAAATTCCAGTCCCGCGGTCACACCCTGAAGCACTGCGGAGAATCGCCGAACCGGCGAGACCACGGTGTCATGCACCATGTCCGTTGTTTCCTCCACGCGGTCCAAGGTGCGGTTGACGAGTTCGTCGGCGCGGATGACTTGCAGCCGGGTGCGGTCGATGACGTCATTGACCGTGGCGTCGAGGCGCTCGATCTGAGCACGCACCACCGTGCTCGATTCGCTGATATTGGTGATGGCCGTTTCGATCACGGGCCGCAACTCCACCATCATGGAATGCGCAATGTCAGCCGCAGGCAGCAACTTGGCGTTGACTTCGGCCGCCAGCCCCTCGATTCGGGCGCTGGTCTTGCGGAGTGCCAGATACATGGCCACCAGAACACCCGCCTGGAGTGCGACGGCAGCCGCCGTCACGGCGATGAAAAGGGTCAAATTGTCCATAAACGTTGCTCCGCTTCACTACGCCAACGGTCCAGCGCTGCGGAGAATAGAACCGCCTCACAGATTCTTCGAACCGCCGCTTTCGGTGGTGGCTTCCTGATAAGCCTGCCGTCCGGCCTCATATGCAGACCGGACCTGCTCCTTCTGCTGGTTCAGGACATCGCGGCCGCGATCCACCCACTCGGAGGCCTGCTCCCGAGCCTGGCGCGCGCGATTGCGCACGAACTCCCGGCCTTCGTCGGCCTTGGAGCGGAGCGCTTCCCGGGTTTCGGTGCCAGCCCGCGGCGCATACAGGACGCCAACCAGCGCACCCACGCCCAGTCCCGCGAGAAACCAGAGGAAACTATTGCTATCTCTGTCGGACATAAATGGAACCTCCAGCGATGACTGCCAATCAATCGGATGGTAGCACCCGCAATGGCGAAATACAATTCCTGGCCGGCTCAGGACGGGAAGCGCATAGGCTCCCATGCAGACTGCGCGCCAGTGTACGTCCCGGGCATGGGCTTGTAGGGAGTGCGCACAAGCGAGACAATGTCTGCGGGAACGGGAGGTGCCTCTGTGTCAGACAGGAAGTACAGGCAGCGCGGGTATCAGGACCGTGGGGAAGAAACCCAGAAGCGACCCTCGGCAGAGAAGCCGGTCAAGAAAGATACCTTCGGACCACGGCCCATCCAGATGCCGGGCACGCGCGACGTCTCGCGCTGCGCGCAGTGCGGCACACTCCTGCAGTCGCTCCCCGATCCTGTCGGCCCATGTCCCAAGTGCGGCTTCGAACTCCATTCCTGCAAGCAGTGCACCTACTTCGATCCGTCAAGCCGATTCGAGTGCATGCAGCCCATCCCGGAGCGGATTGCACGCAAAGATGTGCGCAATGAATGCACCTTCTATTCCATTCGCTTGATGGTAGAAAAAGAGACTTCCACGCCAACCCCCGTGCGGGCGGATGATGCCCGCAAGGCGTTTGAGAATCTGTTCAAGAAGTGAATCGCTGTGTTTGGCCTTGCTCCTCTGACGTCATTGCCGTAGATTCGCGATAACGCTACTCTGCCTTGATTAGGGGCACCAGCGTACTTCACGTCACGGCTTCAGCGTGGGCCGCAGCAAGACCTCGCTCGCGAAGGACTGCGGGGCTTGTGTGACCAGCATCGCCACCACGTGAGCCACGTCTTCCGGTCGGAGCATTTTTTTCGTGTCCTTGCCTTCATGCGGGCTCAATTCCGTGTGCACGGAGCCGGGGCAAACCACTGAGACCCGGATGTTGTACCCGCGCAGCTCTTCCGCCACCGAGTAGCTCAGCCCATTCAATCCCCATTTGGAGGCGGCGTAGGCGGCGCCATTGGGCAGGGCGTTCTTCCCGGCGAGGGAAGAAATGTTGACAATGTGCCCGGTGCGCGCGCGAATCATCATGGGAGCGAAGCTGCGAATGCAGTAGTAGACTCCGCGCAAATTCGTATTCAGCACGTTATCCCAGGACGGGGGCGGCAATTCATGCAGAGGGCCTCCGAAACCGCCGACTCCCGCGTTGTTAACAAGAATGTCGGCGCGGCCGAAGGTCCGGTCCACCCGTTCCGCGGCGCTTTCGACCGAGCGCAGATCCATCACGTCACACTCGATGACCTCCGCCTGTCCGCCAGCCTGGGAGATGGCCGCAGCGGTAGACTCCAGAGGAGCGCGCTTGCGTCCGCAGAGCACGGTGACGGCTTCCAGGCCCGCCAGCTTGCGCGCAATAGCGGCGCCGATGCCGCGTCCTGCCCCGGTGATGATCGCCACCTGTCCGGGCAGCGAATTCGCGTTGACTCCCCGCATAACCCAGTCACCTCCGGAACGCCCTCGATAGGGGTTGAGAGACCATCCAGCAGCCCCCGTTTCCGCATCTTACTAAAGGGGGGAACTCGGCGCATCAAAGCAACTTGCCTTAGACGGGGTACATACTTATAATCCGGCTCACCGGAAATGCACCCTTGGCTGGTGACGTAGCCGACAGGCACCGAAATCTTGCGGAGTCGGCCACATGCGCAGCTAAGGCCCACGTTCCGTGAGGACCCCAGGTGAGCTTGCTTGGGTAGCGCCTGGGTATGATGTTCGTCACTGATTTTCCCAAAAAGTTTCGAGGAGCCATTCGAATGAAGACGAGTCTAGTGGCGATTGTGCTTGCTCTTGTTGCAATGGCAGTCGGTCAGACCGCATCGCCGCAAACACAGGCGCAACCGGCGCCATCGCAATCCCAGGCGCCGGTCATCAAGGACCCGGCGGAATACAACGCCTACATGGGCGCAGTGCAGCAGAAAGATGCGGCTGCCCGGATAAGCGGCTTGGAGGCGTTCCTGGCGCAATATCCCAACAGCGTGATGAAGGTCGAAGCTTTGGAGACGCTGATGACCTCGTACCAGCAGGCTGGGAATCAGGCCAAGGTCATTGATGTTGCGAACCGGCTCCTGGCGGCTGACCCGGATAACGCCCGCGCCCTGGTGTTGCTGGCGTACAACGAGCGTGCCGCTCAGAAATGGGCAGACGCTAAACAGCATGCCGAGCGCGGTCTGCAGGCTCTGTCCAAGATGCCAAAGCCGGAGGGCGTCTCGGAAGCGGACTTCCAGAAGCAGAAAACTCAGTTTGCCGGTGTGTTGAACAGCGTGGCCGGTTTTTCCGCGCTGCAGTTGAAGGACTTCGCGGCGGCGCAGAAGTATCTGCGGGCGGCCGTCGAAGCCGACCCCAACAACGTCGAGAATGTTTATCCCCTGGCTCTGGCCAGTCTGACCGGGACCCCCACCGACGATGTGAACGGACTATTTTTCATCGCCCGCGCCGCGAACCTGATTTCCGATCCCAAAGGCAAGGCGGATGTCACCAAGTTCGGCCACAGCAAATACAAGACGTATCACGGTTCCGATCAGGGCTGGAACGAATTGCTGGCACTAACGGCAACCACCCCGCTCCCGCCCGCTGGATTCACCATCACCAAGTATGTCCCCCCCACGCCAGCCGAGCAGGCTGCGGACCTGGTGAAAAACAAACCGTCCAAGGAGATGACCTTCGCCGAGTGGGAACTGGTGTTATCCGCCGGTAAGCCGGAGGACGCTGATAAGGTCTGGTCAGCCATCAAGGGTGTGCCTTTGCAGATGGAGGGTCAGGTCATAAAGGCTTCCACCACAGAGCTGCAGATTGCCGCCAGCCAAGACGATATCGACCAAAAGAGAGCCGATATCGTACTGACCATGACGGGAACTATTCCTCCCAAGCTGATGCCTAAGGACGGAGCCACGCTTGATTTCGAGGGCACGCCGGTCTCTTACACGCCGAGCCCCTTTGTTATGACCATGGAGAAGGGAGCTCTGCTCACCAAGAAGGCTCCCCCGCCCGCCAAGAAGCCGCCGGCAAGGAGGCGCCCCGGCGCCTAGGGGCGCTTAGGGAAAATCCGCAGAGGGAAACCAAGGCAGCCTTCCGGCTGCCTTTGGCTTTGTATGCGACGGGGAAGGAAAGGATCGTAAACTCAAGCGCGCTAGCGCATTGCCTTCTTCTCATACGCGAACGGCCGGGCGCTGCGTGGCGGACGCTTGATGCCGTCGCGCAGTTGCCGCACATCGATCTTCAACTCGGAAATGGTGCGGCTCAGGGTGTTACGGTGCATGCCGAGTTCGCGCGCGGCGCGGCACTGGTTGCCTTGGTTTTCCTGCAGAACCGTCAGGATGAACCTTTTCTTGAACTCGCGCACAGCCTCGGAATACAGGATGTTGCTTTTGTACATCTGCGTGATAAGGGCTTCGAGCTGATCTCTCACGGTGTCTCTCTTTCTGCGTCAAGCTGCCAGTCGTAAGGCTGTGCGATTCCGTTTATTTGCCTGATCCAGGGGCAGGCGCTGCATCTGGCGGCGCCTGCTGTCCGCGATGCAGCAAGTCCAGGCCCTGGTAAAAGCGCCCGCGCAATTCCGCCGGCGCCACCCAGATCACGGCGCGCCCGACCACCAAAAAGTAGGGCGCCAAGTGCGAACCCTGTAACCACTTCGACGTGGGCGTGAACGCCGTCATGCTGACCAGGACCACGGCCACAATCAGACAACCTCGCAGCAGGCCAAGCACGCCGCCCAGGAACCGATCCACGATGCGGAGCCCGGATTCTTTCATGGCCCAGCGGGCGATCCGCCCGGCTATGCCGGCGAGGATCATGACCGCTAAAAAAATGATCAGGAACCCTGCAATCTCGCCCAACCAGGGCGACTTCAGATAAGGGGCAAACCGCGCCGCCAGCCGGTGATACTGCCACGCGGCCAGCACGTAACCTACCACCAAGCCCGCGATTCCAAACGCCTCGTGAAAGAATCCCTCACTCGCGGCTCCAGCGGTAGATACCGCGAGTGCAAGAACGATCACCCAGTCTGCCGCGCTCATCGAGTTCTCCGGTGAGCGGCTTTAAGCTTACACATCCAGCTCGCGTCCCGTGAGCCGATGGTAAGCCTCGAGATACTTCTCGCTGGTCTTGCGACCTACCTCCGGGGGAAGGGCCGGTGCGGGCGGCTGCTTGTTCCAGCGAATTTCCTCCAGGTAATCACGAACGTACTGCTTGTCGAACGACTCCTGCGGCCGGCCGGGCTGATACTTATCTGCCGGCCAGAAGCGGGAAGAGTCGGGGGTCAGCACCTCATCCGCCAAAGTGATGCCATTGCGTGTGATCCCGAACTCAAACTTGGTATCGGCGATAATGATCCCTTTGCCGCGCGCGTATCCGGCGGCCTTGCTGTAAATCTTCAAGCTGATATCCCGCAGTTTGACGCTCAACTCCGGACCGACGAGGCGCGTCATCTCCTCAAAGGGAATGTTCTCGTCGTGGCCGTTAGTGGCCTTGGTAGCCGGGGTGAAAATCGGCTCTGGCAACTGCCCCGATTCCTTCAGGCCGGTGGGCAGCTTGATGCCGCAAACCGCCCCCGTAGTTTTGTATTCCTTCCAGGCCGATCCCGCAACGTAACCCCGCACTACGCACTCGACCGGCACCATTTCAGCGCGCATAACCAGCATGGAGCGGCCGCACAATTGGTCGGCGTACTTGCGCAGGGGCTCCGGATATCGCGCCACATCGGCGGCCACGACGTGATTGGGCACGAGGTCGTGCAGATAGTCGAACCAGAAAAGAGAAATCTGCGTCAATACCTGGCCTTTGTAGGGAATGCCTGTTGCCAGCACATAGTCGAAAGCGGAGATGCGGTCGGTCGCCACAAAAAGCAGGTGCTCATTGTTCAAGCGATACACGTCGCGGACTTTGCCGCTGGCGTGCAGTTCAAGCTCCGGGAAGTCAGTCTGCAGAAGAACGGGTTCGAGCAGTTCAGGGGGCATGTGGGAATTTTACAGGCGGAAAACGTCGCGTATTCTAGCCCTTCAGAAATTTTTGTCAACCGCTTAGAGCAGAATTGTTTTCCGACCTACGCCGGCATTGACAACAAAGAAGTTGATCCTTCTTGGAGCGGCGAATCCTATGTCTGGTGTGGTTTTCAGGGGGAAAGTTTGTGGAAAAGCTGAGGATGCCAGAGGAAAAGCGGGTGGTTAGTCGTTGGTCATTCGTCGATAGTCATTCGTCAGCCTCTGAACTTCGTCTGACGTCGGCCGAGAACCAACGGCCAACGACCCATGACGTCCCCGTTACGCGGTCGCGCCGAAGCGGACCGACACCAGCTTCGAAATCCCTGGCTCCTGCATGGTGACCCCGTAGAGCACGGGGGCGATACTCATGGTCTTCTTGCTGTGGGTGATGAGCACGAATTGGGTCTGCACGCTCATTTCCTTCACCAGTTCTGTAAAGCGACCGATGTTGGCTTCGTCGAGCGGCGCGTCCACTTCGTCGAGTATGCAGAACGGGCTGGGCTGATATTGGAAGATGCCCACCAACAGGGCTAGCGCGGTAAGCGCCTTCTCGCCACCGGAGAGCAGCAGGACGTTCTGCAGCTTCTTTCCGGGAGGTGAGACCACCACGTCAATGCCGCTTTCCGCGCTGTTTTCCTCATCGGTGAGGCGCATGAGAGCATGCCCGCCGCCAAAGAGCTTGCGGAAGGTGGCCTGGAAATTCTCGTTGATCCTGCTGAACGCCTCTTCGAACTTCTGGCGTGAGAAGGTGTCAATCTCCTTGATCGTGGCCTGGGTGTTCTCGATAGAGCCGAGCAGGTCTTTGCGCTGGGTGTCGAGAAATGCGTGACGCTCGGCAGTTTCCTTGTATTCCTCCAGAGCCATCATGTTCACCGGACCCATGGCGTCGAGCCGGGTACGCATCTCGCGGTAGATTTGGTCTTCAAATGTCAACTGCTCGCCGGTGGCGATCGGGATGGTGCTATCGGCCACCAGCTCATGCCGTTGCACCCCCAGTTCATTGAGGCACGTCTCCGACATGTACTGGGCGTCTGATTGCAGCTTAGCTGCCGCCGCCGAAAGCTCGCCGCGCCGGTCGCGCGCCTGGTCGAGTAACTGGCGGGCGTTGTGCAAGGCTTCGTCAATCTCCGCCAGCCGGGCTCGCACCTGCTCGGACTCGAATTGCAGCAGCCCGTCGCGGGCCTGGCTCGCAGTGCGTTCAGCCTCGAGGTCCACAAGCTGATTTGCGATCTGACCGTTCTCCGCCTCGCGCTGCAGCTTTTCCTCAGCCGACGATTCAATTTGCGCGCGGAGCGCGTTCACACGCTCGCTCATCTCCGCAACCAGCGATTCAATTCGCTGCAACACTGCAGCCGCAGCCCGATGCCGTTCTTCGAGGGTGGCCACGCGGGCCAGATGCTGAGAGGCATTCTGTGCCACCAAATCGCGGCGTTCACGCAGACCGGCCAATTGCTGGTGCCCGCTGGCCGTCAGCCGCTCCAGTGCCGCGCGCTTCTCCTCGAGCGCCGTCATTTCCGTTTGCCGGGCGCTGATCAAGGCTTCCTGTTCGGCGCGCTCAGCAGCCAGGCGATCCAGCTCCTGGTAGCAGGTATTCAGGCGTTCGCCCACACGGTCCATTTCGGAATCGAGTCGCTGCAGCAGGTGGCCGGAGGTCATGGCCTGTTTCTCGGCCTCCCGTTTTTCGCCCTCAAGCCGGTCGAGCAGGGAAGTGAGCTCTTTGATCTCGCGCCCCAGAGTCCGGACTCGGAGTTCCTCATGACGCAGGGCATCTTGCAGTTCACTCAGCAGTCGCAGCACGTCGCGCAGCTCGCGCTTCATGGAAAGCGGGCCCTCGGCGCGCTGCTTGCCGCCGGTGACAGTCACGTTATGGAAGCACTCGCCCGATCGTGAGAGGAAGAAGGCGTCGGGATTCTCCAGTGCAAGTTCACGCGCGAAACCCGGATCGGGCACAATGTAGCCGTCGCGTAGCTTGGGCAGGATGATTTCCAACGATTTACCGAAGCCGTTGAGCACCCGGATCGTGCTCTTCAGCGGGATAATCGACTGGCTGGGCGGCGCCGGTCTACCACTCTCGTCCACAAGGAAAGAGAACTTAGCCTGCGAATCCTCGGGATGGACCAAGAAGGTCGCGCGGCCGTCCACGTCAGTCCGCAGCAGGCGGAGTCCTTCATCGGCCGCATCCCACGATTTCACCACGATGTAGTTCAGTTCGTCGCGCAGGAAGTCTTCGACTACCCCCTCATAGCGTGGATCGACTTCGAGAAAGTCGGCCAGAACGCCCGCCGGAGCCAATCCCCCCTGCATCACCGCAGATTGGAAGAGGCGGCGCACGGATTCTGTCGAATATCCGTGCTCGGCGATGACCGCTTCGAGCGAGCCTTTCTTGCCGATGGCAGACGCGTACTCGGCGCGCAGGCTGTCCAGACGGTTCTTGGCTTCGGTTTCTGCGTGACGCTTGGACTGGAGTGCCTGCCGCGCTTGAATAATCTCTTCTGTCAGGCCGGCAACGCGTTGTGACACCGTCTCAAACTCCAGTGCCAGTTGCCCGCGCTGTCCACCAAAGGCGTCCACCTGGGAGGTAGCGGTCGCCATCTCCGCCTGCAGGCGCTGACCTTCGCGATCCACAGCCGCCAAACGTTCTTCCGCCTGCGTAAGCTGGTTCCGCAGGTTAGAACCGGCCGCCACCACTTCGATAATCGCCGCACGCGATTCTTCCTGCTGCTTTTCGAGTTCCGCCAGGGCATTGGACGCTTCCGCCGCCTCCTGCTGGCATTGCGCCAGCTCTTGCTGCGCCCCAGCCACGTCGGCGGCTGCTGAATCCAGTATTTGGCGGTTGGAATCGCGTTCTGCCTCAAGCGTCGTCAGCCTGTGCTGCGCTTGGGCCAGCGCGGCCTCTGACGAGGCCGAACGCACCATCAGTTCCGCACAGCGTTCTTCGTTGTGACGACGTTGCGCGTGTGCCCGGTCCGACTCCAGCTTGATCTGATTCAGCCGCTCGCGGTTTTCGCGTATCTCGGTCTCAATTGCGTACCCGCGTTGGGTGCGCTCCGTCTGTTCCGCCTCGAACTGCTGGACGATTTCAGCTTGCTGCCGCATCTCCTCGGAAATGGTATTGATCTGTGCGTCGAGCGCCGCGCTTTCCTGCTCCAACTGGGCGAACTTGCTGGCCAGCACCAGGCGCAGCTTAGCCCGCATCTCCTCGCGCAACTTGGCATAGCGCTCGGCTTTCGACGCCTGCCGCTTCAGTGAATTCATCTGCCGCGTGACTTCCTCGAAAATATCGTTCACGCGCGCCAGATTCTGCTTGGCGTCTTCCAGCCGGGCTTCGGCCAGCCGCTTCTTGGTCTTGAATTTGGTGATGCCGGCGGCCTCTTCGATAATCGCCCGGCGGTCGGTCGGACGGCTGCTTAGGATCTGCCCAATGCGCCCCTGCTCGATCAGCGCATAAGACTCTGGCCCCAGGCCCGTCCCCATGAACAGTTCCTGGATATCGCGCAGCCGGCACAGCTTGCCGTTCAGCAGATACTCGCTGTCACCCGCGCGGAACAGGCGGCGGGTGACCACGATTTCCCCGGCACGGAATGGCTGCTGGTTGAACTTGCGGCGGCGGATCTTCAGAACAACGTGCGGACCGCTGGCCTCGCCCGCGGCCGGGCTGGGACCTGCCGAAGAATTAGAGTTCTCGGGGGAACTGGGGCCTTCACTGGCAGCATAGGGGATTTGGACAGAAGGATTTTGGGTGGAGCAGCTCTTCAGCGCTGTGGAAGGCTCGCCGTTCTCAGAGGGGGCTTCAGCCCCTGAGCTAACAGTGGCATTCTCCGGCGGCGCCGCGCCTTCGAGTTCTTCTACTCTTCCCGGCTGCGCCTCTTCGGTCAGGCGCTCAGTCTCCTCGGCGGCTTTTGCTCGCAGTTCCGCTTCGTCCCAATCCCCAGGGTCCTCGGGCATCTCGTCCCGGATCTCGATCTCAGTGGCGTTATTGGCATCGGCGCCGTCGTAGACCTCGGGATCGATCAGCGTCAGCGACACTTCGGCCATACCTGTCGGCTGGCGGGCGGGCGTGCCGGCAAAGATTACGTCTTCCATGCGCGAGCCGCGCAGGGTTTTGGCTGATTGCTCGCCCAGGACCCAGGAGATGGCGTCGGCGATATTCGACTTGCCGCAACCGTTGGGGCCGATGATGGCCGCAATCCCGTCCCCGTGGAACTTGAGTTCGGTGCGGTCGCAAAAAGACTTGAACCCTAAAATCTGCAGCTTTTTCAGTTTGAGCAACGTGTACTCCTTGTCGCGCCGACAGCCGTAGTGCCGGCGTCTCGCCCGCTGTCGCGGCAGCGTCCCGCCGCATGCCCATAGGGCATTGCCGTTGGAGGACGGAATACTACGATCCGTTTACTAATCGGATTCCTCCACGCTTCAAAGCCGCGCAAATGCCTCCCCAGGCTGGATCGAGAAGGCACAGATTCCAGCTAATGTAACGGCGAAATCCCGCCCAGGTCAAGCACGAAAACACTATATATGGTGTGCCCATGTGCATAACCGCGTTATTTTGCACACACAGTGCAGCATCCGCCTGTGAAATGAGTGGGAAAGACGAAAGGAAGGGAGAATCGCGAGAGCGGAATAACTCTAGCGGAAGTGGACGACCAACGCAATGGGATTGAGCAAGAGGGTAATGGGCTACTTTGATTTTCTGAGCATTCTGACCAGCACAAATACCGCTGTTACTCCGACAATGAACAGGAGAAACTGTTTCAAGGTGAATAGGCCAACGAACATGAAGGTTACCTCTTACGCCGCTCTTTCTGCCCTCCGCTCGTAGCGAGCTCGGCCTTCGGGGTGGGGCTGGAACAGTAATGGCTCCGTTATCCGGAGCCATCAGAAGCACGTGGTGCGAGCACTCTGTCCATTTCAAGTATCGGTATGTTGCAAACCAATGTCAAGTCACTCGGGGAGATTATCTCTGCGTTCTCTCCCCAAAATGAACTTCCTTTTCTCCTTCTGACAAGAAGGAGAATGGACCCGGCGGGATTCGAACCCACATCTGCGACTTGGACAGAGAGCTATGTTCCCATTACACCACGGGCCCTGGTCGCAAGTATTCGCATGACGCTGAATGCCGGCAAGGGTGCAAGTCACACTTCTGGCAAGCCCGTTCCAAATTGGGAAGCGGCGCATCGGTCCATCGGCCCTAGCGCCGACCCCTAATGACGAAGATCGACGACTATCTCCCCAGCTTCTCGAAGAACAGGCAGATGGACTCAATCCCGCGATAGAAGTTCGGAATATGGAACTTCTCATTCGGCGCGTGCAGGTTGCCGTCGGGCAGGCCGAAGCCCATCATCACGCTGGGGATCTTCAGCCGATACTCAGTCGGCCAATGAGGCTGTCCGTTAGGGTCTTGTTCACGTGAAACTCCGTCTTCCGTTCTTCGGGCTGTTCCGGCTCAGCTAGTTCTGGGAACGACCCCTCTTGACTTGCTCACTCGATGGGAGGACAGTATACCGACAATTGTAGCGGCCACGCGCTAAGGCTCTGGGCGTCGAAAGCGAGAAGTAACGACAAAAAGGAGGACATGCCAAATGTCTTGGAAACGGTGGCTCATGGTTTTATTCCTGGTCGCGTTTGCTGGTAATGTGACCGGCAGTAGCATCATCCCGGTTACGGCGGCCTGCTTCCCCTGCAAAGGGTATTGCAAAACTCACCCTAGCGCTCCGCAGTGCAACTAAGCGGCCTTCCCGCTAGAGAAAAAGGCACGGGCGTTCGCCCGTGCCTTTGCACACTTCATACATTGACGACTTACCCCTTTCCGCCCAGCTTCTCAAAGAACAAACAGATGGACTCGATCCCCCGATAGAAGTTCGGGATGTGGAACTTCTCGTTGGGGGCGTGCAGATTGTCGTCAGGCAGGCCGAAGCCCATCATCACGCTGGGAATCTTCAGCACGTCCTGGAAATCGGTCACGATGGGAATCGAGCCGCCGGAGCGGATGAACACAGTGTCTTTGTGAAACACATCGTGCATGGCTTCCGTGGCTGCCTTGATGTACTCGTTATCCGTACCCACCACGCAAGCCGGGCCTTTGCTCCAGACCTTGATCCTGGTCCCAATTCCCTTGGGCGTGAGCTTTTTGACGTACTTCGTGTACTTCTTGAGGATGTCGTCCGGATCCTGGTTGGGCACCAGCCGCATGGAAACCTTCGCCGCTGCCTTGGCCGGGATCACCGTCTTCGCTCCAGGTGCGGTGAAGCCGCCGGGCATGCCGTGCACTTCCAAAGTCGGACGCGCCCACGTGCGATAGAGCACGGAGTAGCCCGGCTCGCCGGTCAGCACGCTGGAACCGACTTCCGTCTTCCGATAGTGCTCCTCGTTGAAGGGTAGCCGCTTCCACGCCTTCAGCTCATCTTTGCTTGGCGCCTTTACGCCTTTGTAGAAGCCCGGGATCAGAACCTTTCCCTTAGCGTCCTTCAGCTTGCTGATGATCTCGATCAGTCCGAAGAAAGGATTGGGCGCCGCGCCCCCGTACATGCCGGAGTGCAGATCAGTTTTCGCTCCGAACGCCTCGATTTCGGTATACACCAGCCCGCGCAGGCCAACGCACAATGTCGGGAGATCGGGCGCAAATAGTTCGGTGTCACAGACCAGCGCGAAATCT
>Ga0070697_100002823_pt1 | contig 13359 bp, 12 predicted proteins | sample KBSK1501metaG_FD_65475 | JGI IMG/M metagenome (GOLD analysis project Ga0070697, IMG submission 65475) | Corn, switchgrass and miscanthus rhizosphere microbial communities from Kellogg Biological Station, Michigan, USA - KBS K1-50-1 metaG | ecosystem: Host-associated > Plants > Roots >... | reverse complement strand
CCACCCTTCGGGTTCTGGTTGACGGTCGGCGGCGTGCTAGAATCTTTCGACTTGAACAAGGAGAAAACCGCCGTGCGGTTGTCGAGCGACAGCACCAGACGGTGACGGCTAATCTCGGTCACCCGCCAACCCTCGATATAGGATCCGAACCGTACGATCGTGGCCCTTTCGTTCAGCCCCACTTGGACGGCAGCGCCCATTTCCTCATTGCTCTCGAATGTGCCGAAGAACATCAGGTTTGGCGGCGCAGCGGGCGCTATTGGCGCAGATGGTAGTGGGGTCGGCGGGACCGAGCGGACTTCCACAACCGGCGGGGGGCGGCGGGAGGCCGAGAACAGCGGCCGGTCGCGGGTGGCCGACAGACGATCAAGCGAGATCCGCGTCGGCGGATTGCCTACGATCGCCGCGGGTTCCTCCCGCGCCTGCGCGAAAGCTCCCTCGGCCATGCCGAGCGCGAAGCACACCGCAAGCAAAATGGCAGCCGCTGTTTCCCCGGCATAGCTCTTTTCAATTAGCAACATAACGCTGAACATATCATATTCTGCATCCTGCGCCTTAGCGGAGCTGCATTTCAGCCCCTGCGGGCCCCGCCAGCCGCCAACGCGGGTCCCATGAATGAGCCGACTAGAGTTCTCTAGCAACCCGAAAGCCGATTTCGTCGACTCGATAGATGGGTGGGAGCTTATATCGGACCGCCGATCGGAGATCCTGAGGATCATAGTCCCAGGAACCGCCACGAAGGACGCGAGATGAACAGCCCAGAATGATTGGAGCCGAACCGTCGGAAGGCGCTTCAACGTAGCTGGGCGCATAGCAATCCTCCACCCACTCCCAAACGTTGCCGTGCATGTCGTAGAGGCCCCATGCATTGGCCGCGAAGCTGCCGACTTCCGCTGTTCGGCCGGTGCCGGGCTTGCCATCTGAAAACTTGGCCTGCTGTTTGTCGATAGTATCACCGAACGCATATTTGCTGCTGGTGCCAGCGCGCGCCGCGTATTCCCACTCAGCCTCGGTCAAGAGCCGATAGGGTTTGCCGGTCTTGCGAGAGAGCCACGCCAGATATTCTTTGGCATCGTTCCAGGAGACGTTGATAACGGGACGTCTTGCCTTGCCCCAGTCCTCATCGCTTGGGCTTTTGTTCTTAAGGCACCCACCGTCTTTCGCGCAGACTTCCCATTCAGCGAACGTCACCTCGAACTTGCCGACCGCAAACGGCTTCCGGATGAGAACTTCGTGCGCAGGCTTCTCATCGGGATCTCCGTCAGCGGACCCCATTACGAACCGGCCTGCCGGCACTTCCACCATCTCCGGACAATCCGAGCAGTCGCGGAACGTGCGGGGAGCGGCAACAGTCGTCCCCGGCTCTTCTTGCAGTTGTACAACTCTCTGGCCGGCGAGGTGCCCGGAATACAATTTCGGTTCATCAGCGCGGATGCCACTGAAGGAGGGTAAGCCCGATTCGCTTGACGTCGATGGGGGCGCCGCGAATCCGGCTGCCAGAGCTACCGAGAGAGTCACTACCAAGAGCGTCACGCCCGTAACCCCTGCCGGACATCGCATTGCGGTTCGCCCAATGGCTGTGTGAGTAGTGCGCGGATTTTGGGATATCATACCAAAATGGCTATCTTTGAAAAGAGCGCGGCGGACCGAGGGTTGTAAATGCCCGTCACAGCGCGTTAGCCACAACCAAACACCCGGTGCGCTGTGTTGTATTTTTACTATATTTGGGATTTTATCCAATAAATTTAGAAAATTCACCATGATTTAAGCATGACCTACGCCGCGAAACACTGCATAACGTTAGAGGGCACCTGATCGACAGCGTATAGTTAATTTGGAGTACAACTTCCGATAGGCCGAATCGAGCCAAATTTACCACGACCAGATTGGTGAACACATTGTTACGCGATTGCGCGGTACGGGAGCGTGCCGCTTTGTGTCGGTACCGATTGCTTGGCGGCGCTTCGTTCAAGGCGTGGGTTGCCTTAGCTGCGGTGGTTCTCCCAGCCTGTGGTCAGATGAATTTTGATCGGGCCAATGCGCCCGGTCCTGACGTAACGCCCGGTCCTGACGTGGTCGACAGGGTTCGCTCGCTGGATTTGCTTCCACGTTTTCCGCGCGAGGCCGGGTCGACTGGTGATGGTGCGACCGATCGCATGAAGCCAGCCGTGTACTCCACAGCGGAGGGCTCGCCCGCTCCCGCTCAAGCTGCGCAACTACAGCCGGCGCCCGCGGGGGATGGCTACGACCTAAATTTTGAAAACGCCCCAATCGCTACTGTCGCCAAGACCATTCTCGGGGAAACTCTCGGTTTGGGATATACGATCGATCCGCGCGTGCAGGGCACTGTCAGCCTGACGTCGGGACGATTGGTGCCGAAATCCGATCTACTCTATGTGCTGGAAAACGCCCTGCGGCCAATCGGCGTTGTAATAGTCAAGGACACTTTGGGGTATCGCCTTGTTCCGCTTGGTGATGCGGTTGGCGCTGGCAATACGGAGAAGGTCGCGGGCCAAGCGTCGCCGGGTTATGGAATTTCAGTTGTCCCCCTACAGCATATTTCGGCCCAAACTTTGATCAAGCTCGTTGACAGTTTCGCGACCAGGCCGGGCACCGTACGCGCGGATCCGACACGCAACATCCTGATCATCCAGGGCAGCGGTGCGGAGCGGCGGGCTGCGATCGACACCATTCTCAGTTTCGATGTGGACTGGATGCAAGGCCAATTGGTCGGGATTTATCCAATCCAGAACAGCACTCCCGAGGTCATTCTCGCCGACCTCGAGAAGATCCTGGATTCAGGAGAGGGCGGACTTTCCCAGAGCGTCGTCAAGTTCCAGGCAATTGGCCGCATGAACGCCATTCTTGTGGTCGCCCGTAAGCCCGAAATGCTGAAGACGGTCTCGGCCTGGATCAAGCGCCTGGATAGAACGGATACGACGCGATCGGGCGTACGTGTATACCACGTCAAATACGGTGAGGCCCGCCAGATGGCGCGCATCCTGAATGAGGTCTTCATCGGCGGCGGTTCAGGTCCATTGGATACGGCGGAGAACCAGGTGGCGCCAGGTTCCGGTCTTTCCGGGACGTCAAGTGCTGATCGTCTATCTGGGGGCGTCTCCCAGCCGGGATTCGGCGGGAGGCAGCAGCCGGGCTTCGGGGCAACCGATGCGCGCAGCGGCCTTGGAGCTCAGGGCTTCCCGACGTCGCGGCCAAATCTCGCAGCGACGGCGCTCAACCCGACCGAAGCCACCGAGGGGCGCAGCGCGGTCGCGAGCGGTGGCCAGCCGCTCCTACAGGGGGTCAGGATTACTGCTGATGCTGTCAATAACACGCTGCTGATCAACGCCACCCAGGAAAATTATCAGATCATCGAGCGTACGCTCCGCCAGATCGACCGTCCTCAATTGCAGGTGGCGATCGACGCCACCATCGCGGAGGTAACCCTCAACGACAATCTGAGCTACGGGGTTCAGAACTTCCTGACGAGCCGCAACCTGGGCTTGGGGCCGGACAAGGGCTCGAGCCTCAATTCTCCGACCGGCTCTGCTCCGAGCATCGTGAATGGCGTCGCTAACGCGTTTCTCACGCGGGCTATTCCGGGATTCAATTTCCTTGTCGGGCCGGAAGCCCAGCCGAACTTGATCCTCGACGCCCTGCATACCGTCACGGATTTGAAGGTATTGTCGAACCCCTCGCTCGTCGTCATCGATAACCAGGTGGCGACATTGGTGGTTGGCGACCAAGTGCCGATCTCCACCGGCTCTGCAAACGTGCTCAATGCCGCGACCGCCACCAGCAACACGATCGTCAATTCGATCGACTATCGTCCCACCGGCATCATTGTGCGCGTCGCGCCGCGGATCAATGCCAACGGCAATGTTCGTCTTGAAATCGAGCAGGAAATAAGCAACGTCGTTACGAGTTCGAATTCGAATTCGACGTCTCAGACCAACCTGACGCCAACGGTGTCACAACGCAAAGTCAAGAGTTCTGTCGTGGTCGCGAGCGGCCAGACCGTATTGTTGGCCGGCCTCATCCAAGAGCAATCGGAGAAGGATCGCAGCGGCATTCCCTTGCTCGATGATATTCCAAACGTCGGAATTCTTTTTTCGCGCACCACCAAATCGGCCAAACGTACCGAACTGATCATTTTCATTCGGCCGCAAATCATTCGCGACGGCGTCGATGCGTATTCCATCGCTGAGGAACTGCGAGCCAAATTGCGGGGCACACTGAGAACGGGTTCGCCCAGCGAGCCCCGTGCGGGAGGCCGATAACGCGCGGAGAACTTTGCGCCCTATGGGGAGCGTGAATCTTGCGTAACGCTCGCACTACTGGCTCTCGCCATGTTCTCGGGCGCCAGTTGCTCACGTGCCGTGTTCAGTTTGTTAAACAGCGACGCCTTCAAGGTAACGACGCCGATTAACCAGAGCCGACTATCGCACTTCATTTTCGACTTGCTGATTGCGAACGAGGGCCGCGAGCCTGACATGCTCTTTGCCATTCACCATGACGCCTTTTTTGATTTGCGTTCGCGCGCGCTGCACTTTAATAGTTAGTAGTTCTTATTAGGCAATTTTAACAAATTGGAATTCGATAGAGTCACTCTCGTATTGGTTTTTTGCGATTTTCGGAGAGAGTTCGATGCCGATCTCTGCAGTCCGAGACACAGTCACCCGACGCTCGTTGTCGCTATTCCTATGCTGCCCTGTCGACGGCCATTGTGTCGCGACTCGCCGGCTCGCCGGTATCTCCGTCATTAAGCACAGGATCTTGTTGTGTTTGAGGTCGGATGTCCAAAGTGAAACGGGCGGTGTTCTGATTTTCTAAGGACCTTGATTAAGGTCTGAGTGCCGGTAAGGGAGCAACGATATTCTGGACTAGTATTTCGATGCCCACGAACGGCCACGAGCGTGCAACCTCTTTGCAGTCCGCGATAAGCGGAGATAATTCGGGCACCTGACGCCATGAGCGCTGCTTCCAATTCGAACCTCGCGGCACGCGGCTTGAGTATAGGTCAACGCCTAACGTTGATCGTGCTCGCCGTCGCTATTCCGATGCTGCTTCTGTCGACGGCCATTATATGGCTACTCGCCGGCCAAGAGCGAGACCAGAGCCGCCATGCAATCATGTATTCCTCCCGGACAATTATGAGCGCGGTCGATGCGCAGCTCGGGAAATACATGGCGGCCGTCCAGGCGCTCGCGGTGTCTCCGTCACTGAAAGCACAGGATCTTGTTGGTTTTCGCGAAGAGGCTGAGCAAGCGTTGCCCGGCCTGTCCGGTGCTTGGGTGACGCTCGTCGATGTGCTAGGACAGCAGGTGGTCAACACCATGGTCTCGACGATAGAACCTCCGCCCTTTCTTTCCGAGGAGGAACGAACCGCAGCAGTCCGTGCGTTGGAAACCAAGCATATGCAGGTGTCGGACGTATTAGTCGGGGCGGTCGCGAAATTCCCGATGATCTCGGTGGGAGTGCCCATCGTCGTTGCCGACAAGCCGGTGTACTTCTTGACGATCAGCGTCGATGTCACCGTTTTCCGCGGCCTTCTAAATATCCAAGGCCTCCCCGAAGGTTGGATTGTCGAAGTGATCGACCGCCGCGGTAATATCATCGCGCGATCTCGCGATCATGAGCGCTGGGTGCGTAGGCCCGCCTCAGAAAGCTGGACGATCAGAAAGGAGGACGGACTATTCGAGGCGCTCGCTCTTGAAGGCCAACCGGTCGTTTACGCAAATGCGGTCTCTCAGCTGAGCGGGTGGGAGACCGTGGTTGCTGCAGAGAAAAGCGTGATCGAAGCGCCGATCCGCCAAATCACCATCAGCGCGATTCTCGTGTCCTTGCTCGTGACAACGATCAGTATTGTGATTGCCGCCATAGCAGCACGAAAGATTACCGCCCCGATCAAAGCGCTGGAAACGGGAGCACAAGCACTGCGGCATCACGAGCCAGTAATCTTTGCGGCCACGGGGGTGCCGGAGTTCGATGAGGCGCTGCTCGCTTTCGACACGGCATCGAAGGCCATCCTCAAGTATGAAGACCAACGTACCCAAGCAGAAATGGCGCTCAGGTCGAGCGAAGCACGCCTGCGCCTGTTCGTCGAGCAGGCGCCGGCATCCATTGCCATGTTCAATCGGAACATGCGCTACCTTGCCGCCAGCCATCGCTTTCTTGCCCAATACGGCATAGGAGAGCAGGATGTCGTCGGGCGGTCGCTTTATGAGGTGTTGCCGGAAACCCCGGAGCATTGGAAAGAGAGACATCGGCGTGGCCTTAACGGCGAGGTGCTACAGGGTGACGACGATGAGTTCGTGCGCGCCGATGGACAAACTCGATGGGTGTCGTGGGAGATCAGACCCTGGCGTGCGCGCGACGGCGATATCGGGGGAATTGTTCTTTTTGCCGAGGACGTCACTTCCCGACATGAGGTCGTGGAAGCGCTAAAGGAGAGCGAAGAACGGCTACGGCTTCTCATCAATGGAACCAAAGACTATGCCTTGTTCATGCTCGATCCAAAGGGCCGCATTGCGTCTTGGAACGACGGCGCCCGGCGCGTCAAGGGATACGAGGCGGACGAAATTATTGGGCGTCACTTCTCAGTCTTCTATACGCCCGACGACATTGCTGCTGGCGAGCCGGAGCGCGACCTAGAAATAGCCTTGCTCACAGGTGCGCATGAGAAGGAGGGCGAGCGCGTCAAAAAGGGCGGAGAGCGCATTTGGTCAAGCACCCTAGTCAATCCGATCTACAATGAGAGCGGGACGCTCAAGGGCTTCGCGAAAATCATTCGGGACATCACCGAGAGCAAAATAGCCGAGCTAGCGTTGGTAACTAGCGAAACACTATTGCGGGCTGTCGTCGATGGCTCTCCCGATGCCATCATTGCCGTCAATGCCGCAGGTGTTATTCAGTCGATCAATACGAATGGGGTGAAGATGTTTGGCTACGAGCGGCAAGACGTTGTCGGCCGCAAGGTCAACATCCTCATGCCCGAGCCGTTCCGGGGCCTGCATGACGGCTATTTGAAAAACTGTCTGCGAACCGGTCAACCTAAAATCATCGGCATTGGCCGAGAAGTCGAAGGACTGCGAAAAGACGGTTCGGTATTCCCGCTTCGTCTGATAATGACCCAAACCACGTACGCAGACGCACCGCTATTCGTTGGCTTCCTGCGCGATCTTTCCAGTCGCCGCGAGATCGAGGCGCGCATCAAGCAGTTACAGGGGGAGCGCTTGTCTGCCATGGGTGGTCTGGCCGCTGGACTGGCGCATGAACTCAACCAACCACTGGCGGCTGCCGTGACCTATCTCGAGACTGCGCAGTTGTTACTCGAGATGCCGATGGAATCGCGGCCCAATCCGGTCGAAAGCACTTTAGCCAGCGCCGTCGACGAAATCATGCGCGCGGGGCACATCATGAAGCGTCTGCGCGAGTTGGTCACTAGCGGCGAGCCCGACAAGACGTTCTTGAGCTTGCACGATCTTATCAACGATGCCCCCGAACTTTCGATCCCGAGAAAGGAGAGAATTCGGACAAGTCTCCAGTTGAATGCCAAGAGTGATAGCGTCCTCGCCGACCGGATTCAGATCAAGCAAGTACTGGCCAATTTGATACGAAACGCCACAGAGGCCATGAGCCCCTCGACGGAACGGAAACTGAGTATTTCTACGTCGTCGATCGAACAGGACATGATTCGAGTCGACATCGCCGACACGGGCTCTGGCTTCCAGCCCGGGGCAATGGAACGTCTGTTCGAGCCTTTTCAAACAACGAAATCGAACGGAATGGGTATTGGCCTGTCGATTTCACGGATGATCGTCGAAGCGCACTATGGAAAAATTTGGGCCGAGCCTAATCCTAACGGAGGCGCCATTCTTAGTTTCACATTGCCGCTGGTGAATATGGAGATCGATCAATGAACGGAAAGCAGATTCATGTCATCGACGATGATCCTGCCATTCTCACTTCTGTCGCAGGATTTCTGATGACCAACGGATTCGGTGTTCAAACCTATGCATCGGTTTACGCCTTCCTCGAAACAGTCGGGCCGCACACGACCGGTTGCGTAGTGACGGACGTGCGTATGCGGGGCATCAGTGGTATCGAACTTGCAGATAAAATGAAGGAACGACATCTCGCTCTTCCGATCATCATCATCACCGCGTATGCGGATATTGCGCTCGCCATTGAAGCCATGAAACGCGGCGCGGTCGACCTGCTTGAAAAACCGTTCAACAATGGCGCTCTGGTTAAAGCGATTCGCGAAGCCCTGGCGAATTGGAATAATGAAACGACGATCGGCCCGAAGATGGAGGTGGTTCGTGCGAGGCTCTCAACTTTGACCAACAGGGAAAAGGAGGTGCTGACTCGATTGCTCAAGGGTATGCCCAACAAAATTATCGCTCATGAGCTGAGCGTGAGCACTCGAACGATTGAGACGCATCGCGCCACTGTGATGTCGAAAATGAACGCAACCAGCCTCGCCGAGCTTGTCAGGATGTCGCTGACCGTCCCACGCGTTGACTAGAACGGATTGTTATTCGCCCTTTTGCGATCTTTAGCGCCAATGGACTTGACCCCAGACGCCAAGAAAGTGCCCTGGTATTGCGGGTGCTTCAAAAGGCCGATAACCGTGCGCCGACAAAGCCCTTTGACAGGCTCGAGGCGCTAGAGCATTTTCAGTTAGGTAGATGCATATCCTTTTGGATGTAGTTTGCGCATTCCTGTGGCGTAAAGCGATTGAACAAGGGGCCGATGCGTCGCCATGTTGCTTCGACGTCGCTCGGCGATTTTTCGCAGCAGTGTTTTCAGGCTGGCAGGCAGCAGCTCGATCGGAATTGAGATCTTTGCGCGGCGAAGGGCCAGGCGCACGGCAGGACCCCGTGGGTGCCGAGATTGGCGATGATGACAATATCGCCTCGTGTGAGTGTCGACGAAGAGTTGCTCGACTTGCCCTGAAATTGATTGCGTTGATCGGACCATCAAGGAGGCATGGGCGGCATCCAACCCTACCCGAGGCCCAGCCTGCATGGTGAATCAGAATCCCGGCCAAAAGGGGAGAGACTCGCCAATTCAAATCGGAAAAAAGGAAGTGCTGGCACCGCGAGCGGCGGACTAAGATATTCCCCGTATTTTCCGAACCTCCCCCAAAAGACAAATCTGCCGTAGCGTGTCTTCCGGAGCCTGCACCTGCGCCATCGCCAGCCGGAAGCGCATGTTGCCACGCCCCGCTCGGCCCAATCGGGAAAAGGTCTCCGGGGCGCGGAGTCCCTTTTTTCAATTCTGGTTTGATTGAACGACGAGCGTGTGATGCCGGCAGCACGATCTTGACTTGATCAACGAAAGACATCGGTGTGTCGATTTCACGGATGATCGTCGAACCGCACTATAAAAAGATTTGGGCCGATTCTGATCCTAATGGAGGTGTCGTTTTTAGTTTCACAGTGCCGTTCGTGAGTACGGAGATCAATCAATGAACGGCAAACAGATCGTTCATGTCATCGATGATGATCCCGCCATTCTTACTTCGATCGCAGGCTTTCTGATCACCAACGGATTCGGTGTTCAAACATATGCTTCGGCTCACGATTTCCTTGAAACGATGGGGCCCCACGCGGCTGGTTGTGTAGTAACTGACGCACTTATGCCAGGCATGAGCGGCATCGAACTCGTAAGTAAAATGAAGGAACGCGGCTTCTCCCTGCCGATCATCATGATCACCGCGTATGCGGATATCTCGCTCACCGTCGAAGCCATGAAACTAGGCGCGTTCGATCTGCTTGAGAAACCGTTTAACATCAACGCTCTGGTTAAAGCGATTCGGGCAGCCCTGTCGAATTGGAATGATGAAACGGCGATCGGTCCGAAGATTGAGATAGTTCGTGCGAGGTTCTCAAGTTTGACCCACAGGGAAAAGGAGGTGCTGGCTCGATTGCTTAAGGGTATGCCCAACAACCTCATTGCGGATGAACTGGGCTTCAGCATTCGGATCTTCGAGGCCCATCGTGCCACGGTCATGTTGAAAATGAAGGCGGCCAACATCGCAGAACTGGTCAGGATTTCGCTGAGTCTTGAATTGATTAACTAGAGTTGAGATCAATCCGCCAGTGGACCTGAGTCTTATACTCATACACGACGATTGAGGAGGCCGTGCGATTTCTGTTTTCGACCTAGCAGCGGTAGTATCGTGCTTCACGAAAGGTCTGCCGACTGGACCGTTTGGTGAATTTGCGACAGGCTCACCACACATAACGCATTGGGGGCATAGCCGAGTGACGTTGTCGTCACGCCAGCCACCGGGGTTGCCCGCGATGCGGCGCGCGATCGTGTTGGCGTTGAACTTCGCCTGCAACTGATTGATCCGACAGTGCCATCTCCGAGCGGGTGACTGGATAAGGGTATCGGTTGCGACGGGTGAACTGAAAACAGCGCCACCGAGCTAAGGGCGACGCACATTCATCAGGCACTCTCTAACTTGTTGATCGCCGGAAAAGTCTTGCCTGCCGGTAGATGCGGTACGGCACCCGAACAGTCAATCAACGAACCCGCCCGGCATGATGCGCCCGAGCGACGATCGACCCCGGCGACAATGCCCGACATGACGAACTCTGGACTCAGGGCGCGTGTTGCTGCCACGTGGTTTACCCAAAGCCGAGGTAGAGCGGCTTCGCGAAGGCTCGTTGCGGGAACAAATCCGCTCATTGCGGGCTTATCGCGCATAGTTCAGAACTCCGGAGACCACATTGAAAATTACAAAGGTGATTTTGGCAGGTACTGCGACCGTAACGCTCATCAGTTCGGGAGCTTTGGCCCAACAAAACCTTACGGGTTTGGTCACCAAGGTTTATAGGGCTAACGGCAAGATTACTATTCAGCAGACGCAGAGCGGCACGGTCGGCGCGAATACCGGCGGCGTTGCCGAGGATTTCGAGATAAAAGAGGGCCTCAGGTTCGACGACGTTCAGGCGGGTGATAGGCTGATCTTCACGGTTGAGGAAATCGGCGGCGTTAAGACAATCACGAAATTGCAAAAACAATAATTTCGGTCCTCGCTATATCCTGGGAATGAATTGAGGTCCGGGCAACGGCCAGCGCCCGGTCAACTGTCTAACGAAGAGGAAAAATAGTTCGCTACTTTGCGGAGCGTGAGACTTCGGCTGGTTGTTGATTTTCCGCGCCCCCGGAGCTACATCAACCTCTTCTGTAAACTGAATCGGTACTTAGTTTCGGCCGTAGCGTGGAAAGGCAATGAGGCGGCACGATTTTCTTCCCCTTGAGGCTTGATCCCTCAAAAGAAGTTCCGAAGAGGCCTATGAAGGCAGGTAATTGGACCGACTTTGCCAATATCGCCAACAAGGTAATCAATAGGAAGGCACGTGTTCATCGCACTCAGCGGGGCGACGGTTGCGTTTTCACTTGCAGGATCAGGAATCGGGCATGGTTGTAGTTCCAATTCTGCCTAGAAATAAACCATGTGCGCAATGCAGTAAGCCCATTCAGGCGCCGACTTGGACGGAAGCCGATGAAAACTGGATACATTTCGTTTGGAAGTGCACCGCGTGCGACTTCCAGTTTACGACAAGCGCGATCTACGATTTGTTGCAGCGTAGGTGGTTGGAAAATTAGAAAAAACCAAACCAACAAGCATCGGTTGGGAATGCAAACGGTATGCAATGCAGGCTGTCCGATCCGGATGCAAGCGGAGCTCACAAATTCAACACATGGTTGCATCGGCTAGTCCTGTGGCCTCAACGCCTTGCCAACTCGGAACTGTGCACACAGGCGCCGGTGCAACAATCGAGCCGGCAAATGTCGGCTTTCAGGGCAAAGCAGACGAGTGCACCCCCTACTCGATGGTTTCGAGGCTCCGCGAAATCCTGACCAGTTCTGTGAAGCTGACCGCCTTCATTTTCGACATGACGGTCGCACGATGAGTCTCGAAGGTTCGAATGCTGAGGCCCAGTTCGTCCGCAATAAGCTTGCTCGGCGTACCCTTGAGCAATCCAGCCAGCACTTCCTTTTCCTTGCCGGTCAAACTTGAGAGCCTCGCACGAATATCCGGACTGACCGCCGCTTCTTCATTTCGATGCGCCAGGGCCCGGCGAATCGCTTCAACCAGAGCGCCATTGTTGAACGGTTTCTCAAGCAGATCGACCGCGCCTTGCTTCATGGCTTCTGAACCGAGCAAGATATCCGCATACGCGGTCACTATGATGATCGGCAGAACGAGGCCGCGTTCCTTTAGTTTCGACATGAGTTCGATGCCGCTGATGCCCGGCATACGTACGTCAGTCACTACACAACCAACCGCGTGCGGCCCAATCGTTTCGAGGAAATCTTGAGCCGACGCATAGGTTTTGACGCCGAATCCCTTGGCCGTCAGAAAGCCTGCGGTCGAAGTGAGGATGGCGGGATCATCGTCGATAACATGAACGATCTGTTTGTCGCTCATTGATCGATCTCCTTATTACGCGAAGCGGAAAACAGCCCAAGCAGGTCGTTAGCGCCCAAGGATGCGTTCCGTTCGGTCGGCGAACGATTGCGAAAAACACCTCTCAGTCCGACTCGACCTGACATCAAGTGTGACTGCAATCCCGGTGGAAGTCTGGTCAGCGCGACGGCCGGAATCGGGCGGAAGTTGGGTTTTTCTGAGCGCGCGGTGGCCCCGGCCGGAGTGCCTGCCAGAAGTTGAGCGAAAAGATCCCTGACAAAGCCGCGTGCATGACCGCAACATCCTTTACATAAGCCCAAGTACAAATGGGAAAGGGATCGATGCGCTGATGCGCACAAGACGCTCGTTCCGCATATTGGGACGTGATGTAGGGGACTATAAAAGAGCGCCGCAAATTGCGTATGCCCTGTTTTGGGCAATTCACAACAAATAGTTCCGTGCGAAGACCGTTCGGAGCAAACTGTCCAACGCTCAACTTCCGGTAAATCAGTGCTCTAAAGCCCGCACAACCGCTGTTTGGCAGGGTTGATGATGTCGCCGCCTGAAGTGCAGGTTCAGAGCAAGCTTTAGGATCGCGCCTGCCACCGACTGTGCGCAGCTACAGTAGCTTTGCAACAGTTTTAATATCCGCATAGATGCGATCTTTTCAAAGCGCCCGGCAGCGCGCGGCGTCCCGCCGATGGTCTGGTCTGCCGGCAACAGACACGGCGGTAGATTTTATTTTCCGCCCTGCCATTGCCCGGAAACGCCGAGAACAACCCTGATCCGGCCGGTGCTGGTGTCGTTTGCGGCCGTCGTCTGCGGCACCTGCACATCAAGTTGATCGACGAACAGGAACGGCATGCCGACCTCGAGATCGTAAAGCACTTGCTGCAGCGCTGGCTGTTCCATTTCGCAACTGACAA
>Ga0070697_100002822_pt1 | contig 13360 bp, 13 predicted proteins | sample KBSK1501metaG_FD_65475 | JGI IMG/M metagenome (GOLD analysis project Ga0070697, IMG submission 65475) | Corn, switchgrass and miscanthus rhizosphere microbial communities from Kellogg Biological Station, Michigan, USA - KBS K1-50-1 metaG | ecosystem: Host-associated > Plants > Roots >... | reverse complement strand
GCGGCTCGGCGACATAATAATGGCCGCCCGGGAGCTGTGCGAACCAGTGCACCAAAACGAGGACCAGGTGGGCGAGCAGCCAGTTGGCATTATTGAACACAATCGACAACCAGGAGCAGAGCGGCGCGGTCAAGATCGACAATAAGGCGATCGCAAGAATGAAAAACGCAATCGGAACGACAATGAGGTTCGCCAATAGCGATATCGGCGTAACGAGGTGAAAATACCAAAGGATAAGCGGAAGCGAGCCGAGCCAGGCTGACAGTGAAACCGAGCCGCCTCGGCATATCCATTCGAAAATCGAGCCAGACAGACGGCGCGGTCCGCTCAATAAGGTTCGCGGGAAAAATGGATCTCCGGCGGTGAAACGGCGCAAAAACAGAAAGATGGGGTCGGCCAGCAAAATAATTGCGCCAACGACGGCGAAGGAAAGTTGAAAGCCGGTGGAAAAAAGTTCGTTGGTATTCCAGACGAGAAGAAAAAATGCCGCAGCCGCCAGACTGTTCAGCCCGAAAACTCTTCGCTCGGCAAAGAAACCGCCCAAGAGAACCGAACTCATCACCGCCGCGCGTAGGCTGGACACATGTAACCCGGTAACGGCAGCGTAAAAAAGTAAAAGTGGAATAATCGATCGCGTCGCCCATTTGCGCGAAACGCGGCCGACAGTTGCCAAGATCCATAGCAGCTGCGCCACAATTCCGACATGCAACCCGGCGACGGCAAAAAGATGGAGAGTGCCGGTTTGTTGAAATGGTTCCTCGATGTCTTCCGGCGTCTGATGCCGCAGACCAAGCACGATTCCACTGAGGAAATTCTGCACATCCGGCGAATCTTCCAAAGATCGACAAAGAACTCTTTGCATCCAGGAGCGCGAAGCTTGTGCAGCCCGCAGAATCGGATTGCCGCCGGCGTGTCGAAGCAAGACTCCATTCTCGGCATAACGAACAAATAAAGTCCGGCGAACGTCATGTCGGGCCAGATAGGAGCGCATATCGAACTCACCTGGATTGCGCGGCGGCGCAATTGGCTCGGCAATTCCAAACAACTCAAATGTATCGCCAAATTGTGGCTCGCCACGCCATCGGACCAATAATGTCGCCTCCGTTGGCAGAGGTCGTCCTTCAAGCTCAATCGATTGAAGCTTGAACAAAAGAGTGGCAAACCCGTTCGGCGCGATCTTGGGTTCATCCACCACAAATCCTGTCGCCTTAATGGTGCGTGGCCGATCGCCGAGTCGCGCGGCCAGACGCAAACCTGGCGTATCTTCGATTCGGAGGCTGTGGAGCAGAAAAAAGCCGACGCCGACCAGTGCATATGTCGATCCTGACGTGGGCCACCTCAAAACCACCAAGGCAGCAGCGAAAGAAATTATGCCGATCGGTAGCCACCAGCTTGGCGGCAAAGGAAAAGCATCCGCCGCGACGATTCCGAGCACCGCCATCATTGTCAGCCCGACAAATGGCTGGCACGCCATCCCGGTAACTCGCATGCGCGTGCTTCGATCATCCGTCGGTCGGCCGTCCAACACACATCACCTCCAAAAGGCTTTCTACGGATTTTGCCGAGCCAAGTCTGCAACTTTCCGGCGGGTTCCCGTTGTTCGTCCCTTGCCGGTGGCAGGTGCCCGTTCGTTAGCTCGCGGTCGCTATGGTGACTAGGATCGAGAAGCGGGCACGAGTAATACCGGACGATCAGCACGTTTCAACACGCCTTCGGTGACGCTGCCAACTAGCAAATTATACATCGCACTGTGACCGTGCCGGCCCATTACGATTAAATCAGCTTTGATCGCGTCCGCAGTGCGTAAGATTTCTTCAACAACGTCGCCGACCGGTTCGTGCAGCGTAACTTGCAAACCGGTCTGGGCAATTTGCTTTTGCCATTCAGTCAACTTTGCTCTGTCTTGCTCGTTAGGCGCAACTGGATGCGGGAGAGCTTCGGCAATGGGCAGACTCGACACCGGCATGAAGTCGGAAATTCCCGCCGTTCCGTAGCCAAGCACGCTGGGCGGGACCGCCGCACTCAATTCCTTCACATGCACCAAATGAATTTCTGAGCCGAAGGACTTTGCCACCTGCCTCGCTAACTCGAGCACGTGCGGCGTAGCCGCCGAAAAGTCGATTGGGACGAGAAAGCTCTTCATGAGCGTGTTCCGTAATCCTAGGCCTCCCGAACCACTGCACTCAACTGGAAATAAGCGGCATGCGCCGTAGTTTGACTTGTGCACGATCTTTTCAGTCAGGAGGAGGACGTTGACCTGGTAGGCGCCAATAGCGCCGCGCCTCTGGCGACACGCATGCGACCGCGTTCGCTCGAAGAATTCGTCGGCCAGGAACATATTCTCGCGCCGGGAAAACTGCTACGCCGTGCCATTGAAGCCGATCGTTTGCCTTCGGTAATTCTGTCCGGCCCGCCTGGTACGGGCAAAACGACGCTTGCCCATATCATTGCCGACATGACGCACGCCAGATTCGTGAGGCTGAGCGGTGTGGAAAGCAACGTCGCTGAAATGCGCCGCGTGATCGCGGCCGCGACAAATCGACTGCGCACATCCGGTCAAAAAACAATTTTGTTTATTGATGAGATCCATCATTTCAACAAAGCGCAGCAGGACATTCTGCTGCCCGACGTCGAAAGCGGAAATTTGCGATTGATCGGCGCGACCACCTACAATCCGTTTTTCTATGTCAATAGTCCGCTGGTCTCGCGCTCGCAGGTTTTCCAGCTCGAGCCGCTGCGGGTCGAACAATTGGAAAACCTCATCGACCGCGCCCTCGCCGACAAAGAACGCGGGCTCGGCAACTACCAGGTTAAAATCGACAATGACGCTCGCCGGCATCTCGCCAAATTAAGCGACGGCGACGCGCGCAAGTGCTTGAACGCATTCGAAATCGGCGTCCTCAGCGTGGCGCAAGTTTCCAACTTGCGATCTAAAGGGAAAGCCAATTTGGAAACTTGCCACACTATCCATTTCACACTCGCTGTCGCAGAAGAGAGCATCCAGCAAAAGGCGGTTGTTTACGATCGCGCCGGCGATGCGCACTACGACACAATCAGCGCGTTCATCAAAAGTATGCGCGCGTCCGATGAGAAAGGCGCGATCTACTGGCTCGCCAAAATGCTGCATGCTGGTGAAGACTTTCGTTTCATCGCCCGGCGCATTGTCATCTTCGCCAGCGAAGATGTCGGTCTCGCTGATCCCGAAGCGCTGCCACTCGCCATCGCCGCGCAGCAAGCCGTCGAATTCGTCGGCCTCCCCGAAGCGCGCATTCCCCTCGCCCACGCCACCGCTTACATGTGTCGCGCCAAAAAAAGCCGCGAAGCCTACGACGCGCTTAACGAGGCGACCGAAAAGATCGAGATGGAACAAACCAAGCGCGTCCCCGAATATCTCAAAAACAAACACTTTCCGGTCAATCCGGAGAGCTAAAACGCTGCGTTAACTCTCAAACGCCGTTGCAACAAGAGTAGCGTTGTGGCCGCCGAAACCGAAGGAGTTGTTCATCGCCACGCGTACTTTTCTTTCCCTGGCTTTGTTGGGCGTGTAATCGAGGTCGCAGAGCGGGTCCGGGTTCTCCAGATTAATTGTGGGCGGAATAATGCCGTCGCGAATCGACAATGCGCAGATCGCCATTTCAACCGCGCCGGCGCCGCCTAACAAGTGGCCGGTCATCGATTTGGTTGAGCTAATTGCGATTTTTTGCGCTTGCCCGCCAAAGACCATTTTTATGGCCTGCGTTTCACTAATATCGCCCAGACCGGTGGAAGTGGCGTGCGCGTTGACGTAATCAATGTCGTTGGGCGAAAGATGCGCGTGCTCGAGCGCCATCTTCATGGCCCGGGCCGCGCCTTCCCCGTTTTCCGGCGGCGCGGTTTGATGAAACGCATCGGCGGAAAGTCCATAGCCCGCGAGCTCGCAGTAAATTCTCGCGCCGCGCGCTTTGGCATGTTCGAGTTCTTCGACCACGACGACGCCGGCGCCCTCGCTCATGACAAAACCATCACGATCGCGGTCAAATGGTCGCGAGGCGCGTTCTGGTTCGTCGTTCCGGCGGCTGAGCGCTTTCATCGCAGAAAATCCGGCCAGGCCTATTGCGACAATCGATGCTTCAGAGCCGCCAGCGAGAAAAATATCGGCATCGCCGAATTTGATCATGCGCCAGGACTCACCGATTGCGTTGTTGGAGGTGGCACAAGCGGTGACGATGCACAGGTTTGGTCCGCGCAATCCAAATTCCATTGAGATGACACCGCTGGCCATATTGCTGATGAACATTGGGATGGTGAAGGCGGAGACACGGGAGGGTCCTTTGTTCATCAACACGTTGTACTGGTCTTCGAGGGTCTTGAGTCCGCCAATGCCACTGCTTATCATTGCGCCAAAGCGATCGCGATTGACGCGCTCGAGCTCGATGCCGCTGTCCTGCATCGACATCTTGGCCGCGGCCATTGATAATTGCGTGAAACGGTCGGTGCGGCGAATGTCTTTCGGGTTGTTGAAGTAGTTCCTCGGGTCAAAGTCGCGTACCTCTCCAGCGATCTGGCAATCGTAACCGGCGGTATCGAACGCCTGGATTTTGCGAATACCGCTTTTGCCATTCTTCAGGTTCGACCAGAATGTCTCCAGGTCATCGCCAATTGGCGTGACAACACCCATCCCGGTAATGACAACTCTGCGATCGTTGTTCATGACGACGAATCGTTAAAGCGTTGAACCCTTGAAGCGTTAGAGCGAATACCTCTTACCTCTCACTATTCACCATTCACACTCCCTAACTGCTACCCATCCCGACGCTTTGGACTGCTTGAAACAGTTTTCCTTCGGTTTTGATGGACGGCGCGATGATAATTTCAGTTTGCTGAAACTCTGCCAGGGTGCGTGCGCCGACATTGCCCATGCAGGTGGTGATGGCGCCCACCAAATTTTGGCTTCCATCATCTACTTCGGCCGGTCCGAAAAGAATCTGCTTGAGCGACCCCGTGGTTCCGACCTTTATTCGCGTGCCGCGAGGAAGATTAACGTGCGGTGTCGCCATTCCCCAATGGTAACCACACCCGGGCGCTTCCTGCGCTCGGGCAAACGCGCTCCCTACCATCACGGCATCCGCGCCGCAGGCGAGTGCTTTGCAAACGTCACCACCTTTGCTCATGCCGCCATCCGTAATAATCGGAACGTAGCGCGCGGTTTTTTTGAAATAGGCGTCGCGTGCCGCTGCGCAATCTACCGTGGCTGTGACCTGCGGTACACCAAGGCCGAGCACACCGCGCGAGGTGCAGGCCGCGCCGGGACCCACCCCCACCAGGACGCCGGCCGGTCCGCATTCCATGATCTCAAAAGTAACATCGTAGCCGACCGTGTTTCCAACGATGACCGGAATATGCAGCTCGCGGCAAAATTTTTCCAAATCAAGTGACTTGTATTCCGAGGAGATGTGTCGCGCGGTCGAGACGGTGCTTTGCACAACGAAAACATCTGCGCCTGCTTCCTCGGCAATCGGGCCAAACTCGGCTGCGCACTGCGGGATGGAACTCACGGCCGCAACCGCACCACCGTCCTTAATTTGCCGAATCCGGGCCGCGATCAGATCGGGCTGCACCGGCTCCCGATAAATCTTTTGTAACAATGCAGTGACCTCAGACCTGTCGGTTTCAACAATTTTTTGCAGAACTTCCTGCGGGTTTTTATAACGCGTCTGCACGCCTTCGAGATTCAACACAGCCAGGCCGCCAAGTTTGCTCATGGCGACGGCGAAATGAACATCGACAACTCCATCCATCGCGCTGGCCAGGATCGGAATTTTCAACTCAAGGGGTTGCCCATTTTTGCGGGGCAGACGAGAGGTAATATCCACTTCGTTTGGATTAATCGTCACCCGTCCGGGCACGAGCGCGATTTCGTCAAACCCATAAGTGACGCGCGCTTTGCGATTACGGCCAATCCACATTCCCATCTCTTAAATTTGCTCCAATCTATATCGTTCGTTCAAACTGCCGCAGCGCGGACAGCGTGGAAGCAGCGCCGTCGTTCGATCTTCAAATTCGAGCGCGCAGATTACGCAGCGCAGCCGGTAACGTAACCCGCGCCGCTCCCGCCGGCGACGACCCCACTCACCAACTATCCAGAGAAGAAAAATCGTGGCAAGAGAAAGGAACAGATAAATTGCGACCAGCGCGGCGAGGCTGACTCGGATCACGGGGCGCGCGTGTTTGTCGCTGCTTCGCCCGCGACAGATGTCGGAGTTGGCTGCGGGCGCGCGACGTCGTTTCCCCATTCGACGGTCGCGGCTCCCCAAACTAAAGCTTGGTCGCTCGCAGCCGGCCTCGGCGGAAAACGGCAGAGCGCAAGATAATGTCGCGCCTGCTCATCGAGCACCGCATCGGCCGACGAATTTACCGGGAAAAAGTAGAGAATCTCGCCGTGAGAGCTTACTGCGATCCTAAAATCAATAGCCTGGGGGGCTTCGTTTGTTACCGCGTTGAACTTCAACGGCGGCAGCGCTGGCGCTCCAAGGTTCTCGATTTCTCTTGAAAAAGTCACCGTGGTCGGAATGACGATGGCTTTTGGAGCCGCGCGCCGATGCGTGATCGTTACAGCGCCCGGCGTTTGCGAACTGGGCACTGAAAGATCGGACGCCAGCGGCGGCAGCCCTTTCAACGCCGGTTCGCTCGCGACGTAGGACGGAACATGCTCCAATTTAGGCACAAGGTACGCTTTTACTTCGGGCGGACGCTGGGTGCGCGAAGCGAGCGCGGGATCTTCCGACTCGACCCAACGCAGGAGAGTACGGCCTTCCTCCGAATCTGGCGTAATCAAACTGAGCCGCGCCGGGGGCGGCAAAACTGCAATCGTCGGCGGATACACGATTTGAAAGATGTAAAAACAAGCCGCGTGCGCGATAAACGAGAGCACGAGAAAACCGACGATGGCCAGATTGCGAGGGCTAGAAAACTCCCAATTAAATATGAACGGCTCAACTGCAGACGAAGATAAGATCGGCATCTTATTTGGACGGGGCTGCGGCTAACGCGACCGAAGTTATTCCGTGCTCGAGGGTCGCATTCGTGACCGCGACTACCAACTCGTAAGGCGTAAGCCGATCGGCCTTAATAACGATGGAACGATTCTCTCTTTTGGCTGCGTCGAGAAGCGGGCCAATTTTTTCCAGGGTTGTCTTTTGATCGCGAAAATAGATCGTGGGCATCCCGCCGCCGGTAATGCTGATGATTTGCTGATTTTGCAGCGGACCAAGGGTGAAACCCGAAAAGGGCAAGGAGACAGCAATGCCCGGTTGAAGGATAAAATTCGAGCTCAGCAGCAGAAAAAAAATCAGAAGAAACACGACATCGATTACCGGAATAATCATCAGCCATCCGAAGTTGTATTCCTTCGTTCGGCTAAGCTTCATACCAGCTGAGGGTAATTTCGATCTCGCTGATTGCCGATCTAATGGTCGACGCGCGCCTCACGTTCCGACATGAGATTTTCAGGAGAGGGTTGAAAGCTGATGATGCCGCTCACTGCCTCGCTGTCTTTCAACAAGTGGACGATCTCAATACCGGCGCGCTCCATTTCATGCAGCATCGCATTGATGCGCGACGAGAGGTAACTGTAAGCAACAAAAGTCGGTGTCGCGACAACGAGACCGGCTGCGGTGGTAAGCAGGCTTTTGTAAATGCCACCGGAAAGTTCTGTGACGGTGGCGTACCCTCCATGCGAAGCAATCGTGCCGAATGCTTCAATCATTCCCGAAACCGTCCCGATCAATCCAAGTAAAGGCGCGAGAAAAGCGAGCGTCGCCAGCACACCCAGGAAACGCTCGAGCTTCGGTACCTCCAGTTGTCCAGCTTCCTGAACGACCTCGCGCAACTCTGAGCGCGGCGCAGCGTGCTGAAGCAGAGCAGCATGAATGACGCGAGCCACCGGGCCGGGCGTTCCTGCCGCTTCATGTAATGCTTCGGCAAAATTACGACGCCGAATAAGATTAGACAGGCCCTTAAGAAATTCGCCCACATGAATGTTAGCGCGATGCAAATAAAAAAGGCGCTCGGCGAACACGGCAATAGCGATGATGCTGCAGGCAAGAATCGGCCACATCAACAATCCGCCCTTTTGGATATAATCGATCACGCCCAATCCTCTAGACCGCTTTTTCCAGAGAGGCAAGCTGTTGTAGCTGAGACAGCTGGACTGGGGTGCTTGCTTACGAAAGCCTTCGCAGCTCCGAGCGATGTCATTTAAATGCTGTTTCGTGCCGAATTCCAGCATCAGCAAGAAACTGCTCCGGCCAGCTTGCCCCTTTTACCACAACTCAGCGGATGACCCGGTGAGATGGTTTGGGTGTCGGCGTTGGCGTAGTCGAGCTTGCCAGAAGTTTTCCCGAACCATCGTACACAGAGTAGCCCATTAGCTTGCCAGCCTGGTTGTAGCTGTAAACCAACTTATTGATCACGGAGTCGTCTTTTCTGAGATGAGTTTCCTGTTCCAGCCGACCGGCGCCATCGTACTTATATAGACTTTTAAATCGAAACTTATCGTCCGGACCAAAAATAACACCGCTGGTAAAGCGACTGGCATCATCGATTTCGTAACGAATTCTGGCAAGCAGCCTATCATCTGGCGTGGTGGTAGTGGCGGTCGCTTTGTGATGAGCGTTATCAAATTCGTAGGTCGTGCGCGACCCGTCTGAATTGAGCGCGACCCTCACCCGGACCGCATCGGGCTGCCCTGTTTCCAGGGTCTGAGCAAAGGCGCAGCGCAAGGCACAAAGCAGAATTGCGAGTTGAATTGTCGGTTTGAGGACAAACGACGGCATGGCGCAATGTTCGATGGGCAAGGCACGATGCACAAGCTTTGACGCCGCAGCGGACGGGCTTGGCGGCTCGCGAAAGCACTCGGCGCTACGGATGCGAGGTGAAAAAGTATGGGGAAATTAGCCGAACGAGTAGCGATGAAAAAAGATGAAAATTTTATTGACGTTGGAGGAGCTGGGTGGTTAGAAGTGGTGGAAAGTGGGTTAAAATGGATTAACCTACCACCCGGGCATGGATTCCTTTTCTCAAACTTTCTACGCCGGTGAGTTCCGTCACTTCATTGACGAAAAAAATCGAATCACCATTCCAGCCCGCTGGCGACGCGATGGCGCCGAAGAATTCATCATCCTTCCGGAAGCGAATCATCAATTTCTTCTGGTCATGGCGCCTGAAGAATTTTCTCGCATGGGCACGGCGGCCGAGTCAGATACCAACGTTTCCGCGCGCGATCGGCGCGTTTTTTTCCGCCAACTGCACGCGCGTGCGCAACACGGCGCGGCCGATCGACAAGGACGCCTGGTGTTGCCGGAAGAGCTTTGCAAAAAGATCGCATTGAAAGGCGAAGTGGCGCTGGTCGGCGGTCGCGGCCGCTTTGAAATCTGGAATTTGCAACGCTGGAAACGCGCTCACGAAGAAGAGACGCCTACTTACCAGCACGTGGCCAACCTCATCGGTTTGTAATCAAGAACATGGATGCATTGTTATTTGAGCGGCCGATTTGGTTCGCAACCGGGCCGTTGGCTCTGGAAGAGGAGGCGCAGGAAATGGAAGATTTCACCTATCACCGTCCGGTGCTCACGACCGAAGCAGTGGAATTGCTTGCGCCGCGTCCTGGTTCACTCGTTGTCGATGCCACAGTGGGCGGCGGCGGCCATACCGAAGCGATTCTGCGCGCCGGTGCGGACGTGCTCGCCCTCGACCTAGATCCCGATGCAATCGAATATGCGCGGGAACATCTGGCCCATTGCGGGCACCGCGTCACTTTGCGCCAGGCAAACTTCCGTCATGCCGACAAAATTCTCGACGAACTTGGAATTGCCAGGATCGGCGGCGCCATTCTCGACCTTGGTGTTTCATCGCGACAACTCGAAAACGCCGAGCGTGGTTTTAGTATGATGCGCAGCGGCCCACTCGACATGCGGATGGATCCGCGGACAGCGTTGACTGCAGCCGAGATCGTTAACCAATATAGCGAAGAAGATCTCACCCGCTTGTTTCGCGATCTTGGCGAGGAACCGGCCGCGCGCCGCATCGCCAGTTTGATCGTGAAAATGCGAAAAAGCGCGCCTTTCCGGGAAACATTGCAACTGGCCCACGCTATTGAAAAAGTAGTCGCCCGGCATGGGCGCCGGCACCCGGCTACACAAGTTTTTCAGGCGTTGCGCATGGAAGTGAACGACGAACTTGGCGCGCTCGAAGAAGGCTTGCGCGTTTTAACCACGCGTCTCGAACCGACCGCTCGTATTGCCATTATTACATTCCATTCCCTGGAAGATCGGATGGTGAAGAATTTCTTCCGCGATCACAGCCGGGAATGGATCGACAAGCCACAATGGGCGGCGCCCCAGCGCAACCCCAACCGGGATTTGAGTCTGATTACGCCGAAACCGATTGAGCCCAGCGAAAACGAACGCCGGATAAACCCCCGCGCCCGCAGCGCCAAGTTACGCGTCGCAGAAAAAACGACATGAATCATTCCCGCCGAAAGAATTTGAATGCGGTCGGTGCCGCCTCACTTGCCCGGTGGATTGTACTAACTGCGTTTTTCGCGCTAACCGGTTTGAGCTACGTCTACTTGAGTTTGCAACTCTATCACTTGGGCGATCGCAAAAAGGCCCTTGAGACGGAGTTGGCCAGCTTGCGCAGGCAAAACGAAGTCGCCCAGGCCCAGACCGCGGCGCTCACGTCACGCTCAGCCTTGCAGCGCCGGCTCAAGGAAGGCTATCTCAGAATGATTCCGATCGCCGAGCGCAGCATCGTTCGCCTAACGGCGTCGGCCACAAATTTCGAAGACGCTCTCCAGCCCGTTTCAAACCGGCGCATTGACAAATGAAATGGGACAGCCGGCGCCGATGTGTCTTTGTCTGTTTCGCTTTTACCGGGCTTTTTACCATTTTCTCATTTCGCTTGATCTATCTGCAAATGATCAAGCACGACGAGTACGCTGCCCTTGCGGCTGAAAAGCACGTCGACAAGCAAACCATCTTCGCCGAGCGCGGCGCGATCTTTGATGCGAATCAGGAGGTGCTGGCGCATAACGTGCCGGTTGAAACGGTAGTAGCCGACGCGACGCATCTGAACAACACCGAGGCGACGGTTAACCTTGTCAGTAGTGTGTTGAAGATTCCGGGCGCCGAATTGGAAGAGAAATTGCAAGGCGACCGTCGCTACATCGTGATCAAACGTGAAGTGCCGGAAACAGTTGCCAGTTTGCTGCGTGAAAAATTGCGGGCCGCGAATCTCCGTGGGATCTATTTCGAACACGACGCAACGCGGATTTATCCGAACGGCCCGATGCTTTGCCACGTCATCGGGTTCACCGATTTCGAGCATCACGGGATCCAGGGTGTAGAGGCATCAATGGACGAATATCTGCATGGCCAGGACGGGTTTCGTTATATCGAGCACAACCGCGCTGGCCAGGAGATCGTGCTTTATCGCGGGCAGGAACGCCCGCCCCGCGATGGTTATGAGGTGCATCTGACTGTCGATCTGAATTTGCAAAACATCGTTGAGAACGAAATCGAAGCTGCTGTGCGCGAATACACCCCGCAAAAAGCGACCATCATTTTGATGCGTCCGCAAACTGGAGAGATCCTGGCGATGGCCAATCGACCAAGTTTCGATCTCAACCGACGCGCGAAAGCCAAACCGGAGGAGATGAAAAACCGCGCCATCATCGACATGATGGAACCCGGCTCAACATTCAAAATCGTAACGGCCGCCGCCGCCTTGAACGAAAATAAAGTCGGGCTCGATTCGATGATCTTTTGCGAGAACGGCCTTTGGAACTTCGGCGGGGCTGCGCTGCACGATCACGCCTCTTTCCAGGATTTAAGCGTTAAGGACGTTCTGGTGAGATCGAGCAATATCGGCGCAGCGAAGCTTGGGGTCAGCCTGGGCGATCAAAAACTCTACGAATACATCCGGCGGTTCGGCTTCGGTGAGCGGACTGGAATTGACCTTCCGGGAGAGATTCCAGGTTTGGTTCGTCCGCCGCGATCGTGGAGCAAGATTTCCATCACCCGCATTCCGATGGGACATGAGATCGGCGTGACACCGTTGCAAATGACTGTTGCCATGGCGGTGATTGCCAATGGCGGCAAACTTGTGACTCCGCGAATCGTCAAGTCGATTACCACGGCTGACGGCGAACCGGTGAGTTCGCTTTCGCCGGTCGTTCAGCGTCAGGTCATCTCCCCCGAGACGGCCAAGCGGATCGGCGAAGCGTTACGCGGTGTTGTGAGCGATCGCGGCACCGCCGCGGCCGCGGCTGTCCCCGGTTTCACCGTTGCCGGCAAGACCGGCACCGCGCAAAAGGTCGATCCGCACGGCGGCTACGAAAAGGGCCACTATGTTGTTTCATTCAGCGGCTATCTCCCCGCCGACCATCCGCAATTTGTCGGCCTGGTCGTTTTGGACGACGCACATACTAGGAGACCGGAACTAAATTACGGTGGTCTCGTAGCCGGGCCGATCTTTTCTCGTCTCGCGGAAAAAGCCGCGCGCTATCTTGACCTTGAGCCGCATGAGGAAATTCGCAAAGCCCTGCCGGTAGAGCGGGTTGCCTTAACCAATGTGCGACGCCGTTGAATGCCGCACGCCAGCATGGTGAAGCCTCATGCAGCTCAAAACTCTTCTTTCTGCGATTTCCGTCCGCCAAATCATCGGCCCACCTGATCGCGCAGTGGAAAGCATCGCGTATGACTCCCGCCGTGTGCAAAGGAATGGCCTATTCGTGGCGCTGCGTGGAGAAAAAGCCGACGGACATAATTTTATCGAACAAGCAATCGAAAAAGGCGCGTCCGTGATTGTCGCGGAGCGCGAACAAAAATTCCCGCGCGCTACCTGCGTTGTTGTTCAAAACACGCGCGCCGCACTTGCGGGTCTGAGCGCCGCTTTTTACCGCTTCCCAGCCCGAAAATTAAAACTCGTGGGCGTCACTGGCACCAATGGGAAGACCACGACTACATTTTTGATTCAACACATCTGTGAAAAAGCAGGCCTGCGTTGCGGACTAATTGGCACGGTACGTTATCAAATCGGAGAGCGCGTTCTGCCGGCGGCGCGGACGACGCCCGAATCGCTTGATCTTCAGGAATTGCTCGCCCAAATCGCGAATGCCGGCTGCCGGGCTGCTGCCATGGAAGTTTCCTCGCACGCCCTGGCACAGGATCGGACTCGTGGGCTGGAATGGGATGTGGCCGTTTTTACCAATCTCACCCAAGACCACCTTGATTTTCACGGCACAATGAAAAATTACTTTGAGTCGAAGGCAAAGCTCTTCGCTCAACTCCCCTTGCAACCAAAAAAGCGAAAGGCGGTCGCT
>Ga0070697_100002818_pt1 | contig 13379 bp, 10 predicted proteins | sample KBSK1501metaG_FD_65475 | JGI IMG/M metagenome (GOLD analysis project Ga0070697, IMG submission 65475) | Corn, switchgrass and miscanthus rhizosphere microbial communities from Kellogg Biological Station, Michigan, USA - KBS K1-50-1 metaG | ecosystem: Host-associated > Plants > Roots >... | reverse complement strand
ATGGGGCCGCCCGGGTCCGCGCGCGCGTGGTCGACATCGGCTCGCTGCAACCGCCGATCGTGTGGAAGAAGATCCCGTTCGGCTCGAAGCGCAAGCGCCAGATGGCCGCATACTCGAAACGGCACTACGGGAAGCGTTCGTACGTGCTTGATGATCCGCCAGTGATCGTCGAGCACTACACGGATGGGGACTCCTTCCAGAGCACGTGGAACTACTTCGCGGCCAACGTGCGTCATCTCGGCGAGATGCCGGGCGTGTGCTCACATTTCGTGGTCGACAGCGATGGCACGATCTATCAGCTCGTGAACCTCAAGATCCGGTGCCGTCACACGATCGGGTTGAACGACAGCGCGATCGGCATCGAGATGGTGGGGACGAGCGACGCGCAGATCTTGCACCGCAAGCCGCAGCTGCGAGCGGCGCTCAAGCTCACCCTATGGCTCGTCGCGCGGTTCGGTATCGAGGTCCGCAACGTGATCGGTCACGCCGAGAGCCTCAGGAGCCCGTACCACCATGAGCTCTACGCGAGCTGGCGGTGCATGACGCACAGTGACTGGCTGCACCCAGACATGCAGATCTTCCGCCGCAAGCTGCGAAGGATGGCTCGCGCGAAGGGTGTGCCGATCGGTCCGAAGCCCGCCTGGGTCGACTCGAGCTGCTGAGCTGCGTCTTCGTTGACCCGTCGCTGGGCCGCGGGTATCGTTGATGTGCGTGGGTCCGTGCCATGGGCCTTGTCGACCTCAGACCTCCGGTCGATCGCCGTTTCGGCTCGAGCACCCGGCCGACGTCTCGAACAGGAGAGGGACCTATGCCGGATGCACCCAGCGCCAGTCCACGTCTGAACGGGCACGGGAACGGGCACCTCACGTCGACCGCGCTGAGCCGGGTCGACCTGCTGCGCGAGCTGGAACCGGTCGTGCGGCAAGGTCTCGAGCGTCACCTGGCAGCTTCCACCGAATGGTTCCCGCACGAGTACGTCCCGTACGAGGTGGGCCGCAACTACCTCCACGAGCCGTGGGAGGAGACCGACAGCGTGCTCGGCCCGGTCGCACGGACCGCGCTCGAGGTGAACCTGCTTACCGAGGACAACCTGCCCTACTACCACCTCGCCCTGTGGGAGTCCTTCGGCAAGGAGGGCGCGTGGGGCGAGTGGGTCCGCCGCTGGACCGCCGAGGAGGGCCGGCACGCCATCGTGCTCCGCGACTACCTCACCGTGACCCGGGGTCTGGACCCGGTGCTGATGGAACGAGGCCGCATGGATCAGGTCTCGCGCGGCTACTACCCCGAGAACGGCGGTTCGTTCGCAGACCCGCTCGACGGCATCGTGTACACGACGTTGCAGGAGCTCGCGACGCGCATCGCGCACCGTAACACCGGCAAGTACACGAACGATCCCTTGATCGAGAAGCTCACCGCACGGATCGCGATCGATGAGAACCTCCACTACGTCTTCTACCGAGAGCTCGGAACGGCTGCGCTCCAGATCGATCCGTCCTCGATGGTGGACGCGATCAAACGCCAGGTGTTCGCGTTCGCGATGCCCGGCATCGATTTCCCGGAGTTCCGCTCGAAGGCGCTCGAGATGGCCAAGGCCGGCATCTACGACATCCGGATCCACCGCGACCAGGTGGTGATCCCGGTGCTGTTCACGCACTGGAAGATCGATCAACTCACGGGGCTTACCGAGGAAGGCGAGCAAGCGCGGAACGAGATCTCGCAGTACCTCGAGCTCTTGGACGCGATGGCCAGGAAGTACGAAGATAAGCGCGCCCAAGCGCAGACCTGACCTCGCACTCTCGGTGGCATCGCATGGACGAGCTCGAGATCGAAGGACTCCGCATCGCCTATGAACGGGCGGGCGAGGGGTCACCACTCGTTCTCTTGCACGGGTTCGTGGGCGACAGCCGGGAGTGGCGCCGCCAGATCGACGAACTTTCCGACGAGTTCACGGTCGTGGCGTGGGACGCGCCGGGCTCTGGGCGGTCATCGGATCCACCCGAGTGGTTCCGCATGCTCGACTACGCGGACTGCCTCGCGAGATTCGTGGGCGCGATCGGCTTCGAACGGCTGCATGTGGTCGGGCTATCGTTCGGTGGAGGGCTCGCTCTCGAGCTCTACCGCCGGCATCGGAGGGTGCCGATGACGCTGGTGCTGGCCTCCGCGTACGCCGGGTGGGCCGGCTCGCTTCCTCCCGAGGCTGTCGAACAACGCCTGCGGCTCAGCCTGCAGGCGGCCGATCTGGCGCCCGATCGGTTCGTGGCCGCCTTGATCCCGACGCTCTTCTCCGGATCGGCGCCCGTGGAAGCGGTCAGGGAGTTCGCCGCGATCATGTCCGAGTTCCACCCAGCAGGGTTCCGGGCGATGGCGCGTTCGCTCGCCGAGGCGGACTTGCGAGATGTGCTGCCGCATATCGACGTGCCGACGCTGCTGCTATACGGCGACCAGGATGTCCGTGCCCCGCTCGCCGTGGCCGAGGACCTCCGCGCCGCGATCCCAACGTCGAGGCTCGTCGTCATGTCGGGTGTCGGTCATATGGCCAACGTCGAGGCGGCGGAGCGAGTCGATGCCGAGATCCGAGCGTTCCTGCGGTCGGTGCAGGGCTGAGTGCTCGAGAACGACGGGAAGATCCATCACGCTCTCTCTCAGGACATCACGAGGACGCGCTGCACGGGCGGCAGCCCGGAGGCGAGCTCGACCCAACTGGCGCCGGTGTCTTCGGACGCGAACACTCGACCGTCGGCCGTCCCAAATACGACGAATGAACCCTCCGGAAGCGCGTCGAGGCAGTAGGTATCGATGTTGGCGTCGAACCACTCGGGGAGTCCGGTCCGGCAGCGCTCGAGCGGTCCGCCCTTGAGATCTCCCCGGTAGACGGCACCTCGCCCGCCCCGAGGCCCAGCCGATGCGGACACGAGGACCGCGTCGCCGCAGACGGCAACCGCGCGCGAGTACGGCGACTCGAGGCCATCGCTCCGAAGCGCCCAGGTGCTGCCGCGGTCGGTGCTGACCGCCAGCCCGCCGGCACTCGCAGCCAGCACGAGCCCCTCGGCGGTGGTCACGTGATGGACATCCGCGTCGATGTCGATCGTCGGCGTCCACGTCTCGCCCCGGTCCTCGGTGCGGAGGATCCCACCCACGTGGACGTTCACGTAGATGGCTTCGTCCCAGTTCGCGATCGATCGCGTGTCGGGAGGGCCTCCCCAGGGCGTGTACCACGCGGCGCGACCCTCTGCCTCATCGAAAGGACCGACCGCCTCGAGACCTCGGTCGGCGACGCGGAACAGCCGGGCCTCCGATGAGCCGATGTAGACGGCGTCATCGACGGCGGTGACGCAGGTCCCTCTGTGGTGCTCGATGTCGGCGACGTGGGTCCAGTGAGCCGCATCTTCCGCGTGCCACACCTCGGATCCCTCGACGATCGCCCAGAGCTCCTGCCGCGCGGGTGCGAGGCTGGTCACGGCCCGACCGGCGTGATGGATCGCTCCGGGGACCCCTCGGTCCTCGAACGTGTGGAGCCCATCAGAGCTCGCGATCAAGATCTGCGGCACAGCCCGATACTCTCACTGGGTGAACCATCTGATCGGCGGAAGCCCGGGCAGATGAGATCGCGCCGCGTCGAGCTCAGTCGAGCGCGTCGACGGCGAGGGCGACAGCTTCGTCGGCCGTGAGCGTCCGGCCGTGTTCCCGCGCCAGGGCGATGGCGCGACCGTCGAGCCGATCGCCGATGATCGCGAGCGTCTCGTCGTTCATCCTCTTGACCCACGATTCCGCGGTCGAGCCGATCTCCTCGAGCAGCTTCTCGAAGCAGGAGAGGAGCCGGACCGCCGCCGCCCCGTGATCTTCCAGGGCGAGGGCGCGCGCGAACCGGCAGACGAGAACGGCGTCCGAGTACAGGTCTGGATGGGTGGATCGGTCGCGGTGGATATGGTGGGACGCTTTCAGCATGGAGACAGTTGCTCCGTCGACCCGGCCTTCGTCGAGAACGTATTGTGCGAGCGTGCCCAGCGTACGGGCCTCGATGAACGCGTCACCCGCCACGCGCGCCCGAACGAGGACGTCTTCGTGGAGCGCTCGAGCGCGCTCGCGGTCCCCCAGCTCTTCGTAGCTCCACGCGAGCCGCCTGATCGCCTGCAGGGTCCAGTGTTCGTCACCGAGCCCGCTGAACGATCGCACGCTCTCTTCGAAGCGTGTTCGGGCGTTCGGCCAGTCCTCCTCGAACGCGAACGTGAGGCCGAGCCCGAGGAGGCAATAGGCTGTGCCCCACTCGTCGCCAACAGCGCGATGCAGCGCGAGCGCCTCTACGGCTAGAAGCCTCCCCACCTCCTTGTCGCCATCGTCGACGGCGAGGTCGCAGGCTCCGGTGAGCGCCATGGCTCGGGTTGGGGTCGGTCGCGTGTCGCCGGCGAGTGCGCTCTCGAGTCGGCGGCGCCCTTCGGCGATGTCACCTCGAAGCGACCAGAACCACCACACCGCTGCTGCCAGCCGCAGGGTAAGCTCGCGCTCGCCCGCGGCCTCGAGGCGATCGAGCGCTGCGCGGACGTTGTCGTGCTCGAGCTCCAGCCGGTCGAGCCACTCCAGCGACTCCTGGCGGAGATGCGGCTCGGCCTGCTCCGCCAGCGCGAGGAACCATCCCGCGTGTCGGTGCTCGAGCCCTTCGGCTTCCCCCGATCTCAGAAGCTGCTCGGTTGCGAACTCGCGGATCATCTCCAGCATCCAGTACCGCTCGTCCGTGAAGCGGAGGAGGGACTTCTCGACCAGCGACTGCAGGGTGCCGAGGTCGGCGTCGGCGACGTCCTCGGCCGCCTCCAGCCTGCAGCCGCCCGCGAAGACCGACAGGTGCTCGAAGAGCCGCTGCTCCTCGGGCGAGAGCAGGTCGTACGACCAAGCGATCGTCGCCCTGAGCGTCCGCTGGCGAGGATCCGCGTCGCGCCCGCCCTCGAACAGGTCGAGCCGCCGTGCGACCCGCTCGAGGATCTGGGTGGGGGAGAGCACCGTCGTTCGCGCGGCCGCCAGCTCGACCGCCAGCGGCAGCGAGTCGAGACGTGAGCAGAGCTCTGCGATCGTCGCGTCGGGCTGAAGCTGGGACCGCTCGCAGAACAGGGTGACGGCCTCCGCCTCGGCGAGCGGGAGCACGGGGTACTCCACCTCCCCTCGGACGCGCAGGAGCTCCCTGGAGGTGATGAGCAGGCGCAATTCGGGGCAGGCTTCGAGGAGCGCGGAGAGCTCGGGGGCCGCCTCGATGACCTGCTCGAGGTTGTCGAGCAGCAGGAGCATCTCGCGCTCGCCGATGTGCTCGGCGAGCCCCTCCTTGGCACCCAGCGTCCGAGCGATCTCCTCCACGACGAGGGTGGGATCTCGGAGCGGCGCGAGCCCCACCCAGAAGACCCCCGCCTTGAACGCGGGCACGAGCTCGGAGGCGGCCTCGACGGCCAGCCGGGTCTTGCCGGAGCCGCCAGGGCCGGACAAGGTGAGGATTCGGGTGCCATCTCGCAGACGTGCGACGACTTCCGCCACCTCCCGCTCCCTGCCCACGAAGGAGGAGGCAGGGTGGGGCAGGTTCGTGTTCGAGATCGTCTTGAGCGGCGGGAAGCGCACGTGCCCGAGCTGGAAGATCGGCACGGGTTCGTCGAAGTCCTTCAGCCGGTGTTCGCCGAGATCGGTCACGGAGGCGTCGACCAGCTCGCGGGTCTCCGTCGACAGCAACACCTGCCCGCCATGTCCGGCGGCTGCGATCCGAGCCGCCTTGTGAACGTCCCGTCCCACGTACCCCTCCTCGGTCACGTGCGGTGTCCCGGTGTGCAGCCCGATGCGCACCCGGACCGGGCCTCGGGCGAGGGCCTCTTGCGCCTCCTTCGCGGCCTCGACGGCACCCGGCGCGGACGGGAACGCCACGAAGAAGGCGTCGCCTTGTGTGTCGACCTCGATCCCACCGAGGTGGGCGAAGGCCTCGCGAACGAGACGTCGGTGCTCGGCGAGGGCGCGCGCGTACTCCTCCTCGCCGAGCGCGTGTAGCAACTTCGTCGAGCCCTCGATGTCCGTGAACAGGAAGGTGACGTTTCCGATGGGGAGATCGCGCCTCATGGCGTGATGATGAAGCACGTGCGAATGACAGTCATATGACCCTCGGAGCAAGGGGGCGATTCGGGTGCCCTGAGGAGATCCACGACATAGGGCGCCCGGTGCATGAGCTAACGTGCCTGAAACCGCCCCGGCCGGCCCGATATTGACACGAGTCGTATATTCACAATATGAATCGTATCGCCAGCCCAGGGGCGGTGCGCGGATATCGCAGCCAGCTCCGCGTGCAGCAAGCCGAAGAGACACGGACACGCATCCTCGATGCCACCGTTCGAGTGATGGCCCGGGGCGTCGCCAGCGTGTCCGTCCCGGCGGTGGCGCGTGAAGCGGATGTGTCGGTTCCGACGATCTACCGGCATTTCGGCACGAAACGTGACCTCCTGGCCGCGGTCTACCCGCACCTCGCGCGCCGTATCGGCCTCGACCGTCTGTCCGACCCGCGCTCCCTGGATGACCTGCGCGATGGGATCCGCGCGATCTTCGACCGTCTCGACGCGTTCGACGAGCTCGCTCGTGCGGCCGCGGCGAGCCCGGCGGCCGAGGAGGCGAGACACGTCACCATGCCCGATCGGTTCGAGCGGATCCGCCGGTTCGTCGACTCGATCGCGCCGAGCCTCGCGAAGGTCGAGCGGGATCGGATCGCGCGTCTGCTCGTGATCCTGACCACGTCATCGGCCCTACGGGTGTGGCGAGACCATCTCGGCTCCTCGGTCGACGAGGCGGCCGACGACATCGATTGGATGGTACGCATCGTCATCGCCTCTGCCGGTCCGAGGGATGGGCGATGAGCTCGGCAGCGATCCGACGGCTCCGCGACCTGGGTGTAACCGATGCCGCCGAGGTCGGGGGCAAGGCCGCAGGTCTCGGAGCAGTCCTCGCGGCTGGCGCCCGCGTCCCCGAGGGGGTGGTCCTCACGGTCGGGGTCGCCGAAATGACGGCGAACGAACGCCGGTCGCTCCTTGAGGCTGCCGCGGGCGAACTGGGCGGCGGTTCGTTCGCCGTCCGCTCCAGCGGTGTCAGCGAGGATGGCGCCGAGCGTTCGTTCGCCGGCATCTACGAAACCGTCCTGGACGTGGCACCCGGCGACCTCTCCGCGGCGACGGACCGATGCCTGGCCAGCGCTCGCGCCGAGCGTGTCACCGAGTATCGACCCGACGGCAGCGGCCGCATGGCGGTGATCATCCAACAGATGGTCCGGCCGGCCGCGGCCGGTGTAGCCCTGACCGCCGATCCGATCACCGGCGAGCGCGGAACCTGCGTCGTCACCGCCGTGCGTGGCGTCGGCGATCGGCTGGTGTCCGGATCGGCGCTCGGAGACGACTGGGTGGTTCGTGAAGACAAGGCGTCCGCTCGACGCCAGCCGGAGCGGGCTCTGGATCGTCGCCAGGTCAAGCTCATCGCGAAGGAGGCGCGGCGGATCGCCGTCGCTCGCGGCGCGCCGCAGGACATCGAATGGGCGATCGACGCCGACGGCACGCTTTGGATCATCCAGGCCCGACCGATGACGGCGCTGCCGCCCGACGTGTCGTGGGAAACACCGGCGCGGGGCGCCTTCACGCGCACGTTGCGCTTCGGCGAGTGGCTCTTCGAGCCGGTGACGCCGCTCTTCGAGTCGTGGCTGCTATCCACGATGGAAGACCGCCTGCACGCGCAGCTCAGGGGGTGGATCGGGCAACGCGCTCCGCGGCCGTACCACGTCGTCGTGAACGGCTGGTATTTCTACTCGATCAACTGGCTCTCGGGCAAAGCCCTGGTGTCCAGCTCGCCGGGCCTGCTCTGGCACCTCGCCCGGTACCCTCGCCGCGTTGCAGGGTTGATCCCACCGACGGTCCGGCACAGCGTCCCGGTCTTCGAGCGAGAATGGCGCGAGGACCTGCAACCGCGCTACCGGGCGGCGGTTGCCGGAGCCGAAGGGCGCGTGGACACGCTCCCGGTCGCCGAGCTTCCAGTGCTGATCGACGAGCTGGCGGAACTCGCCGGCGAGTACTTCGCTTCGATCGCGGCCCTGACGGGCGCCGCGTACAAGATGGAGATGAACCTCGCCCGGTTCCACCGTCGCCGCCTGAGCCGGTCGCTCGGCGGCAGCCATCTCCCGCTCCTCGCGGGTTTCGAGCCTCCGACCGAACCCGGCCGCCATGCCGTCGTGTCGCTCGACTGGTTGCAGGCACCCTTGCCGTACGCGGCCACGGCGAAGACATCGGATGAGGCCCACGGCCGCGTGGTCGAAGCGAGGCAAGCGGCCGAGGCGGCCGCGTTTGAGGCCCTGGCCTCGTCCCCGCGGCGGCTGCGTGGATTCCAGCGACTGCTGGTCGAGACCCAACGACTCGTCCCACTGCGCGAGGAGCAGGTGCAGGAGCTGACGATCGCGTGGCCGGCGATGAGACGGGCGGTGCTCCGCATCGGCGAGGCACTCGTCGCCCGTGGAGCGATCGCTCAGCCTGACGACGTCTTCTTCCTGACCCGAGCTGAATGCCTCGTGGCTCTCACCGGAGACGACCAGCGGGCCACCGCCGACGTGGCCGCCCGCCGGTCCCAGCGGGAGGAGCAAACGCGGCTCGTGCCGCCATTGTTCGTCGGCCGCGTGAACCGGGTTCTGAAAGCGATGTGGGACGGGTATCCGCGGCTCATCGGCGCGGCCCGATCGGACTCTGCCATCGTCTCGGGCTCGCCGGCGTCGCCGGGTCGCGCGAGCGGATCCGTTCGCGTGATCCGCGGCCCGCACGAGTTCGGGGATCTGCAGTCGGGCGAGATCCTCGTCGCGCCGCTCACCGCGCCGGCGTGGACGCCGCTGTTCACCCGAGCTGCAGCGGTCGTGACCGACGTGGGGAGCCCGGCCTCACATGCCTCGATCATCGCCCGCGAGTACGGGATCCCGGCTGTCGTCGGTTGCGGTGATGCGACCGCTCGCCTGCGAACCGGTATGCGCGTCACGGTCGACGGCGCCACGGGCAACGTCGAGCCTGAGTGAGGGGACTCGCTGGCGAGGTATGCGTGACACAGATCTGGACTGGAACAGTCGACGCATCACGAGTCCAAGGGTCTGCGCGCAACCCAGCCCCGCTGTAGCCCCGACGGGGATCGGATCCTGTTCACGACCGTGACGTCCTTGAGCCGAAGCCCGTCCGTTATCCCTGCTGAGGGTGGAGAGCCGATCGTGATCGCGCAGGGGGGATCTACACGCACGGCAACTGGCAACCAGGTCAGTAGACGCGAAGGGAAGTTCCGTGGGTCAAGCATCGGGTTCTCTGCGCGTACCGTGACGACATGTTCAGATCGAGCCTTGCCCCGGGGGACCAACTCCGAAGGTCTCGAGTACCACCGGTCGCTGGTGAGCGGTGCGTACCCAGGAGGCGGCCGGTTCTCGACTGGATACAATCGAGTAGCTCCTCCAGCGTCGAGACTTGGCCGCTTCGAAGGAGTTGCAATGAAGGACCAATCGCCGCCATGGCCTAAGACCGGACCGGCATCGTACTTCCCCTCCATCGAGAAGAAGTACGGTCGTTCGATCGCGGAGTGGCAGGGAATCATCGGGAAATGTGGTCTCGATAAACACATGGCCATCGTGAGTTTCCTCAAGTCGGAGTACCAAATGGGTCATGGACACGCCAACGCGCTCGTGGGATGGACGTTGGCCGGCAACATCGCCAAGTCCTGAGGCGCCCGCCGATCTCATCGCCGGATCGGCAACTCGTAGTGCAACGTCGGATCGGCCCCTGCGTCGCCACCAAGTTCGGGATCAAAGATCGATGACGAGGCTTTTCCCGGGCGTGACTAACCCTCTACCATCCGCCGAGGGGAACTCATGCCGGATCTTCCGATCGGAACCGTCACCTTCCTATTCACCGACATCGAGGGTTCGACCCGGCTCCTCCAGCGGCTCGGTGACCGGTTTCATGAGGTCATCGACCAGCACGGACGGATCATCCGCGAGGCCATCGAGTCAGCTAGCGGAACCGAAGTCAGCACCGAGGGTGACGCGTTCTTCGCCGCTTTCCCCAGCCCCGTAGGAGCCGTGACTGCAGCCGTCGAGGCGCAGCGGGTCCTCGCCGCCCATCCCTGGCCTGAGGGCTACCCCGTTCGGGTTCGCATGGGGATCCATACCGGACAGGGCGTCCTGGGCGGTGACAACTACATCGGCATGGACGTGCACCTGGCCGCACGGATCGCCGCGGCCGGTCACGGCGGGCAGGTTCTCCTGTCCGAGGCCACCCGACGATCGGTCGAGCATGCACTGCCGGACGGCGTCTCCCTTCGCGATCTCGGTCGGCATCGCCTCAAGGACTTCGAGCAACCGGAGCACGTATCCGATCTGCTGATCGACGGGTTGGCCACCGAGTTCCCCGCCATCAAGACACTGGACGCACGGCCCACGAACCTGCCCCCCCAGCGCACCTCCTTCCTCGGGCGGGAGCGATCGGTCGAGGAAGTCTCGGCTCTCCTGGCCGAGACCCGGATCCTCACCCTCACCGGGCCTGGGGGTACAGGAAAGACCCGGTTGGCGCTCAAGGTGGCTGCGAACCACCTGGACCGGTTCTCAGATGGAGTGTTCTTCGTCGATCTCAGCCCGATCACCGACCCCGCGTTGGTGCCTTCCCTCATCGCGCAGGCACTTATGGTCCGAGACGAACCCGGTCGGGATCTCCTGGAGACCCTCGCCGACCATCTCAGGGACCGACAGCTGCTCCTTGTCCTGGACAACATGGAGCAGGTGATCGAGGCGGGCCTCTCGGTGGCGCGGCTGCTCGACTCGGCTCCGCGCCTGACCATCATGGCCACCAGCCGCGTTCCGTTCCACATCTCGGGCGAACACGAGTATCCGGTCCCGCCGCTGTCCCTTCCCGATCCCTCGGCGGCGGCCAACGTCGAGCTGATCGCCGGTTCGGAGGCGGTGGCCCTGCTCACCGAGCGGGCCGTGGCCGTCAGCCCGCGCTTCCGGATAACTGCCGACAACGCGGTCTCCCTGGCCGAGATCACCGCTCGGCTCGACGGCCTTCCACTGGCCATCGAGCTTGCCGCCAGCCGGCTGAACCTCCTCACCCCCCAAGGGCTGCTCGCACGCCTGACGGAGCGCCTCTCCCTGCTGACGACCGGGGCCCGTGACCTTCCGGAGCGCCAGCGGACCCTGCGCGGGACCATCGAGTGGAGCTACGAGCTCCTTCAACCGTCGCAGCGCAGGCTGTTCGCCCGCTTATCGGTGTTCGCCGGCGGTTGGACCCTCGGATCCGCCGAGGCTGTTTGTGGATCCGGGCTCGAGATCGACGTGCTGGAAGGACTGAGCACGCTGGTGGACGCGAACCTCGTCCATCGCGCGGAGCTCGTGAGTGGCGAGCCGAGGTTCGCCATGCTGGAGACCATCCGGGAGTACGCGACCGAGCAGCTACGCCGGTCCGGGGACGAACCCGAGCAGCGTCGCCGACACGCCGAACACGTTCGGGGTTTGGCCGAGCGCTACGACCCCGGCTTCTTCTTCCGCATCGGAGGTGCCGGGAAGGAGCAAGGTGACCGATCGCTGCACCTCGATAGGGAGAACGGCAATGTGCGGGCTGCGTTGGCCTGGGCCACCGATGGGGGCGATGTCGTGACCGGGCTTCGGACAGCCGCGGCCTTGAGCTGGTACTGGCAGCATCGGGGGCAATTCGCGGACGGTCGCGGGTGGCTGGAGCGGCTGCTCTCGGTCCGCGATGCGGCGATCCCACCGGCCGTGCGCGTCCGGGCCCTGCTGGCCATGGGCGACATGGCGATGTGGCAAGATCGCAGCTCCGCCCAGACGGCCTTCCAGGATGCGGTCGACACGGCCCGAGCCATCGGTGACCGCCGGCTGCTGGCGTGGTCGCTCCTCGACCTCGCCGACATCCCCACGTGGGAAGAAGACTACGAGCGGGCCGAAGCGATGTTGATGGAAAGCCTAGCTGCAGCGGAGGCAGGGGAGGACCGGCTGCTCGCGTCGGAGGTACGGGCCGTGTTGGGAAGGCTGGCTTACTTCCGGGGAGACATCGCGGCCGCCGGGGAGCTATATCGGCAGGCGATCGCGGCCCAGCGGGAGCTCGGTGCCGATCGTTTCCTCGCCATCAACGTGGGGCGGCTCGCCGACGTCGAGGTCCAGATGGGGGAGCTTGACGCAGCAGAAGGCCACTATCGCGAATCGCTGGCCGAGGTGGCCGAGGCCGGCAACGTCGTGATCACCGCCATCATGCTGGTGTACCTGGCTTGGGTTGCCGGCCGACGATCCGAGCACCGGCGCGCAGCCCGCTTGCTCGGCGCGGCGAGCCGGATCCGGGACGGGGTTGGGGGCGGTCCAACTCGTGACACCATCCCGGTATGGCCCGAGGCCGAAGACGAGGCTCGCCGAGCTCTGGGCGACGAAGCCTTCCAAGGCATCCGAGCCGAGGGCTACGCGATGAGCATCGACGAGGCCGTAAGGTCCGCGCTGGAAGCACCCGTTGAAGGAGGGCCCGATGGCTGACAGATCCGACAGCATCACGATCGACCGCCCCGTGGACGAGGTGTGGGCCTATGTGACCGACGTGACCAACGACCCGGCGTGGCACACCGACATCCTCCAAGCGACGAAGACGTCGGAGGGCCCGATCGGCACGGGGACGGTGTGGCACGCCAGGTTCAAACCGGCCATGGGCATCTCCGAGGGCGACATGCGCGTGGTGACCTTCGAGCCCGATCGGAGGCAGGTGATGAAGGGCGACATCGGGCCGATGCATCCGACGCTGACGTACGTCCTCGAGCCGTCGGACGGCGGGACCAGGTTCACGCGTCACGTCCAGATCAGCGTGTCCGGGTGGATGAAGGTCATGTCGCCGATGATGGGCATGATGCTCCCCAAGCAGAACAAGGGCTTCCTGGCGAACTTGAAGCGCGTCCTGGAGGAGCGCTCGGTATAGATCAGGCCGGCGTGAGCCGGAGGAATCCCGCCATGAACTCGGGCGAGAGCGTCAGCGTCGCGCCACCACCGGCCGCTTCGGCGCGCATCCCGTCGACGATCTGGTCCCCCGCCGAGCCGTAGATCTCGAAGCCGATCGGCTCGATGTATTCGTACGCCTGGGCTGTTCGGTCGTCCGCTCCCTGCCAGTGCAGCTGCATGGCCTCGATGTCGGCGAACGCGTGCATGAACGTGACCTCGGTTCCGTCCTCGTTGACGTAGGCCAGGTTCATCAGTGTTCGCGGTTTCTCCACCTCCATGGTCGCCCACATCTCACGCGTGAGGGACTTGAGCTCGTCGAGCTTTCCCCGCTTCACTCGGTGGTGACTGACGAACACGATCGGCTCGGACATGGCCCCTCCCATCC
>Ga0070697_100002816_pt1 | contig 13391 bp, 18 predicted proteins | sample KBSK1501metaG_FD_65475 | JGI IMG/M metagenome (GOLD analysis project Ga0070697, IMG submission 65475) | Corn, switchgrass and miscanthus rhizosphere microbial communities from Kellogg Biological Station, Michigan, USA - KBS K1-50-1 metaG | ecosystem: Host-associated > Plants > Roots >... | reverse complement strand
TCCTTCACCGCCGAGCTCTTGCCGGAAAGAAATTGGCGCGCCTCCTCGACGAGCTTGTTGTAGTCCGCGAGCGCGATCTCGCCGGTGCAGGGCGCGCTGCAGCGTTTGATCTGATAGAGCAAGCAAGGCCGCGTGCGGCTCTGGTAAAAGGCATCGGAGCAGGAGCGCAACAAAAAGGCGCGCTCGAGCGCCGTCAGCGTGCGGTTCACCGCGCCCGCGGCTGCGAACGGGCCGAAATAGTCGCCCGGCCGATTGCGCGCGCCGCGGTGCTTCACGATTTGCGGCGCCGCCGGGTCGCGCGTGATCAAGATGTAGGGAAACGACTTGTCGTCGCGCAACAGCACGTTGAAGCGCGGCGCGAAGCGCTTGATCAGGTTCGCCTCGAGCAGCAGCGCCTCCGTTTCGGTCGCGGTGGAGACGAATTCCATGCTCGCCGTCGCGGCGATCATACGCGCGATGCGGTTGGTGTGCCCGGTGCCGCGGGTATAGGCGCCGACGCGTTTGGCGATGTTCTTCGCCTTGCCGACATAGAGCACGTCTCCGCGCCCGTTCAGCATCCGGTAGACGCCGGGCGTCGTCGGCGCGAGCTTGGCGAAATTCTGGATCGCCGCGAGCCCGGTGGCGACGGCCTCGGCGGCGGGCTCCTCTTCCGGCAGATTCTCGGCCGCGAGTTCGATCGGCGCCTCGGTCTCCGGGCTTTCGTCGGAGTCGGCGGCGAGTTCGGTTTCCGGATCGACGTCTAGACGTTTTCGTTCCATCTCAGGCACTGCTCAGCGGCGCAACTTTTCTTCCGGCGAAATTTTCTTCGCAACCGGCGCGAAGTCGAGCCAAAAAATCGCCCTCGTTTGGCCCGTTTCGGGTCAAGCCGAAGCCGTTTGTAAACGCTTTGTTAGTCATGACTCGAAAGAGAAGCGCGTTTTTACCCGCCAAGACAAGACGCAATTATCCTAAAAGTTTAAATTGTTCGCCGTGGGGTCGATCGACAAGATCGAGACGAGGAGGCCAGCATGAAGAAGCTGCTTCTGGCGGCGTGCGCCGCTGCTGCAGCCGCGTCGCCTGCGCTTGCGGGCGATCTGCCGCTGGAACGGCGGTCCACTTACGTGCCGCCCGAAGTTGCGAACAGGCTGTTCAATTGGACCGGTTTCTATGCCGGCGTCCACGGGGGTTATGCCTGGGGCGAGGCGGCGGGGCTCAGCCCCAACGGATTCGTAGGCGGCGTGCAGGCGGGCTACAATTTTCAAGTTTCGCCGTCGGGCGTCTTGGGCTTCGAAACCGATATTTCGGCGACCTCGATCGACGACAAGTCGGGCGGGATGAAATTCGGCATCGATTATCTCGGCACCATCCGCGCGCGCGCGGGCTACACAATGGACCGCGTGATGTTCTACGCCACCGGCGGCGCCGCCTATGGCCGCGGCGATCTGGAGATCGCGGGCCTTTCCAACAATCAGTTCCACTGGGGATGGACGCTCGGCGGCGGCGTCGAGGCGATGGTCACGCCGAACGTGTCGGCGCGTCTCGAATATCTCTATGTGGATCTCGCCAAGGAAACGTATCAGTCGGTCGTGGGGCCGACGAGCGTCGGCTACAAAACCAACATCGTTCGCGGCGGTCTCAACTATCGGTTTTGATTCTCGTTCGTTCGGCGGAGGACGATTTTCGTGATTCGAAAACAAAAGCAAAAGACACATTAGCGCCATGTTTTATCGGCGACTCGATGGAACTTTGAAGCAAATCGCGGCCGAAATCCTTGTGCCGCCAAGGGCCGTGATTTGTTTGGCGGTGTTGCCGATTTATCACCGCTGTCGCGTGAGTTCGCACTAGGAAGACGCATCAACCTACTTTCAAACACCAAGTGGAGTTCATCCATGAAAAAGAGGCTACTGCTTTCAGGTATCGCGCTCGCGGCGCTCGCGATCGCCGCGCCTGCGTCGGCCGCCGACGTGCCGGGGCGCGGACCGATCTACAAGGCCGCGCCCGCGCCGCTGTTCAACTGGACCGGCTTCTATATCGGCGGCCACGGCGGCTATGGCTGGGCCGATGCCGATAACCTGAACCCCAAGGGTTGGTTCGGCGGCGGTCAGGTCGGCTACAATTGGCAGTACGCGCCGAACTGGGTGTTTGGCGTCGAGGCCGATATTTCCGGCTCGGACATCAGCGAAACAAACCTCGCCGGTGCGCCGCTGGTGAGTTCGAAGATCAACTACTTCGGCACCGCGCGCGGTCGTCTCGGCTACACCGTCGATCGCGTGATGGTGTACGGCACCGGCGGTCTCGCTTGGGCCCACAATCGCGCCAATGACGGCCTGGTGCAGGCCGATGCGACCCAGGTCGGTTGGACCGCGGGCGCCGGCCTCGAATACGCCTTCGCGCCGAACTGGTCGACCAAGGTCGAGTGGCTCCATGCCGATTACGGCAACAAGACCTACCCGCTCACCGCGCCCACGCGCGTCGACCTGACCGACAATACGGTCAAGCTCGGCGTCAACTATCGCTTCGGCGGCGGCCCGGTCTATTCGCGCTATTGATCGCAACGATCCTGAACGAGAAAAGCCCCGGGTTTCGGCTCGGGGCTTTTTTCTTGTTCGGGCGCGCGTTCAGTGCGGGACGGTGTCGGCGAAGGCGGGCACCTTGCGCGCGAACTCGTCGAGCCATTTCACCAGCTTCGGATGCGTCTTGCGCCAGTCCGTGCCGAACCGGAAATCGAGATAGCCGAGCGCGCAGGCGAGCGTGATGTGGCCGACGTGCAGCATCGGCGTGAGCGCGGGCGGCGCTTTTTCGAGCGCCGCGAGCGCGCGGTTCATCTTGCCGGATTGATGATCGATCCATTTCGGTTCGTGTTTTTCCGTCGGCCGGAAACGGCCTTCGTACACGCGCAGGATTCCGGCGTCCAAGATGCCGTCGGCGAGCGCCTGCAGGCGGAGCGCGTCGAGGCGCGCCGCGCCCGGCGGCGGAAGAATCCGCCCGCCGCCGGCCCGGCCGTCGAGATATTCGAGAATCACGCGCGAATCGAACAGCGTGCCGCCGTCATCGAGGATGAGCGTCGGAATCTTGCCGAGCGGATTTTGCTGCCGCACGCTGTCGCCGGGATCGAGCGTATCGGCGCCGTCGATCCGAATCTCGTCCTCAAGGCCGAGGATCGAGATCGCAATTCTGATCTTCCGCGCGAACGGCGAGGTCGTGGACGAGCGCAAGACGAGCATCGGCTATCCCCCGGTTTATTATCGACATGGTTTTTGGAATTCAGCCCTGCGGCGTGAGGTTGACCGCCTTCGGTCCCTTGCCGCGATTGTCGTCCTCGACGTCGAAAGAAACTTTCTGACCTTCGTTCAATGTGCCGAGCCCCGAGCGCGTCACCGCCGAAACATGCACGAACACGTCGCGGCTGCCGTCGTCGGGGGTGATAAATCCATAGCCTTTGTCGCTATTGAAGAACTTCACGGTGCCGCTAATCGGCATAGCCTCCACTCCTTCGCTCTGTCTACGCTCGCTTGCGCGCCCCATGACGGCAGCGCGAGGCTCGCTTTCCTAGGACAGTCGCGCCGACATGAAAAGCGGTTTTGTTGGCGCGCGTTTTTGCCGGCATGTTCACCGTTCCGCTACGAGCCGGTCGAGGCGATAGCGACCGGGGCCGTCGCGGCCGAGGCGCGCGGCAAGCGCCGGCAAAATCACTTTCAGTTCTTGTTCCAGCGTCCATGGCGGGTTCACGACGATCACGCCGCAGGCGCCGAGCGGCCCTTCCGCCCGCGGTTTGTCGACGGCGAATTCGACGCGTAAAATTTTCGCAATTTCGAGCCGGGCGAGGCGGCGCTCGAACAGGCGAACCTCGCGTTCGTTCTTGATCGGATACCAGAGCACGAAGATGCCGGAGGACCACCGCCGGACGCCCTCGGCGAGCCCGTCGCGGAGCCTTTCGAATTCGCCCGGCGCTTCGAAAGGCGGATCGATCAGCACCAAGCCGCGCCGTTCTTTTGGCGGCAAATAGGCCTTGAGCGCGGCCCAACCGTCGATCTCGACCGCCTTCGCGCGCCGGTCTCCCTCGACATTGCGCGCGAGCGCGGCGTATTCCTCGGCATGCAATTCGCAGAAAATCATGCGGTCGCGCTCGCGACAGAAGGCGCGCGCGAGCAAGGGCGAGCCGGGATAGAGGTCGAGCATCCCCGGCCGGCTCGTGGCTCGAACCAACGCCAGGTAAGGCTCGAGCAATGGGCCGGCTTCGCCCGCGAGCGGCTGTTCGATCAGACGTCCGATGCCTTGCCGCCATTCCTGCGTGCGGCTCGCCGCCTCGCCCGTCAGATCGTAGGCGCCGGCGCCGGCGTGGGTTTCGACGACGCGAAACGGGTTTTTCTTGGCGACGAGATGCGCGAGCAGCCGGCAAAGCACCGCGTGCTTGACGACATCGGCGAAATTTCCGGCGTGAAAGGCGTGGCGATAGTTCATCAACCGCCGCGTACCGGCGGCATCGCGACCCGCGGGTTGCGGCAGGCGCGCCGGTCGGTTTCGGGGCAGGCGCGAAAGGCCAAATCCTTGCTCAGGCAGATGCGGACTTCGCTGAGGTAGCGGCCGCTGCAGGTGACCGCGATCATGTCGTGCGCGAGCCCCGGATTGGCGGCGATGAAGGCGTCTTCCACCTCCTCGGGCGCCACCATCGTGTAGTCGTTGAGGCGCACGAACCGCTCCGGGATCTTCACCTTCTCGCGCGCGCTGCGCACGGTGGCGAAAAAGCGCTCGGCCTCCAAGCCCGAGCAGGTGCCGTGCGCGCGCCATTCGTGAATGACGAGCTGGCGTGCGGGCATGAGATCCAGCATCGAGCCGATCAAACTGCTTTCCATCCAGGGAGCGGGCTCGATGCAATTTTGCGGAAAGCCGCGCTCATATTGCGGCCACAGCCCATGCACGACGAAGGCATAGGGCCGCTCGCGGCCGCATTGCTCGTTGTTGCCGCGGCGCCCGCCGCCGCTTTCGCAAAAGGACGGCGACCAGCTGAGCGACAGAACGTAGAAATCGAATACGCCCGGCGTGCCCTGATGCGCGCCGGGCCCGCGCTCGGAGCCCTGGTAGGAATCGCGGTGGGAATTGGGCTGGCGGAAATCCTGCGCCAGAGCCGGCGCGAGAGTCAGCGCGGCGATCGCGGCGCAAACGACGGGGCGAATCCTGTTCATGCGCCTGATCCCAAGCTTTTCTTGATTGCGCGCGCGCGGCAAACAATTGTTATGGCCGCGCCATCTTGCAGCGCGGCGCATAGGCCAGATTGCGGTCGGCGCCGAGCACGCACCATTCCACGCCCCAGGTGGCGCCGGCAAAGCCGAGATCCTCGCCGATGGCGTAATAGGTCACGGTTTCCGTGCCGTCCGAAAGCAGCGTCTTGGCGACGCAGAAGCGGCGGGGAATGGCGTGGTCTCCCCACGGCCGATAGGCGATCTCGCGCGTCTCGCCGAAGCGACTGATGAAGAGACTCGGATTCCAGAAGCGGATTTCCTTGATCGCGAAGTGGATGTCGATCTTAGCGAGGGCGAGCGGATTGTCGCAGGCCGGCAGCCAAGCGTCGTAGCGAGGACCGCCGAACAAATAGAAATTCAACTCGAGCCAGCTCGCGGCCCGCGCCGGCGCCATAGCGGCGAGCGCGACCGCGGCGCTCAACGCGATGCTCAAAACGCCGCCGTTTTTTCGCATGCCCCGCTCCTGTCCCGGGCACGACGATGCGGCGGAGCCGGGCAGGGGTCAAGAGCGTTCGGCGGCGGCCATGGCCGGCGAAGACAATCGTCCCGGGCCGAAGCCTTGGCGCGCTCTTGCCTCGCAGCGCGGGCCTCATTAGCTTGGGGCTGATCGCGGTCCATCACAGCGGAGCCAGCACCATGTTCGTTCTCGAGGCGCGTAGCGAGCGGATCGCCGTGTTGGCGCTCACCGTGCTGATGGCGGCGACGCGGATCGAGCATTTCGGCGCGGGCCAGATCGCGCCCGACGCCTCGACCGCGGTGTTCTTCCTCGCCGGTCTCTTGATCGGCAATCCGCTGTGGCTGCTCGCTTTGCTGGCGGAAGCGCTGCTGCTCGATTTGACGGCGATCAAGGTCGTCGGCGTCGAAGCGGTCTGCGTCACGGTCGGTTACGGCATGATGATCCCGGCCTATGGCGCGCTGTGGCTTGCCGCGCGTCCCGTCCGCGCCAACGATCGGCTCGACCTGTTCGGCGCCGCCAAGCTTGTTTGCGCGTGCTGCGCCGGAGTTGTCGGCTTCTTCCTGTTCTCGAATCTCGGCTACTACATCGGCGGCGGGTTCGAGAGCTCCATGGGCCTCGAGGAATATGCGCGGCGCGTCGTGCGCTATTTCCCGCCCTATTTGTCCAGCACGCTGGTCTATAGCGCCATCGGCGTCGCGCTGGCGATGCTTGCCGCGCGGCTTGCGCCGCGCGGGCGTCTGGCCGCGCGCTGATCGCGGCGCGCTGCTTCCGTCGGACCTGCTCGATTGAATATTGCGCGCGGCGGCGTTATTTCGCGAAGCGCTTGATCACGTCGGTGATGGCGGCGGGCAAGGCGTCGAGATAGGGCCCCATGAAGAACGTCTCACCGCTGCCCTCGCCGTAAAACTCATCATGCGTATCGATGAGCGCGCGCACGACCGGAAGACAGGGGGTGATCGAGTCGACGATCAGATCGGTGACATCGCCGATGCGCGACAACTGCGGATAACGCGGATCGGCCGCGACTTTCCGCGCGATGCACTCGGTCGCCGACTTCATCAGCGGGCGCACCGCGGCGTTCTTCTGCGCGTCGGTATAGTGCGGCTCGGCGGCGAAGCCGGTCATCTGATCGATCGCGCCGCGATCGATCGATACGTTCACGGCCAACGATAGGCCGACGAGCGCCCCAACGATCATGCCTTGATTCCCCCGAATCATTTTAATTTTAGGTTCGAGGGTTCTCTCGCACAACCAAAATCTTGCTGCAATGCGAAAAAAGTCGCGCCTGTGACGATTTTGCAACGGCCGCCGAAGCGGCGAAACCATGGCAAAATAGGCGCATGGACAGCCGATTCGGCTCGGGGGCATTATCGCCGGCGCGGAGCTTCGGCTTGGGGTCAAACCATATGCGCGGCAATGTCGTTCGGCGCGGCCTCCTCGGCTTCGCGCCGGTTTTGCTCTGGCTGCTCATGCATGGCGCCGCGCTCGCCCAAAGCCCGGCGGACAAGCTCGCGGCGCTGATCAAGAACAGCGGCTATACTTCGAGCAAAGTCGGCGACAATGTGTGGACGGTCGATTTCACCGGCAAGCAGCTGCCGAAATTCAAGGTGATCCTGTCGGCGAGCAGCAAGGACAAGGACGGCGTCGTCGTCATCTTCGCCAATCCGGTCGAAAAATCCCGCCTGCCGGCGACGACGAATTTCATGATGGTCTTGCTCAAGGCGAACCACGACTTCGATTACGTCAAGATTGGAATCGACAGCGACGGCGACGTCTTCGTCCGCGCCGACATCCCCGACGGCGTCGATGGCGGCTACTTCAAGAGCATCGTCGAGCAGGTCGCGGCGGCGACGGATCAGCTTTACGGCCGGATCAAGCCGCTGCTCAAAAACTGAAAGCCGGCGCGGCGGTGAAGCTCAGCAACGGGTGATGCGAACCGTCGTCTCGCCGCCCTGCGAGGAGGGCACCGTCACATGTTCCGTGGAACAGGCCGCACCGCCCGAGTACACCGACACGCGGCGCGGGCCGATTGAGCCCGTTTCGTCGGTTTCCTGCGGCACTTCGATGATCAACGGCTCCGCATAGGGTGCGCCGAGGACGACGCCGGGGAATCCGAACTCGAAGCGGCGCGCGAAGCGGTGGCGATGGTTGAAGTGGTGCGCGTGGGCGAAATGGTGCGGATGCGGCTTGGCGAATGCCCAGGGTTTTGCCTTGAAACCGCCGGGCTTGGCATCGGAATGCGTGGTTAGAATCAACGCGCCGGCGCCGAACAGGGCGATCGCGGCGTACGCGAACAACTTCTTCATCGCGCCTTCTCCCGTCCCGAGCGCGACGGACAGGCCCCCGTCCTTCGCGCCGATGCCGCCCATAAACGTTAGCCATTCGGCGCGCGGCTGTCGATTCGCCCGCGCGGCGAACTATTTGCGCTTGCGCCGGCGGCCGGGTTTCCTGCGCTTGGCCGCGCGCTTGCGGCTCAATTCGCCGTATTTCATGCCCTCGAGTTTCAAGCCGTCGGGATCGAGGAAGAACACGGCGTAATAGTCGTCGTAATATTCGGCCGGAGGATCGACGATGCGGGCGCCGAGCTTTTGCAAGAACGCGCCCAAGGCGTCGACCTCGGCGCGGCTGCCCAATTCGAACGCATAGTGATGGAAGCCGACATTGCCGATGCGATGCTTGTGTTTCTTGCCCTCGGCGTCGGCCTCGCCGATCCAGAAGCGGGTCTTGCCGTTCGACCAGCCGGCGGCGTCCGCATAGTGCTCCATCGGCTTGAAGCCGAGGAAGCCGAAGAGCTTGCCGTAGAACGCCTTCGATGTGGCGAAGTCGCCGACGCGGATGACGATGTGATCGATGCCGAGGACGTGGGGCATGTCGCTCTCCTTGCGCAACAACGCGCGCGGCCCGGCAAGGTTCGCAACGCGCTCACTGCGCGTGCATCAGCTTCATCTTTTCCTCGATGCATTTGTCGACGAGCGCCATGCGCTTGTCGAGGTCGCGCGGCGCCGATTTGGTTTCGTAACGCATCCAACACTGTGTCTTGGCGTCCTGCGGCGAGGTTGGCACCGGCTCGCCGCCCGCCGTTGCCGGCTTCGGCGGGTTGGCGGCGTCGGCGCAGCCGGCAAGCAGCAGTGCTGCGAAGAGCGCGAGCAAGGAATAAGCGGGTTTGCAAACGGTCATGCGGCGAAACTTCTCCCGGTCGCGTGGGCGCTCGCCGCATTATAGCGGCGGCCGCCCCGCTTGTCGGAGCTCTTTTTGCACGGGGGGGACGTGGGTTTTTGGAACCGCGGGCATTTGCGCGCGTTAGCGAACGCATGGCGAACGAATGGAACGAGCCGATGACCGGCGCGCAGGCGTCGGAACTCAAGGCGCTCTCGCAAATGGCGCGCGAGCCGGAGACGTTCGCTCCACGCCTGTCGAAGGCCGCCGCCGCGCAGCGCATCGAGGTGTTGCGCGCGAAGCTCGGCAAGGATTTGAACGGCGTCCAGCACAAACCCGAATGAAAGGGAGAAGGAGGAACAGCATGGCTCGAAGAAAGACACGTCGCTCAAAAGCGCACGCGCGCAATAGCGCATCACGCCGGCGCGCATCGTCGCGGCGAAGAGCCCCGTCGCGCAAGGCCTCGCGCGGGGCGGGGCGGAGAAAGCCGGCGCGGAAAAGGGCTTCTGCGCGCGCTTCCAAGCGCAGCGCGCCGAAACGCCGGCGCTCGACGGCGAGCGCGATGCGGCGGGCCTTGGCGCTGAAGGTCGCGCAAGAACGCAAGCCGGACATGACGCCGCGCTGGCCGACGCAATCGCTGTCCGAGCACGCGCCGGATCGGGCGCCGCAGAATCCGCGCGAGCAGGGCAACACCGCGAACATCTTGCAAAACACCACGAACCGGCTGTTGCAGCGCTGAACGCTTTATTTGCGGGTCGATTGGGCGCCGCGCCCGTGACGAGGGCGGTGTAACACGTGGGCCGCTCTATTTGCTCCGGTCCCGGGCAATCGATAGTGTTTCCTGCTTTCAAAAGACCGTCATCCGCTTCGAGAGGCGCCCCATGTTTCCGCTCATCGTCCCCGCCTACGCCGCCCTACTCGCCTTCATTTATATTTTTCTCTCTTCGCGCGTGATCCAGTCCCGGGTTGTCACGCGGATCGGCCTCGGGACCGGCGGGGATCGCGGCCTCGAGCGGCGGATGCGCATTCATGCGAATTTCGCCGAATACGTTCCATTGGCGCTTTTGCTGCTCGCCTTCATGGAAATGCAGGGCCGGCCGGGCTGGCTCCTGCATCTTCTTTGCATCGCACTCGTCGCGGCGCGGATTGGCCATGCACTGGCGCTGTGGGATGAGAAAGAGATTTTTCCGCTCCGCGTCGCCAGTGTCTCGGCGACGTTCTTCATCATGGCGGCGGCGGCCGTTTCGCTGCTGGCGCGGGCGCTCGCGCTCTGGTGAGGGGGATACGCGTCGAGGCGCGGCCGTTCGGCTATCTTTGATCCGGGTATTTTTTCAGCGGCTTCTTCCCCGGGATGAAGCGCTGATTGAACCGCTGCAAGAAGCCCGGCTTCTGCCCGGGGTTCGGCTGCTGCAGTTGCTGCCCGAAGCCTTTTTGCTCGAAGCCCTTCGGAGCAAGGCCCTTCGGCCCCGATCCTTTCAATCCCTGCAGTCCCTGCAAGCGGCCGCGGTCCTTGGCGAAGGCGAGCATGTTGCCGGGGTTGCGGCCGATCCGTAGCGACAGCGTGTTGTGCGAGCGATTGATGATGTTCAGCATGCGCGCCGCTTCCGCCGCGGTCGCGCGGGCGAATCCGCCGCGGTTGATCGCCAGCGGCGCCGCGCCGGCGCGGACCTCCTGGCAGCCGGCGCTGGTGTGGCAGACGATCCCGAGCCCTTCCACGGTGTTGTAGATCATCCGTTCGTTTTCGTAGCCGATGTCGATGGTGGTGCCGCGCACGCCGATGGTGGCGACCGGCGTCTTCAGTTGATAGACGCTGTGGTCGGAGGTGCCGGTGACGAAGCGCAGCGTGCCGCGGGTGATCTGGATGACCGCGGTTTTCGCCTTGTCGCCGTCGAACACGAACTTGTCGAGGACGACCTCCGAATTGGCGCCGACCGTGAGCACGGTGTCGTCGATGAAATGGATGTAGGCCGAGCCCTCGCCGGTGGTGATCACCCGGTCGTTTTGCTCCAGGAGATCGTTGATCGACAGCTCCTGCACGGCGCCGCCGCGCTGGTAATTCGCCTGCGGGACGACCGACACCACGTCGCCGATGGAATCGGCGCGCGCGCCGCCGGGCGCAAACAATAAAATGGCGCTCGTAGGCACGAACAATATCGCCGCGGTGGCCAATGTCGAAAACCGCGCAATCATGGGATCGGCGCTCCCGCCTGATTTTCGGCAATGACCGTATGACTACTGCACGACCAGCGGATATTGCCGCTTTTTTTCTTCCATGCACTGGTCGACGAGCTTCATCTTCTCGTCGAGATTGTGCGCGGCCTTGGAGTTCTCGTACTTCATCCAGCATTGGCCACGCGCCATCTCCGTCGATTGCGGCGGCACCTCGTTCTTCAGGCTGTCGATGGCGGCCTGCCGCTGGCTGCCGGTCGCCCGGCTGAACGAAGTCCCGTCGGCGGCGCAGGCGGCAAGCGCGAGCGCGATCGCCGCGGCGCCGATCGCGTTGAGCGCGATGGAACGCGCGCGGCCAATTTGTCGCAGGCGTGCAAGCGTGAGCATCGGGCTTTCTAGCGTGACGAGGTGGGCGAGAAAAAGGCTTAACTGCGGTTGGTCTTGAACGCCCGCGTTCCCGCTTTTCCCCCGCGCGAGGAAGGCCCGCGGAACGGCTGGTTGGCGGTGCCGCCGCCGAGGCGGGCGGGCGTCGTCGCCCGCACCGAGAGCCGCGTCGTCGGGTCGTCCACCACCGCCAGCTCGATCGAGCGCAGCCGCTTGATCTCGTCGCGCAGCCGCGCCGCCTCCTCGAATTCGAGATTGCCGGCCGCCTCCTTCATGCGCTCCTCGAGGTCGAGGAGCACCGCCTCGAAATTATGCCCGAGGGTGGCCACGTCGTCGGACATCCCGGCGTCGACCGTCACCCGGTCGCGCTCGTAGATCGAATTGGTGATGTCGGCGATCTCGCGCTTCACGCTCTCGGGGGTAATTCCATTGGCCTCGTTCCACGCCTTCTGCTTGGCGCGGCGGCGGTCGGTCTCGGCCATCGCCCGCTCGATCGAGCCGGTGATGGTCTCGGCGTAGAGGATCACGCGGCCCTCGACGTTGCGCGCGGCGCGGCCGATGGTCTGAATCAGCGAGGTCTCCGAGCGCAGGAATCCTTCCTTGTCGGCGTCGAGAATTCCGACCAGCGCGCATTCGGGAATGTCGAGGCCCTCGCGCAAGAGGTTGATGCCGACCAGGCAATCGAAGGCGCCGAGCCGGAGGTCGCGGATGATCTCGATGCGCTCGATGGTGTCGATGTCGGAGTGCATGTAGCGCACGCGCACGCCCTGCTCGTGCAGATATTCGGTGAGATCCTCGGCCATGCGCTTGGTCAGCGTGGTGACGAGCGCGCGGTAGCCCTGCTGCGCCGTCGCCTTGACCTCGCCGATCAGGTCGTCGACCTGCGTGCGCGCGGGCCGCACGATCACGGCGGGGTCGATGAGGCCGGTGGGGCGGATCACCTGCTCGGCGAACACGCCTTCCGTCTCCTGCATTTCCCACGGCCCGGGGGTCGCCGACATGCAGACGGTCTGCGGGCGCATGGCGTTCCACTCCTCGAAGCGGAGCGGGCGGTTGTCCATGCACGAGGGCAGCCGGAAGCCGTATTCGGCGAGCGTCGCCTTGCGGCGGAAGTCGCCGCGATACATGCCGCCGAGCTGCGGCACGGTGACGTGGCTCTCGTCGACGAACACGAGCGAATTGTCGGGCAGATATTCGAACAGCGTCGGCGGCGGCTCGCCGGGTTTCCTGCCGGTGAGGTAGCGCGAATAGTTTTCGATGCCGGCGCAGACGCCGGTGGCGGCGAGCATTTCGAGATCGAACATCGCGCGCTGCTCGAGCCGCTGCGCCTCCAACAGGCGATTGGCGCGGTGAAGCTGGTCGAGGCGGGTCTTCAACTCGGCTTTGATGCCGCCGATCGCCTGGTGCAGCGTCGGCTTCGGCGTGACGTAGTGCGAGTTGGCGTAGACCCGGATCGCTTCGAGGTCGTCGAATTTCTCGCCGGTGAGCGGATCGAATTCGTGGATCGCCTCGATCTCGTCGCCGAACAGCGAAATGCGCCAGGCGCGGTCTTCATAGTGCGCCGGGAATAGTTCGATGACGTCACCGCGCACGCGAAAGGTGCCGCGGTGGAAGTCGACGTCGGAGCGCTGGTATTGCAGCGCCACGAGGTCGGCGATCAGCGCGCGCTGCGAGACGCGGCCGCCGCGCTTCAACTCGAAAGTCATGGTCGAATAGGTTTCGACCGAGCCGATGCCGTAGATGCACGACACCGAGGCCACCACGATCACGTCGTCGCGCTCGAGCAACGCGCGCGTCGCCGAGTGGCGCATGCGGTCGATCTGTTCGTTGATGGAGGAATCCTTCTCGATATAGGTGTCGGTGCGCGGCACGTAGGCTTCCGGCTGGTAGTAGTCGTAATAGCTGACGAAATACTCGACCGCGTTGTCCGGGAAGAAGCTTTTGAACTCGCCATAAAGCTGGGCGGCGAGCGTCTTGTTGGGCGCCAGAACCAGGGCCGGGCGCTG
>Ga0070697_100002815_pt1 | contig 13391 bp, 14 predicted proteins | sample KBSK1501metaG_FD_65475 | JGI IMG/M metagenome (GOLD analysis project Ga0070697, IMG submission 65475) | Corn, switchgrass and miscanthus rhizosphere microbial communities from Kellogg Biological Station, Michigan, USA - KBS K1-50-1 metaG | ecosystem: Host-associated > Plants > Roots >... | reverse complement strand
CTTTTCGTGAACAGTCCCGCAGGAGGATGAGTGGAATCTGTCTTGACGCTTGCTACCCATCGTTTCTTCCGTTTGTCGGCCATGCCTCCTCCACAGTCAAATCTGGAATGCGTTTGGATTAAGATGCGTTCTTCAGTGAGGGCGTAGTTAAGCATTTTTCCAGGGCAGCGTTGTCCGAGCACCTGTTCAACCTCAGTCCAGCTCTCATCATCCGCACACTCTGTGCTCGATGCCCTGCGTTACTGCCGGGGACCAAGCAGCGTGGGCCACTCGATGACGCCGATCCTGCCATCGGGCCCGCGTTCGAGCGTCGGCGCGTACAGCCCCAGGAACTGACGGCGCCACCAGAAACCCTGCGCCCGTTTCTCCGCCATGGTGGTGAACCAGTATTGCCAGAGAACCGCACGCACCTGGCGCGGCGGCTCATGCGGAAAAGGATTCCCGGCGAAAAGAGCGAGCACGTCCGGCGCATTGCTAAGCAGCCGCTCCTCGGTGCTGGGGACGATCGGATACTCGCGCCACGAGCCTAATGAAGCGAACCATAAATTCCAATCGAAGCGTGGCTGGTAAGGCGCGTAAATGCCCGGCGGCTTGCTCGGGTCCTGCGGTTTATAGCGGAACGGATATGCCACCCAGGCTTGCCCGTCCTGCGAGCCTTGGAACTCGATTTCATAACGACCGCGTGTCATGACAGCGAAAAGCCCGTATTGATTCGCAATACGAAACGGTTCTAGCGCTGTTACCGGCGCAGTTGGCAGCGGCGTCCTGGGCCGCACCATCCAGACCAATTGCGCTGTGGTCGCGTAGAAGATCCAACCAAGCATCACGCCGGCCAAAGAGAGTTTCAGCGCGGCGAGCTGTGGACGGAAGATCGTTGGCCAATTGTGCACATCGCTGTCCTCGGACCTGGGCGCTTTGCTGGATTGCGTGGCAACATCTCGCGACTCGGAATGGGTGGCGGCCGGGGACACACCGGGCGGACCTGTCGCCTCCACGGGATGGAGCAAGGACTTCTCCCACCTTCGCGGGAAGAAGTGGAACAAAAAGCGGTCATCCAGCAACAGGAAACCCAGCGCGAGGACCAGATAATTCAGAAACGTGTAGTTAGCTGTAAGGATGATTCCAATCTGCCATGGCATCACGATGAAGAAGCACACAATCCGCCAGCGCCGGGGCAGAAATATCATCCATACCAAACCCAGCTCGAGGGCGAGCGTGGCGTAAGTGGATGCGGCATGGAACCAGTGTGGCAGGTGCTGCACGTACCAGCCGATCCAGGTGGGCAGCGGCCCGTTCTGGTAGTACTCATCCATGGCGGTCATGCGGCGCCACTCCGGGTCTCCGCTCGCGATCTTCACGACGCCGGACTCGAAGTAGATGCGAAACCACTCCCATTGCAGCAGGAACAGACTGGCGCGCGAAGCTGGCCGCGCCGCGCCCCATCCCGGGCGAAATCCCAGCGGAGCAAAGAAAAGCGCGATGAATCCCGCTTCGAGCAACATGCCGTCCGACTGGTAGCCGGAAAAATCTTCCGCTGCGCTGACAAATGAAAGAAAACACGCGAAACAAATCACCAGCATTCCTCGCGGCCAGACATTGAAAACGGCCAGCACAGAGGCCACCATCCCAACCCAGCACAAAGCCGTCAACATCGGTGAACCGCTAGAAAACCACAGCAGCGTCGGTGCAAACCATAGGCGGGAGAAGTGGCCGAAAGAATGCGCCACCGCTTGCAGATATTCGTTCGCAGGGAGGATGCCTTCGGGACCGATGAGCCCACGGATCTGAAAGACCAGGGAGAAAAACGCTGAAAAATAGATGCAACCGAGCGCGCGCAGGAAGATCCAACGTGGGATCAGCCGGTCTGAGGCGCCATGCTCCGAGTCGAAAAGCCAGCGGACAGCGGACGCGGGAGCCCAGTCCATGAGCGACCGCCATTATACTGAGCCGGAAAATTTGCGTCTCCGACCGGCTTGTGAGGGCTTCCCCCGAATCTAGGTGCTTCTCGAAGACAATCTCACCCGCTGGATGTTTCAACCATGCACCAAACTACGCGCCTTTCTTCTGTGCCCTCACCTTCGCCCAGCGTTCGCGTTGAGCCGCACTGATTTTGCGACGGGCTGCTGCTGACATGGTGCGCTTGCCAGTGTTACGACCGTGGGCGATTGGAACAACTTTCTGTTGGCCTTTAACTCTTGCCCAGCGTGCTCTCTGTGCCGCTGCTATCCGGGCACGTGCTGCTGCGCTCAATCTGCGCCGTGGCCTTCTTGCACCCGCTCTGCGGTCCAAGCCGTTTAGTGCAGCAATCGCGGTATCCAGGCCGCTTAACTGCCGTGCTACCTTGTCCCGCTCAGTCTTCAATTGCGCGAGCATGTCCATTGGTGTCCCCCTCGGGCGAGGATTGTAGCAGAGTGGGTCGGTCTTACCCAGGCCCGTTCCTTTATCCGTCTTCTGAACAGAAAAGAAAGAGGGCGCAGCCAATGGCTAGGCCCCTGAGATTGCGCTCGGATTTTAGAAAAACGGGTTGCGGCCTCAGTTCGAAGCCGAAGTTGCAAAGGAAGATTTGCTCCAGTGAAGACGAGGACACGGCTCAGACGGTTCTCTTAATTTACACTAGCTCACATCGCGCCTGATGGACGGCCTTGAAAGGATTGGTGAGCGCGGCAGGATTCGAACCTGCGACCCATGCCTTAAAAGGGCATTGCTCTACCAGCTGAGCTACGCGCCCATCCCCTTGAAACGTCTAATTTACGAATCCGACCTTGGCCGGTTCGGTTGCAGATAGTTGCAGATTATGCCAGCCCACTCAATCAGTATCTCCAGCTTTGTTCATGGCCGCGATGCTCTGCTCGGGTACATGATACCAGCTTCGGGATTCCCAGAGCGTAACCGGTGCTGGTCAAGAGAGAACGTCATTGCGGAATTGGAGAAGCGTTGGGACGATTCTCAGGGCGGGGATTGGGACCGCGGCGGGTAGCCAGGCCAGCCTTTTCGTGGTACGTGAACCTTCGGAACTCGCCGAAACCCCTGCTCTCTGCCATGCTTCAAAAGGGGAGAATTTGAAGCCACTGGCAATTGCTTTGCTGGTACTGGCGTTTGCAGAGCTTAGCTGCGATCAACCAACGAAACCCAGCACAGAGACGCAACAGTCACCACGACGGGAACGTCATTTCGATCCAATTGCCCGATCCGAAGGAAATCTGGCTGTAGATACCACCACGGGGCAGATGTGTAAGACATGGGAATGGGGATGCGTTCAGGGAGACACGCTCTACAACCCATACACAAAAAGACTCCAAGACAGATTCAGCTACGGTATAACGTGCTCAGCAATACGCTTGATGCCTACGTGTGAAGCCATAGCAAGACAGCAGTAATTCAGCTTCGCCAAATTGTGCGATCCATTGCTATAGCGGGGCTTGGGTGCAACTGTGGATGCATCAGGGAGCGCCCCTTGCCTACGAAAGCAAAGATTGAACGAGAACGATTGCAGGCATAGAATTTCACCCGACTCGCACGTACTCGGCGGTCGGGAACCCACATCCGAGAGAATGGAGGGTCGGTCCAATATGCCGGTCGCGCTTCCTGAACCTGATGGCGAGCGGGAGGGGGTTCCGCTGTGGCTCTGTCCCAACTGTGATCGTTTCAAGCCCCTGGAAGACTATGGGTGGAAAAAGCGAAATGATATTTGTCCCGGCCAGCAAGTCTGGTTCAAGCAAGGTTGGTGCAATCGCTGCCTGCAGGCGTTGATTAAGGAGAACGAGGTGAGTTGAGACGGCCTTTGCTCCACAAACCCGCTCTGCCGCTGACTGCGAAATCCCAGCCGTCGCAAGAGCTAGTCTAGGTTGTAGCTCGGGCCTGGCCTTTAGGTGGCCTTGGAGCATAGAGGGCATGTCACAGCAGGTACATATAAGGCGTAGCGGGGAAATGCGCCGTGGCACGTAGTTTGATATGAACTCCGCAATCACGGCAGCGGCGTAGTGCCGGACTCACCCTTGTGGAGCCAATGATCCAGCCGGGAGGATCGCTGCCGGCGGAGCCGGTTCCGCCCCGTCACGATTAAAAGGGCATTGCGCTACGACCTGGAGCTACGCGCCCACATCAATTCGCTCTGACAACTCCCAAACACCTATTGCACGAGCTTGGCCGGAGCCGCTCTGCAGGCTCTTTCAAGGATGCTAGTGTAAGGCGCTCTGGGCCGTAACCGCCACCTTCTTGCGAGCCGTCACCAGTTCCGGCCGCTCATCTCCGACCGCAATCTCGGTCAATTTCTGAAAGTATTTAGCGGCGGCACTCACGTTACCGGAGGCTTCGGCGGCGCTGGCTGCGCCGTACAGCGCGTTGAAGCGATTGGGGGCGATCTTCAGAACCGCTTCGTATTCTGTAAGAGATTGCCGGGGCTGTTTTTCCAGCAGGAGTAGTTGCGCGAGCATTTCCCGGGCGGGAGTGACCGCCCCGGGCGTCACCGCGTGCTTATCCATGCTCTCTTCCAGTTCCGCCGCCGTGCGCATGGTGGCGATGGCCTCAGTAGGCTTGCCGCTTTGTTCTGCGATCCATGCAGCCACTGCACGCCGCTGCACTTCGACCTGATTGGACCAATAGGTGTTGTTCTGCTTGGCGATAACGTCGCGGAGCGAGGACAGCATCTGCTCGGCCTGAGCCGCGCGGTCGAGGTCTTTGCCGCGCGCACTGCCGACCCCGATTGCCGCCCAAGTGATGGCTTGCGCCCAGGGCACACCCTCTCGCCTTACTTTCAGGCCGCTCGCCTGATCCCAATTTCCCAGTTCAATCGCGCAGCGCGCCGGAATCGCTGCCAGAGCGTAATCACCCGTGAGGGTGAGGCCGGTGACTGGTTGCAGCGAGTTCATCTCATCGAGCACGGCTTTCGCCGGTTTCACGCGCCCGCTCTGCAGATAGGCATATTCCAGATAATCCATGGCATGGAGCCTCTGATCGCGGGCTTCTCCATTGGCGGAAGTCAGCTCATCTTTGGCGGCCAGTTCAGCCGATTTCCTGTTCGAACCGATCGACTCGTCCCACGAGCCCACGCGCGTGAAGAGATGGGAAGGCATATGATTGGCGTGCGCCGAGGCGGGTGCAATCTTGGCGTACGTGCGGGCGGCGCCGAGACCTTGCCCGGCAAGTACAGGATTGTCGTAGCAGTGAATTATGTAGTGGGCGACGCCGGGATGGTGCGGCTGCTTGGCGAAAATCGGTTCGAGTATTTCGCCGCACTTACGCTGATTGGCAAATGTTTTGTCTGTTTTCGGAGCAGTAATGACGAGCGTGAGAGCGTGGAAGATGGCGGCTTCGCTGTCATCGGGGTATGCCGCCTGCACCGTACCCATCTTTTGCTCGAAGGCTTGGGCATGTGCGTACGTGCCTTTACTGTCATCACGGTAAATTTCCGCCAGAGCGTCGATGTAGGCTGCTTCGCGGGCCGTAGTTCCTGGATTTGCGGCAGCGATCTCCTTGGCCTTATGGAGGGCATCCGCTCCGGCCGCCATATCACCGTTGTCCCACAAACCATGGTAGTGCGACATAGCAACGCCCCACTGTGCCATGGCACATTTCGGATCCTGGCCTGAAATTTCAGCAAAAGCCTGACGAGCCCGCTCGTACTGGAACGAATGCAGTAGGGCGACTGCACCATTGAAACTGCTCTCGACCGCTTTCGAGCAAGAAGTCGAGAAGTGGACGGAGCCAATTTCCTGGCCGGTGAGCGCGTGATGGTGCTGTTCGTCACTCCAAGCCCGGGACACGAAGAGGGAGAAGATGGCAAGCAGAATAGCCGGCAGTCTCATAAGCCCTCCTTTAGCGGGGCACCCCGTACGCGTAATTCTAGCGCAGCCCGCCCAAAAAACCACCGCCTCAACCGGATGTCCTCCGGATCCCTTTCTGGAAACTGCAACCCTTTCCTTAAATTGTCGTTTCGAACGGTCTTAGCCGGCGAGGAATTTGTGCTTTTCCTTTGGCGCTAGGAAGTGCGGAGCCCCCTCGATTTGTCCTCACCGCACACGCACGGCTCGGGCTGTACTTCGGAGAGGGGATGAAGCGTAATAACAGGACCTCGAGTCTTTCTCGCCGCCTGCGAAGCCGTGCCCTGCCCCGAAAATCCCAGGCGCGGTTTGATGAAATTTGAGGAAAACGGTTTAGTCTGGTGACGAAACCCCCATGCGGTTCGTCCGCCAATCCGTTTGTTTCGCCTTGCTCCCGGTCGTCCTGCTGTCCTCGACTGTGTGGGCCGGCTCTTCCGGCAAGGAAAAAGACAAGGCCGCTGTCCCCACCATCCGCTGGGCGGAGGGCAAATCCGGCTGTACCTTCACTCGGGGCGACGATGGCAAATACCGCTATGGCCTGTGGACTGAGGACCTCGGCATCACGCTCGCGGTAGATTCCCAAGAACTGCAGAAAGTGCGGCGGCGGCCCGAACCCATGTTCGGCGTCTCGTTGATCCTCCGCTATCGCGGCGGCGGCGCGCTCTGGGCAACAGCGCGCAACATGAGCCTGGAATTCGTACAGCACTTCCACCTCGTTCGCTACTCACTTGATCCCGACGATCTTTCCATCCAGTTGCAGAACGGCGTGACAGCGCTCAGTGACGAGATGCAGCGCGAGATCCGCAAACACCCGGAGAAAAAAGAAGAGCAGGAAGCCTTGCTCCAGGCCCACGAAAAAGATGTGAGCGAGCTGCAGGAGTTTCTGAGCACGCACAGCCTGCGACCGGTCAAATTGGATCCGGGCAACCCCGAAGTCAGCGGCTGGGTGTTCTTCAGCACCAGGAGCAAGTGGATCGGGGATTGGAAAAAGCGGGAAGATTTCGTGCTGCGGATTCCCCTTGGGAACCGCGTTTTTGAGTTTCCCTTCAGCTTGCCACCCAGCGAGGGCGACCTGATCCTGCGCAAGCGGCCGGACAACTGAGGAACCTCGGCGAGCAGTGCTCGCGGTTTCCTGATGTCTGTCGAGCTCCGCTCGGCCTGGACGGGCGAGGGCCTGCCGTGGGCGAACCCGAAGGGGCGTCCGTCCCACAGGTTCTTGCCCGGCTACACCGCCAGGCGTCGCGCCTCGGCTTCCTTTTGGGCCACGTATCGCAGCAGGATGTCGCGCGAGGACACCAGGCCTTTCAGTTCCTTGCCGTCGGTGATGGGCAGGTGGCGGAAACCAAATTCGCGCATCAGGAACAGGCAGTTTTCTATCGTCTCGTCGACGCTCACCGCTTTCGGATTTGGGGTCATCACCTCGGAAATCTTGGTAGTTCCTGGCAGGCGTCCCCCGGCCACCACACGGTTCATGATGTCGCGTTCGGAGAAGATTCCCACCAGTTCTCCGTTACGTAACACCGGAAGAGCGCCGATGTTGTGCTCCATCATGAAACGGGCTGCCTCCAGCACGGTGCGGTCGGCTTCAATGGAATAGACTCGGCGGTCTTTCACAAGATCATAGATTGGCGCCATTGAGAACTCCTTGGAACCGATTCGGGGCCGGTTCCCGGGCGGCGAACCGTACACTCTACCATGTCTCCTCGCCTGCATCTAGGCGGGCTGGAACGCGGAAGCAAATAAAAACGGCAGCCCAGGCGGGGCTGCGGTCTGCCTGATCCGGTTCAACCCTCAAAACGCAAGGCGGGACCGAAGGTGACTTTCAGGTTGTTGCACGCGCCTCACCTCGCGCGGCATGGATATTCGGAGAGCCTACCTTGTCGGAGCCAGGTAGCCTTTCTTGTAGTAGGCCTGTACCCGCCCGCCCGGTGCTGATGGGGTCACCTGCACCTTGATCTTCCGCCACTTGCCATCCCGAACCATATTGCGCGGCCGGTATCCCAATACGTATTCATTACGCATTTCCCGGCTGACAGTGGCAGCGATTTCCGGAACTTTTCCGAGGTCGCTTGCGGCAACGGTCCGGCCGCCGGTCACATCGGTGATCTCACTCAGCCAGCGCTTTCCCATCAATTCTTCGAATGATTTGAAAAGCAGGCCATCGAAGATGCCGATGGCGTAGACCTCCACGTTTGCTTCCTGCACCAGGCTCTTTATTTCCTTTAGTCCGTAGCGGCTGTGATTGTCACCTCCATCTGAGACGATAAGGAGCGCCCGGCGCTGATAGCGTGCCGAGCTCATCTTGGCGATTGCCAGGTAAATCGCGTCGAGCAATGCGGTGTTTCCGTCTGGATTGTCTGAGGCCAGCTTTTGCTCTATATCGTCGATCGATCGGGTTGAGCTGGTTAGCACCCTGGGGCGGTCCGAGAAGGTGATGACAAAGTAGTCGTCCTGCGGATTTGCATTCTTGAAGAACTCCTCCACCGCGGCGCGCTCGGTGACGAATTTGTTGGCCATGCTCTTGCTGTAATCCAGCAGCAGTCCCACCGAAATCGGCGCATCCTCAGCTGAGAAATACTGGATCTGCTGTTGCTCGTTGCCCTCATAAAGCGTGAAGTTCTGCTTTTGCAAACCCATGATGGGATGATTCATCGGATCGGTGACAGTGACGGGCACGAGCACGAGATCCACATCGACCCGCAGAGGTTTCATCTGGGGCAGGCCAGGCTGGCGCTCAGTCGCTACGACGGCCTCGCGGGGCCTTGCTTCGTTAGGCGCATTGCGCGGAACTACATGCACCTGGTCTGTAGATTGCGACTGCGCGCCGCGGATGGATACAAGTGCCGCCACACACAGCAAACCGAGGACTCGCGAACGGAGACGAAGGTTAGACATGGCAGGGCAGGACGGGCGGACAACCCCAGCCGCGTGCGGCGGATAGTATCACAACTGGACAAGCGACGTTCTGTAAAAATTCTATGCCGAGGCGGATAGCTTATACATCACATCGCTTTTTGCTCGCAGATGCATCTTTGGCCTTGCAGAACCGCTCACGGGCAGTACAATTCGGGCGATTCAGAGCAGGCTGAAAAAGGAGATTCCTGATGAAGAGCAGCAAGATTTTCGCCGCTGTGGCGGTGGCTCTCCTCAACGTCGCCCTGTGCACGGTCGCCGTTGGGCAGGACAAGGCAACCGCTCAGGAGGTCGTCGCCAAGGTAAGGGAAGCGGCCAGCACCCTGTCGAAGACGGGTGACGTGGCACAGTTTAACCAGAAGCAGAGTCCGTGGGTGTGGAAAGACACGTATATCTTCGTCGACGACTGCGACAAGAAGGTTCAAGTGGCTCATCCCATCAAGCCGGAGCTAGTCGGCATAGACTTCATGTCGATCAAGGACACTAAGGCGAACAACGTGTTCCCGAGAGACTTTTGCGATGCAGCGAAGAAGCCTTCCGGCGTCTGGTTCGAGTATTGGTGGCCGAAGCCGGCGAGAAGGAGGGCTCCCGCAAGCCTCGCTTATGGCTTGAGTGCCAAAGGAACCCCGTATGTGGTGGCCGCCGGGGTCTATGACGACAAGGCAACCATCGCGGAACTGTCAAAGCTGACCAGCAAGAAGTAACCGTCGGCCGTCACCCACCACGCCCATTAGCCTCGCGAAAATGCCCTTCCTCCCGCGAAGGAGGAAGGGCGTCCCCAATCAGATCGCGTGCTCACAAAAAATGAGGGTTACGTCAGTTCGGAAAGCTGCGGAAGACACGAAAGGGCGCGGGATCCAAGCCGGAAACCCGCGCCGTACGTCACTTACTGTAGGTGGTTGAGTCTGGAAGTGGTGCTTTGCGGAGGCTTGCTATCTTCCCGCGGCGTCATAGAGACCACGATGTAGTTCCGGTCTTTGTCATCGAGGTCTTCCACACGCAGGATCATTTTGTCTTTTTCCAGGCGGAACTGGGCCTTTCCTCCCACCGGCAGCAGGACCGGGTGCTTTTCGTCCTTAGGACGGATGCGATAAATCACGTGATCGGTTTGCAGCAGGTACTCCTGGCAAAGCAGCGCGTGGGTCTTCTTGTGAGCCGAGTCGGTACCGAGCACCTCGCCGGCAAAGCTCTTGCCGCTGTTTTCGTCGAAGCCGCATTCCACGGAGTCCATCTGCAACAGTACGCCGGACTGGTAGTGCTTCGGCTCCTTGGCGTGGGCCAACGACACCAGCAGCACCGCGGCCATAAAGACCTTGAATCGCATGAGTATCCCCCTTTACGCAACCCGGTGTCGGTTGAGACTCCCGGTTGCGCCATCCTCGTTGTGCCTATTTTTCTATCCTGGGCGGGTGTTTCAAAGATAACCGTAGTAATTGTACGGCCGTAATCGGTATCGGCCTGTACGGTCAGCAGGTTACCTTTGTGCTCCGCCGAACAGGCTTCCGGGTCTCGAAATCGCCTGTGCTTACTCGGTTCGCATCTGCTATCTTCTTGGCTTCGCATTCAGGGGAGGGAGTTGAATCTGTCCGCCAGAAAAGAGTGCTGATGCCTGAGGCAGCGCGTCCCGAGCCTTCCCACTTTTACCGTTGGGTGGTCCTGATCTTCGTCAGCCTGGCGATGTTCGGGAACTATTACGTGTACGACTGCATCGCACCAGTGGCCGACCTGCTGGCCAAGCAGCTTGGCTTTTCCGACTCGAATATCGGTCTGCTGCAGGCCATCTACAGCATCCCGAATGTGCTTATGGTGCTGATCGGCGGCTACATCGTGGATCGCATCGGCACGCGCAAGGCCATCTTGATCTTTGGAATGCTGTGCTTTATCGGCTCGGTGGTAACGGTGCTTTCCGGAACACTAAGGGTGATGGCGACCGGACGACTGATCTTTGGATTGGGAGCCGAGTCGTTGATTGTCGCTGTGACCACCGCCGTCGCAAAATGGTTCCGCGGCAAGGAATTAAGCTTCGCGTTTGGCATCAACCTGATGATCGCGCGCGCCGGTTCATGGCTGGCGCAGAATTCGCCGACCTGGGCAAATTTCGCTTACACCAACTGGCGTTCACCGCTGTTGATTTCCGTCGGGTTCGGTGCACTCTGCGTCATCGGCGCGCTAATCTACTGGATCCTCGAGTCGTACGCCGAGATGAGGATGGATCTGAAGCACCAGGGGTCCACCGACAAAGTGGTTTGTAGCGACATTTACAAGTTTGGCCTCTCCTACTGGTACATCGTGGCGCTATGCATCGTTTTTTACTCGGCCATTTTTCCCTTTGAGACCTTTGCCATCAAGTTCTTTATCGAGGCGCACGGCACCAGTCGCGAACTGGGCGGATTCCTGGTCAGCATTCTGACGGCGTTCACCATGTTCGGCACCCCGGCATTCGGATTGTTCGTGGACAAGCTGGGCAAGCGCGCACTGCTGATGATGCTCGGCTCCATGCTGTTGATCCCCGTGTACCTGATGATGGCCTATTCCCACATTAGCCTTTATGTGCCCATGGCTATGATGGGGGTCGCGTTTTCCCTGATCCCGGCGGTGATGTGGCCATCGGTGGCCTACATTGTGGACCAATCCAAGCTGGGCACGGCCTATGGGCTGATGACCATGATCCAGAACATCGGGCTGGCAGGATTCAACTTGCTGGTCGGCTGGGCCAACGACTATGGCCACGCCAGCGCTCAGAACCCGGCGGGTTACCACCTGGGCATGTGGATCTTCTCCATCCTGGGCTTCCTGGGCGTATTTTTCGCTTTGCTCCTACGGCAGAGAGAAACTGGACCCCATGGTCACGGGTTAGAAACCATAACGACGGCTTCCGCACCCGCTTAGGGAGCCCCCTAGTCAGGGCGAGTTCCCTTGCCACGGGCCGGTGAGACGCCGGCGCTACGGGGGTGCGGTTGACGGCATTTGACCTGTCCCATTAGTCTGCCAATGAAGCACCAAAGTCACCCAGGACTTTAAGGCCGGGCAAGCCTAAGAGCCGCAACGCGTTCCGTTCCGGTTCGGGCAGCGTACAGTGCGCCTGAGGAACTGCAAGCGGTACAACGAAAAGACACTTATGCCGCATCTGACTTAGTGCGGCCGGAAAAGGCGACTTGACGGACGCAAGAAAACCACAGGGCGACAGGCTTTCGGAAGCAGAAGCCATTGAGCGAGCGAAGCAGGGGGACGCGGAAGCCTTCGAGGTGCTGTACAACCTGCACAAGCGCCGGGTGTATTCGCTATGCCTTCGCATGACGGCCAACACGGCAGAAGCCGAGGATCTGGCGCAGGAAGCGTTCCTGCAGTTGTTCCGCAAGATCGGCACTTTTCGCGGCGAATCAGCCTTTTCCACCTGGCTGCATCGGATGGCGGTGAATGTCGTCCTGATGCGGCTGCGGAAGAAGGGGCTTCCGGTTGTTCCGCTGGAAGATACCCCGGAGACCGAGGAAGAGGCGCCCAAGAAGGAGCTGGGAGCGCCGGATGCCGTGCTGGCGGGCTCCATCGACCGGCTGCAGTTAAAGCGTGCGGTCGCGGCTCTGCCGCCGGGGTACCGAATGATTTTCGTGCTGCACGACGTGGAAGGGTACGAGCACAACGAGATTGCCAGCATAGTGGGATGTTCCATCGGCAACAGCAAGTCGCAGTTACACAAGGCACGGATGAAACTGCGCGAGCTCCTCAAAACGAGCAGAGCCGAAAAGGCCGGAAAGCCGTGAGGAGCACAGCGAGTGCGGTATCGGGGAGAGAGAAGCATGAATTGTGTAGAGTTTCAACGAATTCTGCCGGAGATTATCGACGGCGGCCGTAATGCCGAGCAGGAAGCGCATCTGACTTCCTGTTCCGCCTGTTCCGGTCTGGTGTCTGATTTGAACGACATTTCCCGGGAGGCCCGCCGGCTGCGGGGGTCCGAGGAGCCCAGTCCGCGGGTATGGAATTCCATCGAAATCGATTTGAGGCGGGAGGGGCTGATTCGTCAGCCCCAGCGGGAGCCGTCTTTAGTTTCCGCATTTTCTCGTGGCTGGAGTCCGGCTTGGCTGCTGCCAGTGGCGGCGGCATTGCTCGTCGCGATCGGAGTAATGGTATACCAACGCGGAATGAGTCCGCAGCCGCGAATCGCGCAGACACGCGCGACTCCTCACGCCGTGACGGTCGCCGCGCAGCCCAACGCGAACCCCACAACTGCCCACGAGGATCAGCAACTACTGGAGGCGGTGGGGTCACGCGCGCCCTCGATGCGAGCCGCGTATGAAGCCAATTTACAGAGTGTGAACGCCTACATCCGGGATGCCGAGGAATCGGCCCAGGCCGATCCGAACGACGAGGAAGCTCAGCAGTCCCTGATGGACGCCTACCAACAGAGGGCCACAGTTTACGAGATGGCTTTGGACCGTTCTCTGCCATAATGTAAGGCAGTGTCAGCTTTGCGGGGATCAGGTCACAGGCAGGGCGTTGGGGAGAGAGTGCATGCAAAGGCAGGACGGCGCAAAACTGGCGGTTGTGATGGTCCTCGCCGCGGCAACTTTCGCTGTAGCCGAGACCCGGAAAGAATATCGTTTCACGGTCGGTCCCCGAGCCAGCGTTTCCATCACCAACGAGTACGGCCCCATTTCCGTCAAG
>Ga0070697_100002814_pt1 | contig 13391 bp, 8 predicted proteins | sample KBSK1501metaG_FD_65475 | JGI IMG/M metagenome (GOLD analysis project Ga0070697, IMG submission 65475) | Corn, switchgrass and miscanthus rhizosphere microbial communities from Kellogg Biological Station, Michigan, USA - KBS K1-50-1 metaG | ecosystem: Host-associated > Plants > Roots >... | reverse complement strand
CTTGCGGTGGCACCATTTCATCCCAGCTCTCGTCGCCGCTGGCGATGCGCTTGAGCACGTCACGCGAAAAGATCGGCAGATATTTCGGGTTGAAATTATCGAGCTGCACGAAGCTGCCGCGGCCTACCAGGTAATCATAGAGCGGCTGCAAGTCGGGTTTCACCTTGAGCGTATGGATAGTTTGTAACTCGTCCCCTTCACGACGCTGCAGGGGATAGACATAGACTTTCAAGTCATTCTTGAACAGCCGACCAAAATTCTCCAGGGTGCCGCCGGGCAGTTGCGTGTAATACTTTTCGTCGAATAATTCGGAAACGCTCGGCAGCCCCATGACGACGCCGATACGCTCCTTCGTGCGCTCGGCGAGATAGGCGGCGAGCCGGTGGTATTCGAAGTAATCGGAAATGAGCACCGTCATGCCACAGGCCGCGAGCAGTTCTGCGCGCGCGAGAAAATCGCGGCGATCCACGTCCGTGCCCCCCGCCAGCAGGTTGCGCATGGTGAGTTCCATCAGCGGCAGGATCGGTTTGTCAGCACACCCGGGGTCTTCTTTGAACTTCGCCAGGGCGCAGTCCAGCATGTCGAGATTGACGTGCGTGGTCGGGCGGAAACTCCCGCGCTCGACCAGGACCGCTTTGTTATGCAGCACGTCTGACGGCTGCAAAACCTCGCGATTCGCGCCAAACATGGCCGCGCCGCTCAGCCCCAGCTGCACGAGCTTCAGCGCCATGATGCGATTGTCCACGTTGCGAAATTCGATCCCGCTGAGTTCGAACAGGTCGATCTCGACCCGGCCAGTGGTCAGCTTGTCGAGCAGCGACTCGATTAACTCTTCCGGCACGTGGCTTAAGAAAAAAGCGCCATAGCAAAGATTGACTCCCACGATGCCGAGCGCTTCCTGTTGCAGGGAGGTCTCCGCGTCGAGCATTCGCACGTGCATCACGATTTGGCTCGGTTGATCGTTGACGCGACTCTGGAATTTGATTCCCATCCAACCGTGGCACTCGTTGGTGCCGCGGTAGCTTCGCGCCACCACCGTATCGGCAAAGGCGAAGAACGAAGTGTTATCGCCGCGCTCCTTCGCGAGCCGCTCCACGTCGAGATCGAACTCCCGGTCGAGCATTGCTTGCAACCGCCCGCGCGAGACATAACGCTCCGCGTGCCCATAGATAGCGTCGCTCACTTTCATGTCGTAAGCCGACATGCTCTTCGCGATCGTCCCCGCCGCGCCGCCGACGCGGAAAAACCAGCGCACCACCTCCTGCCCGGCGCCGATCTCCGCGAACGTCCCGTACCAGCGCGGATCGAGATTGATCTTCAGCGCCTTTGAATGCGTATCTATCGTTTCCTCTTTCACGTCGTAGCAGAATTAACCCTTCCGGCGACGAAACGCGAGATTTTCACTTTCTGAAATGTGGCGCGAAGGCGCTGGCGTTGCCTCTTGGTTACATGGCGGCAGCTTGAGGTGTGGCGCGCGGGAATTTCGCGGACCTTCCCGCTCTTCCAAATGATCATTCGCAGTCCGCGGTAACGAAGGCCATGCGTTTTTTCCAGATCGCGTGGCGGTAAGCGTAAAGGGCGATGCGGGCCCATTCAGACATTTCTTTTTCGGGAATGGGTTTTAGGCCACCTCGCAACGTTCTCATCAACACTCAAATGTTCCTAGATCGACAATGACAAAAGGAAAGTGCGTTTCGGCGAGCCGCCGAAAGTCCGAGCCGGACTGGCGTACACGCGAGCCGCCCATTCGGCTTCGCTCAGGGCAGGCACTGTGCTCCCCAGATAAAGATTACGCTTCGCGTTTGTTCAATAACGATCTACTTCTTTGCTCTCTCGGCCAAGCTCTTTTCGATTTCTGACCATTGGTCGCAGCCCTGTAAGAGAAATGCGGATTGCAGAGTTCGGATTGCGGATTGTTCGGTCGGCGTCAGCAATTTAGGCGATCTTTGTTTCCACTCTAATGCTAGTTGGGAACGTGCAATGAGGGCGGCGCAGCGTCTCTAAGTTTACACATACAACGATAGGGAGAAAAGTCCGTTTCGGCGAGACACCGAAACCAACGCCCGCTTCCGGCTCCGTAGAGCCTGCAGCTCGGAGAGAGACGGGCGCGCTACCCAGACGATCGCGGGTTGTTCAAAAAAGAAGCGTTGCATTGCTGACTTCTAGGCTAAGAATTAAATTGAAACTGAAGCCTTCCAGAAAACGTGCTTATCCAATCAAAATCTATGAAGACGACCACTTCCCATCGGCGCATCAGCGCTCGTACACCTAAAACATCTCGGATCAGCGGAAACGGGAACGGCCGCGCTCCGGCCAAACGTCCCGCGCTCGCAATTAGTTCCGGCATTGCCAGTTGGCTGGCCGGGCCTAAACAAAATTTAATCGGCGGCAAATGGGTTCCGGCCGCGTCCCATAAGACTTTCGATGTCTTCAACCCCGCTGAAGCCTCGGTCATTGCTCAAGTGGCCGACGGCGACAAAGAGGACATCAGCCGTGCGGTAGTCGCCGCCCGCCGCGCTTTCGAATCAGGCCCGTGGCACCGCCTAACGACAAGTGAACGCGGCAAACTCATCTGGCGCATTGGCGATCTCATCCTCCAGCACGCGGATGAGCTGGCCGAGATCGAATCGCTTGATAACGGCAAGCCTCGCGCCGTTGCCCGCGCAGCGGATGTTCCTCTCGCGGCCGACCTTTTTCATTACATGGCGGGTTGGGCCACCAAGATCGAAGGGAACACCATCCCGATCAGTGTCCCGTATGCAGCCGGCGCACGGTTCCATGCGTTTACTCTGCGCGAACCCGTCGGTGTGATCGGCCAGATCATTCCGTGGAATTTCCCTCTGCTGATGGCCGCGTGGAAGCTCGGGCCGGCTCTTGCCGCCGGTAATTGCGTCGTGCTCAAACCCGCTGAACAAACGCCTCTGTCTGCCCTGCGCCTCGGCGAACTAATTATCGAGGCCGGCGTTCCCGAAGGCGTCGTCAATATCGTCACCGGCTTCGGTGAAACAGCGGGTGCTGCGCTCGCTGCGCATCCCGATGTGGACAAGATCGCCTTCACCGGCTCGACCGAGGTGGGCAAAATTATCGTCCGCGCGGCCGCCGGGAACCTGAAGAAGGTCAGCCTCGAACTTGGCGGGAAATCTCCCAACATCGTCTTCAAGGACGCGGGCGACCTCGATGCCGCCATTGCCGGCGCAGCCAATGCCATCTTCTTCAACCACGGCCAATGTTGCTGTGCTGGTTCTCGACTCATGGTCGAGCGGGACATCTTCGATGAGGTCGTTAACGGCGTGGCCGAACAGGCTAAAAAGATCAAACTTGGTCCCGGACTGAGTCCGGATACAGAGATGGGGCCGTTGGTTTCGGAAGAGCAATTGTCCCGCGTCACCAAATACATGCATCAAGGCAAGCAGGAAGGCGCTTGTTACGTGACCGGCGGAACGCGCGCGGGCAACCGCGGTTATTTCGTCCAACCAACGGTGGTCAAGGACGTCAAGCCCGGGATGAGCATTGTTCGAGAAGAGATCTTCGGTCCTGTGGTCGTCGCTGAGCCCTTCACCAAACCGGAGGAATTGATTCCACGCGCCAACCAAACTGAATACGGCTTGGCCGCCGGCGTTTGGACCCGCGACATCGCAAAGGCCCACCGCATCGCCGCCGAACTGAGGGCGGGCACAGTGTGGATCAACTGCTACAACGTGTTTGACGCCGCGCTTCCTTTCGGTGGCTACAAGCAATCGGGCTGGGGCCGCGAGATGGGGCACGAAGCTTTGGAACTCTACACCCAAACCAAAGCCGTGGTTGTAGGGCTGTAAGAATTGCGGATTTCGGACTTCGGATCGCGGATTTGAGAACACGCAGCGCGGATGTTACAACAAGCATTTCGCTAGGTTTCGCGTCGATTAGCGAACTTTGAAGCAGAAAAAGTTCGTTTCGGCGGGCCGCCGAAACCAACAGGCGAGCCGCCTGTGCTCCCCGGAACCCCGCGGGCGCAATCACGGGGCGGCTGCGTTCTCGATCGTGATTTTGCTTTTTGCTCTCGCCACCAAGCCTTTTTCGATTGCCGGCCGCTGATCATACGCTTTGCCGCCCTTCTTGAGGTCGGCAGCGGTAAACCCGGTGGGCGCCAGGTCCTCTCCGTAGATGATCATCAGTTCCTTGCGTTTCTCTTCATCCAGTAGATGCACCAGGCGCACATACATCATTCCCCCTGGCATCTTGTATCCCTTCGCGTGGATCAGTGCCGCGATGTGCTCGGTGTCGGAACCGGCTGTTACCTTGTCCTCGTTCGTAGCGGTCCATGTGTCGACGTAAAAATCCCAGCCGCCAATCGTCGTGTGCCGCGGTGAATCATATTGATGTTTCAATTTTGGCTTGGTCGGAAGATAGCCTTCGAACTGCACCCAATAGAGCCGCTGGACCTTCTGTTGTTTGTCCGCCTCGACGAACGCATGCAGTTCGCAATCCGCCATATCATATAACACCCATCGGTCTGCACCGACGTACTGGACCGATTTCGGCAACTCGATTCGCACTTTCGGGTCGCGCTCTGAGATGATTACGTTGTTTTCAACGCGGCGCTCTGGAGGGTCGGTCGCGACGGCAAAACAAGCGCTAAAGAGAAGTAAAGCTATGATTCGTCTAGGCAACACGCTGAACGATCTCCAATTGTTCGATCGCCACGGGCACGCAATCAGAAGTTCGCGATGGCGAGGGCGCCATCGCCAGCACGCGAGGCGCCCATTCGACTTTCGCTGCCAATGAACTTCAAGCATTTGCTGGTGAGAGGCAAAAGACCTAGCCACAGATTAACACGGATCGACACAGATTCAGAAGAGGAGGCGTTTAAATTCAACTTTGGAGGGTCCGAAGTTGAGCAGCAGACCGAGTAAAAGTTTTGTCCTCACGGCGCTAAAGTATTCCTTCTGTGTAAATCTGGGTTTATCTGTGGCCGAAATCAGCCGTCTCCGCGCAGACAAAGCCCTGGGCGAGTTTATTGGCGGTCCCGAGGAAGCCCCAGCTTCTGGAGGTCTCAGGGCAGGCAGTGCGCTCCCCAGACATCACACTTTCGCGTAAACCTCGGTGCCCTTCTCAACAAACTCCGCGGATTTTTCTTCCAGGCGCGCTAAACCGCCGCATACTTGCGCACGTCTGCGATCGCCACGTCGAACGACTGCCTCGTTATTAACTGGCTGGTTTCTCCTCTTTCATGTCGGTGTGAAAGATGGCGCGCCATTGGCCATTCTTCATTTGCCAGATCGAGCCGGCGTTGTAGTTGCCTGAGGCATTTTTCCCCTGATAGGTGCCTTCCACCTTCACCTTGTAGGTTACGATTGCCGTATCAGCGTCGGTCATGACGACATTGAAATCGCTCAAGGAGAACGATTTCATGTCCCACTGTTGCATAGCATCCAGCTGTTTTTGCAGGGTATAGAAGCCCTCGCTGTAAACACCCATGAAGTCGGCGTGCAGAAGCTTTTTGAAATCTTCCGTTTTTTTGTCTTTGAAGGTTTGCCAGGCCGCTTTTTCTTTCGCCATCATCGCGTCCTTGTCCGGCGCGGCAATCGAAACAGCAATCGTCGCGAACAAGGCGGTCATTGCATAGGTAATGTATTTTTTCATAAATCCTTTCGGTTCACTTTCGAACCTGAGACGGAGGGGCCCGGATAGAATGGTCAATCCTTCAAGGCCCGAGGCCGCCGTCACAACCAACGTCAGATGAGGTTTTTGCACGCCGTCCGGCCTCATAGGCTGGCGAGCGCGAACGTCAACGGCGAATGCGACACGCACTGCAAGTGCGATCGTTACCATTCCAAAGCAGGCGCGTATACCAACAAATTGTGGAAAAGTTCGTTTCGGCGAGACACCGAAACCAACGCCCGCTTCCGGCTCCGTAGAGCCTACAGCTCGGAGAGAGACGGGCGCGCTACCCAGACATCACCGCGCCTCGACAGAGCGAGGCGGCTACAAAGATTACGTCTTGGCGTAAACCTCGGCGCCTTTTTCGACAAACTCTTTCGCCTTTTCCTGCATTCCTGATTCGAGCGCTTCGCTTTCCCCAATCCCCTGCTCTGCTGCGTACTTGCGTACATCCTCCGTTATTTTCATCGAACAAAAGTGTGGACCGCACATGCTGCAAAAATGAGCTGATTTCGCCCCTTCCATCGGCAAGGTCTCGTCGTGAAACTCCCGAGCCGTTTCCGGGTCTAACGAGAGATTGAATTGATCTTCCCAGCGAAATTCAAACCTGGCTTTGCTTATCGCATTGTCGCGATACTGGGCACCGGGATGACCTTTGGCGAGGTCGGCGGCGTGCGCGGCGATCTTGTAGGCGATGACGCCGTCTTTGACGTCTTTCTTGTTCGGCAAACCGAGATGTTCTTTCGGCGTGACATAACAGAGCATGGCGCATCCGTACCAACCGATCATGGCGGCGCCGATCGCGCTGGTGATGTGATCGTAGCCGGGCGCGACGTCGGTGGTGAGCGGACCGAGGGTGTAGAACGGCGCTTCGTCGCACCACTCGAGCTGTTTCTCCATGTTCACTTTGATCATGTGCATGGGAATGTGGCCCGGGCCTTCGTTCATCACTTGCACGTGACGTTTCCAGGCGCGCTGGGTCAGCTCGCCTTGCGTGTAGAGCTCGGCGAACTGCGCTTCATCATTGGCGTCGGCGATTGAGCCCGGACGCAAACCGTCGCCGATGGAGAAGCTAACGTCGTACGCGGCCATGATGTCGCAGATGTCATCCCAGTGTGTGTAGAGGAAGCTTTCCTGATGATGCGCGAGACACCACTTCGCCATAATCGAGCCGCCGCGCGAAACGATGCCGGTCGCTCGTTTAACCGTTAAAGGGATAAAGCGTAAGAGAACGCCTGCGTGGACCGTAAAATAATCCACACCTTGTTCGGCCTGTTCGATTAATGTGTCGCGATATATTTCCCAGGTCAGTTCCTCCGCGCGCCCACTGACCTTCTCTAGCGCTTGATAAATTGGCACCGTTCCGATCGGCACGGGCGAATTGCGAATGATCCATTCGCGCGTGGCGTGAATATTTTTGCCGGTAGAAAGGTCCATCACCGTGTCGGACCCCCACTTTGTCGCCCAACGCATCTTTTCGACTTCTTCCTCAATCGAGGACGCGACGGCGCTGTTGCCGATGTTAGCGTTGATTTTTACCAGGAAATTGCGCCCGATAATCATCGGCTCGGACTCCGGGTGATTGATATTCGATGGGATGATGGCGCGACCGCGCGCAACTTCGTCGCGGACGAATTCCGGTGTGATTTCGTCCGGAATGGTCGCGCCGAAGGAATTGCCGGCGTGTTGCTGGCGGAGGTCGTTGGCGGCGACAGAGCCGTTCGGCGAGTCGCCGAACGGGGCACGCGAGTCGCGTGCGCTCCCCGGATTTTCGCGGATGGCGAAGTCCAAATCATTTCTGACCTCTGACGTCTGACTTCTGACTTCTGCGTTGCCATTCTCCCGAATGGCTACGAACTCCATCTCGGGCGTGATGATTCCCCGGCGAGCATACCAAAGCTGGGTCACGGGATGGGACGAAGCACGCAATGGACGCCGCTTTGGCAATGACGAATGACGAATGTCGAATGTCGAATTCTCCTCGCTGCCGTTGGGCGTTGGGCGCTCGCCGCGTGGCGAAGCTTTACGCGGTTGAGCCGCGACAGCGGCGTGCGTCTCGGAAAGGTATCCATCGTCGATGGGTAGGACTGGTCGGCCGTCGTACTCTTCCACATCTCCGCGGTCGCGGATCCAAAGGGTTCGCATGGCCGACAACCCCTGCTTTACATCGAGTATAATCGCGGGATCTCCCCACGGCCCGCTCGTGTCATATACGCGCACGGGTTCGTTGACTTCGATCTTGCCGTCCATTGATTTCGTGGGTGCAAGAGAGATCTCTCGAAACGGCACACGCACCGTCGGATGGATTTGCCCGTCGATAAACACCTTGCGCGAATTTGGTAGAGGCTTATCGGCGCTGGGCGCTTCGCTAGAACCGTTTTCGGCGATCATTGGCAGAGATCGATGGCTGATAGTTGATAGTTGATCGACTGCATAAACAATAAACAAAAAAACCATGCGCGGCGAAATCGCATGGCTTGACCTCGCTCCCTTCGGCGGCATTACCCGCATCAGGTTCAAGGGGTTCGTCTAAGACGTCTCAGCCACACGGCTCCCCCGCTTCTATCTCTATATATTAAGAGCAGAATAAGACCGGCACGGTTGAAGTCAATCGTTCAGAGGTCAGAGGTCAGACGGCAGAACGGCGCAGCGCCTGCTACACTCGCACGCGCTGTATCCCGCGAATGTTACGATCCAATCGCCTGGATCAAATGACCGCGTCGATTATTGTTTCGCCGCTGCCTCTTGTTTTACATTGGTGTGGAAAATGGCCATCCACGCGCCCTTCTCTTTTTTCCAAACCGACCCGGAATTGAACGTGCCGGAATGGTCCTTGCCATCATACGTGCCCTCAATCGTCACGGTGTAAGTGGTCACGATGACGTCCGGTTCATCAGAAAAGGAATCGAAATCGCTGATGGCAAACGATTTCATGTCCCACTTTTGCATGTCGTCCAATGTTTTCTGCATATTGGAGACTCCTTCCGCGTAAACTCCGCGGAAGTCCTTATCGACCAGTTTCTTGAAGTCGTCGGCTTTCTTGTCTTTGAAGGCCTCCCAGGCTGCTTTTTCCTTCGCTTCCATCGCGGCTTTGTCCGGCCCGGCGATCGAAACAGCGATAGTGGCGAACAAGGCGATCATTGTATAGCTGATGTATTTTTTCATAAGTCCTTTCGATTGAATGTAATCGACTCGAGACTAGGAGGTCCGCAGACAGAATCAACACATAAAGACCGATGCAGCCATTGTAACGAATCAATGAGCCCGAAAATCCGAACGCCCAACGCCCAACGCTCAATCAAAGCTCATGCTCTTGCTCATGATCGTAATCGTAATCGGGCTTTGGGAAAAACAGGTGGTTGGCACAACCACCTCTACACCGCTTCAAATCGCTTTGGCGATTGTGAAAGCCCTTCCAAAAATCGGACAACAATTGGACAAGGAATGCCGTTTCGACTTTCTTCCTCGATGCTCAAATCAATCCTGCTGATTCTCGTCAGTCTGTTTTGCGCGTTTCCTTTGTGCGCGCAGACCGAGCCGGAAAAATCTCCTGTTATTGATACCTCCCCGAAGCCGGAATCGCATGACGCGGGCACAAAAGCGGCCCGACCCAGACCGCCTCCGCCGGTTGACACGAGTTCCCCGGCAAAAAGCTCAGGGGATGAACCCGCCAAGGCGGACGATAAAAACGCGCCACCGCTTGATCCGAGCAACATGGATACGTCGGTGAAACCGCAAGACGATTTCTTTCTCTATAGTAACGGGGGCTGGATCAAGCGCACCGAGATACCGCCCGAGTACTCACGTTGGGGCAGCTTTAATCAGCTGATCGAGCAGAACAATGACGCTCTGCACGAGATTGCGGAGAAGGCTTCGAAAACGCCGGCCGATCCGAAAACAGCGCCAGAGGTCCAGAAAGTCGGCGACTACTACGGCAGCGGGATGGACGAAAAAACAATCGAGACGCTCCGCGCCAAACCACTCCAGGATGAGTTTGATCGGATCGGCACGATGAAAGATCGCAACGACGTGCTGAAAGAGGTGGCGCACCTGCATACCATCGGTGTCAACGCCTTCTTTAACTTCGGGTCGGGACAGGACGACAAGGACAGCACCCGAGAAATTGCACAGGCGGTACAGGGCGGGCTCGGCATGCCGGACCGCGATTACTACACCAAGACCGATGACGCTTCGAAAAAGTTGCGCGATCAATATGTCGAGCACGTCACCAAGATGCTGACACTACTGGGCGAACCCGCAGACGCCGCGGCCGAGCACGCCAAAAAGATTCTCGCCTTTGAAACTTCGCTGGCCCAGGCCTCACGCACACGGGTGGAACTGCGCGATCCACAGAAAAATTACAACAAGATGAAACAGGACGAAGTACAGAAGCTCACGCCGGATTGGCATTGGGCGAACTACTTCAAAGAGATCAAGCTATCTGCGCCCGGCGACATCAACGTCCACCAGCCCGATTTTTTTAAGGCGGCAAACACCCTCTTTAGCAGCACTCCGATGGAGGACTGGAAAACCTATTTGCGCTGGCACCTGATAAACGCCACCGCTTCCGAACTCTCGAATGATTTTGTGAACGAGAATTTCAATTTCAATGAGACGACATTGCGCGGAACGCAACAGATCAAGCCGCGCTGGAAACGCGTCGTGATTTCCACTGATGGCGCCTTGGGCGAAGCCCTCGGCAAACTTTATGTGGCGGATTATTTTCCTCCTGAAGCGAAGGCGCGCGCTCTTGAGATGATTAATAATCTGAAATCGGCCCTGAGCGATCGCATCAAGACACTCGAATGGATGGATGAGGCGACCAAAGCGCAGGCGCTCAAGAAACTTGCCGCCTTTCAGGTCAAGATCGGTTATCCGGACAAGTGGCGTGATTACTCCCTGTTAAAAATCGATCGCGGTCCTTTTGTTCTGAACGCAATTCGGGCCGAGAACTTTGAGGCCAATCGCGATCTCAAGAAAATCGGCAAACCGGTTGACCGCACGGAATGGGGCATGACCCCGCCCACGGTGAACGCCTACTACAATCCGAAGATGAACGAGATTGTTTTCCCGGCCGGCATTTTGCAGCCGCCATTTTTCTTCGCTAATGCAGACGATGCCATTAACTATGGCGCGATCGGCGCCGTCATTGGGCATGAGATGACGCACGGTTTCGATGACCAAGGCCGCCAATACGATGCCGTGGGAAATCTAACCGATTGGTGGTCGCCTGAATCGGCCAAGAAATTTACGGAACGCTCCAAAGCCATCGTACAGCAGTATAACGAGTATGAACCGCTGCCCGGCTTGCACGTCAACGGTGAGCTAACCCAGGGCGAAAACATCGCCGATCTGGGCGGACTCAAGATCGCCTACGCCGCGCTGCAAAAGGCGCTTGCCGGAAAACCACGCGAGAAAATCGATGGACTTACGCCGGAGCAACGTTTCTTCCTCGCGTTCGCGCAAATTTGGCGCTCGAAGCAGCGCGATGAAGATCTGAAGCTCCGATTAAATACCGATCCGCATTCACCCGTGCGTTATCGCGTGGACGGCCCGCTCTCGAATCTGTCTGAATTCGCCAAGGCGTTTGATCTCCCAGATAGTTGTCCCATGGTACGCGCTGCCGATAAACGAGTGAATATTTGGTGACGGGCGTCTAATGTGGGAGCGGCCATAAGTGCCGCGAATTATCGGCGGATGATCGGGGCGCTGAGGCCCCTACCACATTGTAAAACAAGGCCGCAGCGCCGTGGCTACAACTCCGATTACGCTTGACTCCGCCGTCTCAAATACAACAGGACAGCGGCTGCGCTCCCGAGAAGCAGCGCGGTTGAGCCGGAATCAGGGACGTTACCCGCCAGTGAAAACGCTGCATTGAATGTAGGCGCAGGGTTGCCCCCAACAATATCCGTTCCCGCTCGCAGCCAATCCGGATCCAAGGCGCCGTTGCGAATCCAAGCCTGAAGATCGGGAACGAACGGAGTGCCGGTGGTGATTGGTCTGGGGGCGGAGAGCCAGAAGAAATCGCCGCTGGACAATTCCACCTGTGGTACAAAGAAATAGTGATCGCCGGGTAGGTTGAACGGATGCGTGAAAGTAACGTCAAACCGGACCTCCTGACCGGTGACAGGCCCTTCACCACCGGTTGTTTGATTGGGTTTCGGATGAATACCATCGAGAATAGAATTCGCCGCGGTAAAGCTTGGGTTGAGAACGCTAGCGCTAAAATTCAGGCCGCCACCAGAAAGCGAATTCCGAGAATCAAAGGCAACGTCGGAAGGCGAATTCACCCGCGTTGGCACGTTTACGGTGCTAAATGTCGGTGCACCGGAGGTCCGACCGAGGTCGGAGTCGATCGGAAACACCCGATAAATTTCGACTACCACCTGGTTGATGTCACCCAGTGGCAGACCTGTTGACAGCAGGCCGGTGAATGTGGCGCTGGTGATTTGGGTCTGACTATTGATAATAAAGTCGTCCGCGGCTTCGATTTCATTCCCCGGAGGGACGTCGGGCCGCGACGCCAAGCCTATTCTGCCATCCGGCGATCCCGTCGAGAAAGAGAATGGTGTGTTAGCAATCGCCGGGGATGCCGCAATCCCGGCAGCGAAGAGAACAATTAAGACTAGTTTTTTCATAGGTGTAGGTGTTTTGATGACAGGCGAAAGCCCGGGAAACAGCCTGCCCTATTCGCCTCTTGAGATGGTTTTTTACTGAACGTCAGCGTTGCGAAGCAAGCGGAAATTTGTGGAAAAAGCCAGGTTCTCTAGTTCTTGTAGGATTTTGCCTCACAAATCTGTAGGTTTCGACCGCCGTGTTTGCGAAAGCGTTTAGCATCGCCGGCGCCAGCGCGATCGTCCGCTTTGGCAGCTGATTAGGGCTGGTGATTGGTGACAAGTGATAGGTGATTGATAGTCGCGCAGGGACTATTCACCGTTCAGCGATCACTTTTCACTCTCGTAATCCTCTCCACGATTTACTAATCACTTTGGGCAGTCTTCCCGACTCGGAAGGGTGTCATTTCGAGCGCAGCGGGCGAAAGCAGCAATCAATCAACTTCCAAACTCCAGAGAGCCACCAATTAACAAAACCAAAAGTTAACACCGCGACCAGACTTTGGAGATTTGAAGCTTGGAGTTTCTATGGATATTGGAGCTTGGAATTTGGAGTTTTAAATTGCGCTACTGCGCGATTTTCCGGCTACCCGCGATTTTGATTCGCGAGAATCGTGCTTTTTGAGCACGATCCATTTGTGGATCTGCGCAAACTTTTCATCGACGTCTTTGACCCGCAGCCTGGAGAAACGGCCGCGGTCTTCGTCGATATTCCGCACGGGCGTCTCGTTGACAATGATGAATGGCGAACCCGTCGTGCCATGGCCACGCGATGGCACAACGCGCTATCTTCTCTGGCCGCCGAACGCAAGTTTGAGGTTCTGCCATTAGTCAGCTTTAACGCAACCGGCGGGAACAACGCGCAGTTGCCTCCGGAAGGCATGCAATCCGGCCGCGCCATTTCTCTCGAGGAAATTGCCAAGCGCGTAACCCTTTTGCTCGCAATGACGGAATTCTCCGCGTCGGCGCCGCTAATCGGATGGACCAAGCAGTTTAAACTGCGCGCTGCATCGATGCCGCGGGTCGCACCGCAGATGGAATCGAGTGCCCTCGCCGCCGATTACACGCATGTCGCGCGATCATGCGCGCGCTTGCGTGACCGATTAGCCAAAGCGTGCATGGCTGATATCGAATTTT
>Ga0070697_100002813_pt1 | contig 13393 bp, 11 predicted proteins | sample KBSK1501metaG_FD_65475 | JGI IMG/M metagenome (GOLD analysis project Ga0070697, IMG submission 65475) | Corn, switchgrass and miscanthus rhizosphere microbial communities from Kellogg Biological Station, Michigan, USA - KBS K1-50-1 metaG | ecosystem: Host-associated > Plants > Roots >... | reverse complement strand
CGCGACGACGGCGTTCATCCCTTGAGGTAGTGCTTCTGCGGGTCGAGGACCTCCCGGAGCAGACGCAAGTCAGCCTCGGTCGGGGGAGCGACGGCGGCGAGGCGCGGCCGGCGCGCGAGCGGCCACCCGACGCCCTGTTGGACCTCGTCGGCTGTGACGCCGGGATAAAGCGCCGCCAGCACCATCTCGCCGGTCGCCGGGTCGGCCTCGAGGATGGCTTTGTCGGTGATGACCTTCACCGGTCCCGCACCCGGCATGCCCAGCCCGCGTCGGCTGCGCTCGCCGCACCGCTGCCCTGGGCTGGTAACGAAGTCCACCCGTGCGGGGAAGGCCCGCGGGTTGAGCTTGGCGACGATCAGCGTGCGCTGGGCGTGCACCGCGATCTCAGCCGCACCACCCGCCCCGGGGAGCCGTACGGCGGGTCGCTCGTACGGCCCGATCACGGTCGTGTTGATGTTGCCGTAGCGATCGACCTGCGCGCCGCCCAGGAAGCCCACTTCGATCCGGCCGTTCTGCAGGAATAGCTGAAACACGTCCGCCATGCCGCACACCATGAGCGAACCCGTGACGAGCGCCGGGTCGCCGATCGACAGCGGCAGGCGCTCCGGCACCGCCCCCACCGCACCCGATTCGTAGATCAGGACGAGGTTGGGTGCGTGCGTCGCGCGCGCCAGGTTGCACGCGAGGTTCGGGAGCCCGATGCCGACAAAGACGACCTCTCCATCGCGCAGCTCGCGCGCCGCGACGGCGGCCATCATCTCGTCGAGCGTATAGACGGGGCTAGAAACCGTAGTTGACTCCGCGGGAGAGTCGCTGTTTCGCCTTGAGCCTTGCGGCCAGTTGAGGCTGTTTCTCCATGTACCCTGCACGGTCGGACACGTCGTACACGAACTCGTCGAGATAGCGCGCGAGTTTGTCGGGGTCGCGCGAGATGCTCTCCCAGGCGACGTAGAAATCGTTGTCGCGGTCGTAGTAACCCTGCGCGTACGATGGGTGCGCTCCCCACGGCTCGATCACCACCCCGCTTACAATCACGCCTGGAATCACGGTGCGGTTGGGATCGGAGCGGATCACCTGCTCGTCTACCAGCTCTTCCACGACGACGATCACGCGCTCCGAGGCGAAGGCGGCTTCTTTCTGCACACCGACGAGACCCCACATCTGCGTGTTGCCTCCCGGGTCGGCGCGCTGAGCGTGCACGATGGTGACGCCCGGATTGAGGGCCGGCACGGTGGCCAGCGCCTCGCCCGTGTACGGACACGTGACCGACCGGATGCGCGGGTTGGCCGTCGGCAAATCGGTGCCCATATAGTTTCGCAGCGGCCAGAAGGGCAGCCGCGCCGCGCCTGCCGAAAAGCGGGCAACCATCCCGAAGTGCGAGTATTCCTCGATCTCGAGCCCCCCCCGACTCTTCCCTTCCACCGCACGCCGGAACGCGTGCAAGGAGCCGACGCCCGGATTTCCCGCCCAGGAGAAGACGAGCTTCCGGGCGCAGCCCGCGGCGATCATCTGGTCGTAGATCAAGTCCGGCGTGAGCCGGGCGAGCGTGAGATCGCGGCGACGCTGGCGGATGATCTCGTGGCCGGCGGCGAAGCAGATGAGATGGGTGAACCCTTCGATGACGACGGTGTCGCCGTCGTGGACAAAGCGGGAGACGGCTTCCCGCATCGACATGACCTTGGACGGCACCTAGTCCGTCATCTCCCGCAGGCACTCGTCGATGATGCGCAGCGCGGTGTCCACGTCATACTCGTCCACGACGAGCGGCGGCGCGAGCCGCAGGGTGCTCTTCCCCGCGCCCAGGAGCAGCAGGCCTTTGCGGAACGCCCGCTCCACCAGCTGGTGCGGAATGTCCGACGCGGGCTCACGCGTCGCGCGGTCCTTGACGAACTCGACGCCGATCATCAGGCCCCGCCCGCGCACGTCCCCGATCGAAGGGTACTTCTCCTGCAGCCGCTGCGCGCCGGCGACCAGACGCTCACCCAAACGCGGCACGTTGGGCAGCAGCTCGCGCTCCACCACGTCGAGGGTCGCGAGGGCCGCGGCGCAGCACACCGGGTTCCCGCCGAAGGTGCTGCCGTGCGCGCCCGGCGGCCACTTCATGATCGACTCCTTGGCGATGATCGCGCCGATCGGCATGCCGCTGCCGAGCCCCTTCGCCGCGAGCAGCACGTCGGGCTCGATCCCTTCGTGCTCGCACGCCCACATCTTGCCGGTTCGCCCCACGCCGCATTGCACCTCGTCGCACACCAGCAGGATGCCGTGGCGGTCGCACAGCTCCCGCAGCGCCTGCAGGTAGCCGGGCGGCGGCACGACGTAGCCGCCCTCACCCTGGATCGGCTCCACGAATACCGCCGCCACGCTCTTCGGGTCGAGCCGCTTGGCGAACAGGTCGTCCTCGATGGACGACACGCACCGCATGGTGCACGCGGGCTCCCCGCGACAGAAATCGCAGTGGTAGCGATTGCCGTACGGCACGTGGTACACCTCGGGGAGGAACGGCGCGAAGCCGGCGCGTTGAATCGACTTGCTGGCCGTGAGACTCAACCCCCCGTAGGTCCGGCCGTGGAACGCGCCGCTGAACGCGATGATGGCGGGACGCCCCGTGGAGTGCCGCGCCAGCTTGATGGCGCCGTCCACGGCTTCCGTACCCGAGTTCGAGAGAAACACCCGCTTCTTGCTCTTGCCCGGCGCGAGCTGCGCCAGCCGCTCGCACAGCGCGGCGAAGCTCTCGAAGTAGAAATCGCTGCCACAGATGTGCAGAAACATTCCCGCCGCCTCCTGGATCGCCCGGACCACCTGCGGGTGACCGTAGCCCGTGGAGGCGACCGCGATGCCGGCCATGAAGTCGAGATACCGGTTCCCGTCCACGTCCTCGACCATGGCGCCTTCCCCGCGCGCGATAGCGAGCGGGTACTCCTTCGGATAGGACGTAGACGACCAGCGGTTCTGCCGCTCGACGATCGCCTTGGCCTTGGGGCCGGGCGGCGGCGACACGATGCGCGGATAATCTCGTTTCATTTCGACTCCTCGATCACCGTTCGACTCTGCTCCCGCAGGAACTGCGCGACATAGTACGGCCCGCAGCCACCCTTCCCGGTGGAGCCCGATCCCTTCCAGCCCGTGAACGGCTGCGCCCCGGGCCAGGCGCCCGTGGTGGCGCCGGTGCGCTTGTTCACGTAGCACACGCCGGCCTCGATCTCGTCGAAGAAGCGCTCGACCTCCTCGGCCTTCTTCGAGAAGATCCCTGCGGTGAGGCCGTACTCCGCCTTGTTGGCCTCCGCAATCGCCTGCTCGAGCCCCGCCACCTCACCCACCGCCAGCAGGGGTACGAACAGCTCCTCCAAGAAGAGCGAGGACGAGAGCGGCAACCGCGCGATCGTAGGCGCCACGAAGTGGCCGCGCTCGAACTGCCCGCCCCGCAGCCGCTCCCCGCCCACCAGGATCGTTCCCTCCTGGCGGGCCTGCGTCACCGCGCGCGCGAAGCGCTCGACGGCCGCCGCGTTGATCACGGGGCCGTAGTACACGTCCCGCTCCGTCGGGTCCCCGAGCCTCAGCGCCTTGGTCTTCTCGATGAGCTTCTCGACGAACGCGCCCGCCACCCGCCGCTGCACGTACACCCGCGACGTGGCGCTGCACTTCTGGTTCTGCAGCCCGAACGCGGAGCGCGTGACCCCTTCCGCCGCCGCATCCAGGTCCGCCGACTCCATGACGATCGCCGCGTTCTTCCCACCCATCTCGAGCAGGCACGGCTTGATCCACTGGCGGGAGAGGCCCTGGTAGATGTGCATCCCCACCGCCTTCGATCCCGTGAACACGACGCCGTCGATGCCCGGGTGCCGCCACAGGGCTTCTCCCGTGACCTCCCCCGTGCCGGGGACATAATTGAATGCCCCCGGCGGAACGCCGGCGTCCCGATACACCTCGTACAGCTTGAGCCCTGTCCAGGGCGTGTCCTCGGCGGGCTTGTACACGACGGCATTGCCCGTCATCAGAGCCGCGGCGGACATGCCGGTGGATAAGGCGAGTGGGAAGTTGAACGGGGCGATGCACGCGAACACACCGTAGGGACGGAGCACGTCGGTGTTCCGCTCGATCGCCGTGACCTTGGCCATCTGGCGCACGAAGCCGTTCGCGTCCGCCAGCTCCTGGCAATAGTAATCGATCAGGTCGGCCGACTCTTCGGCATCTCCCATCGATTCGAGTCTGCTCTTGCCGACCTCCAGAGCCATGATCGCCGCGAGCTCGAACTTGCGCTCCCGGATCAGGCTCGCCGCTTCGCGCAGGATCGCGACTCGCTCGCGCCACGTCCGGCGCGCCCAGTCGCGCTGCGCCGCCTTCGCGGCGGCGACGGCGCGCTCCACCTGTTCCGGCGTCGCCGTCGCGAACCTGCCGAGCATCGTGCTCGTGTCGATCGGTGAGAGGTCGACGATCGGGGGGCCGCCCGACGTCACCGCATCTCCCCCGATGTAGAGTGGATAGTCCCGGCCAAGCTGCCCCCGAACGCGCACCAGCGCATCGTCGAAGTGACGATGAAACGAGCCCCAATCGACGTTCGCGGACGTGTACGTGATCTTCGATGGCGTCGGAACGGTGGCCGTCATCCAGTCACCGCACTCCCGCCTTCACCGATTTCAAGGCCACGGCGTGCGCGCTGGTGAATCGCGTGGCCAGCTCCTCGATTTCCGACTCAGTAATAATGAAGGGCGGCGCCACGACGACGAGGTCGCCATTCACGCCATCGGCGTGTCCGACGTTGGGCCAGACCACGAGCCCGGCCTCCTGAGCCGCCTCGGTGAACGCCTCGACGAACTTCGCGGCACGCGGGAACGGGGCTCGGGTGGACTTGTCTTCGACGAATTCGACCCCGGCGAGGAGCCCGCGCCCGCGCACGTCGCCCACGTGGGGCAGCTCGGTGAGCGTCGCGAGGCGGCGCTGCAAGACCCGGCCGAGCTGGGCGCACCGCTCGACGAGGCGGTCGCGCTTGAGCAGACGAACCGCGGCGAGCCCGGCCGCGCACGCCACCGGGTGGAACGAAAATGTCTGCGCGTGCAGGAAGCTCCCCGAGCCGTTCGCGATCACGTCGACGATCCGCTCGGGCGCCGCCACCGCCGAGAGGGGCGCATAGCCGCCCGAGATCCCCTTGCCCAGCGTCATCAAGTCGGGGGCGACCCCGTACGGCTCGATCGCCCACCAGCTGCCCGTCCGGCCCGCTCCGCACAGGATCTCATCGGCCACGAACAGCACCTCGTAGCGGTCGCAGATCTCCCGGATCGCGTGGAAATACTCGGGGCGCGGCGTGGACGCCCCGGTGGATGATCCGCCGACCGGCTCGGCGATGAACGCGGCGACGGTGTCGGCGCCGGCCCGCCGGATGGCGTCCTCGAGGGCGGCGCCGCTGCAAGCCGGGCACATCGGGTCGGTGCCGCGGCACTCACAGCGGTAGGGATAGGGCGCGGGAATGCGCTCGACGTCGACCAGCCATTCGCGGAACGGCAGCTTGTACTGCTCCCGCGCCGAGGCGGAGAGGGCCAGCAGCGTGTTTCCGTGATACGAAGGGTTCAGGGCGATGATGCGGTGCTTGCTGGGTTTCCCGGCCTCGATCCAGTATTGCCGGGCGAGCTTCAGGGCGGCCTCGACCGCCTCCGAGCCGCTCGAGAGGAAATAGAGCTTGTCGAGCCCGGGCGGGAGCGTCGCGGCGAGCTCGTGGGCCAGCTCCTCGACGGGGCCGTGGGTGAACGCGGTTGCCGAGACGTAGCCGAACTCGCGAGCCTGACGGGCCAGCGCCTCCGCCATCTCCGGATTCGAGTGGCCGAGATTCGCGACGTAGGCGCCGCCGACCGCGTCGAGGTAGCCCTTCCCGTGCTCGTCGTACAACCAGCAACCCTCACCGCGCACGATGCGCGGGTACCGGCGGCCGAGTTTGCGGTAGAAGACGTGGCCTTCGGGATAGCGGTAGTCCGTCACTCCTCCCCCTTCCCCGTCGCCCGGGGTCCGCGGAAAGTTACGCCGCGGGCTGTGCGTCGGCGAGCGCGCGCGCCACACGCATCCGTAGGGACGCAGCCGGCTGCGCCCCTACACCTCGCAACCGTACTGATACCGCCGTAGCTTTTGTCGACCTACGCCGCCATGGAGCGTCCCTGTGCTCAAGCTGTCGTGCCTGGTTCTGACGGTTTCCCTTCTCGCCTCGAGCCCCGCGGGTGCCCAGTCCGACGTCGTCACGCCGAGCGACAACCTCGTGAGCGACGGCCTGCCGCCGGTGCCCGCGGCCATCGCCCTGGCGGCGCGCCCCTACAGCGAGTTCCGCGCGGCCTCGTTCTGGGACTGGCACCCCACGCGGCGCGAGATGATCATCGGGACGCGGTTCGGCGACGCGCCGCAGTTACACCGCGTGCGGTCACCGGGCGGCGACCGCACCCAGCTCACCTTTTTCCCCGACCCCGTCTCCGGCGCGTCGTATCAGCCCATCGACGGCCGCTACATCGTGTTCACCAAGGACGTGGGCGGCGCGGAGTTCTTCCAGAAGTATCGCTACGACGTCGCGAGCGGAGAAATCACGCTGCTCACCGACGGCAAGTCCCGTAACGTGGGCGGCGTCTGGTCGCACAAGGGCGATCGCTACGCGTACATGTCGACGCGGCGCGACGGGCGCGACCTGGATCTCTGGGTGATGGATCCGTCCGACCCGAAGAGCGACCGCATGGTCATCCAGCTGGAGGGTGGCGGGTACGGACCGGCCGACTGGTCACCGGACGACCGCCAGGTCCTCTTGTCCCAGGGGCTCTCGGTCAACGAGAGCTATCTCTGGCTGGTCGACGTGGCGAGCGGGCAGAAGACGCTGCTCACGCCCCACGAGGCTGAGAGCGTCGCCTACGGCGAAGCGCGGTTCAGTCGCGACGGCAAGGGCGTCTATGTGACCACCGACCGGGGGTCGGAATTCCAGCGCCTCGCCTACCTCGACCTCGCCACCAAGCGCTATCGCTTCCTCACGAGCGCCATCCCTTGGGACGTCGACGACTTCGATCTGTCCCCGGACGGCCGGTGGATCGCCTGTGTCACGAACGAGGACGGGGTCGCCATGCTGCACGTCATCGAGGCCGCGACGGGCGCCGAGCGCCGTATTCCCAAGCTGCCGACCGGGGTGATCTCCGACGTTCGGTGGCGGAAGCTCGGCGCCGAGCTGGGGTTCACACGCACCTCGGCGCGCGCGCCCGCTGACGCGTACTCGCTCGACCTCCCGAGCGGCACGGTGACGCGCTGGACGGAGAGCGAAACGGCCGGCCTGAAGACCGGCGACTTCGCTGCGGCCGAGCTCGTGCATTGGCCGAGCTTCGACGGGCGCGCCATCTCGGGCTTCCTCTATAAGCCCCCCGCCCGCTTCGCCGGCCGACGCCCGGTGATCATCAACATCCACGGGGGACCGGAAGGTCAGTCGCGACCGGCCTTCCTCGGCCGCAACAACTACTACCTCAATGAGCTCGGGACCGCGATCATCTTCCCCAACATTCGCGGGTCGACGGGCTATGGCAAGACGTTCACCAAGCTCGACAACGGCGTCCTGCGCGACGGCGCCTACAAAGACATCGGCGCCCTGCTCGAATGGATCCGTACGCGACCCGATCTCGACGCCGATCATGTGCTGGTGACGGGCGGCAGCTACGGAGGCCACATGACGCTCGTGACGGCCACCCAGTATGACGGCCCGATCTGCTGCTCGGTGGACGTTGTCGGTATCTCGAACCTCGCGACCTTCCTCCAGCATACGTCCGGCTACCGCCAGGACCTGCGCCGGGTGGAGTACGGCGACGAGCGCGACTCGACCCTGCACGCCTGGATGGAGCGCACCGCCCCGTTGAACAATGTCGACAAGGTCACGAAGCCACTCTTCATTATTCAGGGCATGAACGATCCTCGCGTGCCACGCAGCGAGGCCGAGCAGATGGTGGCGGCCTTGAAGCGTCGCAGCGTACCCGTTTGGTATCTCATGGCCAAGGACGAGGGCCACGGATTCCGCAAGAAGGGAAACCAGGACTTCCAGTTCTACGCGACCATTCTCTTCACCGAGCGCTACCTGCTCGGCCAGGGGGGATCCGCAACCCCGTGACGGTGGGCGCCTGGTGGGAGCGGCTGGCTCCGCTCCCCGGGGGCAAGCGGCTGTTCAGCTGGCTCTTGTGGTGGCTGGTCCCCTACACCGGCTCGGTGCGACCCCAGGTGGTGGAGCTCCGCCCGGGCTACGCGAAGGTTCGCATGGCCGACCGCCGCGCGGTGCGGAACCACCTCGACTCGATCCATGCGGTGGCACTCGCGAATCTCGCCGAGGTGACGAGTGGCCTCGCCGTGACTACCGGCTTGCCGGCGAATGCGCGCGGCATCCCCACCACGCTCTCCGTCACCTACCTCAAAAAGGCCCGTGGCACGCTGACGGCGGAAGCGCGCTGCGACATCCCCGACGCGAGCCGCGAGGCGGATCACGACTTCGAGTCTGTCATCTCGGATGCCGCCGGCGACGTGGTCGCGCGAGGGACAGTCCGCTGGCGCATCGGTCCGGCGCCCGCGCGGTGACGAATCTCGAGACCGCCCTCACGCGGGACGCCGGGATCGCGGTCCCGCTCATCGGCGGCGCGATGTTCCCGTGCTCCAACCCGGAGCTCGTTGCGGCCGTATCCGAAGCCGGCGGCATCGGGATCGCCCAACCCTTGTCCATGGTATACGTGCACGGACACGAGCTGCGCGAGGGATTCCGGCTCATGCGTCGCCTCACCACGAAGCCGATTGGCATGAACGTCCTCATCGAGCAGTCTTCCCGGCTGTACCTCGAGCGCATGCAGCGCTGGGTGGACGTGGCGATCGAAGAGGGGGTGCGCTTCTTCATCACGTCGCTCGGCAAGCCGCGCTGGGTCGTGGATCGCGTCGCCCAGGTCGGCGGCCTGGTATACCACGACGTGACCGAGCGGAAGTGGGCGCTGAAGGGGGTGGAGTCCGGCGTCCGCGGCTTGATCGCCGTCAACAATCGGGCGGGAGGGCACGCGGGACCGTTGAGTGCCGAGCAGCTGGTGGACGAGCTGGGCGACCTGGCCGTGCCCCTCGTGTGCGCCGGCGGCATCGGCGACGCCGCCGGGTTCGTCGCCGCGCTCCGCATGGGCTACGCGGGAGCGCAGCTCGGCACCCGCTTCATCGCCACCACCGAGTGTACGGCCCACCCCGACTACAAGCGCGCGATCGTCGAGGCCGACGAGGACGACATCGTCCTCACCGAGCGCGTCACCGGCGTGCCCCTTGCCGTGATCCGCACCCCCTACGTGGAGCGCGTCGGCACGAAGGCCGGCCCGATCGCCCGCTGGCTGCTGCGGCATCGCCGGACCAAGCACCTGATGCGTACTCTGTACGCACTCAATTCGGCGTGGCGCTTGAAGCGCGGCCACTTCGCCGGACCCTCATCGCGGGATTACTGGCAGGCGGGGAAGAGCGTCCGCGGCATCACGAGCGTCGAGCCGGCGGGAGACATCGTGCGGCGGTTCGCAGCCGCGGCACGAGCCGCGTCTTCGATCCAGCGCTAGGTTCCCTCCCGATCCACCACGTACACGTTGCGCTGCGCGGTCGGCACGATGATCAAGTCGAGAATGTTCACGTGCTCCGGTAGGTTTACCACGTACGCGATCGCGTCCGCGACGTCGTCCGCCGTGAGCGGCTTGAAGCCCTGGTACACTGCCGTCGCGCGCTCCTTGTCACCGTGGAAGCGGACTTCGGAGAACTCCGTCTCGACGAACCCTGGATCGACCGCGGAGACCCGGATCGGCGTGCCCGCCACGTCGAGATTCATGCCCTCCGTCAGGGCCCGCACACCGAACTTCGTCGCATTGTACACGTTGCCCATCGGGTACGTTTGGTGGCCGGCGGTCGAGCCGATGTTCACCACGTGCCCGCGGCGCCGGGCCACCATGTGGGGCATGATCGCCCGGCTCACGTTCAAGAGTCCCTTCAGGTTCGTGTCGATCATGCGATCCCAATCCTCGGGATCGCCTTCGTGAATCTTGGCCAGGCCGCTCGCCAGCCCCGCGTTGTTGATGAGCACGTCCGGCACGCGACCGGCTCGGACCAGAGCCTCTGCGGCCCGGTTGACCGCCGTCCGGTCCCGTACGTCCACCACGGCGAGCGAGAGCGACACCCGGTGCGCCGTGCCGAGCTCGGCCGCGAGCTGCTCCAGCCGTTCGGCCCGCCGCGCCCACAGGACCAGGTCCGCCCCCTCGGCCGCGAACCGCCGGGCGCACGCTTCGCCGATCCCCGAGCTCGCCCCGGTGATGAGAATCAGTTTCCCTTGGATCCGAGTCATCCCGCCCCCCACGCCGGTGCGTGACGTCTTCGCGCGACGTTTCTGCTCGACGCCGTCTTGTGTTATCTCATGTTGCCTGTGTGGCCCAAGGAATACCGCCCCGGCTGCGGCCACACGCACAGTCCGTGCGGCTCCCGCCCCACCTTTATGCGGTGTGTGAGCTGCCCCGTCCCCGTGTCGAACACGTAGACTTCCTCGTCGTAGCGCCCAGACACCCAAAGCTCCTTCCCGTCGGCGCTCACGTTCCCCATATCGGGGCTGCCACCGCCCGGTACGCGCCACGTCGCCACGACGCGTCCGGTCCGCGGATCGAGCACGCTGATGGACCCGGGCCCGTGACGGCCGCCCGCGGTCGTGTTCCAGCCGCGGTTGGTGACGTACATGACCCGCCCGTCGCGGCTGGGATAGATCCCGTGCGTGCCCTTCCCCGTCGCGATGAACCCGATGCGGCGGAATCCCGCGGGGTCCACGGCGTACACACCGTTCGCCTTCATGTCGGCCACGTAGAACACCCGGCCGTCCGGGGATGAACGGATGTCCTGCGGCATGCTCGCGCTGTCCAAGCCCCCGGGGTCGAGGGTGAGGTAGCCCGTTACGGTGCGGGACTCGAGATCGACCTTTACGAGCTGCCCCGAGAACTCGCAGGTGGCGATCGCGAACCGCCCGTCCGCCGCGAATTCCATGTGGTCCACACCCTTGCACGCGAGCGGGACCGACTGGACCAGCGCCATCGTCTTCGCGTCCCGGAAATCGAGCTCCCGGCGCCGCTCGGCCACCACGACGGCGAACCGGCCGTCCGGCGTGAAGTACAGATTGTACGGGTCCGTAACCGGCACACTCGTGCCTTCGCGACCGGTCTCCGGATCGATGGGCGTGAGGGTGTTCCCACGGTTGTTCGCGACCCACAGGGTCGTCAGGTCGTGAGCGGGAACCACGTGCTGCGGCAGGGCGCCGGTCGCAAAGGTACGGACCACGCGGTAAGTGCGTGGGTCGATGACGGTGACCGTGCCGTCGTGGGAATTCGGGACGTACACGAGTGGTCGGGCCCGCGCTGCGACGCCCGACAACGCGCCCGCCCCGGTCGCTGCATATATGTTCACCGTGTCCGCGCCCGGCGCGCTGTCCCGCACGGCGACCCGGGCCGTCGCGGCGGGTTTGGGCTCGCCACGACATGCCGCCCCCAGCGCTACCATCGCGAGGATGCTGCGCCGTCGCCCGGGTCTCACGGCGGCGAAAGATATATCAATCGCGCCGCCACGCGATCAAGATCTTCCCCACGTTGCGGTTCTCGCGCATGCGCTGAAACGCTTCGCCCGCGCGCTCGACCGGAAACACCGCATCCACGATCACTCGAAGCACTCCGCTGGAGAATGCCGGGAGGAGCTCGTCCTTGAACCGGGTCACGATCGCGGCCTTCTCGGCGCGGCTCCGAGCCCGGAGCATCGAGCCCACGATCCGGGCACGTTTCTTCATCAGGAGGGCGAGGTCGAGGCTCGTTTCGGAACCCGCCATGACGGACAGGATGACGATCCTTCCCCCCGTGTTGAGGACCCGCAGGTCGCCGGCGAAGTACGCCGCCCCCACCGGGTCGAGCACTACGTCGACCGCGTCGCGGCCCCAGCATCTTTCGATCTCCGCCACGAAGTCCTGGCGGGCGGTGTCGATGGCGAGATCTGCTCCCACCGCCTCGATGGCCTTGAGCTTTTCCGCGCTGCGCGTCGTCCCGGCGACCCGCGCCCCGCGGAGCTTGGCGAGCTGGATGGCCGCGAGCCCCACGCCGGACGCGCCCGCGTGCACCAGGACCGTCGCCTCCCGTGCGAGGCCCCCTTCGACGATCAGGTTCACGAACGCCGTGAGGAACGTCTCCGGAATACCCGCTGCCGTGACGAGGTCGAGCCCCGCGGGCGCCGGAAACACCTGCCCCACGGGCGCCGCGACGCACTCGGCGTGCCCGCCGCCCGCGAGCAGTGCGCAGACCGGCTCTCCCGTCTCGTCGAGCGTGCCCGAGACCTCGAGCCCCAGAAGGTCCGACTCGCCGGGCGGCGGCGGGTAGCGGCCGGCGATCTGGCTCAGGTCGGCGCGGTTCGCCCCGGAGGCGGCGACTCGGATCAATACCTCGCCGGCCGCGGGCATGGGCGTGACCGTGTCGGCCAGCGAGGCGACGTAGCGACCGCCTTCCTCCACCACTCGGAGATAACGCATCGCTGCAATCTACTGTCGCCCTGGCCGTGCCACCCCTCGCGATGCACAATTCGTCCATGATCAAGCGCTGCTGGGCCAGCGATGACGATCCCCTCATGCTCGCCTACCACGACGAGGAATGGGGCGTACCACTCCACGGCGACCGGAACCTGTTCGCGAAGCTCGTGCTCGATGGCTTCCAGGCCGGGCTCTCCTGGCGCGTCATCCTGCACAAGCGCGCCCGCTTCCTGGAGGCGTTCGACGGGTTCGACCCCGAGCGCATGGCCCGCTACGATCGCAAGAAGATCGCGCAGCTCCTGAAAGATCCGGGGATCGTGCGCAATCGCCAGAAGGTGAACGCTGCCATCGGTAACGGCCGCGCGTTCCTCGCGTTCCAGGAAAACGGCGCCTCGTTCGACGACTTCCTCTGGGGCTTCGTGGCCGGGACGCCGAAGCAGTATCGGCGACGCACCTTGCGCGATCTGCCCGCCCGCTCCCGCGAGTCGGATGCGATGAGCGCCGCGCTCGCGGAGCGGGGCTTCCGCTTTGTCGGACCGACCATCTGTTACGCGTTCATGCAGGCGGTCGGCATGGTGAACGATCACCTGGTCAATTGCTTCCGGCACGCGGAGGTCCAGCGGCTCAGCCGAGGGGCGCGGTAGGCAGAAACCGCGGAGGTCGCCGGGCCTTCGTCGCCTGCTCGTACGCAAACGCGAGCTTGACCAGCACGGCGTCGCTCCAGGGTCGCCCGACAAACGAGAGGCCCACCGGCAGCCCGCGCACGTATCCCATCGGCACGGTGACGTGGGGATAGCCCGCGACCGCGGCCGGGCTCGAAAAGCTCCCGCCCCCTCCCGGATCGCCGTTCACGAGGTCGATCAG
>Ga0070697_100002811_pt1 | contig 13396 bp, 7 predicted proteins | sample KBSK1501metaG_FD_65475 | JGI IMG/M metagenome (GOLD analysis project Ga0070697, IMG submission 65475) | Corn, switchgrass and miscanthus rhizosphere microbial communities from Kellogg Biological Station, Michigan, USA - KBS K1-50-1 metaG | ecosystem: Host-associated > Plants > Roots >... | reverse complement strand
CCCTCGGCGACCATTTGCTTCGCAGCTGTTCCGGCGCTCTTGCGGGCGGCGGGATCGTGATGCCACACGAGCCACTGCGAGTGCAGGGGATGGCGGCCGTCGGCCGGCAACGCGACCGCGCCGCCCTGATCGAGCAACAGCGCGGCGTCGCGGCTCATCCGCCAATGCGGCCCGAAGAGGATCGGCACGCCGAACACCGCCGGTTCGAGCACCGAGTGCAGACCCGCGCGATGGAAGCCGCCGCCGACGAACGCGGCGTCGCCGAGCGAATAGAGGTCGGCGAGAATGCCGACCCGGTCCACGACGATCACCGGTCCGGGCTTTGCATGCTCGAGCTGCGACAACCGAACGGGGCGGGGCAGTTTCAGGTGCCGCAGCCGCTCGGCGATCCCGGCGAGATGATCGGGATTCGGCTCGTGCGGTGCGAGGAGCAGTCGCGCGGTGGGGAGCTGGTGCAGCAGATCGGCGAACGCGGGGAGCAGGACCGCTTCATCGGACGGCCACGTCGAGCCCGCGACGATAGTGAAGGTGTCGGGCCCTCCCCCCGCCGCTGCGAGTCGCGCGAGGGGCTCGCGCGTCGAGTCGAGGCGCGCCGCGCGCTCCGCCACGCTGTCGTAGCGCGTGTCGCCCGTGACCGCGATGACGTCGGGCCGAGCGCCGAGCCGCTCGAGACGCTCGCCGTCCTCTTCGCTGATCGTGCCGATTCTGTCCAGCGCGTGATATGCGGGCGCCGACCATTGCCGCGTGGGCCAGCGCAGCCGCGAGCTGTCCGGCGACACCGTGGCGGAAATCAATCCGAGCTTCACACCGCGGGCCGCAGCGGCGAGCGTCAACTCCGGCCAGACGTCGAGTTTGCTGAAAACGAGTGCGGTCGGTTGCAGCGCGTCGAGCACTGCCGCGACTTCGGATGGCCGGTCGAGCGGCAGGTAGTCGGCGATGTCGACCGGCAGGTTCTTGGCGAGCCGCTCGGCCGATGGCGAAAAAAATGTGAAAGCGAGCTGCCAGTCGGGATGCTCCGCGCGCAGCGTCTCGAGCACGGGCTTTGCCTGGAGTCCTTCGCCGACCGACGGCGCGTGCATCCAGACCAGGGGGCGCTTCGTGTCGCGCCGCGCCGCCGCCCACGTTGCAAGACGGGCGGCCAATCCGCGCCGCCCGTCGAGCCCTCGCGCCAGTTTCTTGTCGAAGCGCGCGACGAGCGGCGCCGCGCGCGAAGCGACGTTCACGCTCAGCCGATACAGGAAAGAAGTTTTGCTCACTTGGATGCGCGCGTGCGCACAGCGTATATCGAGTCCAGCAGGTGCCGCATCGGATCGGGTGTGTAGGGCGCTCCTTCGAGCAAGCCGCCTTCTATATAGAAGGAAGGTGTCGCGTGGGCGCCCGAGCGGGTTGCCCGCTGCGCGTCCAGGTCGATTTCTCTGCGCACGCTGTCGTCGTTGAGACAGCCGAGCAGTTTGGTTCGGTCAACGCCCGCGCGCTGCGCGATCTTCACCAGTGTGCTGCGCGGCTCGGCGAGCTTGGCCCAGTCGTCCTGCTGTTTGTAGAGCGCGTCGTGTGTCGGCCAGAAACGTCCCTGCCGCGCCGCGCACATCGCCACGGTCGCCGCAGCCACGGCGTTCGGATGAATACTCGTCAGCGGCAGATTGATGAACACCCAGCGCACCTTGCCGGTCTGGACGAATTCGCTGTCGATGGTGGGAAGCACCGTCACCGCGAACATGCGGCACGCGGGGCACTGGAAGTCCGCCATCTCGTAGACGGTGACCGGCGCGTTCGGCGCGCCCTTGGAGCGCGCCCCGAGAAGATCCGCGTTCTGCGCGCGATCCCCCCCCCCCGTGACGAGGAGCGCCACGGCGAGGAGGACGGAACCGGAACGAATGCTGGTCAGGGGCCCGACTTGGTCCAGATGGCGATGACTCCGCACTGGGAGTCGGATTTGAGGAACTCCGCGGGAGCTTCGCTGGGACTGCGGTAAATCTCCACGGCGACGATTCCGACGACGGGAAGATGCGGCGTCGCGGAGATGGAGGCCGGCGCGCCGTCGATCACCCAGTCGGCGTTGCAAACGCCGTGGGCAGTCCGCGTCATCTGCGCGTTGCACACCCCGGACCGGCAGTTCAGCCGCACTCCCGGAACGCCGCGCAACACATCCGCCATGGTCGCGGCGTGGCTGGCCTCGATCTGTTCATGCGTGATGAAGACGCCGCGTCCCGCGCGGCGTCGCTCCTCGAACTCGAGCATGCGGCGTTGGAAATACCCCGGCGGTCCTTCCACGACGATGGGCTGGAGCTCGACGCCGATGGGCTGGACCTCGAACACATAGTCGACCGTTTCGCCGTCGGCGAGGTGCAGGACCCACGATGTCACGCCATAGCCGATGGCGCGCACCTCGAGGATGTAGGTGCCGGAGCCGAGACTGGATTGGCTGAAGCGGCCGGCGGTGTCGGTGGCCGTGCGCAGACGTGTCCCGATCAGGTTAACCGTTGCGCCGCTCACGGGGGCCCGTGACTGCTGGTTCACCACTTGGCCGTTGATTCCACCCCCTCCGTGGGGGGGTAGGGGGTGCCCCTGTGCCTGTGCTTGAAGTGGGAGGCCGTGGGAGGCGGCAATCCCGAGCCCCAGTGCTGCGACCGGGGAAAGGATGTGTGTGATGTATGTCATGCCCGCGCCCGTGGAGCGACCAATATAGATGATAGGGCGCCCCGGGCCGGATGCAACCCGGAGAAGCGGGACTTGACAGGGTTATGCGGTTTGCCGTATAACCTCGGGGAGACCCTAGGTTGGGTCCTGGGCCTTCAGGCCGTCACCTGATTCCCGAGCGGTATGACCGTCACGCTCATTCAACGGTTTCGAATCGCACGTTCCGAGCGGATCCGTTCCACCGAATCCGCCCGCGCTCGTGGTTGTTCCCTCCACCAGGTTCCCAGTTCACGAGAGGACGTCACTATGCCCCACAATCGTCGTGGCTTGCTCTTCGCCGGAGTCGCGGCGCTGGCGCTATTAGTCGCCGGCGCGAAGTCCGCTCAGGCGCAAGATGCCGTGGTCCGTGGCACGATCACTTCCGATCGCGGGGAGCCGATCTCCGGCGCGAACGTCGTCATCGACGAGCTGCGTCTCGGCGTCGTGTCCAACGCGACGGGACAATACTCGCTCTCGGTTCCGGGCGCGCGTGTGCGCGGCCAGCCGGTAGTCGTGCGCGTCCGCGCGATCGGTTTCAAACCGAACAGCAAGGCGATCACGCTGACCCCGGGAGAACAGGTCGTAGACCTCGCCCTGGGGTACGACGTTAACCTCCTCGAGGCGATCGTCGTCACCGGCACGCAGGAAGCGACCGAAGCGGTGAAGGTGCCGTTCACGGTGAACCGTGTCGATGCCTCGCAGCTTCCTGTGGCCGGGTCGAACCCGTTGACGGCGCTGCAGGGAAAGGTGCCGGGCGCCAATATCGTCTCGGCGAGCGGCCGTCCCGGTTCGCAACCGGCGGTGCTGCTGCGCGGTCCCACGTCGATCAACGCATCGGGCCGCGGTCAGGACCCGCTCTATATCGTTGACGGCGTGATCATCAACGGCAACCTCTCCGACTTGAACCCGAGCGACATCGAGAACGTCGAGGTCGTGAAGGGCGCCGCCGGCGCATCGCTCTACGGCGCACGCGCGGGCAACGGCGTCATCAACATCACGACGAAGTCGGCGCGGCGCAGCATGGAGGGCGTGAAGTTCAACCTGCGGAGCGAAGCCGGGGTGAGCGACATCGAGCGCGATTTCGGGCTGGCGCGGTTCCATGCGCTCGCGACCGACGAGACGGGCACCATGTTCTGCGAAGCCGTGACGGGGCAGCCGTTCTGCGCGCGCACGTTCGACTACGCCGCCGAACAGTTCCGCGTCAACAACAGCCCCACCGATTTCGCCCTGAACCCTAAGGGGTTCCCGATCGATCCCGGCTCCACGATTTCCGGCCAGCCGCTGCGCCAGCGCTACCAGGTGCAGGCGTGGCCGGGGACGTCGTACAACGCGGTAAACCAGCTCGTGACGCCGAAGCCGTTCGTCGAGAACACGGTCGACATGAGCGGGCGCTTCGGCACCTCGACGCGGTTCTATGCGAGCGCGTCCAACCGGCGTGAGGAAGGCGCGATTCGCTACCTCAACGGGTTTACGCGCAATTCATTCCGCATCAACGTCGATCAGGGCATCGGCACCGACTGGAACTTCGGGTTCCGCACGTCCTACACACGCAGCACGCAGGACGGACTGAACCAGGAGGAGGGCGGTCAAGCATTCTTCCGGCTCACGCGGGTGCCCGCGATCGTCAACATTCTCGAGCGTGACACGCTGGGCCGGCTGTACATCCGGCCGAACCTGCAGGGCGGCGGCTCGCAGAACGAGAATCCGCTCTCGACGCTGTTCCAGACGTTCCGGGAAGACGTGACGAACCGCTTCCTCGGCAGCATCACCGGGTCCTACAATCCGGTGACCTGGTTCACGATGGACGCGAACTTCAGCTACGACCTGCGCCGCTCCACCGCCGCGCAGATCAACGACAAGGGCTTCCGCACCACGACCTCGAGTACGGCCAACCTCGGACAGATCTTCCGGTCGGCGACGGGGCGTGAGGCGTTCAACGGGAGCGTCAACGCGACGTTGAAGCGCGACTTCGGTCCCGATTTCAAGACCAAGTACCAACTCCGCTACCTGTTCGAGCAGCGCGATTTCGATTTCCAAAGCGCGCAGGGGAGTCAGCTGTCGGTGCAGGGCGTAACGGCGCTCAACAACACACTGCAAGCTACGCGCGCGACGAACTCCGACGTTTCGCGGATTCGCGAGATCGGGATGCTCGGCGGTGTCAACCTGGATTATAAGGGCCGGTACATCCTCGACGCGCTGCTGCGTCGTGACGGCAGCTCGCTGTTCGGGCCGGACAGCCGCTGGGCGACGTTCGGCCGCGTCTCAGGTGCCTGGCGTGTCGCGCAGGAGCCGTGGTGGTCCATCCCGCAGGTGACGGAGCTGAAGTTGCACGGCTCGTACGGGACGGCCGGTGGCTCGCCACGATTTGATGCGCAGTACGAAACATTTACCATTCTCGCCGGCGGCCTGCTGTCGCTCGCGACGCTCGGCAATCGGGACCTGAAGCCCGAGCTGCACCGCGAGACGGAGATCGGTGGCGATCTCGAGCTGTGGAATCGCTACGCGTTCAACATCACGTACGCGCACGCCAACATCGATGACCAGATTCTACCGGTTCCGGTCTGCGCGTGCACGGGCTTCGCGCGGCAGTGGCAGAACGCCGGCACGCTGAGCAACAAGACGCTCGAGATGTCGCTCAACATCCCCTTGATTCAGCGGCGGGACATCCAGTGGTCCACCCGCGTGATCTACGACCGCAACCGGTCCGTGGTCTCGAAGCTCACGCCCCCCCCGTTCTTCTACGGCGCGGACCTGCAGGGCACGGGCTCGATCTTCCAGGCAATTGTGGGTGAGCGGCTCGGCACGTTCTACGGCCACCGCTTTATCACCAGCTGCTCGGAGCTGCCGGCGCCGTTCTCGAGCGACTGCGGCGGTCCGGCGAGCTCGTTCCAGGCGAACGACGAAGGCTTCATCGTCTGGGTCGGCGCGGGCAATAACCCGGGCATGGGGATCAAGAACAACCTGTGGGAAACCAGGATGAGTAATCCCGCCGGGAATGCGAGCCTCACCCCGTGGGGAATCATCGAGCTGAACTGGGGCATGCCGATCCTGCTGCGCGATGCCGACGGGAACGCCCGGAACGTGGCGCTCGGAAACGCTCTGCCGGACTTCCGGTTCGCCATCACGCAGGACGTGCGCGTCAAGAAGTTCAGCTTCTATGCGCTGGTCGATGCCTCGGTGGGCCAGAAGATCTGGAACCAGGGCTTCCACTGGGCGCACCTCGACTTCTTGTCGCACGACGTCGATCAGGTCGGGAAGTCGGTTGAAAACGCGAAGCCCATCGGGTACTACTGGCGCACGTCGCGACAGGACGGCTTTACCGGGCTCGGCGGGTTCTACGACCAGCTGCTCCCCAACAATGCGACGGTGGAAGATGCGAGCTACGCGAAGCTGCGCGAGCTGCTCGTCTCCTACCACATCGGTCCGATCGCCCGGACGGGTGATTGGGACATCAGCCTCGTGGGCCGCAATCTGTTCACGCTCACCGGCTATCGCGGCTTCGATCCCGAGGTGGGTCTGTCGGGCGGGACCCAGCTGAACGGCGCGGGTTCGGCGGCCATCAATGCGGTGGACGCGTTCACGTTCCCGAACCTCCGTACCTTCACGATCGGATTGAGCTCGACGTTCTAACAAGCGGCTCCTGTCCTCCACGCCGGGCGTGTCGCCCGGCGGGGAGGCCAGGCCCATTTTTTCTGTGGAGGAGTACACGATGTCCAAGCTTCGTTTTGTCGCTTCCGTCGTCCTGGCCCTCGGTTTCATGGCCTGCAAGGACACCCTGGTCGTCGATGACGTGACCGATCCTGATCGTGACCGGGCGCTGAGCCGGCCCGGCGACGTCGAGACGTTCATCGGATCGACCTACGCGCAGATTCAGAACGCGACGTTGGGCGGATCGAACGACGATCTGCAGACGCAGCTGCAGGTCATGGGAATGGAGAACACGTCCGCGCTGGCGAATTTCGCGATGGGTCCGCGCGGCGCGGTCCCGCGCCGGCCGATCGACAACACGCGCAACGGCACGGGCAGCGCGGGGAACTACCGTGACTTCCAGGTGCTGCACCGCGCGGCGCGTATGGCGGCCATGGGCATCAACGCCATGAATCGCCTCGGCACGCTGGGCTCGGCGAGCGTGGACGCCCGCGCGCACTCCTTCGCCCGTTTCGTGCAGGGCGTTGCCTACGGGAACCTCGCGCTGGCCTATGACTCCGCTTCTCTCGTCAACGACGATGACGCACCGACAGCGGTGGTGCCGCTTGTGGGCTACCAGGCGGTCATGACGCAGGCGTACCTCCTGCTCGATTCTGCCATCACGATCGCGCGGGCGAATTCGGGCTCATTCCCGCTTCCGGCGACTTGGGTGGCGGGACACGACCCCGCGGTGGCGGCCACGCGGCTCGACACGACCGCCTATTTCCAGTTCATCCGTTCGTATAAAGCCCGGTTCCGTGCCAGCGTCGGCCGCACACCGGCCGAACGCGCCGCGGCCGATTGGGCCACGATCATAACCGATGCCAACACCGGCATCACGGCGGACTTCATCATCGCGATGAACCCCGCGACCGGGTGGGACGTCCAGTGGGTGATTCAGGCATTCGCGACAGGTCCCGCCAACTGGCACCAGATGTCGCAGTTCTGGCTGGGGATGGCGGACAGCACGGGCGGATATGACGCGTGGCTCAGAACGGACCCCGCGCTCCGCGAACCGTTCCTCGTCGTCACCGCCGACCGGCGCTTCCCGAGGGGCACCACGCGGGCCGCGCAGAACGTCGACACCAATCGTACGTTTACCGGAGTCCCGTATCTCAAGAACCGACAGGCCGGCGAGGACCAGCCCGGGCAGCCGCTCCAAATCTCCATGTATGACTTCTACCGCTCGCGGGCGTTCTTCTCGGCTGGTCGCATCGGGAACTGGCCCATCATGACGCGCGCGGAGATCCGCCTGTTGGCAGCGGAAGGCTATCTGCGCACCGGCAACATCGCCGCCGCGATTGCGCGCATCGACAGCTCACGCACGACCAATGGCTTGCTGCCCGGTCTCGCGGCGGCAGGCATCGCCGATACGCTCACGGCGATACCGGGCGGTACGGCGTGCGCACCGCGTGTGCCGGATGCCGCAGCGGTGGCCGGTCCGTATAAAGGCACCCGCTGTGGGCGGTTGTGGGATGCGCTGAAGTGGGAATATCGGCTGGAGACGATGTACACCGGCTACGGCATGTGGTATTTCGCCGGTCGTGGTTGGGGCGACCTGCCCGAAGGCACACCACAATATTGGCCCGTGCCCAATCAGGAGATGGATACGCGCTCCGAGCCGTTCTACCCGGTGGGCGGTGTGGGCAGGCCGGGCGGCGCGGCCCCGGGCAACTATGGCCTCTTCGCAGGCGGCGCGTACTGAGTATGCGCCCCGGTCCTCGAATCCGGCGGCTGGCGGTGGCGATGGGATTCCTGCCTGCCGTGGCAGGGTGCTACACGTATACGCCGATCGCCACGCTGCAGCCCGCGCCCGGCACCAACCTGTCCCTCGTGCTGAGTGACGAGGGGCGCATGCAATCGATGCGCCAGGTGGGGCCGTACGCCATGCGGATCGAGGGGGAGCTGCTCCAGGCGACGCCCGCTGATCTCGTGCTCGCGGTATCCGACGTGGTGGACATTCGCGGCACGCACAGCAAATGGACGGGCGAGTCCATATCGCTGCCCCGCAGCTATGTGATGATGACGTACGAAAAACGATTCTCGACTTCCAAGACGGTGCTGCTCGCGACGGCCGTCGCCGGCGGCATCGCTGCGATCATTGTTGGACGCAACCTGCTGGGGTTCGGCGGGAGCGGCAATCCCGGCACGATTCCCCCCGACCCGAACGGTCAATGAATCAGATCAAACCTTCTCGTGTGAGTGTTGCGATGACTCGACTTCAGTTCTCTCTTTGCTGCGTGCTCGTGGTGGCAGTCGGCTGTAAAAAGGACGCCACCTTTACCGAGCCGGAACCGCCGCAGGCGGCGCTCCACTGGGTCCATGCCGTCCCGGACACCGGTGAAATAGACATGCATCCGGTCGATATCATCTCGAACGCCGGTCTGTACGACGCCGTGTTCCGCGGATCCAACATGTTTTATCAAGGGATCGACGCGGGCACGCGGCAGATCCGCGCCTTCATGAGCAGCACGAACCCGACGATCACGGGCGTGCCGATTCTGGATACGACCGTCAGCCTGACGTCGCCGAACTCGTACAGTCTGATTCACACCGGATTTGCGCGGACGGGCTCCACGCCCGGACGCGTGCTCTGGGTGGTCCCTGATGCGGGAGCGGATCCGGGAGCGAACAACGTCGGGATCCGCGTTCTTCACGCGGGCGTCGGGATGGCGAATGTCGACGTCAACGTCACGCGCCGTCCCACCGATACGCTTCCGGACGCGCCTGCGGTGGCGGGCCTCGCATACAAGGGAATCGGGAACTACTTCACCGTCGCGCGAGACACGGGGACGGGCGCAACGGCGCTCGATTCCATGCGTCTGGTCGTTACGGCAGCGGGCACAAAGACGCCCGTGCTCTTTACGATCAAGATTCCGCGCGGTATCGCCGGGACGAACGTCAGCAATCCGATTGCGGGCGCCAGCGTCGCCGGCTCGGTCATCACGGCGGTGATTGTGCCGGCCTCTGTGGTGGGCAGCACCGCACCGCAGGGCGGCGCATTCGCCGCGCCGAGCGCCGTGTTCCTGGTCGATCGGCGGCCGCCGAATACGATTCCGAGTCCCTGAGTAGCGCGGAAACAACAAGAACGTAGGGGCGCAGCATGCTGCGCCCCTTTTTTTCGCCGCGACGAACTCTCCCTACATGATCGGCCGCCAGCGCGGCAAGCCGTCGTTCTGGAAGCCGCTGGTGATCCGGATCTTGCGGCTCCCATCGGCATTCATGACCCACAAGTCACCGGCCTGCTCATAGGCGATGCGCGTGCCGTCGGGTGACCAGCTCGGTGCGCCACTCGGGGGGGACGGACTGGTCAGGCGGACGGGGTTCGAGCCGTCCGAATTCATGACCCAGACGGCGAAGTCCGTCTCCCGGTCCGACTGGAACGCGATCTTGGTTCCATCGGGTGACCAGGCCGGCGCCAGGTCGGATCCCGCATGATTGGAGATGTTCACCGGCCCCGACCCATCGGCATTCATGACGAAGATCTCCGGATTGCCGTCACGATCCGAGACGAACGCGATCTTCGCTCCATCCGGAGACCAGGCGGGCTGTGCGTCCTGCGCCGAGTCGAAGGTCAGACGGATGATGTTCGACCCGTTGGGATCCATGACGTAGATCTCGGGATTGCTGTCCCGGGTGGAGCCAAATGCGAGCTTCGTCCCGTCAGGGGACCACGCGGGGTGGTAGCTATCCGCGCTGTCCTCGAATGTCAGCTGGACGACGTTGCTACCGTCGGAGTTCATGACGTAAACGTGAAAATGCACTGCCGCCGTCGTATCAGCCCGCTGATCCGACTGGTACGCGATCCTGAGCGTATCCGGCGACCAGGCGCCCCAATCCTCCAGGGCGAAACTCGTGCTCAGCTGGGTGAGATTCTGGCCATTGAGATCCATCGCGTAGAGGTCGGCCCGGCCATTCCCGATGCGGGTGAAAAGGATCCGCCCCGGACCGGGGTCCGGCCCAGGCTGGGTGGAGCCGCAGGCGGCGAGGAGCACGGCGAGGGGGAGCGCGCATGCGGCAAGACGGAAAGGGTTCATGGGCAGAAGGTAGGAGCCCGCCGAACGGTCCGGCAAGGGCGTAGGGGTTCCCTTGCGGGCCGTCGCTCCGGCCCTCAGAATAAGGAAGACGCGTTGCATTCCTCAACGAGGAGGCGGCATGAATCAGATTTCTGTTCGCTGCGTTCTCCACCTCCAACGCAACATCATCATCCCCGGCCGATGTAGTCGGTAGCAGTCCGACCTGCGCCGTCGAGATTCCTTGCCGCCGGTCCATCGACCGCCCGGCATCGTTGCGATGTCATACTGGTCCGTCTCAACGAGGTGACCCCATGAAGGATTCATGCGTCATGTCTTCCCGCTGGGCACTGCTCATCGTGGCCGCTTTGGCGGTGCCGGCCATCGCATCAGCCCAGCAGGGCACGATTAGCGGAACCGTCACCGACCAGGCCTCCGGCCAACCGGTTGTCGGAGCCAAAGTGGGTGTGGTCGGCACGACGTTCATCACCCAGACCAACGCCGAGGGCCGCTACACGTTGGCCCGAATTCCTGCGGGGGCGGCGACGCTGCGAGTGAGCGCGATCGGCTACGCGGCCACCACGTCCAGCGTGACGGTCGCTGATGGTTCGACCGTGACACAAGACGTCGGTCTCAAACTGCAACCGTACTCGCTCGACGAGATCGTCATCACCGCGACCGGAGAGCAGCCGAAGCGCGAAGTGGCCAACGCCGTCAGCACGGTCAGCGTGGCTACCGTCGTGCAAAACGGTCCCATCGCCAACATGAACGATCTGCTGGGCGCGCGCGTGCCCGGCGTCGAGGTGCTGCCGAGCCCGATTACCGGCGGTGGCGCGCGGGTCCGGATCCGTGGGACCAACAGCCTGTCGCTCAACAACGAGCCGATCTATTACATCGACGGCATCCGCATGGAGTCGAGCGTCAACTCGTCGAGCATCGGCATCGGCGGCACCAACCCGAGCCGCGTGAACGACATCAACGCCGACGAGATCGAGTCCTATGACGTGGTGAAGGGGCCGTCGGCGTCGACGCTCTACGGCACCGACGCCGCCAACGGCGTGATCGTGATCACGACGAAACGTGGTCGCGCCGGGAAGCCCAGCTGGAGCCTGTATAACGAGATGGGCATCATCCAGGACTACAATCAATATCCGATCGCGTACCGCGGTTGGACGACCGGCTCGCTGCCGACGAACGGCACACAGTGCTTTCTCACGAATACCGTGCGGGCGGTGGGCGATCCGCTCCGCTGCGTCCAGGACAGCGTGACGGCGTTCAACCTGTTCGCAGACAAGGACGCGAGTCCCAACGGCACCGGCTGGCGCGGGCAGTCAGGCCTCCAGGTCTCGGGCGGCTCCGATGTCGCACGCTACTTCGTTGCGGGCGAGTTCGAGAAGGAGCTGGGAGTGCTGCGGATGCCGTCGTTCGCCTACGGCCGGGTGACGACCGCACGCCAGATCACCGAGGTGCCCTACGAGCAGTACCGGCCCAACGCCCTCCAGCGGGCGAGCGTGCGCGCGAACATTCAGGCGACCCTGAACCAGAACCTGGACGTCTCCGTCAGCACCGGCTTCGTCTCGAGCAGCCAGCGCCTGCCCCAAACCGACAACAATACGACCGGACTGCTGTCCAACGCGTTCGGCGGGCCAGGCAATAAGGATAACGGGCGCTACGGGTATCGGTTGTACACGCCCGACCAGTTCTTTTCGGAGACGGTGCGGCAGGACATCAACCGCTTCATCGGCAGCCTCACGACCAACTGGCGTCCGCGCTCATGGCTCGCCGGCCGAGTGACGGGAGGCGTGGACTACACGGGTCGCGAGGATTCCGACCTCTGCCGCCGAGACCAGTGCACGACGTTCGCGGGCAGTCTCGGGCCTTCCACGCTCGGATACAAGCAGGACAATCGCACGAGCTTCTTCAGCTACACACTGGAGGCCAATGCGGCGGCGACGTACGGGCTGACGCCCACGCTCCGGGGCAAGACCACCGTCGGTCTGCAGTTCTTCCAGAATCGCTTCGCCCGCAATGGCGCGTTCGGTGGCTACGAGCTGCCGCCGGGCGCCACGACGGTTTCGGCGGGCTCGGTCCTCCAGGCCGACGAAGCCACGACTATTGCGAAGACGCTCGGGGCATTCATCGAGGAACAGTTCACGTTCCGGGAGCGCCTGTACGTGACCGCCGCGCTGCGCGGTGACGACAACAGCGCGTTCGGCAAGAACTTCAGCGCGGTCTACTACCCGAAGTTCGGCGTCTCGTGGGTGGTCTCGGAAGAGCCCTTCTTCCCGACCCTCGGCTGGCTGTCGGATCTGCGGTTGCGCGGCGCGCTGGGCGCTTCGGGTACGCAGCCGGGTTCGACGGACGCGATTCCGTTCTTCTCGCCGGCGACGGCCAGCGTCGACGGCGTCGACCGGGGCTCCATCGTCTTCAGCGCCATCGGGAACGAGACGCTGAAACCGGAGCGCGCGCGGGAGCTCGAGCTCGGGTTCGAGTCGTCGCTGTTCACGAACCACGTGCATCTCGAGTTCACCTATTACAACAAGCTCACGAAGGATGCCCTGATCGCGCGTCCCGTGCCTCCGTCGGTGGGTGCGACCGCCACCCGGTTCGAAAATCTGGGGTCGGTGAGCAATCGCGGTGTGGAGCTGCTCCTCATCGCGAACGTCGTCAATCGTCCCGCCTTCGGTTGGGACCTGACGCTGAATGGCTCGTTCAACCGGAACAGAATCGAGGCGCTCGGCGTCCCGACGATCGTCAGCGCGTCCACCAACCGGCAACAGGTCGGGTTCCCGGTCGACGCCTGGTTCCAGCGGCCCTACGACTACACCGACCTGGACGGCAACGGCGTCATCACCGCCAATGAGATCACGGTGGCCGACAGTGCCGTATACGTCGGGCCGGCCAACCCCACGCGGGAGATGACCCTCACCAGCGGCTTCGATCTCTTCAAGCGGAAGCTGCGTATCACCGGGTCGTTCGACTACAAGGGCGGGCGCTATCAGCTGAACGGCACGGAGCGA
>Ga0070697_100002810_pt1 | contig 13404 bp, 11 predicted proteins | sample KBSK1501metaG_FD_65475 | JGI IMG/M metagenome (GOLD analysis project Ga0070697, IMG submission 65475) | Corn, switchgrass and miscanthus rhizosphere microbial communities from Kellogg Biological Station, Michigan, USA - KBS K1-50-1 metaG | ecosystem: Host-associated > Plants > Roots >... | reverse complement strand
TGCTGAGTGCTGACTGCTGAGTGCTGATTCGCGAATGCTAAACTTATCCGTTGTCCCCCAAGAAGCAATCCGTAGCCGTTGACGGCGCCCAGAACACTGCTGCGTCCAAACCTTCTTCTGTCCAGAAACCGCAGCTGATAGCGAGCGCAAAAGGCCAAATCTTCCTGATCGACGCCATGTCCTTCATCTTCCGCGCCTATCACGCCATGGCGCGCCAGCGCGGCATGTCCACCAAAACAGGATTGCCTACCGCAGCGACCTATGTGTTCGTCAACATGCTGCGCAAGTTGCGCGACGATTTCTCGCCAAAATACCTGGCAGCTGTATTCGACGTAGCTGCCCCCACATTCCGCGACCAGCAGGCGGAAGCCATTACCAGCGTGCGCCGCTTCGATCTCAAGACTCAGTCATTCCAGGAAATAAAATATGCCGGATACAAAGCTAACCGCGCGGAAATGCCCGGCGACCTGGCACAGCAGTTGCCCTATATTCGACTCGCACTGGAAGCCTACCGCATCCCCATCCTCGAACTCCCCGGATACGAGGCCGACGACGTAATCGGCACCCTGGCCTGCAAAGCCGTCGAACAGTCTTACGGGGTATATGTAGTTTCCAGCGACAAGGACATGTTGCAGCTGGTGAATGATCGTGTCCTGGTGCTGAATCCGCCCAAAGATAATCTGATTTGTGATGCCCAAAAAGTCGAAGAAATTCTCGGCGTCCCGCCCGAGCGCGTTGTGGATGTCATGGCTCTGCGCGGCGACAGCATCGACAACATCCCCGGTGCCCCCGGCATCGGTGACAAAGGTTCCGTCGAACTCATCAAACGCTTCGGCACAGTCGAACAAGCCCTGGATCGCGCCGCGGAAGTCGAAAAGAAAACTTATCGTGAGTCGCTGCAAAATAATCGCGACGCGGTTTTGCTCAGCAAAAAATTGGCCACCATCGATTGCGACGCCCCCATCGAGTTGAACGTAAACGCGATGAAGATGGGAGAGCCCGACATCGAAGCCTTGCGCCAGCTCTTCACCGAACTTGAGTTCTCTTCGCTGCTGAAGGAACTCCTTCCCGTCGTGGAAGTCACCGACGCCCACTACACCGAAGCCAAATCGCCCGCTGAAGTCGAAGCAGTGCTGAAGTCTCTCGCACGGGGAGAAGCTCTGGCGGTCGCCATCGAAGCCGCGGCGAGCATTGCCGACGAACCAGAATCAGAAGAAGTTGAAAACGAAAGTGGCATGCTCCCTCTCTCATCCGAGCCTGCATCACTCAAGCCGGCACGGAACATCGCAATTTCCGCTATACCTGGCACGGCCACAACTGTTTCGTTGCAGGTCGACGCAACCAAGTCCCGCTTAGCTTCCGCGCTGGCCGACGAAAATCTTCCCAAGTCCGTGCATGATTACAAATCCGCCATCCACGCTCTCGAGCCGCAGGGAATCATGCTCCGCGGATTGCGCCACGATTCCATGTTGTACTCCTACTTGCTTGATCCGACTTATTCATCACACAGGATTGCCGACGTCGCGCTGCGTGCTTTCAATCTCAAGCTAAGTGGAACCCTGCCGGAATCTGCCGACATCACCGGCCGCCTGGCAACCAGACTGCGCCACGATGTTGAACAAGCCGGTCTACTCAAACTGTATGACGAAATCGATCTGCCGCTTGTCCCCGTGCTCGCGCGCATGGAGCATGCAGGTGTCAAAATCGACCGCGCAGCCCTGGCGGAAATGTCTTCGCGCCTGGAACGCGAGGTCGAAAGCAAAGGAAAAGAAATCTACGAGCTCGCCGGACATGAGTTCAACATCAATTCACCCAAGCAACTCGGCGACGTCCTATTCAACAAACTAAATCTGCCCAAGCCGGTAAAGTATGGCAAAGGAAAAACCATCTCTACCGCTGTCGACGTGCTTGAATCCCTGGCGGCAGTTCACGAAGTCCCGCGCCGCGTGCTGGAGTACCGTCAACTATCAAAACTCAAATCCACTTATGTCGACGCCTTGCCCGCGCTGCTGAATCCCGCCAGTGGACGCCTGCACACCACGTTTGGTCAAACCGGCACCGCGACCGGACGACTCTCGTCCGCCAATCCCAACCTGCAGAACATTCCTATCCGGACTGAATTAGGTCGCGAAATTCGTGCCGCCTTCACCGTGGAGCCCGGGCACTTGCTTCTCGCCGCCGACTATTCGCAGATCGAGTTGCGCTTACTGGCACATTTTTCGAACGACCCGCTCCTGGTGGAAGCCTACCGCCGTGGCGATGACGTTCACTCTCTCACCGCTTCCCAGGTATTCGGTGTGCCGCCACTCATGGTCACTCCCGATCATCGCAGACAGGCCAAAGTGGTGAACTTCGGCATCGTCTACGGACTGTCCGCGTTCGGTTTGTCGCAAAATCTTGGTATCGAGCCTTCCGAGGCGAAGCAGTTCATCAATGCTTATTTTGAGAAGTACAGCGGAGTGCGCAAGTTCATCGACCGAACTCTCGAAGAAGCCCGACGCGAACAAAAAGTCAGGACTCTCTTCGGACGGGTACGCCCGATCCCAGACATCAATAGTAAAAACTCCAATCTGCGCGGATTCGCCGAACGCACAGCCGTGAATACTCCGCTGCAAGGGACGGCCGCGGACTTAATTAAACTGACCATGATTCGCATCGATGCCGCACTGCAGGAGCGCGGACTGAAATCAAGAATGACTCTTCAGGTGCACGATGAATTGGTATTTGAAGTCCCGGAAAATGAAATCGACACAATGCGAACTCTGGTCCGCGAGCAGATGGAAGCCGTTCATCCATTGACCGTGCCGCTGCTGGTGGAAATTGGGGCAGGAAAGAATTGGCGAGACTTGGAGTGAGCGGCTAAATCCCCAACGTACGCTGAATCGCACTCGCAATGCCGCCGGCCAATGCCCGCATCCTTGCTTCCGATTCCGCCTCCACCATCACCCTGGCCAGCGCTTCCGTTCCGGAATACCGCACCACGACTCGTCCATTGCCATCGAGTTCCCGTTCGGCATCTTCAATCGTTCGCTGAATTTCAGGCACCTCCGCGAAGGGAACTTTCTCCCGCACTCGCACGTTCTGAATAGTTTGGGGAAACACTTTGAGATCAGTGATCAATTCCGCGAGAGGCTTGCCCGCACGCGCCATGATTTCCATCACGCGCAACGCCGTAAGCAGGCCGTCCCCGGTGGTAGATTCGCCATCGCGAAAAATGACGTGTCCCGACTGTTCTCCACCCAGGGTTGCGCCGGTTTTCAGCATCTCCTCCAGCACATACTTGTCCCCAACACTTGCTCGCAGCATGCGCACTCCCGAATCTCGCAGCGCGATTTCCAACCCCATGTTCGACATGGTCGTCGCAACCACGAGGGAACCAGCCAGCGCATTGCGAACTTTCATATCTCGCGCCGCCAATAACAGAACGCCATCGCCGTTCACTACTCGTCCATCAGCATCGCTGAACAGAACCCGGTCCGCATCTCCGTCAAAAGTAACGCCGAGATCGAACTCTCCTTTTCTCCCAGCCACCGCACGGGCAACAGTTTCCGGATGCAGAGCTCCACAATTGTCGTTAATATTCTTGCCGTCAGGTGACGCGCTGAGAAATGTTGCCTGCACTCCGCAATCCCGAAATAGTTCCGGCGCCTCGGCTGTAGCCGCGCCGTGCGCGCAATCCACCAGAGCCCGTAACCCGCTCAGATCCGCATCTACATTCGTCGCTAACCATTCGATGTAAGCTCGGCGAAGGCCAGCCTCACCGGGAAGGCTAGGAGGCGGTACAGTCGACGGTTCGCTGTGAGCCTGCGGATTTTGCAGCAAAGCGAAGATTTCCTGCTCAATGGCGAACTCGTGCGAGTCCGGCAGCTTGTAACCATCTCCGGAGAAAACTTTAATGCCATTGTCAGTCCACGGATTGTGTGACGCCGAAATCACCACGCCCGCCGCATACTTCCGCGAACGCGCGAGATAAGCCACACCCGGGGTAGTGATTGTCCCCGCACTGTGTACTTCAACACCTGATGAAACCAGGCCGATCGTGACCCGGTCCGCAATCCACGAACTCGATTCGCGTGTGTCTTGGCCAATTACCACCCGCGGTTGCGGACTGCTTCGCATTAAATCGTGCCCGAGAGCGCGGCCGATCAGATAAGTGCTTTCCGAAGTCAACGGAAATTCGCCGGCGACCCCACGAATCCCATCGGTCCCGAATAGCTGTCGTGTGTTGGAGGTCATTCCGATCCGTGGAGGTCAGTTTCCGCTGGAAGCCTTCTCCATAATAATGGTCACCCGAATCGGAATCGGGCGCACAACCTGAACCATGGGATCGGAAATATAGGCACGGGTCACAAATGTGCCCCGGTCCAGGGTTCCGCTTACGTCCACCGCATCGGTAATCGCTGCTTCCACCACTTCCACGCGTTTTTGCGGTCCGCTAATCGTAATGGTCGGCGGGTCAACAACAATGCGTCCGATTTTAAGTCCGGCCGCAAACGATCCGATTACACGGGGACGGATTCCAACTTGGCGTGTCAGCCGATGGTCGAAAGTAAGATGAACCTGGCTGGGGATTACCTGCACCACCTCCAGATCACGCGGCGAATGTATTTGGTGTGAAGTCAAATCAAAAGTACGTTCACCGGGACCAATCCCATCGAGGTTGATTTCCGCACGGATGTCGGAGGCTTGCAAGCGGCGAACCGCTGTTTCCGGCCCCCGCACGCGAACCTGCGCCTGCGGAATCGTTTCCGAGCTGATCTCCAGATTATCTGGAACATTATGAAATTCTATGGGCAACTCGATCACAATTTCTGCCGGCCCAGCATCGCGCGCCACCGCCAGCCATAAGCCAACTGCCAGCCCCAGCGAGATCAGCTTCAGTCCCAGGTTGTGTAGCACGTAATGACGAAAGAAGTCAGCCATGACTTAGCGATCCGTTCCAGGCGTAAAGCGGGTTTCGGTGGCGCGAGGTAGAGCCGTCCGAGAGATCCCCTGCTCTGGCTTTTCCAGAGTTTCACTCCCGTTTGTAATGGCGGTGGGCAACGTGGAAGGAGGAACGTAGAGGCGCAACAAACCTCCAAGACGTTCGCGCAATTGCTCTACCGTCAAGTCACGCTCGATGTGTCCTCCCACCGCCAAACTGATCGCGCCACTTTCTTCGGAGACGATCACCGCGATGGCGTCGGTCTCTTCCGTCACGCCGATCCCCGCGCGATGCCGTGTCCCCAGCTGGGTGGATAACACTGGATTCATAGAAAGCGGCAAGAAGCACGCGGCGGCAGCAATGCGGTCGTTCTGCACGATGACGGCACCATCGTGCAACGGCGCGCTGGGCCGAAAAATTGTAGCCAGCAGATCGTAGGATAAATGCGCGTCCAGGGGCACACCGCTCTCAATATAGGTGCGCAACCCCACTTCGCGCTCGATCACTATCAAGGCGCCCGTCTGATTCTGCGCAAACAGATTCGCCGCCAGCACAATGTCGTCATAAGCGTCGGCTTCTGATGCCGGCGTCCGGCTGAGCGTAAGTCTGCGCCCCAGCCGCGCCAACCCTTGCCGGATTTCTGCCTGAAAAACCACGATCAACGCAAATACCGCGTAGGGAAGAAGAGTACTGATCAACCAGTTCAACGTGGTGAGTTCGCCCACGCGAGAGAAATAAAACGCAAGCACCAGCGCCGCCACGCCCACCAGCATGACCGCGGCGCGCGTCCCCCTGACCAGCGCCAGAAACTCGTAAATAACGATCGCGACCAGCAGGATGTCGAGGATCGAAATCAGCGACAAATGTGGCCACGGCGCGGAAAACTGCGTCAATGCAATCCCCCCGGATGGGCCTGACCTGGCCCGTTGCGATCAACCCCATTGTAATCCAGCAGCTTTTTGTCTGTGTGGCGCGGGCGCCCCCGCCCGCGTGCTGTAAAAAGCTGGACAAATGTGTGGTCGCTCTAATTACAAGGTCCGTTTCTTCACCACAGCAGTAACAGTACCTCGTAAGAGTCGTGCCAAGATTTCATCTCCCGCACTTACTTGCTCCGCATCCTTTAGAAGTTTTCCCGAAGAATCGAATACCAGAGCATAACCTCTCTCCAGAATTGCCAGTGGTGAAAGCGCCTCGATCTGTCCTGAAAGCTGTTCCAGTCGCGATCGCCGCTGCAGCAGCAGTCTCCGAGTAGCCGACGCGATAGCTGCTACTCGCGCGTCCAGTTCCTTGCCGATCCCACTCAGCATCCGGCGCACGTCAAAATGCCTCACGGCGGCAGCCGCCGATTCCCACCGCCGCCGTTGCTGCTCCAGCATCTGCCGCTGCGATCGTTCTAATCGGTACAGCAGATCATCGAGCTTCTGCTGCCGCTGGTTGATGAGTTCCATCATGCGGGCAAACGCGCCATGCCGCGCCAGTTCAGTGAGTGCCTGTCTGCCCATGAGCAAGCGGTATCGCATGGCCCGCGCCAAACGTTGGCGCAGTGCCTCGGTTTGCTCTTCAACTTCCTGTCGAGAACGGATCACCAACTCCGCAGCCGCCGATGGAGTCGCCGCTCGCAAGTCGGCAACAAAATCAATGATGGTGAAGTCGGTCTCATGCCCGATCGCCGAGATGACAGGAATTTCCGAAGCCGCAATCGCTCGGGCGAGACCTTCATGGTTGAAGGCCGCCAGATCTTCTGCCGACCCTCCGCCCCGGGCCACGATAATCACATCCACATTTCGCGTTTTGTTGAAGTAGCGAATGCCGGCGGTGACTTCCAGGGCCGCCGCTTCGCCTTGCACCTGTGCGGGAAAGATCAAAATCCCCGCCGTGTCATGCCGCCGTCTAAGCACATTCAAAATGTCGCGTAACGCCGCTGCCTGCGGAGACGTTAGTATCCCGATGCGCCGCGGCAAAGTTGGAATCGGTTTCTTGCGTGCAGCGTCGAACAGTCCTTCGGCTTCGAGCTTGGCCTTCAGTTGCTCGAATGCGACCTGAAGAGCTCCCGCCCCTTTCGGCTCTAGATATTCCGCCGAAATCTGGAGCTCACCCCGATCTTCGTAAATCGTGACCCGGCCGCGCCCCACGACTTGCATTCCATTTTCAGGACGAAAGCGCAGCAACCGAGCCTGGGAGCGGAACATCACCGCTTTGATCTGCGCATTCGAATCCTTCAGCGTGAAATACAAATGCCCGGAATCGTGCGCGCGAAAATTAGAAATCTCTCCCTCCACCCAGATGTCGCTATATTCCCGCTCGATGTGCGTTCGGACTGCGACCACCAAATCGCGCACCGTCCATACGCGGCGATCCGCGGGCCTGAAACTGAATCCAAGCTGGTCGGTGGAACTCATGGCAGGAGTTTACAGAAGCACTCAGCAATTAGCACTCAGCATTCAGCCCCTAAAGCGATTTGAAGCTGCTCGCGAAGGCCAAAGGGTACTGATTTTGGATTAGAAGCGGCACGTTCCTTGACTGGCTGAGCGCTGAATGCTGATTGCTGAATGCTAGCTCTGCTACCGCTGGAATCTCCCAATCACGTACAGCACCACCGAAAGCACCACGCTCAACAAAATCGAAGTGGCCAGCGGAAAATAGAACGTCGTGTTCTTGCCGCGATAGACGATGTCCCCTGGAAGTCGACCGAGTGGAATATTCATCCGGCCAAACAACATCAACACCAGCCCGCCAACTACCAAGATCAGTCCAAAGAACAGCAGCAATTTGCCCAAATCCGGCATAGGTTCAGTCTAGAGGAAGAAGCAACTATGATTCTCTCAATATTCTTGTAGTGCTCATGGCATAGCCCGATTTCTTTCCTTGCACATAGGGACACTATAGCCAGCCCTAAACAGAGAACTGAGATCCGATATCCGAGAACTGAAGCTTGAAATCCGCCCTCCGGCAGGTGACGCACGAGACCCGGCACCTGAGACCCGATCCCCGAATGCTACAATCCGCGCATGAAATTGCGTTCCGCATTCTTAGTGATTATCAGTTGTGCCGTCCTGTTGTCCGCGCAAGCGCCCGAAGTCGAAATCACCGCCGAGCCGCACCATCATCTAGTCCTGCAAAATCCATTCGTACGGGTGTTCAGGGTGGAAGTCGCACCTCAAGCCGCCACGCTGATGCATCGTCACCGCCATGATTATGTTTTCGTTACTCTGGGTGCATCCGAAGTTGAGAACGATGTGCAAGGCAAACCGTCAGCCACGTTGAAATTAAAGGATGGCGACACCTATTTCCTCCCGGGAGGCTTCGCCCACATCGCCAAAAATCTTTCCGGCCAGCCGTTCCGCAACGTCACCATCGAATTCATGCAGGATGAAAAAGCGCGCAAATCTCCTCTGCCCGAGTGGGACGAAGAACGTGGCATGCACATCCTGGAAGGTGGCACCCAGGATATTCTCTTCGTCAAGGACGGAGTCCGCGTCACCGAAATCGCCTTGCAGCCCGGAGCAACGCTTCCCAAACATCATCACGCGGGTCCACACCTCCTGGTCGCAGTCAGCGATCTCGAAATTCGTAGCGACGTCGTCGGTCAGGGCCCCATGCCGGGACATTTCAAATCGGGCGACGTGAAGTGGCTGCCCGGCGGCTACTCTCATACCGTGACGAACGTAGGAAAATCCGAGGCCAAGTTCATCACTCTGGAGTTCCACTGATGGCGTCGGCCAAAATCCGCTGCTCACTGGAGACTTACTGATGCGCACAACGCGAATTGTTCTTGTCATCGTGCTTTCGGCCATCCTGCTCCCATTGCTAACGGCGCAGACAAACTCTCGCGAAGGCGAAATAAAAGCCGCCGTAGACGCCTACCTCGCCAAAGTTCCTCCCGCCCAGCGCGCCCGCTCCAATGCCTATTTCGAAGGTGGATATTGGCTGCTCGTCCTCGACTTCATTTACACCATTGTGGTCATGCGCCTGCTGTTGCGCACGCGCTGGTCCGCCAGAATGCGCAACTTCGCAGGCCGGATTACGCGCTCTCGATTTCTCCAACCCGCCGCCTATTGGATTCAGTTCATCGTCGTTGTGTTCCTGCTTGCCTTTCCGCTGACGGTTTATGAAGCCTATTACCGCGAGCACAAGTACGGTCTTCTGAATCAAACCTTCGGCCCCTGGCTTCGGGAACAGTTCATCATGCTTGCCGTCAACATCGTTCTCGGCGTCATTCTCCTGACGTTTTTGTTTTGGGTGATCCCACGCCTGGGAAAAAATTGGTGGGTGTGGAGCGCCATTGTCGCAATGCTGTTTCTGGCGTTCGTTGCCCTGATCGCCCCGGTTTATATCTTTCCCTTATTCAACAAGTTCGCCAAATTGGAAGACGCCCGCATCAAGGATCCCATACTCAGCATGGCTCGGGCCAACGGCATCCCCGCAACGGAAGTCTATGAATTCGACGCCTCCCGCCAAACTAACCGGGTCAGTGCCAACGTCAGCGGCTTTGCCGGAACGCTACGCATCTCGCTCAACGACAATCTGCTGAAGCGCTGCACCCCGCCGGAAATCGAAGCCGTGATGGGACACGAGATGGGTCACTACGTTCTCAATCACGTCGACAAAGGGCTGATCATGAATGGCGTGGTGATGGTGCTCGGCTTCGCATTTCTAAATTGGGGCATCACCTTCGCCCTCGCCCGCTGGGGAGAGCAATGGGGCGTCTCCGGCATCACGGACGTCGCAGTCTTGCCCCTGGCAATTGCGGTGCTCGCGATTTATTTCTTTGTAATGACGCCCGTTAGCAACACCATCACCCGCACCATGGAATATGAAGCTGACATGTACGGCCTGAATGCATCTCAGCAACCCGATGGCGAGGCCAACGTCGACCTGATGCTGGGCGAATACCGCAAACTCGATCCCGGCCCCATCGAAGAATTCATCTTCTTCGACCACCCCAGCGGACGTACTCGCATCACCGCCGCCATGCGCTGGAAGGCCGAACATCCCCAATCCGTCAACCGTGAAGAAGAACTCAGGCCGGTGTTCAGTGGCCAGTGATCAGTGGCCAGTGATCAATGGCCAGAACGAACAGAAGATATGGGACGGACGACGCCGCGAATGCGAGTTATGTTCCACGTGGAACATTTGTCGGTACAATAATGTACGTACTTGACTATTGTGGACATCTTCGAAGCGGGCGCGTCAGCCGCGAAGGGGCGTCAGAATGCCAGCCGACGGTGCCAGCCGTGGGTGAGGTTAAGATAGGGACCCGGCCTCGAAGGGACGACAGAAACATCCCTTTGTCATCGTTATCTTGAAGATGCTAACCGTCAAGCCCAAAGGATCGTCCAAACGGTTAGTATTATCGAACCATGATTGAACGGCCGCAGCCTACCGAAGTCGCGCCCTACTATTTCACTTACATCAACCAGGTGATCGGCGACGATCCTATCGCCGTGATCGAGAACCAACTCGCAGAATCCCAGGTATTGTTCTCGGAGATCTCGGAAGAAAAATCCCTACATCGCTACGCGCCAGAGAAATGGAGCATCCGGCAAGTGCTGAACCACGTCACCGACACCGAGCGGGCTTTCGCCTTTCGCGCCCTCTGGTTTGCGCGCGGTTTCGACACTCCTTTGCCCAGCTACGATCAGAACGTGGCGGCAACCGGCGCCGAAGCCAACCACGTCTCCTGGGCCGCCCATGTCGAGGAGTTCCGCGGCGTGCGCCTCTCCACCATTTCCCTTTTCAGAAATTTGCCGCCCCAGGCATGGATGCGAAGTGGCATCGCCAGCGGCAATCCCTTCACCGTGCGAGCCGTGGCCTACATCATCCCGGGACACCTTGCCCACCACATCTCGCTGCTGCGCGAGCGATATTTGTCGATTAAGCCAGCCGCGAAGCGGCGCAAGAATGCAGCCCATGGCGTCAACCGTGGGTGACCGGTAACAATCGAAAGATCCGGCACAGCGACAGCCGTCACCTTTTCCGAAGGAGAATCGCGGACCGAACCAGCAACGTGGCAGGTAAGAGTGGCTTGCTGAGAGCTGGCGACTCACGCTATTGTGGGGAAACGCTGGAAGCGCGAAAATCCAGCAATTTTATGGAAGTTCCCTCGCGGGGCCTGTAGCTCAACGGTTAGAGCAGCACACTCATAATGTGTTGGTTCTAGGTTCGAATCCTAGCAGGCCCACCAATACATTCTGCCACTCTCAAAAACCAGAAACTTGTAATTCTGGTAGTGTCCTAATAGGATGTTGCTGTTAAGTGGGCTGGCGGATCGCTACCATACTACTGTTGGTATTTTTCCGGCAGTGATTACGCCGTTCTCCTTCTCGTATGCTTGAATAACCCTGTCTAGGGTTTCGCGTAGTGCCTTTGCTGCCTCATACGGCATAGTCACTGCCACGCGTTCAGCAAGCACCCACTTAGTAAGAGCTGGGGGCTTCGAGGGGTCTGGGATAAGCTGTGCGAACCGAATGCGCACAGTGTGGGCCATCCAGTTCATCTGATACCAATCTGCGTATACGTCCTGAATATCTTCGGGTGTTAGCCAACCTATGCCAGGTTGTTCCGTAGTGGCCGTTTCAGCCGCAGGTTTAGATTCTTCTTCTTGAGTCATTAGTCTCCCCCCATTTCAGGTGGATTATTCGGAGTGCCCATATCTCCTGATGGAGGAATCGGCAATGGAAATCTCGTCCATTGTTGAGGAATCGGCTGGTCGATTGGTAATTCCGTCCGACCACCAAACTGCGTCGTATCCTCTGGCGGATTGCGCAAGGGATGCCCCAACTGTGCGTCTTGCTGGGGAGTACTGATGAGTGGAGTGCTCTCTTGAACGTCGAACGCACCCCGTCTTTCCTCTTCCTCAAAACTGGGTACGTTCATCGTTTCCGGCCCGTACCCATGCTCCGTGTAGGATGTGCCGCTTGCACGGTTTATCAATTGAGTGAATGGCACAAATTCCACCAGCAGTCCCACGTCAAATGCATCAGCGATTTTCTTCAGCGTTGTGAGGGTAGCTTTGCCGTAAAACGGGTCCTCTAGCCGCGACATCGCCTGCTGTTTCATTCCCACTTTCTCTTTCATTTGCGCCTGTGTTAAATCACCTCTAAGAGACCGAATCTGGAATGCCAGTTTCTTGTCTAGGTGAGATTCCACGAACCTAGTTCGTGCGGCGCGGCTCTTCCTCAGTCTTCGAATCAACCCCCGCTTCGAACTCAAATTTGTCGACTGACGCGACTCCGGTTGAGAGTCCTCGTTGTAATTCGCCGAGGCGGCCTTTCGCGATTTGCTTTCCAATTGTGTCATTCTTCACATCCTTCTCTTTCCCATGCAGAAACGTGTAGCAATGTTTGTATGGGCCGAAATATCCATATATTCGATATGTGATGATTTTCGTCTTGCCGTCACGGAAGCATTTAATGTTTGGAATCTTGATTTCTGATATGCCTCCCGCGCCCTTTAGCGGATCGAAAGCCTCTTTAGGCCATAGACGGTCATTCGTCTTCTGTAGGGCATCAAGCAAATCGGCTATTTCGTATTTGTCATCCTCGGGTAATCCATTGAACCACGCCTGAACAACCCGGCCCTCCGCCGTCGAACGGAAGGCAAGGAACTCCCACCGCCATGTCTTATCACGATACACAGTATAGCACAACAAAATTGTGGTACATTAAAAACATTGTATTGCATTAACAACAAAATTGTTGTATAAAAATTATGCCTATGAAAACCAAAGGCCAACATCCACTTTTTTCCGAGGGACGTTGGCCTTTGGTGTCTTTATGGGGCTAACGGCGGCGTGGCGGTCCCCCCTGACAGAGATTCCCGCCGAGGGTTCGATTCCCTCTAGCTCCACCAGTTAATCCTTCCCCGCAAGAGGCCGAAACCGCTCACGGGGAACGTCCTCGGGTATGAGCCAAGGACAGGGTTTGGAAATCCGCTGTCATTTTGGCTCTGTTGGCCCGAAGAAAGCAAGGCCAAAATGACGTGCCACAATTGCAAAGTTGAATGCAAACGCTTCGGTAAGACCAGCCAAGGCCAAGCTACGCAACGCCACCACAAGTAAATTTCAACTCAGCACAGACGGATGGACAGCGGACCCTGAGGCTATCGAAAAAGTGTTCGGCGCGGATATAAATTTCGCGCAGATCGTGAAGGTCTACGCGGCAGCCTCAGACGGAGAACAGCGGTATTCGCCAGCACAGGTTGTTGATGCGGTCCTCATTCCAAAGATCGGGGTGCCTGACTACGAGCGCATTTGCACGTCTCATGTGGAACGGCAAAATCTCACGATCAGAATGTAGATGCGCCGAATGACAGGATTGACCAACGCTTTCTCAAAGAAAATGGGAGAACCTGAAAGAAGCGTTTGCGTTACACTTTGCTTTCTACAATTTTTGCAGAGTACACACGACGATCAGGGTAACGCCAGCTATGGCAAGTGGAATTGCCGATCATGTATGGACGATGCAAGAGTTGATCTCACA
>Ga0070697_100002808_pt1 | contig 13409 bp, 9 predicted proteins | sample KBSK1501metaG_FD_65475 | JGI IMG/M metagenome (GOLD analysis project Ga0070697, IMG submission 65475) | Corn, switchgrass and miscanthus rhizosphere microbial communities from Kellogg Biological Station, Michigan, USA - KBS K1-50-1 metaG | ecosystem: Host-associated > Plants > Roots >... | reverse complement strand
GGGCAGGCTTTGCGACTGCTCAGCGTGAAGCGCCTGGGTGGCGAACTGGTTCCCGGAGCTCGATGCGGTGCCGGGCACGCCGAGCAGCGTGACATCTTGCTTGACGGCGGTGCCTGAGACCAGCAAGGTGGCGTTGGCGGTCGGCACATAGATGATGCCGGCGATCAGCCCGAGGACGACCAGCACGCCGGCCGCGATCAGGTAAGGCCGGTACACCCGGAGTGGTGGCCCAGATGTCGGGAGACGGGATGGCGGCGGCGGTGTTTTTCGCGGCGTTCCGGAGATGACGGCCGCCTCCCGGGTCCGGTCCATCGTCGCCACTCCGCGTGGCCCGCCAGTGCCCGGTGCGCCTGCCTGGACCCCGGCCGCGGCGGCGGGTGCGGCAGCAGTTGCTGCAGCCACGGGCCGCGACTCTTCCACCGATCCGGGCTGGTGGACTTCGCTGCCGCTGTTGTACGATGCCAGCGTCGGATAGGCGGTAAAGCCGGCCTCCAGGGCCATAGCCTGGAGCCGGGCATCGCCGCTGACGAGGTTCACACGCTTGCCGTAGCTGTCGGCATAGCGCTTCAGCAGCCGGAAGCTCATGGCACTTTGCAGGGCCCGAGCGCGATCCGGGACGACGAAGGTGACCTCATCCTCGAGGCTGAGATCACGCAGGCGATCGACCAGGTCGGTGATCTCCTCGTCCGCTTCGACGTATAGCAGTTTGGCCAGAGTCTTCACAGTTTTAACACGTCGCAGCCTTACATACCGGAAACGTCACCGATTGTCGAGTTGTTACGGTGTCAGGTTTTCTCGGGCGCAGCTCAGACCTTCATCGCCTTGAGGACCTTGCGCATCAGCCCGAACAGAGGCGCCTGCTCCTCGGATTGCTGCTGGATGGCATGGTATGCCAGTCCCATCGGCGTGATGTCCTGCTGGTCGAGCAACAGCCCGGTTGAATCGTAAATCCCTCGGATGTCCACCGGTCGGAGGACGTTCACTGTGGGTGTCCGGGCAAACGGAAGTTTGTCCTCCCAGCGAAAGGCCTGCAGCTGGTTTTTGACCTCTGGAAGGGCGCTGCCGCCTCCCGCCAGGTAGATCGCGGTCGGAAGCCGGTCACCCTTCGCCATCTCCTGGAGGGTGATCGCGACCCCCTCGACCAGCACCTCGGCATCCCGGGCCAGCACGGCCGTGACTTTCTCGGCGTGCTCGACCGGCAGCTCTCCCTTTGAGTGACGGAGCTTGACCGCCTCCGCATCGGCGAAGGAGATGCCAAAGCGCGACGCCAGCTTCTTGGTGAAGACCCGCCCGCCGAGCGGGAACATGCGAGTGCCTTCGATGCCGCCGTTGCGGATCAGGGCGATGTCGGTGGTGCCGCCGCCGATGTCCACGAAGATGCCGCCAAAGTCGTAGACCTCGTCGGTCGCGGCGCAGCGCGCCATGGCATACGGCTCGGCGACAGTAGCGATCAGCTCCAGGTCCAGCTCCGAGGCAATCGTCTGCAGGGCGCCGACATGCGTCAGCGGCGCAAAGGTGTTGAACACCGTAATCACCATTTGCTTGCCCTGGAAATCGATCGGGTTGTTGACCGCGTAGCCGTCGATCCGGACGCTGGTCACCGCTGAGTTGATCAGCTTGACGTTTACGTCCGGCACCCCGAGCTCGAGGCTCATGGCGTGCTGCGCCTCGCGCATGGCGCGCTTCTGAACCAGCTGAAGGGTCTGGAGTAACTCGACCTCGTTGATCTTGAGGTTGGGGTCGGCTCGCGGAATCGTCACCGTCGTGCTCAAGCCCTTGACTTGCTCGCCGGCGATGCCGATGACGGCCTGACCGGGGATCGTGTCGCACATGTCTTCCGCCTGCGACATGGCGCGGTCGCAACTCTCGATGATTCCCTGGATGTTGGAGGGCACGCCGCCTTGCATATCAGCAATCTCCTGCCGCTGGCGCGACGCGCCCAGGACAACGCCGTTGCGTCCCTCGCGCTTGACCACGAGCGCCTTGATGTATTCGGTGCCGATGTCGAGTGCCGTGTAGTAGTTCTCGTAATCGGCCCCTCGGCGCAGGCGCTTGATACGGTCCTTGATCTTGATCATGCGTTTTCTTTCAAATGCTGGCGCACATAGTCTTGCAGCGACGTGAAGGCCTCGCCGACCTTGGCGGGATCGATGCCGCCACCCTGGCCTACCTGGCCTTTGCCTCCTCCCTTCCCCCCTACCACCTGGCGAAACGCCTGGACGAGGTCATTTGCGGGCAGCCGACTCGACAGGGGACTCGCAACTTTCACCGCGAAGTTGCGACCGGCGACGACGATCGCGACACCATTGCCATTGGCTCGGTTGAGCGCCTGATCCGCGAAGAGGAGCAGGTCCTTTTCGCCGTCGTCGACTCGCTGCAGCATCAACCGGACGCCGTTGACGTCGACTTCTTCGACCTGCGCACCGCCGCCCGCCGCCAGCTTCTGGCGAAGGCTCGCGGCTTCCTTCTCGAGACGCTTGACCTCGGCCTGCAAGGCAGCAACCCGGGACGGCAGCTCCGCCGGTGCCGTTCGGAGGGCGTCGCCGAGTTCGCGCAGCAGGCGTTCGTCATTGCGCACCTGCTCCTCCGCGGACGCGCCGGCGCGCATCTCAATCCGACGAATGCCCGCGCCGATGCTGCGGTCGTTGGAGATCAGCGCCAGGCCGATCTCGCCGCTTCGCTCGACGTGTGTCCCTCCGCAAAGTTCACGCGCCCAGTCGCCGAAGGAAACGACCCGGACCAGATCGCCGTACTTCTCGTCGAAGAGGGCGACCGCGCCGGTTTTGACCGCCTCGTCGAGTGGGAGCTCCTCGACCCGGCGCACCAGGTCCGCGCGGATCTTCTCGTTGAGCAGGCGCGACACGCGATCGACCTCGTCCGCCGTCAAGGCCCGGGGAAAGCGGAAATCGAAGGTTGCGTAGTCGGGCTGCACCGAAGAACCAGCTTGGACGGCCTCCTCGCCCAGCACATCGCACAGAGCCCGGTGCAGGAGGTGCGTTGCCGAGTGATGTCGCGCCACTGCCTGACGCCGGGGGGCATCCACCATGGCATGGACTCGATCGCCCGGCTTCAGCCGGTCAGGGGCGATCTCGACGCGATGCCGGATCGCCTCACCCTGGGGTTGAACATCGATAACGCGAGCCGTAGCGCCCTTCCAGGTCAGCGACCCGGTGTCGGCCATCTGCCCGCCGCGCTCGGCGTAAAACGGGGTCTCGTCCAGGAAGACGTCGGCGTCGCCCGGCTGGCCGGCCACCGGGAAAACATCGGTGACAGTGGCGTCGCTTTCCAGCCGGTCGTATCCGATGAACCGGCTGGCGCTCCTGGCCAGCGGCGCGGTAAAGGCGCCCGTCGCGACCCGGCTTCGATCACGCTGGCTCTGCATCAGGGCTGCCACAGCCTCAAGATCCACGCTCACGCCTCGCTCCTTAGCCAACTCGGCAGTGAGCTCGATCGGGAAGCCGAGCGTGTCATGAAGGTAGAACACCTCTTCGGGGTTAAGAGTTCCGCGCTGGAGCAAAGGTTCCAGTCGCTCCATTCCCTGGCGGAGGGCCACCCCGAAGCGTTCCTCCTCGGACCGCACGACTTCGGCGATCCGAGCCACCTGCGTTTTGACCTCGGGATAGACATCGCCGAGCAATCGGGCGACGATCGGCACGCCCGATGACAGGTGGACCGCGGGACCCAGCCGGCGGGCGTGGACCATGCCGCGCCGGATCAGCCGGCGGAGAACGTACCCGCGCCCATCGTTCGCCGGCGCGACGCCGTCGCCCAGGAGCATGGCGCTGCCTCTCGCGTGATCGGCCAGCACCCGAAGCGAGGCGTCAGTATCCGGGTTACCGCCGTAGGGTTTTCCGGCTTCTTCCGCCCAGTGCTGGATGAGCGGCTGGAAGAGATCCGTCTCGAAGACGCCCTTTCGGTAGCTGTTGACGACGGCCGTGATGCGCTCGAGGCCCATCCCGGTATCGATCCCCTTCTGCTCCAGCGGGGTTCGCGTTCCCGACTCGTCGCGATTCCACTGCATGAAGACCAGGTTCCAGATCTCGAGGAAGCGGTCGCAGTACTCGCAGTTTGGGCCGCAGTCGGGCCGGCCACAGCTGTATTCCTCACCCCAGTCGTAATGGACCTCGGAGTCCGGACCACACGGTCCGGTCGGGCCAGCGGCCCAGAAGTTGTAGTCGTCGCCAAAACGCCGGATCCGCTCTTCGGGAATCCCCGTCTTCTTCCAGAGTTCGAAACTCTCGTCGTCGTCGTTGTGGATGCCCGCCCAGAGCCGCTTCTCGTCGAGGCGCAGCTCTTTGGTCAGGAACTCGTAGGCGTAGGGAATCGCCTTCTCCTTGAAATAATCGCCGAAGGAAAAGTTGCCGAGCATTTCGAAGAAGGTCAGATGGTGACCGTCCTGGCCGACGATGTCGATATCGACGGCACGAAAGACCTTCTGACACGTGGTTGCCCGCGGGAAGGGCGGCTTAGCCTGGCCGAGAAAGTAGGGCTTGAACGGGACCATCCCCGCACTGGTGAACAGCAGGGTAGGATCGCCGAACGGGATCAGGGAGGAGCTCGGTAACACCTTGTGGTCCCGCTCTTTGAAGAAGTTGAGAAAACGCTGGCGGATTTCCGCGCTCGTCATATCTGGCCTGCGCGCTTCGTCATTGTACTGAGTTCGAATCCTACCGACCCAGCCATCTCCTTCCTAGCGCGGCGATTTTGATAGAAGCCTCAGCCGGCCGTGATTTCGAGGCTCAGTCAGCGGACTTCAGTTCGCGGTGGCGCCGCGCTCCTTTCCAGCCTTTCGGAGCACATCCGGATCTCGTGCTCAGATAAGTGTCGAGAGCCCGCCTGCCTCGGTTGCCGAGTCCGCTCAGCCCACCTTTCCGACAACCGTCTCGTCCAGAGGTGGCGTCACCGGCGTAAGTCGCGAGAGCGGCACCCACATGACCAGGTAGAGGAAAACGAATGGGATGAGGCCCAGGATGCGCAGGAGCCACTTTGTACCCTGGTCGGTTACCAGATCAGCGGCATAATCGAGCGCGAAGGCAATGACTGGAAGGGCGAACTGCAGCAAGTTCAGGAGCCAGCCCCAGTGCGGCCCAAAGTAGGCGTGGACGACTCGGACATTGCGGTGGATGCCAATGCCAAGGCATAGAGCGGCCGTGGAAAAGAACAGCAGACCATACCGGTTGGGCGGGTTCGCGGCGTCATAGAGGAATCCGAGGGCCAATGCGATGGCGCCGGTTATGAGCAGCGTGGTCGCCGTTCCGCGGCTTTGACCCTGCCAGCCACTGGAGATTGGCTGGCGCTTCGATGAATGCGTGGCTCGCCGTCGCGCCGTGAGCCAGGCACCCACCAAGATCGTCACGCCGAGCAGAAACCACGCGCGAAACCGGTTGGCCGCCAGTGGATCTCCTAGCGCGAGCGCCAGCAGAACCAGCCCCAGTAGGCCGACGATTCCGATTGCGAGGATCCGTTTCACGAGTCACACAGTAGGACGGCAGCATGGCAACGAACCTTCTACCGGTGCTGGGGGCGAGACCGGAGATCCAGCGGTATGAGACGACGAAAAGCAGCAGCGGCCGACTGGCTGACGTCGGCTAAAAGAGTTGCCAACTCTGACCAGTTGACCCAGCCATCGCCTTCAGCCAGGCTTACCGGGCGCTGCAGCGGACGGCTCAAGCGCCGAATTCGTATGAGGCGATCGACGGCTTCAACCTCATCTCCCGCCGGGGGATAGCGCGCGGACAGCCCAGGCCGCGATCTGCGCTCTCGAGTGCAGCCGCAGCTTGTTGCGGATGTGTTCGGCGTGCGAGTCGACGGTCCGCTCGGCAATGTTCAGACTCAACCCGATTTGCCCGCTGGTCAAGCCCTCGCCGATCAAGGCTGCGATGGTGCGCTCGCGGCGAGTCAACCGGCCGCCAACAGTGTCGCCCGGTTCCGGCTCGCTTTCACTGCTGGTTGTTCGCATATGATGGCTCATCCGGCGGTTGATCCGCCGGTGCGGTCAGCTGGCTTTGGTAGTCATCCATACAAGCCGTCGGCGATAACAGCTTTTCGCGACCGACCGAACAACGGGGGCGGTTGGAACGCCGCCCCTTACTTCAATCACGAATGCGCTAGAAGGCGATATTGTGAACAAACGCCAAGCCAGTGCGAATCAACGGTGTGAACTCGCCGGTGTTCAGGTCAACGCTGTAGATCGTGGATCCAGCCGGATGAGCGGCGTCGATCGGCATGAAGTCGCAGGCATAAAGGTCGCCCCTCTGATCGAAGGCCAGACCCATAACACGAGTCACTCCGTTCAGCAGCGCTGCTCCCTTGATGTCGGCGACCTTGGTGGCCGCGCCCGAGTGGGTGTCGATCCGGTAAATCGCATTCTGGCTGGCGCCGTACAGCTGCCCGCTCGGATCGAAGGAAAGGCTCATGATGAAGTCCCGCATCGATGAGCCAACGCCGAATGACCCAACACGCGTAGGAACCCCTGTGCTCAGGTCGATCGTGTACAGCGAGTTGAACGTTGGGGACATGGTCATGAAGTCGCCGGCGGCATAAAGGACGTGGTTGCGTGACACCGCCATGCCCATGACAAAAAGGCTCTGGCCTAGCGGATTACCGCCGACGAGAGTGATAACGCCGGTCGCGAGGTCGATCCTGGCGAGATGGGCCAGGTTCGGATCCTGCGTATGCGCAATGGTGTACGCGGCGCGCCAGCCGGGCAAGATCGCCAGCGCGAGATTCTGCGGAGCGGCGCCAGTGGGTCCGACGACTTCGAGAGTTCGCTTCACGACGTCGATGCGCAGCAGTTCCGCGCCTTTCTCGCCCATGGCAAACATCGTGGCGTTGGCCTTCGCATGGGCGGTGGACTCGTTGGAGGCCGCTCCCGCAGCAGTGCCGAGACCGTAGAACGAGCCGATGAGGATCACGGCGGCGAGAGCCGATGTCTTCAAATGGCGCATGTCAACTCCTCCATTCGAGGGCGGCTGCCTTTGCCGCCATCTTTTCCGGCTACCGCGTAACGCTAGACAGCTGGCTGACCACTGGCATCCGTTGAAGAACCTAAAAAGAGGCCGAACCCGCGCGCGATCAGCGAATCAGTGGAGTGGCGCGACGTCCAGTTCGCGGGCAGCCCAGGCGGCGATCTGGGCTCGCGAGTGGAGCCCGAGTTTGTTCCTGATGTGCTCGGCGTGGGAGTCGACCGTCCTCTCGGCAATCCTCAGCCTGGCGGCAATTTGCGCACTGGTGAGGCCTTCGCCAATCAACGCCGCGATCGTGCGCTCCCGATGACTCAGATGGACGGCAACCGGCATCTCCTTGGTCAGGACACTTCTGACCGCCTCCTCAATCGTCATCGACTGACCCTCGCTCCAGGACTGCCTCGCGCGCGCTGGAGAGAGTGCCCTCTCACAGCGTGCGATCGCGTCCTTGACGCGGGCGTTGTGCATCGCGGACCAGCCGGCGCCGACGGAGTGTCGGATGGCGTCCGCCGCCGCAAAAAGGACGAGGGCCTGTTGGTAGTCGTGTTTGGCTGCATCGAGTAGCGCGAAACCATCCAGGCAGAGCGATACGTCAACCCGTTGGCCGAGTCCCACCGAGGCCGGCAGGCTCGCCTCGAGACTTACGTTCGCCGCGGCCAGGTCACCCCTGTCCAGGTCGACGTAAGCCATGTTGATCAGCGTGTGGGCAGCCTGATCCGGGTCTCCAAGCTCTTGGGCAGCGTCGTGGCCTTCCTGGAAATACCGCCGCGCCTGCTTGAAATCCCGCAGGTCGTGCAACACATGGCCAAGGGTGTCGTAGAGGGCGATTCGCATCCATAGATCGTCAAGCGATCGAGCGATGGACTCGCCCTGGACTAGGAGCCGCCGAGCCTCACGGCTATTCCCGAGTCGCCACCTGACCTGGCCCAGGCCGAAGAAGGCTCGCATCGCGAGCGCCTCAGACTGTTGCTCACGACCGATCCGCAGGACATCCTGAAAGCGAGCCTCGGCCTCGTCGAATCGCTGGCTCGGCATGGCCAGCCAGCCGACTTCGAACAGGGTTTGGGCACGACCAACATCGTCTCGGAGTTCCTCATACAGGCGTAGACTCTCTTCGCCGTACTTGAATCCGTCTGCATAGCGGTTCAGGTAGCGAGCCAGACTTACCGCGCCAGAAAGAAGCCGCGCCCTCCCGGAACTCGGCTCAGGGGATGCTGCCAGCGCTGCCTCTGTCCATTCGAGTCCCTCAGTCCAGTGGCCACGCACGAACCAGAACCAGCTAAGCGCCGCAGCTAGCTGAATCATCCCGGCGGGATTACGGATCCGCGTCAGGTTCAGCACGCCGCGGAGATTGTCGTTCTCTCGTTCCGCACGTGCCAGCCAGGCCTTTTGATCCGTGCTGCGCATGTGAGTGGCCGGGCCGTCGAAGGCTGCTGCGTAGTGGTGGATGAAGCGATGCTCGATCCCCTCTCGCTCTGCCGACTCGTCGAGGCGATCTCGGCCGTAATGGCGCACGGTGTCCAGCAAGTGATAGCGAATCGATCCGTGCGGGTCTACTGCGGCGACAACCATCGACTTTTCGACCAGGCGGGCGAGGATTCGCACCACCTTGCCGTCGCAGACGGCGATCGCAGCCGCCAGGTCAAACGCCCCGGGAAGGATCGAAAGCCGGCGAAACACGGTTTGTTCGGCCTCAGTGAGCAGCTCGTGGCTCCAGTCGAGGGTCGTCTTCAACGTCGCGTGCCGGGGATCCGTTCGGCCGGCGCCCCCCAGCGGGGTGAAGCGGTCATCGAGGTGTGCCCGGATCTCGGATGCTTGCATGAAGCGGGTCTGGGCAGCCGCAAGCTCGATGGCGAGTGGCATCCCATCAAGACGCCGGCAGATCTCAACCACGACCGGGCTGACCTGGCTGCCGCCGAAGTCGTGTTGGATCTGTCGCGCCCGCTCCATAAACAGGGCAACCGCCTGGACGTCCGGCAATCCTTCCACCTGCCAGAGCACCTCTCCGGGGACCTCCAACGGGTGCCGGCAAGTAGCGAGAATCCGCAGGTCAACGCACGCTTCGAGAAGCGCTTGCGCGAGCAGTGCGGCGTCATCGGACACGCGGTCGCAATTGTCCAGAAGCAGCACGAAACGGCCCTGCCGGAGGCGGGCCGCGAGGGTCTCAACGATGGGTTGGCCTGGCTCGCCACCGATCCCAAGACTCGACGCCACGACATGAACGACGAGCCCTGGATCGGTGGAGGAGGCCAGCGGCACGACAACACCTTCGATGCCATCCTCGAGCAGTTGGGACAGCAGCCGGGTGGCAAGGCGGCTCTTGCCGATGCCGCCGGGCCCGGTGACGGTGATCAGACGGGCCTCTGAAGCGAGCCGCCTCAGTCCAGCAAGGTCCCGTTCACGTCCGATGAACCGGTTGAGCTCTACGAGCAGCTTTTGGGACCGCATTTGCTCCCCCTTCGCGATTCGCGGCTAGTCTAATGCCACCGTCTGGCCTCGTTGCTGACGGGCGGGGTGGCAGCCACGGTTAAGGCTTACCTTTGTTCTGGCCAGTCAGTGGGCTGCTAGCACTAGAGGCTGACGAGCCCGCTCAAATGATTCTTGACCGACTCCTCGACCGCGGCGAGGAGAGTTGCCAAACCTGACCAGTTGGCCCAGCCATCGCCTTCAACACGAGGCCGAAGAACCGGGGAATGACACAGCCGCCCTAGGATTTGCTGGCACTCTCGAGCCATCCATCGGAGCTTCCTGTGCACGCCCGGGTGAGGGCACTTGGTTGGAAGCTCTAATAAGTTGGTAAGGATTGAGCGATAGGGTCACATCGCCGACGTGCCGGGCCCTCACGTGGCTCAATCTCACTTGCCGAGCGTCGCTGAGGAGGAATGATGATGCTGCGCCGGCTGGTCGCGGTCGGCATCGTTTGCTTCTCCGTGATTCCCCTCGCTGCCTGCCATGCATATCTTCCAGGCTGTCTCCCCAAAAGCGGAACGACCGGCACGGCTCGGGTGACAGTCAGCATTGATCCGGATTGGAACCCGTTCAATAGGGGGAAGTTCGTTCCGTCGAGCGTGACCGTCCGGGCGGGGAACCTCGTCACCTGGAACTTCAAGGACACGACTGCTACGCACAGCATCACGGCGGACGACGGCAGCTTTGACTCCTGCCAGATGGTCGGTGTCCCCGGTGGCCTGACCCACTTCACTAAGAGGTTCAGCCAGCCGGGTATTTTCAAATACCACTGCCGCGTTCACTCCGGGATGCGGGGTGAGGTCAAGGTCACCTGATTTTGAGATCAAGCTAACCCCGTGAAGTTTGGAGGCACTGATCCAGGTCACACTTCATGATCGAACTATCACGTGAGGGCGATCAGCCATTTTCACGATTTGCCGACAAACAGTTTTTGACAACGAACAGGGCCGACTCCGGCGGAGCCCGGCGCCATCAAGCAGCACCTCGCCGACCTCGCCCAGCGGCGACCGATCGTGGGGTCTGCTCGTACCACCTGAGCACCCTCATGGCCCGGAGGGTGTTCCACCGGCTCGGTCTCCCCTCGCCCTCGTCCATCGCGAAATGCAGCTGGCCGGGATGGGGATTCTCGAGGGGCCAGCGGCCGTCCGCATCGCGCTTGGACTCGACCAGGCCGATCGCCTCGGCTACCCTCTCGTCCGGAACGGCGCCAGCAGCGCGCAGGTAGTCGAGACCTCGGAGCACGTCGTAGTGCCAATAGGTCGGATAGGAGAACTGCGTCCAGGCCGCGGGGCGATCGGTCTTGCGGTCCTGGTCGATCACCTCACCAGTCGACAGTCTGCGAAGCATCCGCCGCTTGAGGAGGTACTCCTCGCCGCGGAGGCGGGCAGCGGTCACGTCCGGGACGCTCCCCACCTCTCGCTCGTACTCCAGCAGACCCTCGAGCACGTCGATCGTGGTGTGGAACGACGCCCGCGTTGATCCGTTCTCCTGCTCGCAGTTCCACCCGCCATCGCTCATCTGCTCGCCGAGGAGCCGGGCGACGATGGGCTCGACGTCCTCGCCGAAGTAGGCCCCGATCGCCACGGTTCTGCCGTTGATGCACGGCTCCACTTCGCCCGCGAAGTAGGGCTCGCCGTCGTGCTCCCATCTGCAGTGCTCGCGGACCAGGCGGACGGCGTGGCGCGCTCCGACGCTGGCAGGATCGAGACCGAAATCTCGCAACAGCATCAAGCTCCAGGTCGTCGAGGTCCATTCGGGGAAGAGGGTGCCTTGCCTCTCGGGTGGCAGTGATTGCCACCAGTTCGCCTCGGCAGTGGAGGTAAAGATGGGGATGCCTCCATCCCACTGGCCATCCTCGCGCTGCAGGGCGAGCAATCGTGCGCCCCAGCCCTCGCCGGCGACGCGCGCACGCTCGGCCGCGACGTGCTCCTCGGGCGCATCAGTCAGGTCACGCATCACCTGCCAGCGGATCGCTGGGTCGGAGTCCAACAGCCACTCGACGACATCCATTCGGTTCTTCCTCCTCCGGGAACGATCGCCTTAGCCCCAATGCCAGTAGGTTAGGCACCAGAGAGCCGATCGTGGTGGGGTGAACACGGCCACCAGGGGGATGCTGGCCCTGCACGTCGAGAAGTAGCCGGATGCCTGCCCAGTCCACGAACTACAGCTAGCCAACACGCCATGGTTCGCGTCGTCCCATCGACGTTGCCCGCTGGTGAGGCGGCGACGACGGTCCACTTCGATGTCACGGTGTACTGGAAGCTTGCCTAGCCATGTAGCCCACCACCCTCTTCGGATTGCGCCGCGTCTGGGCCACCCTTAGACGCAACCACTTGAACCGTGTCCGCCGGCGCGTTCTGACGCCGCGAGAGCGCGAGGGCCGGTAGGGCGATGGCCGAGATCGCTGCTCCGACGACGTATGACGGGCCGTATCCCCACACGTCGGCAACGCGACCGAGTACCGGCTGGGCCCAGACGCCGCCCGCCGAGCCCATTAGTGAATCGAACGAAAGGATCGTGGCCCGCTGTCGCGACGGGATCATGCCGTTCATATAGGTCTGGCGAATCGGCGACGAGGCCGCGAAGATCAGCGACCAGATAGCGACCAGCCCGATCACCACCCAAAAGTTCTGCAGGATTCCCATCAGGCCGAGGACGACCACGCCAAGCGTCGCTGCGGTGATCAGTGCCGAGGTGCGCCGGCGAAAGCGTCGACGAATCCGGGGGGCGGCTACCCCACCAAGGATTTGTGCGCCCGCAACGATGGCCGCCGCCAATCCGGCAATCACGTAGGCACGTCGATCACCGTAGAGCTGGAGCAGGTATGGCTGCAGCGCATAGAAAGCGTAGAGGCCGACGCCGCCGGTAAACAGGGACTCGATCATCAGCCACCGGACCGATGGGACGCGCAAGCCATACTCGATCGAGGCGGAAGTGATCTTTCGGATCTCGGTCAGCACCCGCCCGCCCTTCTCGGGAGAGAAGCCGACATCGTGCATCAACCGGAAGGCCACCGCGAACATGACGATGAGGATCACGCCGCGGAGCACAAAGGGAATCCCCAGATTGGTCTGCTGTGCGATAAACCCTCCAGCGACCGAGCCGCCAAGCGTCGCCGCTCCGGTGACCACCTGGCCGCGACCGAACACCGCTTCCAGCTCGCCGGTGAAGCCCGTCGCCTTGAGCGCGTCGACCAGCCAGGCCTCTACCGCACCGGAGAAGAAGGTGAACCCCAGACCGATCAGAATCGACACGACCGCCCACTGCCAGAACGGTGCGCGAATTCGCCACAACAGAACGTAGAGCAGCGTCGAGGCGGCTAACGTCACCGTCCCCAGCAGGTACGAGAGGCGGCGCCCGGCGGTGTCGGCAACGACCCCGGTTGGTACTTCGAAGAGCACCATGCCGGCGGTGAAGAAGGCATTGGCCGCGAACGCTTCCAGATTGGAAAGTCCGGCATCGAGCAGGAAGATCGTGTTGATCCCCCAGATGAGTGAGGCCGCCAGCGTGTTGCCAAGCAGCAGTACGAGATATGTTCGCTGGATCGAGCCAGGCGTCGGCAGCTAGAACCCCCCTCTTTCTTTGGTGCGGATCCTGTTGGTGAGGCCGCCGATAGCGTAGTCTCCTCCGTCAACTGTCGCGGCGCCTGGACCAGCTTGAAGATAATCTCGCCCAGGAGTGCCACGGGTGAATCGGGATGTGACGCGCGTCGCGGCGTGGGTCCTCGGGTTCGGCTACGCGCTGGCCTGGGCCATTCTCGGATGGCTGTGGAGCGGGCCGCTGACCGACCTCGACTTCTTCTTTTTACCAGCTGTGCGGATCGCCTTGAGCGGCCACCCATTGATGGTCTACACGGTGCGTTTCCAGACGGTCATCGCGAATGACAACGGACCGCTCGGGTTGGTGCCCCTCACGGCCGTCGGCGCGATTGCGTCCTGGCTTGGTTGGGACGACAACCGGCTGCTGCGCGCGCTG
>Ga0070697_100002807_pt1 | contig 13413 bp, 5 predicted proteins | sample KBSK1501metaG_FD_65475 | JGI IMG/M metagenome (GOLD analysis project Ga0070697, IMG submission 65475) | Corn, switchgrass and miscanthus rhizosphere microbial communities from Kellogg Biological Station, Michigan, USA - KBS K1-50-1 metaG | ecosystem: Host-associated > Plants > Roots >... | reverse complement strand
CGGCAAGTCTGGTCAGCAGGATGTGGCTCCCCCTCCCCCCACGCGCGAAGGCGAGTTCGCGCTCAGCGTCACGAATCACAACTTCCTGGACGTCGTCATCTACCTCGTGCACGACGGGCAGCAAACGCGGGTCGGGACCGTCACCGGATCGTCATCTCAGGTGTTCTATCTGCGCGCCCGTTTGCTCGGGATGGGCCGCGAGATCCGGCTGCTCGGCCATCCAATCGGCGGCCAGACGGTCGCCAGCACCGAAACACTTGTGGTGCAGCCAGGCCAGTATATCGAGTGGACGCTGGAAACCGATCTGGCCCGCTCGAGCGTCGGCGTGTACTAGGCGCGATACGCACGGACTCCCGCGTCGACCTAGCCGCTCTCCCTCGCCGTAGGTAGCGTTAACCCACCATGAACCGATCCATCGTCGCGCTCCTGGGCGGAGCGACCCTTGCCGCCTGTGCCGACCTCAGCGTACCGCACGGGGCCGCAAGCCTGGCCGTGTCGCCGATCCTCGACTCGGTGTACGTCGGCGACCGCACCCTCGCGCACCGCGTCACCTACACCGACGCAAACGGCAATCCCCAGCCGCCGGGAACCGTCCTCTGGACGAGCACCGACACGACGATCGCCCGGATCGACGCGCAGACGGGGGCCGTCACCGGCCGGAAGCGTGGTGCCGTGGTGATCACCGCCCAGGCACAGGGCATCACCGGGGCCGCGCTCGTCGTCGTATCAGACACGCTCGACATCACGCTGCTGCTCGACACCGTCTATGTGCTGCCCGGCGACACCCTCCGCGTGCCCGTGACCGTGCTGAAGCGGAACACGCCTCCGGCGGCAGCCGTGTGGTTTACGGCGCCGAGCAATCCCCAGTTCAACATCGACTCGGCGACCGGCCGTATCACGGCCGGCACCGCCGGGGGGCCGAGTCGCTATGTCGTGCACGCCGACTCACTCGCCGACACGGGAGCCGTGTATGTCCTGAGCCTGCCGGACACGACGGGCGGGAAGATGTTCTACTCGGTGGGCGGCTCGGCGATCAGCCACGTCGGTGGCCCGGCCGTAGCCGTAAACTACCGGGCGACCGGCGGCAAGCAGGCGTTTCAATTGCGCGGGAAGTATGCGCCCGCCGGGACCACGCTACAGGTTCTCGACATCACCCTGCCCGATTCGGTGATCGTCGCTGACACGACGTTCGCGATCGACTCCCTGAACCCCGCTGAGGACCTGGACGCGGCGGGTGGACCGATTGCCGTCTGCAGCCCCCCGCGCTCGTGGGGGTTCTGGGCCGCGCAGAGCCCCGGGATCCTCGGCTACTCGCGGCGGGGAGGGACGCTCCACATCACGCGCATCGTCGCGGTGCCGAACGGTCAGGCGGTGAGCGGATACTTCGCGTTCACGGTGCAACGGACCGATCTCTACAACGATCCCCTCGGAGCCCTGGTGATCACCGGAAGCTTCGTAGCACCGCTCGTGACGAGTACCACGGTGTGCCGCTAGCTACGGTCCCGGCCGGTGTCGAATAGATACCTCCCGCTGGCCTGCCACGAGCGGCGCGACCGTCTCGCCGCCACCGGGCCACCGGACCCACACGGACACGGGCACCTTGCCCTGCTCCAGCCCGAGCACCTGGATGGCTCCGTCCTCGGACCAATAGCCTGAGCCGCCGTGCACTTCCCGCGCGGGCCCGCGGGATCCTTCGTACACCACGCGCATCACCGCGCCGATCCCATGCGGGTTGAGCGGCCCATCGATCAAGCGCACGCGCAGGCCCGGCCGCGCTCGCTCGTTATGATATAGCTTGGTCTCCGCTCCATTCTGCGACACCACGAGATCGGTGCGCCCATCGCCGTCGTAGTCCGCAAACGCCGCGCCGCGTTGATCGCCGTACACCAGGATCCCGGAGACCTGGCCCGGAACCGGCTCGAGCGTCCCGTCGCCCCGGCCGCGCAGCACCAGCCCGCGACCCGCGTCGTAGCGCGGGGTTCCGATTTCCGTAGGGAAGAAATTCTGCGCCAGGAACACGTCCTCGTGGCCGTCGCCGTCCAGGTCCGCCACACCCGCATAGAACGCCGGCGCAAACTGTGCTTCCACCGGGAGCGGCGTGGCCTCGAATGTCCCGCCGCGATTGAGAAAGACCTGATGGTCGAGCGTGCGCGCTTCGAGTCGCTTGAGCCCGCTGAACGCGGGGCCGAGCACCTCCTCGAGCGTCTCGTTGGCATAGGCGGCGAACGTCCGCGCACGCAGCCGCACCGCCGGTAGTGCGGCCATCAACTGGGACAGGGGCTCGAGCGGGGCGACGGCGCGCAACCGGTCGTCGTATTGTGCCTCGATCATGTCCCAACGGCGCGACCCGGTAAGGTCCCCGTAGTAGAGCAGCAGGGGATGCTGGGCATCCACTCGATACTTCGTGTTGCGGCCCCAGCTGGTGGCGACGATGTCGAGACGGCCGTCGCCGTTCAGGTCGCCCGTAGTCACACCGTTCCACCGCCCGATGACCCGGTTCAACTGGTACTCGGCCGTTGCGTCACGGAAGCGCCCGTGCTCGTTGAGAAACAGCGCGAGCGACCCCCATTCGGGCGCCAGGATCAGATCCGGCCAGCCGTCGCCATTCACATCGGAGAAGACGGCCGCCGATATCAGGCCGATGCTCGCGAACAATCTGCTATTCGCCGTGTCCAAGACGAACCGCCCACCCTCGTTCCGGAACAGCCGCGACGACACGGCGCCCGGGTAGGCACCCGGCGCCACCCGGCCCCCCACGAACAGGTCGAGGTCTCCGTCCCCATCTATGTCCGACACCGCGAGCGGTCCCACGCTCGGGGCGTCACCGGCCACCACGGGCGTGAAGCGGCCCCCGCCCCCCGACGGCGCGAGCGCCAGCACCGACGGCACGGCGGCGGCCTCGGACGGCGTCCGAGACTCGTAGTTGGACTGGCCTACGAGCAGCGTGCTTCCGCCCTTGCCGTCGGGCACGGGCAGGACCGTCGTCTCGTCGTAGCGCGCGGGAGCGAGGTGGAGATCGACTCGGGTGAGTCGCCCATGGTCGTTGCGATAGTAGGCCAACGTGCCGCCGCGTCCCGACGTGATCAACAGGTCCTCGGCACCGTCGCCGTCCACGTCGTACCACGAGACGCCCGGACCAAGCCGGCTCAGCGCCTGCGGCAAGAGGGGCTGGCGGGCCCAGTCATTGAAGGGGGTCTCCACGTGGCGGTGGCCCAGCTGGGCGGAGACGTCGCGGAACCAGGTCGCTTCCCGGGAGGGCACCGCTGAGCCCGGGCGCAAGCCCGGGGAGCCCGGTGGCTCGGTGATCTCGTATTCCCGATTCGGCTTCACTCCGTGAACGACCGAGCGTCCACCTCTCCGCCAGGTGACTTCGATCGTGAGGTCCTGGGCACCGCCCGTGGCGAACGTGTACAGCGGATCTGATCCCGACAGGTAGGTCCCGCCCAGTACGACTTCCTTTTGCTGCACCGGCACCGGTCCTCCCAGCACTCGGATCTTGGAGCCGGCAGCGGAGGTGTTGGGTGCCTGCCCGCGGAGGCGCACGGCCACGCGGGGGGCGCTCGCCAGGTTCCTGAACACCGCGGCGGGCCCGTTCATACGGCTCACGACCACATCGAGCGCCCCATCCCCGTCCAGGTCCGCGGTCGCCATGCCGTGCGAGATGGCATCCTCGCCGGCAAAGCCCCACTTGGCACCGGCGTCGCTGAACGTGAGGTCGCCGTTATTGCGAAACGCCACGCTCCTCAGGGCCAGCGGGGGAAACAGCGCGAGCTCCCGACGCCAGTCGAGCGGCGTGAACGTCGTCCGCACGCGCTCCCACGTGTCCGCATCCATCACGTCCCACAGGTGGCCCGTGGTGGCCAGGATGTCTTCGTACCCGTCCAGGTCGACGTCGAGGAACAGGGCGTCCCACGTCCAGTCGGATGCCTCGATCCCGGCGTAGCCGGCGATCTGCGCGAATGTCCCGTCCCCACGATTCCAGAGGAGTGTGTTACGCTGCCACTGGGGGCGGTCGTCGATCTGTCCGATCAGCTTGGGGAGGGGCGTGTGGGTGGGGACTTCGCTCTTGCGGCGCGGGCCGCGACCCAGCATGTCCACCACCACGAGATCCACGTTGCCGTCCCGGTCGACGTCGGAGAAATCCACGGCCATCGAGGAGTTGCTGGTGTTGCGGACCGCGAGACGCGGCACGGCGCGGAAGCTGCCCCGGCCGTCGTTCAACCAGAACAGGTCAGGATCCTCGAAGTCGTTGCACACGTAGAGATCCGGCGCGCCGTCGCCGTCGACGTCGGTGAACTTGGCCGACATCCCGAAATACTCCGGCGCGGCGACCAGCGGCTTGCCGGCCTCGTCGCGGAAGCGGCCGGAGGTCCAGGGGACGAGCGTGAAGTGCCCGGCGCCGTCATTGAGATAGAAGCCGTCCGGGTCCGCGCGCTGCTGCATCGACACGAGATTGTATTCGGGACGATCCACCACGCGATAGTCCCGCTGGAACTTGGGGACGACCTCATAACGGTGGCCACCGAGCTCGCGGACCACCTGATTGAACTGGCGTTCCTGCGGCGGATAGACGTCCAGGGCAGACCGCGTCTTGTAGTTGGCCACGTACAGATCGAGGTGCCCGTCGCCGTCCACATCGGTCAGCGTCATCGTCATGCTGCCGGCGGGTGTGCCGAGGCCGGCTTCCTTCGTGCGCTCGGTGAAGACGCCGTGGCCATCGTTTATGAACAGGGCGACCCCGCCGCCGAGCGTGCTGACGAGCAGGTCCAGGTCGCCGTCGCCATCCACGTCGGCGAACACCGCCCCCGTCGCGTGGCGGCCCGTCATCGCGACGCCTGCCTGGGCCGTGATGTCCTCGAAGTGCCAGTCACCCAGGTTGCGGTACAGGGCGTTCGACCCCTGGTTGCCGGTGAGGTAGATGTCGGGACGACCGTCTCCATCCACGTCGCCCAGGGCGACGCCGCCGCCCTGCGCCAGGTGACGGTTCCAGAGCGCGCTGTCGAGCGTGACGGTGTTGGTGAATCGAATGCCGGTGCGCGACGGAGGCAGCTCGGCGAACCCCGGCCCACCGCGCGTCGGCACGCTCAGTGGGCGCCAGCGGTACCCGACCCCTTCCTGCCAGAGCGGGGGACGCGCCGCCTGGCGGCAGCCCGCTCCCCCTCCCAGCGACATCAGCCCGAGCCCCGCCGCCAGGATCCGGCGCCACCCGTGGATCAGCGCGTACCTCCGTTTCGGACGCTTCGTATCACAGGCCAGCAAATGAACAGGCGCGTCGGGATCCGACGCGCCTGTTGGCAACGAGCCTCGCCTTACAACCGGGCTATTGCAGGCTCCTCAGCAGCCGGCTCGCGCGCATGCGGGCTTGCCGCTGCTGATACATCTGCGTCCAGATCTGCGGGGCCCTCTGCATCAGGAGTGCTGCGCTCGGGGCCGGCGCAGGCGCACTACTGCTGGGGGGGTTGGCCCCACCCCAGGTGTAACAAACACCGGTGCAGAGTTTCAGCACGCCCAGCTCCTGGGCAGGCACCGGCATCTCGTGCGGTGTGAGCGGCTCCAGGTTGTCGATGCGCCGCTGGTTGTAGAACGGCGCAATGTTCGACCCCATCAGCTCCACGTCCTGCTCGTACTGCAGCTCCTGCAGCAGGTTGACGTCCGCCGCGGTGGCGGCGGGGAGGCCGCCGCGTGGGTGCCCCAGGCGATCGGGGCCGACCCGTGTGTGATTGATGAGCGTGGCCGCCGTGACGAGGTCGGGTGTCGGCTTGCGGATCAGGGCTTCCGCCCAGAGCAAGTCGTTCTCGGCCGCAAGCACCATGGGAGCATCTCCCGCCCCCGTCAACTCGCCCTGCGGATTGTCGCCGCAGGTAGTCAGGCTGTCATAGCGGACCTGTCCCACGGCACTCTGGTGCCAGGCGCCGCGGGTCTTGTTGCCGAACTCCTTCGTGTGGGTCCACACGTAGTCGTACCCGCCCTTACCGGTCGTGTCATGATACGACCGGAGGATGGCGTTCGCGTACGCGGTGTCACCCCGATACGTTCCGTCGCCGAGGCGCTTGTCCGGTGAGTTCGGATTAGTGTTGAGGTTGACATCCCATGGATCGGGCTGGCTAGCGGGATCCATCATATGCGCGACGCGGGTATGCGCCCGCATCGTGGTCATGTCATTGCTCCAGACCTTGAGGAAGTCGCACCACGAGATGCACGCATCCTGATGGAAGGTCAGGTTGAACGGGGTTCCGGAGCTGATGCCCTTTGAGGCGTAGCCCGCCACGCGAGTCCAGTCCACCAGGCCGCCGGCCGACACATCCTTGTTCTCCGTCGCGTTGCGCGGGGAGTAGGCCAGCAACCGCGCCGCCATCGTGTTCGCGATCTGCGCGATCTTGACGTTATCATAGGTGACAGCGGGCCCACCGAACCAATCGGTCGTCGGAACGGTGAAAGCCGTCGCCGCCATGGTGATCGCGGTATCGAACTTCGCCAACGCCGCGTCCCGCATCTGGGTCCGCGTGGAAAAGGTGAGCGACGTGAGGTCGGTGTTGTAATCGACGATGAACCCCTTGTCGTAGTTCAAGGCGATGCCGCTCAGCGCCAACCCCTGCGTGAGGACCGCCATCGTCTCGACCATGTGGGCGTCCGGCACCGCCAGGTTATTCACGCGAATGGCGGTCAGCACGTCGTTGGCCGACGACAGGGACGAGTAGTACCCGTACCACATCGCCTCGATCTGGGTCCGCTGCGCCGACGAGAGGCTGTTCTGCCACGACGCCCGCGGGTAGGCCGGGCCTTCGGTGAGGTTGCCGCACGTCCCCAACGGAGCGGGATAGCCACCCGCCGGCCAATCGGTGGTGCATCCGGTATAGAACCGGATGTTGAAGTTGTTCCACATCGCGACGTGGCTACGCGCCATGACCGACATGGTCAGGGCCGGATACTGGTCCTCCCCGAAGCCACCTTGCGTCGTGAGGTACCACGTCTGGAAGGCGCCGACCGCGATGCTCGGAATGCTGTTCGGGTCCGAGAGCGCGCGGCGGCGATCCGGATCGTTCGGGTTCGTGATACTCAGCGAGTCACATCCAGCCACGAAGACCAAGGCGACGAGGCCCACGATCTCCGGGATTCGCTTGCTGATACGCATAGCAGTAGTCTCCTCAGAGTTCGGTCGCGGGGTCAGAAGCTGATCTCCATGAAGCCGGTAAACGTCCGGAAGTTGGGGTACGAGAAGCCGTCAAACCGGAACGAGTACGGGTCGCCCGACAACCCGGCCACCTCGGGATCGTATCCGGAGTACTTGGTGAAGGTAAAGAGGTTGCGCCCGATCACGCCGATGCGCAGGCTCGAGACACCCCAGCCGAGCTTCTCGAGCGTGCTGCGGCCGATGGTGTAGCTGACGTTCAGCTCTTTGATCTTTACGTACGTGCCCGACTCGACGAAGTAGTCGATGGGGTTGATGCCGTTGTACAGCCCCTGGTAGTAGGCAATGGGCTTTTTCCCGGTGCTGTAGGGACAGTGCACCGGATCGGTGGTGCCCGCGCAATTCGCCGCCGGTTTGCTCGACTGGTCGTACAGGCGGTCGCGGTACTCGAAGAACGGCCATTGCCGCGTGCCGTTGTAAATGTTCCCGCCCTGCACCCAGTCCACGAGCACGTAGGCGGAAAAGCTCTTGAACCGCAGGCTCGACGTGAAGCTCGCATTGAAGTCGGGGTTGACGTCCCCGATCTTGACGATCGGGCTCCCGTTGCGGTCCACGTACGTGAGGAATTTCTCGCCGCTGGTGTGGTAGGTGCTCTTCCGCACCACGTAGCCGTCCTCGTTGACAATCAGGCTGTCCCGGCACCACGTCCCGGGGCACGCCGAGGACTTTGTGGGATCGTCGTACAGCTGGTCGATGCTGCGCACGATTTTGGTCCCGTACATGACGCCGAACGTCTCGCCCGGGGCGATCTGGAAGATCTGCGTCACGTCGCTGCTGCCGGCGTAGCTCGGCCCGGTCAGGAACGGTGCCGTGTTGAGCGCGGTGATCGTCTGGCGCGTCCGGTCGGCCGCGATGTTCAGCCGCCAGGAGAGCTCCGGTCGGTCGGCAAGGATCACGCCTAAGGACAACTCGTGCGTCTTTCCGAGCAGCGCCGCGGCATTCTCCCACCGGAACCGGTAGCCGGCGGCGGCGGCCGAGAGGGGCACCAGCAGGATCTGGTCGGTGGTGTTCTTCCGGGAATAGGAATAATCGAGCGAGAAGCGCGAGTTCAGGAAGTCGACGTTGCCTCCAATCTCCAGCTCGCCCGAGTGCGCCGGCTTGAGTGCGTTGTTGCCGAGCGTGACTTTCCGGAGTGAGCTCCCCACGAAGGCAAACGTCTCATACTGCGCCGCGAAGGAGGGACGCAGACCGGCGGTCCCGTAGGAGGCGCGCAGCTTCAGCTCGTCGATCCCGTTGATGTGGACGTCCTGCGACAGCCGGTACGCCCCCGACGCCCGGTAGTAGGTCTGCCACCGGCTGTCCGGGCCGAACAGGGACGATCCGTCCCACCGCACCAGGCCGTCGAGGATATAGCGATCATTGACCTCGAAGTTCGAGACGATGTAGTAGTTCTTGTTCCGGATCGTCGCGTCGTAGGAGAACGGCGACAGCTGGGTGAAATCGACTGCCGTCAACTCCGGCGTAGAGATGACCCGGAACGCCTTTCCCGTGTCGCCCAGGCTCCGAATGGTCTGGTCCTCGTAGATGTAGGCAGCCTTGGTGGTGTTGCGTACCCGCACGCCGCCGAAGTTGAAGTTCCGCGTGCTCGTGAGCGTGGCGCCGGTGTTGAAGGTCCGGCCGGCGCTGTCGATCTTGACCAGCGTGCCTTTCGTCGCGACACCCGACGCGTTGAGGAAATTCTTGGGTGTCTCGTCCGTGAAATTCGACGATTCCTCGTCGTAGTTATAGTTGCCTTCGAGCGACAGCCAGTCGAAGATCCGGTACGTCGCCTTGGCATACCCGGTGATACGCGTCCGAGCGGTGGTGATGCGCTCGTTCGCGAGCGTGTACAGCGGATTGGCGGCGTTGGGCAATTGGTGCGGGATCACCGCCGCGTACGGCGTGCCGTCCGGGTTCGGCGCAAACAGGTTGATGTACGGCTCGATGAACGTCACCGCGAAGAACGGGGCTCCGGGGCCTTGCGTCACCTGATTGTTGGTCGATTTACCGAAGAAGCCCCCGACCGACAGGTCCATTCTGGGGGTCAACCCCTGGTCCACGTTCAGCCGGAAGTTCTGCCGATCGTACCCCTTGAGCAGCCGGATGACACCGTCTTGCTTGGTGTTCTCGAACGAGACGTTGTAATTCGAGTTGCCGTGTCGCTGCCCGATCGAGATATAGTTGGTGTAGAACGGCCCGTGAGTCATCAGCGCCGTCTGCGCATCGTACACCGGCCGGCCGTAGGCGGAGTAGGGCACATCAGCGATCCCGTCAGCCTTCACGGAAGGCAGATCGAGGGGACCGACCAAATTGCCCGTCGGCGTGATGAAATCGCCGTTATTGACCGTCTTGCCAGCCCCATCCACGTATGTCCCGGCCGTATCGATGAGGTACGGGTGCGCCAGTGAAACCGGGATCGTCTTCGGGCGCACCGACTGGCCGTACTCGTTCCGGACGGTCACGGCGAGCTTGCCGTCCGCGACCTTGTCACCACGCCTCGTGAAGATCTGGATCACTCCGTTCGCCGCATTGGACCCGTACAGCGAGGACGCGGCGGCACCTTTGACGAGCTCGACGTGGTCGATGTCCTGCGAGTTGATGTCCGCGAGTCCATGGTGCGTGATGGTGCCATCCACGATGATCAGCGGACCCGACACGTTCGTTGACGGGCAAGGATCGCTGGTGCACGCCGACTTGGTCGTGAGCGCGGTCGCGGAGCGCAGACGAATCACCGGCTCGCCGCCGGGCGCGCCACTCGGCTCGATCAGCCGGACTCCGGCCACCTTACCCTCGAGCGACCCCAACGCCGACACCGCGGGCGCTTCCTGAAGCTGGGAGCGGTCCACCTGGGACACGGCAAAGGGGACCTTCTTCAACTCGGTCCCTGCCGCCGTGCCCGTCACGATGACCGCGTCGAGTGTCATCGGATCGAACTTGAGCTCGAAGTCCTGCGACTGATTCCCGGGCGTCAGCGTGATCTGCCTCGTGGCGGGCGAGTATCCGACGTAGCGCGCCCGCAACGTCACGGCCTGTCCCTTGACTCTGTCCGCCGGGACTGTGAGGGTGTAGGTGCCCGATGTGGTAGTCGCGGCGGAGATACCGAGGGGCTCGATGCTGACCGCAGCGCCCCCCAATCCTTCACCTCCCCTGCCCGCGACCTTACCGGTAATCACCGCGGATTGCGCCTGCGCGACACTCGACGCGGCACCCAGCAACGCGAGCAGCGCACCGGCGCAGCCGACTAGGCTGAACGCACGATATCTCATGATGATCCCCCCGCTCTGGAAAAAAAGAGGACACCCACGCTCGAATCCCTGACGGCTCGGGTGGGGGCGAGCAGTGCCTATTTTGCACCGCCCGTGGGAAGTGCGCAATACCACCCGGCACGCGGGCTTTCGAGCCCAGGAATCGGGGGTTACCTTGGGAAGCAAGCTCCCAGGGGGGCCCAATCCTATGGCCACGAATCACCCCTCCCAGGCCTGCTCCCGGGCGGTCTTCCGGCTCGGTTTCCGAGCCTTGTGCCTCAGTTGCGTCTGCCTGGGCCTCGCTGTGGCGTCGGCAGCCTCGCTCCTGGGGCAGGACGCTGGGGCGGTCCACCCCGACTCCAGCGGCATCGTAGGTCATCTGGCGGCCCACGACACCCACGAGCCGATCGGTAGTGCGCGCGTGACGCTCGCTAATACGGCGCTCGCGACGAGCACGGACTCATCCGGACAGTTCGTCTTCAGCGATCTGGACTCCGGGGTCGTCGTGATCGAAATCCGGGCGGTCGGGTATGCGCCGGGCACGTGGCGCGCCTCCCTCACGCCACACCACGTGCTCAAACACGACTTCGAGCTGGAACGCCTTCCCATCGAGCTCCCCGAGGTGGTGGTCAAGGGGAAAGAGCCGCTGCACCTGCGCCACTTCGCGGATTTCGAGCGGCGCCGCCAGTCCGGCATGGGGGCGTTCTTGACCCAGGAGCATATCGAGCGCGCCAACACCGCGTCGTTGGTGGACGTCCTCGTTACCGTGCGCGGGGTCCAGCAGGTCTGCCTCGCGAACCAATGCGTCGCCAAGATGGTGCGCTCCCCCCCGGGGTGCTACCCGCAGTATTTCCTGGACGGCCGCGAGTCCTCCGCCTACTTCGCGCGGCTCACCCCGCCGCAGGACGTGAAGGGCGTCGAGATTTACCGTGGCTCGTCCGAGACGCCGGGCGAGTTCCAAGGGAGCAACTCCGGCTGCGGCGTCATCGTCATCTGGACCAAGTCCTCGCCCTGACCCCGGGCAGCAACGCCACACGCCACTCGGTTACCTTAGGCGGCATGACGCGCAGCCTCGTGACGCGACCCGCCGGCCTGCTGCTATCTGCCTTGGTCGTTCTCGCGTCGTGCCGCTCCCATCCTCGCACACCGCTCGCGACCGCCGGGCCGCCGTGGCTGCTCGACCGCGCGCGACAGGAAGCCGCGCAGGCCGAGCACTCCCCTGCGTTACACGACTTCCAGTTCACCGACCGGTTGGAAGCGAGCGGGATCACGTTCGAGAACCGGATCGTCGACGACGCGGGTAAGGCATACAAGAAAGTGCACTACGACCACGGCACGGGACTGTGCGCCGCCGATGTCGACGGCGACGGCCTGCTCGACCTGTACTTCGTCTCTCAGCTCGGCGGCAACGAGCTCTGGAAGAACCTCGGCGGCGGGCGGTTCGCGAACATCACCGACTCGGCCGGCGTCGGTATGCCGGACGCCGTCGCCGTGGCGTGCGCGTTCGCCGACATCGACAACGACGGCGATCCCGATCTGTTCGTGACGACGGTGCGGCATGGCAACCGCCTGTTCGAGAACCTGGGCGGCGGAAAATTCCGTGACATCACGGCGACCTCGGGCGTCGGCTACGTGGGCCACTCGTCGGGCGCGGTGTTCTTCGACTACGACGGCGACGGGCTGCTCGATCTCTTCGTGACGAACGTGGGCGTGTATACGCGCAACACCAAGGGACCAGGAGGCTATTACGTCGGCCTCCCGGACGCGTTCCACGGCCACACGCACCCCGACCGTGCCGAGCCGAGTATTCTGTACCACAACCTCGGCGGCGGCCGGTTCCAGAACGTCACGCGACAGGTCGGGCTCGTCGACCGCAGCTGGAGCGGCGACGCGACGGTGATCGACGTGAACGACGACGGTTGGCCCGACCTCTACGTCCTGAACATGCAGGGCGAGAACCATCTCTGGCTCAACGAAGCCGGGAAGCGGTTTCGCGACGCGACCCGACAGTACTTCCCGAAGACCCCGTGGGGCGCGATGGGGGTGAAGGCGTTCGACTTCGACGGCGACGGCCGCCTCGACCTCTTCGTCACCGACATGCATTCGGACATGTGGGTCAACATCCCGCCGGGCGATTGGGCGGCGGAGGCCCGCAAGGCCGACACCGCCCCGGCACCGCCGGATTTCTTCCCGACGGGCAAGGGTCAATTCATTTTCGGGAACGCGCTGTTCGCGAGCCGCGGCGGCGGTCGGTTCGAGGAGGTGTCCGATTCAGTCGGCGTGGAGACGTACTGGCCCTGGGGACCGAGCGTCGACGACCTCAACGCCGACGGCTGGGACGACATCGTCATCACCGCCGGGATGAATTTCCCGCATCGCTATGGAATCAACTCCGTGCTGCTGAACGAAGCCGGACGGCACTTCCTCCCCAGCGAGTTCCTGCTCGGCGTCGAGCCACGTGCTGGCGGAGCGACCGACCAGGTCTGGTTCCGTCTCGATTGCCGGGGTGCCGACCGGGCCCAGCTCTTCTGCATGGTCTGCTCCCAATCGGGGACTCGGGAGCTGGGCTGCCGCATGGATGCGAATGGTCACCTGACGATGATGGCCGCGCGCGGCACGCGCGCCGCGGCGATCCTCGACCTCGACAACGACGGGGACCTGGACATCGTGACGAACGAATTCAACGCCCAGCCTCAGGTGCTCGTCAGCGACCTCGCCCAGCGGCACCGCGTCCAGTTCCTCAAGGTGCGGCTGCGCGGCACCCGCTCGAACCGGGAGGGACTGGGCGCGCAGGTCACCGTGGTGTTGCCCGACGGCCGGCGGGTCCTCAAAGTCATGGACGGGAAGACAGGGTACCTCTCCCAGAGCGATCTGCCGCTCTATTTCGGCCTGGGCGACGCGGACCACGCGGCCTCGCTCGAGGTGCGCTGGCCGTCCGGCGGGCGTCAGACCGTCGCGGGCCCGCTCCGGACCGGGCAGACGATCGACGTGGTCGAGCCC
>Ga0070697_100002806_pt1 | contig 13414 bp, 11 predicted proteins | sample KBSK1501metaG_FD_65475 | JGI IMG/M metagenome (GOLD analysis project Ga0070697, IMG submission 65475) | Corn, switchgrass and miscanthus rhizosphere microbial communities from Kellogg Biological Station, Michigan, USA - KBS K1-50-1 metaG | ecosystem: Host-associated > Plants > Roots >... | reverse complement strand
ACGGAGACGCAGAGAACAGAGAGGACGCACAGAGAATCGGAATAGAACACCACTAGCTGGTGCTGACAAATGACAAACTAAGATATTTCACACATTGATTATGACAAGCACGCTGCTCGAAAAATCGCTCAATTTGCCGCAGGGCGATTCGATTGAGTCCAACATCGGGAACACGCCCCTGATTCGACTGCGCAGGATTGCCGGCAACTTGCCGGTGCAGGTTCTGGCTAAGGCTGAACACCTGAATCCGGGTGGCTCAGTGAAGGATCGGGCGGCGCTCGGTATGATTCTCGAAGGTGAGCGGAGCGGCAGGCTGCGACCCGGAATGACTGTCCTGGACGCAACCAGCGGCAACACCGGCATCGCTTATGGGATGATCGCCGCAGCACGTTCCTATCCTGTTATAATCTGTCTTCCAAAGAACGCGGGCACGCAACGGAAACAGATTCTGCGTCGCTTCGGTGTCGAATTGATTGAGACGGATCCGCTGCTGTCCACGGATGGCGCTCAGCTGGTAGCTCGTCAAATGTTTGATAAAGAGCCGAATAAGTATTTCTATCCGGATCAATACAACAACCCTGCAAACTGGCGCGCGCACTACGAAGGCACTGCGCCGGAAATCTGGCAGCAGACCGAAGGCCGCGTCACTCATTTTATTGCCGGGCTGGGAACGTCCGGAACGTTTGTAGGAACCAGCCGGCGATTGAAGGAACTCAATCCCGCGATTCGGGCCGTATCGATGCAGCCAGACTCCCCTTTGCATGGGCTTGAGGGCCTGAAGCATATGGCCACCGCCATGGTGCCGGGTATCTATGACCCGGGTCTGGCTGACCAAAGCGTCGAGGTCGCAACTGAAGATGCACAGGAGATGGTGCGGCGACTGGCGGTTGAAGAGGGGTTGCTGGTCGGCACCAGTTCGGGCGCAAATGTGTTTGCCGCCTTGCGACTGGCCCGGACGCTGCCGGGTGGATCGGTAGTGGTGACGATCCTTTGCGATGGCGGTGAAAGATATATTGAATAGTGTCCGATGCTTTATAGCTTGTCGTCGAGATTAAATGTCCGACATGCTTTTAGCTTGTCGTCGAGATTAACGACACTCAAGATGATATTGTTTGTACCCTGCTTTTAATGTCACACGTTGAGAGTTCCCAATCCGTGACGACAAGCTAAAAGCATGTCGGACATTTGAAAGGAATCCAAGATGCCAGTCACTATTACCATTCCCACCGCGCTTCGTCAGTTTACCGGTGGCAGTTCTCATATTGAGGTTGAAGCGAACACGGCCGCGGAAGCTTTAAACCGCCTGACCGTCGTCCACACGGAATTGCGCCGGCATCTCTACGACGACCAGAAGTCGCTCCGCAGCTTCGTCAACGTCTACGTCAACGACGACGACATTCGTCATCAGTCTGGCGGCGAAACGCCAATCAAGGATGGCGACACACTGATGATTGTGCCTTCCATTGCTGGTGGCGCAACCACGGAAACTGATGCCGGGCCTGCGTTGCCGCCGCTGTCCAACGAAGAGATCGCACGCTACGGTCGCCATTTGACCTTGCCGGAGGTGGGGATGGATGGCCAGCAGCGTCTGAAGGCTGCCAGCGTGCTCATGATTGGCACCGGCGGGTTGGGCGCGCCCACGGGAATGTATCTCGCTGCCGCCGGCATCGGGCGCATGGGGATTGTAGATTTCGATGTAGTTGAGGCTTCGAATCTCCAGCGCCAGATCATTCATGGCACCGCCGATATCGGCCGACCGAAAATTGAATCAGCGCGAGATCGCCTGCATGACATTAATCCTAATGTTGATATTCAAACTTACGAAACGCGCCTGACCAGCGAAAATGCGTTAGAGCTTTTTGCCAACTACGACATTATCGTCGATGGCACCGACAACTTCCCCACGCGTTACCTGGTAAACGACGCCTGCGTCATTTCTGGCAAACCCAACGTTTATGGATCAATCTTTCGATTTGAAGGACAGGCAAGCGTCTTCTGGGCAGCAAAGGGAGCATGTTATCGCTGTCTCTATCCTGAACCGCCGCCACCGGGGCTGGTTCCGTCTTGTGCCGAGGGCGGAGTGCTCGGCGTACTTCCCGGGATCGTTGGAGCGATTCAGGCGAACGAAACCATCAAGATCATTCTGGGCGCCGAGGACATCCTGGTTAATCGACTGCTGCTGTTTGATGCCTGGCAGATGAAGTTTCGCGAGATGAAGTTACGCAAGGATCCTAACTGCCCGGTTTGTGGCAACAATCCCACCGTGACAAAGTTGATCGACTACGAAGAGTTTTGTGGCCTGCGCGCTCAACCGCAATCGGCCTCAGCCGGATTGGAGGAAATTACGGCAAGCGAACTCAAGCAGCAGCTCGATAACGGTCGTGACCTGCAGATAATTGACGTGCGGGAGCCATTCGAATTCGACATTGCGCGCATCCCGGGAACCACGCTGATTCCATTGGGCCAGGTGGCCGCCCGCATGTCAGAAATCGATCAGTCTCGCGAAACCGTGGTCCATTGCAAAGCCGGCGTGCGCAGCGCCAAGGCGATCGCGGCTTTGAAGCAGGCAGGTTATAAGGGGCAGCTAATCAACTTGAAAGGCGGCATCACCGCCTGGTCGGATGAAGTGGATCCCTCTGTACCTAAATATTAGCGGTCACTCATGCCGCACGAGTGAAACTATTCTCCAGTCTCGCGGTGAGGAGCATCAACCGGCTTCGATTCCTGTGAACCCTTCTCTCTCAGGAAAATTGTTAACGCCACCATCGACCCGACTGCCAGGAATTCGCTCTGCCAGTTTTGCAGCGACTCAAACCAGAAGCGAGACGTTGCCATATATCCCAGAGTGGTTACTCTTTCAGGACTTCCATGTTCTTTTTGGTCGTCATTGTATTCACCCGCGCCACCCTGAGCGTGAAGAAAAAACGAGCCAAGAAATAGCAGCAGAAAAGCCAGCGATAAGGAATGCTCGTAAAGCTTCAGGATCCAGCCTCCTTTACGCACTGGCCAGGGCGCGTCCTTCTTGCTTCGCGACTTGCCTGGGCCTCTGTCAACCTCCTCCTTCTTGTCCGGATCTTTTGATTCCGCCGACCCTTTTTGATAGAGAAACACGGTCAGAACGATGAAGAAAAACATCTGCAGGAATTCACTCTCCCAGTTTTCCATTGTTGCTTCGAGAAAATGGTTTCCTCCCAGATACTCTAAATAAGTCACCGTCGACTGCCCATGCTCCCGTTGTTCGTTGTTGTAGTGCCGATGACCGACGAGGGACTGGCCAAATAAGAAGGTAGAAAAGAACAGGCCAAAGACCACCAGCGAAAGCCCGTTATTGCGAAGAAAGCGTTTCATATAACCCTCCGTTCAGCTTTAGGGAAACTCCCAAGCCGGTGCTAATATGACCGCACTGCGTAACGCACAGATAAGCAAAGTTTGCACCTAATCTTTGTTCTTTCTGTTTTGTTCTTTTGAGAATTCAACACTCGCCATCGGGAGTTGCTTATCAATACCTCCTTGTGCCGTCTGATGTTTCACACACTCGACCGGGAAACAAGGAAGGAATCCGATGGAAAAGCCCGCGGAATCAAGACAAAACTCTATTCTCGCCGGTTTGCCCGCCAGTGAGTATCAGCGCATTGCGAGTCATCTCGAACCTGTTGACCTTTCCAGTGGAAAGATTATCTACGACATAGACCAACCTATCGATTACCTGTATTTCCCGTTTCGCGCCATGGTTTCCCTGGTTACGCTAATGGAAGACGGCAAAATCGTGGAGGTAGGGCTCGTGGGCAACGACGGCATGACCGGGATTGTCGCGTTGATGGGTCAAAGCACCTCTCCTGATCGGGCCATCGTTCAGATTCCGGACGGCGCAGTCAGAGCCCGCCTTGAAGTAATCAGAGAAGAGTTTGCGAGAGCGGAGAGCCTGCAGAGTAGTTTGCTGCGCTACGCCTATACGTTGATGCGACAGGTTTCCCAGACGGCTGCCTGCAACGCTACTCACACCGCCGAGGAACGTCTTTCGCGCTGGTTGCTGATGTGTCAGGACCGGGTGGAGTCAGACGAGTTGAACCTAACCCAGGAGTTTATTGCGGAGATGTTGGCCACCCGGCGCGCTACCGTGAATGTAGCGGCGACAAACCTGCAGTCAGCGGGATTAATTCGCTATAACCGCGGGCGTATCGTCATCGTTGATCGTGCCGGCCTAATGGATTTTTCGTGCAACTGTTACGAGGCACTTAACAGGGGCACCAATCCGTAAATCGGTTGGTGTCTATTGGCAGAAGAACCAATGTCTCGCGAAGACAATAACCGGCACTCAATCAGGATTTTTTGACACTGCCCAACATAAAGACGATCGCGAATGTATTTCGGACGGGTCAATGGTTCAAGTTAGGAAGAAGAGAGAAAACCCGGAACATACAAAAAGGTTGGCTGGGAGGCAGGGATTCGAACCCCGATAGGCGGATTCAGAGTCCGCAGTCCTACCGTTAGACGACCTCCCAGCAAGGGGAAATTCACTGTAAGTGCAGAGGGTTTTCTTTGTCAACCGAGCGTAAAAAGGTAAATAATAAATGGTGAATAGTAAATGGTAAGGATGGTTTGGCAGGACGAAATTGTGCGTAAGTTCTCATCTTCATCGGCAACTGGAACGTTCCACTTGTCAATTCCTAAACGATCTACCATTTCCCCTATTTACTATTTCTAAGTTGTCGAGCACAATAAGCCCACTTTGAATTTTACCTCCCGCGAATTGTCTTCTACCTCAGATCGCTCCCACATAGTGTGTTTGAACCCTAACTTCTGAAAACGGGAGTAACATGACTGAACAGGACAACGAAACCTCTTCCAGCAATTCAGAAAAAACGCGATCGCCGCATGAGGAATGTGAGGCAAGACTAAACGAAATCATCGAGTTCATAGGTCGCGTCCGGCACGAAATCAATAATCCACTGGCGGGAGTGTTGGGCCAGGCGCAGTTGCTGCTGCGTGAAGAATTGAACGACAAGGCGCGAAAACGCGCGGAAACTATCGAACAGCTTGCGCTTCGTCTCGGCGAGATCGTCGCCCAGCTGCGCCAGATTCAGAAGCCCCTGGCAACCTCAAACCAGAATGAGACTGGTTCAGTCTGAAGGCGGCTTCAACGCTTCAAAACGACAACTGCTTGAACCTGTTGCGCAGTTCAGTTTTTTCGAGTGCCGGAGACGCTCGCTTCATTCCGCACCGCAACTACAAAACGTTTCCCCTCCGGCAGCACTGCGTTCTCGCCTCGCTTGAAGCCGTTGATCAGGGCCAGCGGCGCGAGCGGCGGAAATATTGCGGCAGCAATGATCGTCTTCGTTGCCACTTCCTTCTTGTGACTGGTCCCTTTTATGCTCCCCTGACCCAGTTGAGAGGATTCAGTCCTGCTGTCCTTGCTTTTATTTTCCAGGCTCCATAACGCTTCATTTCGTGAATGGGTGACCGGATCCAGCAGGACACGCGTGTTGTCAGCGGCAACGACGTCCTCCATGGCCCAGGCCAGCCGTCCAGACTTGCCCCAGTGCCCGCCTCGCTTTGACAGCGTCACGCGCGCGGTGACCAGCGCGCCTTTTTCAATAGCTGTGACGCCGTCGATTATTACCGGGATGAGCGCCCGAAAACTGAGCAACTCACCGGCTTTCATATCGAGGGAGCTGACCGTATAGGCGACTTCAACTTCAATGGACGTGCCGGCAGGAATCTTGACTGGCACGAACTCCCGGGCCTGCGATTTGAGTTTTACTGCTTCGACCAACTCCTCCGTCTTCGCGGGCGATATACCGGCGTTCTCGGATTGCGACTGTTGGATCGTTTCTGTTGCTGTTGGTCGCGGAACTCCACTCTGCGCAGCCAGCCTCGCCTCCGACACGAACAGTGCTAAAAACAAGAAAATAAACTTTTTCATTGGTTAACTCCCGACTCGAGTGGTTATTTCGGATCAGGAGTTGGCAAGCCCAGTGCCAGCTGAACTTCTTGCAAATTGAGACCGGTAGTTCAGAGTTCAGCCTTTCGGCTGCGTGGTTGCTAATGAAAGACGCAAGCTAAAGCTAGATGAACTCTGAACTGCCGGCCTCCCTGTATCAGCACCCTATTTCATTAGTAAGAATAAGACGATCCACGAAATCACACGAAATCAATCGAACTAAGAGTTCTTTCGTGCCAATTCGTATGATTTCGTGGATGGGTTTCTAGTTTATCAGCTGCCAGTGAGGCCCGGCGCGGGACGCGATTGCGCTAAACAGAGACTGCTTCTTGATCTTGTTCTTCAACCAGGTACGGCGACACCACTACAGGCTTCACGTCTGCATCCTCGGCGAGCACGGCCTGAATGATGGGCAGGCTCAGCGAATGCTTTTTGGAGATTCCGGGAACGTTGTGCCCGGCGGCATAGACCGCATGCCGTTCGTTTTCCTGGTACCAGTCGGCGAGGTTTGCGGTCTTGTGCATGTTCTCGATGATCTGCCGCCAGCCGACGCCCGTATTGTAAGCACAGAAGGAGATTTCGCCTTCCTGCGTGCCGTAGGGAATCACGCACATTTCAGTGCGGCGAAAATCGTAGTTGAAGAGATCCTGAAACCACATTCCTTCGACGCAGAGCACGCGCCAGATGTCGCTGGGGTCTTCGGCCTTCTCCGCCTTCATGCGATCGTTTCGATCTGAACTGGAGTTGGTCGAGGAAGGTTTGAAGAGATTCAGGATCTGTGAGATCGGGAACCCTTCCGGAGCCTGCTCAGCGTTGAAGTTTCGCAGGATTGCCATCCCGAGCTGAGCGTACGAGAGCTTTTTGCCGCGCGCCGTATCCGTGATCGTGGCCACGTCTTTCATGAATTGCTCGTAATCGAAAAACTCAAACAGCGACTTAAACTCGCCGGTCTTCCGGTTCACTACCATCAAGGTGAAAATGCCGCAGTTGGGATGGCAATTGCATGACGACCAACCCCAGGGCGCATCTGCACCCTGCAGCATATCCATTACGCTGGTGAATGCCGAATAAGACGAAAGCGGAAACCAGTCGCGCAGAGGTTGCAGTTGCCCACCAAGCTGATCCTTCAGGTCGTGAGTCATCCCGGCCAGCGTGTAACGCTGCTTTATCCGCAGGGCGTCGGAAACGTCTTCGTCGCGGCCGGTGAATGAAACGGGCTGGAAGGCGATGGTCTGTACTTTGTCAATGTTCTTTGCGGCAAACTCGATAATTTGGCCAATACCATCGTTGTTGATTGTGTTGACGATGGTGGTAACGAGGGTAACCTTGATGCCAACGCTGGCCAGGTTCTCGATCGCCCTTAGCTTAACGTCAAACAGGTTGCCAACGCCGCGGTGCTTATTCTTCTCTTCGCTGACGCCATCAAACTGAAGGTATACGCCATGCTGCCCGGCGGCCTTCGCGGCTTTACAAAACTCAATGTCTTCGGCGAAGCGAATGCCGTTGGTAGCCGCAAGAATCCGGTAGAAACCTACTTTTTTCGCGTAGGCCACGGCCTCGAGGTAGTAGGGCGAAAGCGTAGGTTCACCACCTGAAAAAAGAATAATGATCTGTCGCTTGGGTTTGAATGAGACTGCGCGATCGAGAATTGCTTTCGTATCTTCATACGACGGTTCGTGAACATACCCAACCTGGTTCGCGTCCATGAAGCAGGGATTGCACATCATGTTGCAGCGATTGGTGAGGTCCACGGTCAAAACGGCGCCACGTCCAAATTTGATGTTCGAAGTGCCGTGATGATGGACCGACTTGTCTTCGGCCACGCGAAAGTCGCGCCCAAAAAAGAGCGATTCAATACGCTCGAGGAAGGCCGGGTCGGTTGCCATCACGTCTACAAATTCGCCATGCTTCGGGCAGGTCTTTCGCATAACTACCTGACCGTTCTCTTCCACGATCTGAGCCTTTATCTCGCCTGGATGTTCATACATCAAGGTCTCGAGCGGTGTTTCGCCGGAGATGACAGCCGTCCGAACTTCCTTTACACAGGTTGGACAGAGGCTGTCAGTTTCGCGCGGAAATCCAAGCGGAGGCGCACTGCGTTCGTATGATTTCAGGAGCGGGCCCGGGGCCCAGGTCGGACGGATTGCTTCCCCCTCGGGCAGCATTGTATTTACTGACTGAAAAGCATTCCAGGCCAGGCCGGAAAGACTTGACAGCATCCTGGAGCTTTTTACTCCCTTGAGCTTGCCCTTATCTGATTCGCCCCGGCGAAATTGATCGCTAAACAATGAGACCTTCTCCTCACGGCGCCCTGGTCAGGGCACCCGAAACATCAATAAAACGAGATAATTCCTGAAAAAAACGGCTGTACTTCGCACACTTAATCGCGCTCAATTTCCAGCCGGGTCATGATAGTTGGTCTGTTGTGGCATAGCAAGGCAAAAAGGAGGTGGAAAATACCCCCGTATCTCGCCCAGTTGGTCCTTTGCGTGCCTTTCGATTCCGTTCTTTGCCAGAGAAATCACTACGTCTGCCGCAGGCGTCAGGTGCGGTTCACTGTCAATGGGGAAAAAAGTGTAATATCAGCCCCGCCCGGTGCTTACCCATTAATTCCATGACTGAAGGAAAACTGTTGACTGTCGCTGAACTGACCACACACGTAGGCGGTCGATTGCACGGCGACGGGAGCATTCATATCCGGGGAGTAAATGATCTTGGCATGGCAGGGACCGGCGACGTTGCCTATGTTGAGGGCCAGAAGTTTTTCGAGGCGGCGTTGTCCAGCCAGGCATCATGCCTCATTGTTCCTCCGGAGTTCGTCGAGGCCATCAAGGATCGGATAGTTGAGCGCGAATTGGGACCTGCGCTGATTGAGTCGTCAAAACCTAAACTAGCCTTTGCGCTGATTGCTGAGCTCCTGCACCCGCAAAAACGTCGGCAGCCGTACGTTCATCCCAACGCCGTGATTGGCGAGACCGTCAACATCGACCTGACCGTTTTCATCGGTCCGCATGTCGCGATAGGTGACGGCACTCGAATCGGAGCAGGCACGCGTGTTGAAGCGGGCGTGGTCATCGGCGATCACGTGCGGGTGGGCCACGACTGCGTGCTTCATCCCGGCGTAGTTCTTTACGACGATGTGACAATTGGCGATCGCGTGATCTTACATGCGGGTGTTTGCATCGGCGCCGATGGTTTTGGTTATGTACGCGACGATATGGGCTATCACAAGTTTCCCCAAAGGGGGACCGTCGTTATTGAAGACGACGTTGAACTGGGAGCGCAAAGCTGCGTCGATCGCGCTGCCCTGGGACAGACACGAATTGGACGCGGCACGAAGTTGGACAACATGGTCCACGTGGGCCACAACTGCGATATCGGCGAGCGGGTGGTGATTGCCGCCCAAACCGGGATCAGCGGCAGCGTGGTTATTGAAGACGATGTGGTGATTGGCGGTCAGGTGGGCTTCGGCGATCACATACGAGTGCAAAGCGGCGCCGTGATTGGTTCCAAGGCCGGCATCCTGCCGGGGAAGATTGTGCGACCGGGCGTTTGGTGGGGCATTCCCATTCAACCGCTGGATGAATACAAGCGGTTGAACGCTCACCTGGGCCATTTGCCGCAGATGCGCGAAGAGATTAAGGAATTGAGAAGGCAGTTAGAAGAACTGAGGAAAGATGTTGATTGACCAATCTGCACAAGTTCCAGCCCTCTGTGTGAACTCTGTGCCCCGGTGGTGAATTTATTCAGAGAAAGAGTCACCACAGAGACACAGAGCACACTGAGGATGCACCGAGAGAGTCAAGTTTGATATTCCGAACTGCCTGCACAAACAACTAACGTCGTCTGGCTTCAAGGACACTTTATCAAAGTGCCGTTGAGGCTGCCGGTCATCGGTGTGCTCATTACCGCCGGGCTCGGCACAGTTCCCCTCGATACGATCATCGCCCGGATTGCGAAGTTAGCAGTGACAGCCGCGGTACCCCGACCCATGATCCAGCCTTCAAAATGCGAAGGGCTATTGCATTGCTCACAATTAAAGAACAGATGGTGCGTGCCGATGCGGTCAATAGTTTCCATCGTGCCTTTGAAGAGTGTAGTGCCCGCCGGATTGAGAATCGCGAAGTCGGCCAGATAATGCGCGAACCCGTCGTTACGACGAATCAAGTGCCCCGTCGCTACCAGCTTGCTGTTGTTTGGAATCACAGCTAACAGTGGATCACAGACGCCGCCGGGAGAAACGATCTGCATCTCGACCTTCATGACTCCCCTCTGCGTCCCTCCAGTCGGGCATGCATAAGGGACACCGGTAAAGTCTACTTTGCGTGTTCCCTGGACTCGTTTTTCCAACTGCGTCAGACAGCAATTTCCGGTGGAGGGTACGCCGGGAACCGTAATGTCAGGGAATGGCGACGCCTGCATCGGTTCGGCTTCTACCACGGGCATCTCTGCGGGCTTCGCGGTGGAGGTTGCGGCCGCAGATCCTGCAGAAGCATTACTCTTCGAAATCATGGTTGCGCCGCCGATCAACACGATTATCAGCGCCAACGAAAGACTAAGGGTGTAAATGGTTTTCATTGTGTTCTCCTTGTGGTGTTGAGGTTGGAACGCCCAGGTCACACACTTATGAGGCGAGGTGCGTTCTTGGAGAAAACCGCGAGACTTCCTTGAATGGCGTCACGATACAACCAAACGCCCGACCTTCACAAGAACTTCAATGCAGGGGGGCTGTCGAAATGGGGTCGGCTGGCAACATCTTTGATTCAGAACCGGCGTGTCCGCCCTGTTACGTAAACCGCGGCGTCTAAGGTCTTCCTTTGCGGATCTTTGCGACTGCTTAGCGTTCTTTGCGGTTAATAGGCTGTTCCCTAAAAACTTGACCGCAAAGATCGCGAAGAATCCGCAAAGGTCCGCAAAGCGTTTGAGGCTGTTAATCTGTTAGCTGCGCCACCGCAGGGTGACCGGTGCCTTGAGCGGGTGCTCCAGTGTTCCGCCGTTTCGTTGAGATTCGCTGTAGGAGGCTTTGAGTTTGAGGTACCAGGCAGCCTGGGTGTCGGCATCGTCAATCAACATCATCCGGGGATTGTCTTTCAAACCAACTGATTGTTTCTCCATAATCTTTTGATCCTGAGACGCGAACGCGTGCGCGAAGATGCGGAAGATCGTCCTGGTCATCGGCAGCCACCGAAAAAAGTTCCAGGCCGCCAGAAAGTCCAGCCGGCACTGGTTGCGCGTGATTGGCGTCACCAGCGCGCGACTACTGAACCAGTAAGGCCCGCAACGGACCTGCTCAAAACGCATATTGGGCAAAACGAAATCGATGGTGGTGGTAATCGGCTCGCCGTAAAGATTCAAAAGTTTGTACGCGCCACTGTTGCTGGAAGGCGTGTGCGCGCTCATCCGAAAGCCGTTAGTGATGGGCTCGAATCTTTTCTCTTTCGTGCGAATGCTGTGGCGGCTACGCCACCAGAAGCTCTGATGAACAAACGGACCGTGTGCCGGGTCCATCAAGCCAATGATGCCGTGGTCCACATTGCACGCCAGCGTTCGCGAGATGGCACACTGGCGATAGCGTTCGGAAAACACGGGAAGCTGCGGCACTTCGGGAGGTTCGCGGTCGTTGTTGTTTGACTCATGCATGAAGATCCAGATGTACCCATCGGATTCGGCGGCCTGATAACTCCTGACGCGAACGCGATCGAGCTTGATCGGCGAATCGGGCAACAAGGCGGGAATGTGGCGGCAGCGGCCCTCGAGATCAAACTTCCAGCCGTGATAGCAACACTCGATGCACTCGCCATCGAAACTGCCAAATGAAAGCGGCATCGCACGATGCCGGCAGTGGTCATCGAGCGCAAAGACTTTGCCGGCCTTATCGCGAAAGATAACCAACGGTTCATCAAGCAACTGCTGCCTTCGCATCTCGCCCCGTTGAAGCAGCGAGCTGCGCATGGCAGCGTACCAAAAGCCGCGGAGCGGTTCTCCCGGTGCGAGCGTTCGTTCCTTCAACCCGTTGTCAGTCATGAGTTGTCCAGCTTAAGTCAATAGTGCTATCGTTTCCAGCCTTGCAAAGCATCCAAAACCAGCTCGGCAGCTCTTTGTGAAGCGCCACCTTCACCAAGCTCATTAACCACCTTTCGCAAGCGGCTTCGCATGCCCGCATTTCGTTCCTGGTCCAACAACGAAACCAACTCGTTCGCTAACCGCTCCCCGGTCAAATCATCCTGCATTAGTTCGGTCGCCACGCGTTCACCGCCCACTAAATTCACCAGGCCGTAGTGGTCGGTTGTGATCAGACTACCGAGCACGTGCCAGTTAATCATTGACTCTTTGTAAACGATTACCATCGGCGTTCCGAGCAAGGCGGCTTCCAGTGTTGCAGTGCCGCTGGCAATAGCAGCCACGTTTGAGGCCGCCAGCGCCTCGCGGGATTGGCCGGAGACTATGTGCAGGCAAGAGGGGAGAGGTAGCGGCGTTGCTCTTTGCGCCCGCACAATGTCTCTAATTTCATCGGACGACCGGCTGGGGGCGACCACCATTACGAATTGAACCTCCGGCAGGCGAGCAGAGATAAGCGCGGCTGCTTCTAGCATGGGCGGTAAAATGCGTTCCACTTCCTTGCGTCGGCTGCCGGGGAGAAGGGAAATGATAGGCAGTTTGGGGTCAAGTTTCGTCTGCCGGCAAAACTCCTCGCGATCATATCGAGCGCGAACTTCGCCGGCTAGTGGATGGCCGACAAACTCGACGTGATCGATCCCGCGCTCGGAGTACCAATCCTGCTCAAATGGGAGAATTGAAATCAGAAGATCGACATCGCGGCGAATGGTGCGCACCCTGTAAGAACGCCAGGCCCAGAGTTGAGGACTTATGTAGTAAATGATTCGTAATCCTCGACGGTGAAGAGCGCGGGCCAATCTAAAATTAAAGTCGGGCCAGTCAACCAGGATCACGGTGTGGGGTTGCCTCTCAAGCGCCGCCTGCTTCAGCAGTTTGAAGGCTCGCCAGAATTTCGGTAAGGCCCGCCCAACTTCCAGTAGCCCCATGATCGCAAGATCATCGGTACGAACAATTGCGTCGACGCCTGCGGCTCTCATCAAGGGTCCGGCGGCCCCGAAGAATTCGAAGTGTGTCTGGGGTGCCGCCTTGCGTAAGGCGTCGACGAGCGCGGCGGCGTGGGCATCGCCCGAAGGCTCGCCGGCCGCGATCATTATTCGAAGCGTTTCCATCGGCGCGCATGATAGCAGTCAGCAGTAAGCAGTGGGCAGTGGGCAGTGGGCAGAAGGCAGAAGGCAGAAGGCAGAAAGCAGAAGGCAGGAGTAGATTTTCCATATCACATTTTCCATTTCTCATTTTTCATTTAAGAGCCCGTAACCTTCCCATGCGCCGCTTCAACTGAGGTGCGGAAGCAGGAAGCAGCAAGAATAGATTTTCCATATCACATTTTCCATTTCTCATTTTTCATTTAAGAGCCCG
>Ga0070697_100002804_pt1 | contig 13422 bp, 15 predicted proteins | sample KBSK1501metaG_FD_65475 | JGI IMG/M metagenome (GOLD analysis project Ga0070697, IMG submission 65475) | Corn, switchgrass and miscanthus rhizosphere microbial communities from Kellogg Biological Station, Michigan, USA - KBS K1-50-1 metaG | ecosystem: Host-associated > Plants > Roots >... | reverse complement strand
CTCGCCGGAGCCACCAGCCCGACGGTCGCCAACGGATCGGTCGCGCCCGGCACGCTTTTACCGAACAGCACCATGAGCGTGCAATTCGGCTTCAATCCCAATGCCAGTGATCCCAATCTCCGCAATCCCAATGTCAGCGCCAATTTGAACGTCACGATGGTCAATGTTTCCACGCAGCAGGAAAATTATAACGTCACCGGCACGATGCCGCTCAACAATGTGAAGTTCGACTCGGGCGGCTTGACGCTTGCGGTAACGAACACCGGCGCATCGACCTTATGCGGTAGCGGTTGCGCGGGCTCGATCGGCGGCTTCCTCGCCGGTCCCGGCGCGGCCGGTCTCGGAATCTTCTATCAAATCGGCACCAGCGCGAGTTCGCCGACGCTCATCAGCGGCGCCGCCGGTTTCAAGAAGCAGTGAGGAGGGGACACATGCGCCGCGCTCTCCTCATCCTCATCGCTGCGATCGCCGTCAGCACCGCGGCACTCGCTCCGGCCGCGCACGCCGAGGCGATCGACAACGCGTCCAAGCCGCAAGCGGAAGCCGCAAAGCAGCAAAAAGTCGCGCAGGTCACCGCCGCGGCGGGACCGCGCGCGAGTGAGGCCGACATGGCCACGATCCGCTCCGCCGCGATGCTCGTGCGGAGCAAAAAGCCAGCGGCCGCCCTTGAGAAGCTCGATCCGCTCGCCGATCGCCTCACCGGCAATCCCGATTTCGACTACGTCTACGGCGTCGCCGCCCTCGACGCCGGTCATCCGGCGCAGGCGGCGGTGGCGCTTCGCCGCGCGCTCGCGGCGCGCCCCGATTTCCATTTGGCGCGCGCAGAGCTCGGCCGGGCGCTCGCCGCCATGGGCGATCTCGCCGGCGCCAAGCGCGAGTTCCAGACGGTGCGCGAGGTCAAGGGCTTGCCGGTGCTCGCCCGCGACGCCATGGGGCGCCAGATCATCGCGATCGACCAGCGGTTGACCCAAATCGGGCCCGCCGGCCCGCAGGCGGCCCCGCCGAAGCCGGAAGCGCCGCGGTCGCGCACGCGGGTATCAGGCTATCTCGAAAATTCCATCGGCTACGACACCAATGTCAACGCCGGGCCGAGCAGCGGAACCCTGCTCATTCCCGCGCTCGCCTTCCTCGGGCCGGCCACGATCTCGCCGCAGGCGATGCCGAAGCAGGCCGGATTCTACGAACTCGCCGGCGGCCTTAGCATCACCCACGCCGTCAGTGACGACACGGCGGTTTTTGCCAACGTGATCGGCAATTGGCATCCGTTGTTCGACCATGACGAATTCCGCACCGCGCTCGCGGGCGGCGAGGCCGGTATCGCGCGTCAGTTCGGCGACCTCGGCATCTTCTCGGTGGCGGCGATCGGCCAGATGTTCGTGATGGACGACCGCGCCTTTCGCGACATCTTTGGCGCGGCCGCCCAATGGCGCCGGCGCTACGCCGATACCTGGGACACGAGCCTAGCGGTCAGCTGGCTCGCACTCGAATATCCAAATCTCATCGGCCAGGATGCCGATCGATACAGCGCCATCGGCACGCTTTCCCGGAAGTGGGACATGCCGCTCGCTCCGACCATCAACATCATCGGTACGGTGGGCAAGGAAATCGCCCGCACCGCCGGCATGGAATTTCTCTCTTTCACGCTCGTCAGCGGGCGCGTAGGTCTGGAAACGACCTGGGCACCATGGCTCGTCGCCTTCGTGCAGCTCGGCGTCGAGGACCGTCGCTACGACGCCGATTACCCGCTCTTCTTTATGCATCGCCACGACGACATACTGGACGTGGTGGCCGGATTCGAAGTGAAAATGAACGAGCGCGTCAGCTTGCGGCCAAGCGTGCACTACAGCGAGACCCGGTCGAACGTCGATCTGTTCGATCAGAAGCGCTGGATCACGTCGGCGACGGTGCGCTGGACATTCTGAGATCACGCGCGGCCGCTTGCGTGCCGCGGGTCTCGACGCGCTGATTTTCGCTAGCTCCCGAAGCTCTGCACCAGCGAGCCCGCGACCAGGCTCCAGCCGTCCGTTTGGACTGTGGCGAAAATACCACCAAAAGTAGCTAACTGTTAAATTATCAACTTTCCGCAGGATGTAAGTTTGCAATCCCCATAGAATATCAGTCAAATTACTCGGTTATCGAAAAGCCTGGGGGCGATCATGAAAAAATTTCTCGTTACGTGCATTGCTGCTGCCGCGCTTCATGGCGCGCCCGCGTTCGCGGCTCCACCCGCCGCTCCCGTGTTCAATTGGAGCGGCTTCTATGTCGGTGGCCAAGTAGGCGAAGGCTGGGACGTCACCACGCCTACGGAAACGGTCAGCTCCTCGGAATTCCCGGTCGGGTTTGTGCTCAACACACTCCATGCCAAAGGCTTGCTCGGAGGTGGATACGCAGGTTTCAATTATCAGATTCATCAGTTCGTTATTGGCATCGAGGGCGACTACGCATGGGCAAATTTGAGCGGATCAGCGAACACCGTCGGCGTGCTGGGTGGCACGCAGGAGAGAACCGCGCATATCGATTGGATTGCCACGCTGGCTGGTCGCCTCGGCTATGCCGTCAACGACTGGATGTTGTTCGGAAAAGCCGGCTGGACATGGGAAGGCTTACACGCCAGTGGGTCGGTTTTTGACGTTGCCGGTGTCAATACGAGCAATTTCGTCGTCCCGGAACAAACCAGAAATGGACCGACTATCGGCGCCGGTATCGAATGGAGTTGTGCTCGCAACTGGTCGGCCAAATTTGAATACGACTATGTGAAATTTAGCAACAAGAACAATTACGCCATCTCCATAAGCACCATCACGGGTTCTGTCTTCACCGGCGTTTCCAGCGTTTCCGTTTCGTCTTTGCAGATGGTAAAATTAGGGGTGGCCTATCGGTATTAGGCGGATCGCCAGTAGTTGCTTTGGTCGTGCTCGCATCGATCAACTCGGTCGCGAGCTAATCGGTCCGCGCCCTAGCTCCCGAAGCTCTGCACCAGCGAGCCCGCGACCAGGCTCCAGCCGTCGACGAGTACGAAGAAAATCAGCTTGAACGGCAAGGAAACGATGACCGGCGGCAGCATCATCATGCCCATCGACATCAACACCGAGGCGATGACGAGGTCGATCACCAGGAACGGCACGAACAAAAGAAATCCGATCTCGAAGGCGCGGCGCAATTCCGAAATCATGAAGGCGGGAACGAGAATGCGGAGCCCCACGGCGTCGACGCTCGCCGGCCGGTCCTCCTTGGCGAGATCCATGAACAGCGCGAGGTCCTTCTCGCGCACGTTCTTCAGCATGAAGCCGCGGAAGGGCACGGCGCCGCGCTCGAATGCCTCCTGCGGCTGAATTTGACCGGCGACCAGCGGCTGCACGGCTTGCGAATAGGCGGTCTGAAAGGCCGGCCCCATCACGAAGGCGGTGAGAAACAGCGCCAGCGACACCACCACCGCGTTCGGCGGCGCGGTCTGCAGGCCGATCGCCGTGCGCAGGAGCGACAGCACCACCACGATGCGGGTGAACGACGTCACCATGACGAGGATCGCGGGGGCGAGCGAAAGCACCGTCAGGAGCGCGACGAGCTGGACCACGCGCTCGGTCAAGCCGGTCCCGGCGCCGAAATTGATGCTGATGTCCTGCGCCGCGGCGCCGCTCACGGAGGCGAAGGCGGCGAAGGAGGCGAAGAGGAGCGCGCCGAAGAGCGAGCGGCGGCTGAGGCGCGCGCCTGTGGTCACGAAGGGTTCTTTCGCTCGTTCGGCCGCAACAGGCTCGCCATTTCTTCCTCCAGGCTGGAGAAGACGTCGGCGCCGGCCTTTGGCGCCGGCGTCGCGGGCGCGGCGGGTGCGGGCGGCGTCGAACGGAGATCGGCGGCGGGGCGCGCGGCCGGCGCCGGCGCGGGAGGCGCCGCCGGCAGGCGCGGCTCGGCTTTGGCTCTGGCCAAAGCGGTTTCGGCGGTGGGCTGGCGAAGGGCCGCCTCGAGCCGCTTGGTCACGTCGTCGTAATCCTGGCGCGCGGCGGGCGCCGGGCGGGAGGCGGAAACCGGCGGGCGGGGCGCCGGACGCTGCGGCATCGGGCGCGCGGCGGCTGGCGGCGCGGCCGGACGGACGGGCTCTTCGTAGATCGGCTCGTCATAGGGCACGAGCGTCGGATCGTATTCGGGCTCGAGCTCGATCGGCGTGCGCAGCGGCACTTGCCGCTGCACTGGCGCGGACGCGGCCGCCTGGTGGCGGACGATATTTTCCTCGACCACGACATCGGTCGGGCCGCCGATCAGGATGAGGTGTTCGACATTGTCGCGGCGGATGAGCACGAGGCGGCGGCGGGCATCGACGACCGCCGAATCCAACACCGCGAGCCGCGGCTGGCGATTGCGGGCGCCGCCGGAATTGGACGCGCGCGCGCTCCCGAACTGACGGATCAGCCAGGCGGTGAGCCCGATCAGGGCCAACACCAGCACGAAGGCGACGATGAACCGCGCGGGCAAACCAAGCTCCAAGCCCAAAATATCACTCATCCTGTTCTCCCCAACAACGCCGCCGGAGCGGCGTTCTCCCCGCGGGCCGGGCTCGGCAAAAACTGCCGTCTCGTCCCTAACAAACCGTTAAGAATGGAAGCCAAATCCGCCAAAACCGCGGCGGCCTCGGCTGTTTTCAACAAGCCGCGCCCGCGCCATTAACGCCGCCTTAACCATGCGCCCGGCAGAATTTGCCGACAAGGGGCCGGGAGCGGCCTTGCCGGGGAATTTCGATGTCGGTCGCCGACCTGCCGCTGTTTTCGGTGCTGAAGAGCCGCATGCGCTGGCTCGAGGAGCGCCAGAAGCTGCTGGCCGAAAACGTGGCGAACGCCGACACGCCGCGCTATCGCACGCGCGACCTCAAGCAACTCGATTTCAACGCCGAGCTGAACGCGACGGCGCAAGTGCGGCTCGCCGCCACCGCGCCGGGTCACATGGCCGCGCCCGCGGGCGAGACGAGCGCCCATCCGCAGGGGCCGCGCGGCGGCTTCGAGACGAAGCCTTCCGGCAACGCCGTCGTGCTCGAGGAAGAGATGATGAAGGTGGCGCAGGCGCAGATGGACCACCAGACCGTGACCTCGCTCTACGCTCGCGGGCTGGCGATGCTGAAGACCGCGATCGGCAAGAACTGAGGAGCAAGGTATGGATTTCATCCGCACGCTGATGATCGCGGCCTCGGGCCTGAAGGCGCAGTCCGGCCGCATGCGGGTGATTTCCGAAAACATCGCCAACGCCAATTCGACGGCGGCGACCGCGGGCGGCGATCCCTATCGCCGCCGCATCCCGACCTTTCGCTCCGCCTTCGACCGCGAGTTGCAGGCGAACGTCGTGGCGCTCGGGCGCGTGCAGAGCGATAAATCCGATTTCGTGACGCGCAGCGAGCCGGGAAATCCCGCCGCCGACACGCGCGGCCAGGTCAAATATCCGAACGTCAATCCGCTGATCGAGGCGGTGGATTTGCGCGAGGCGCAGCGCTCCTACGAAGCCAACCTCAACGTGATCGGCGCCACGCGCCGCATGATCTCGCGCACGCTTGATCTTCTGAAAGCCTGAAGAGGGAAATCCGACCGATGCCGACGCCCATCGCCGCCGCCAACGCCTATGCCGCGCTCGCCCGCCTCGTCCCCGCCGCTTCGCCCGGCGCTACGCCCGCGAGCGAGGGCACGGGCTTCGGCGCGCTGCTGCAGGGCGCGCTCGACAAGTTCATCGCGCAAGGCCACGAGGTCGACGCGAAATCGGTGCAGCTCGCCGCCGGCAAGGCCGACCTCGTCGACGTGGTGACCGCGGTCGCCGAAAGCGAGGTCGCGGTCGGCACGCTCGTCTCGGTGCGCGACAAGGTCATCGCCGCCTACGAAGAAATCATGCGCATGCCGATCTGAAAGAATTCCTCTCCGCGCGGAGAGGGAATGGGATGGAATCATGACAGGCGCCGATGTGCTCGACGTCGCTCGCGACGGGATCCTCACGCTATTGATCGTGGCGGCGCCGATGATGCTGGTCGCGCTCGTGGTCGGCGTCGCCGTCTCGCTGCTGCAGGCGGTGACGCAAATTCAGGAAATGACGCTCGTCTTCATTCCGAAGATTATCGCCATGTTCCTCGCGCTCCTGATCGCGCTGCCGTTCATGGGCGACGCGCTGCAGGGCTACATGACGCGGATCGCCGAGCGCATCATCTCGGCCGGCTGAGGCCGGCGTAACCGATGACCCTCAGCCTCAATTTCCTGCCGGCGCTGGCGGCGGTGTTCCTGTTGATGTTCGCGCGCCTCGGCACCATGGTCATGCTGATGCCGGGGCTCGGCGAGCAGGGCATTCCGGCGCGGATCCGGCTGGTTGTCGCGCTGATGCTGACGCTGGTGATGCTGCCGCTCCACCGCGCCGCCTATGCGGTCGACATCACCCGGAACTTCGTGCCGCTCGTCGGCCTCCTCGTCCAGGAGCTGTTGGTCGGCGTCGTGCTCGGCCTCACCGCGCGGCTCGCGCTCTCGGCGCTGCAGGTGGCGGGCGCGACGATCGCGCAGCAATTGGGGCTCGGCTTCGTCACCACCGTCGATCCGACGCAGGGCCAGCAGGGCGTGCTCGTCGGCAACTTCCTCGCCATGCTCGGCGTCGCCCTCATCTTCGCGACCGACCTGCATCATCTCGTGATCGCGGCGCTCGACGACAGCTACCGGCTGTTCCGGCCCGGCGCCGTGCTGCCGACCGGCGACATCGCCGAATTGATGATCACGACGGTCGGCGGCGCGTTTCGCGTCGGCGTGCAGATCGCCGCGCCCTTCCTCGTTTTCGGCCTCCTGTTCAACGTCGGGCTCGGGGTATTGGCGCGGCTGATGCCGCAATTGCAGGTCTTCTTCCTCGGCTTGCCGGCCTCGATCATGATCGGCTTCGTGCTGCTGATGCTGCTGGTCGGCGCGCTGATGGCGACCTTCCTCGGCTATATCGGCGCCGTGCTCGGCGAACTCGTCCCGCGGTGAAGGTCTAGACCGTGGCCGAATTCGAACACGACGCCGAACGCACCGAAGACCCGACCGCGAAACGGCTCGAGGAGGCGATCGAGCGCGGCGACGTCGCCAAGAGCACCGAGGTCAACACGCTGTTCATGCTCGCCGGCTCGACGCTGGCGCTGTTCGCCTTCGGCGGCTTCGCGGCAAGCGAACTCACCGAGCTGTTCCGCGCGGTGCTTGCCGGCGCCTATCCGGTAAGCGACGAGGGCTTTTCCTACGCGCGGCTCGGCGAAACGCTCTTCGTCAAGGTATTGATCGCTATCGCGCCCGCGCTCGCGGTGCTGATCGCGGCGGCGCTTGCCGGCAATTTCATCCAGCACCGCCTGCTGTGGACCTTCCAGCCGCTGATGCCGCAGCTCTCGCGCATCTCGCCGCTCGCGGGCGCCAAGCGTCTGTTCTCCAAACAGGCGGCGATCGGGCTCGCCAAGGGCTTCGCCAAGCTCGCGGTGGTGGGCACGGTGATGTATTTGGTGGCGGCGCCCGAGCTCGACCGCGTGCTGTCGCTCGCCGGCGGCGAACTCATGCAAGCGATGTCGGCGGCGATGACGCTGGTGCTGCGCCTGTTGATCGGCGTTTGCTCGGTGATGGTGCTCGTCGCGGCGCTCGACTGGCTGTGGACGCACCACAGTTGGTACGAGCGCCACCGCATGTCGGTGCGCGAGATCCGCGAGGAGCACAAGCAGACCGAGGGCGATCCGACCGTCAAGGCGAAGCTCAGGCAAATCCGCGTCGCACGCATGCGCAAGCGCATGATGACGGAAGTGCCGAAGGCGACCGTGGTGATCACCAACCCGACCCACTTCGCGGTCGCGCTCAAATACGAGAGCGGCATGAACGCCCCGCTCTGCGTCGCCAAGGGCATGGACGTGCTCGCCCAGCGCATCCGGGAACTGGCGCGGGAGCACCGGGTGCCGGTGGTGGAAAACCCGCCGCTTGCCCGCGCGCTCCACAAAAGCGTCGAGATCGACGAGGAAATCCCGGCGGAGCATTATAAGGCGGTGGCCGAGATCATCGGCTACGTGCTCCGCCTGCGGCGTTCATTCCGGTCATAATCGACCGCAAGACGAGGGAACGCGCTTGCGGAACGAAGGCGTTATCGGGCAAATCGACAGGGCGGGCGCCGCCCCCATGGGCGGCCTCGTCGAGGAGGTGCTCGCGATGGCCGCCGAAGACGCGCCCAACGCCCCGATCGACCGCGGTCAACCGACCGGCAGCATCGGCCTGGTGCTCCTCGTGGCGCTCGCGCTGGTGGGCACGGCGGTGTTCCTCTTGTTCGTCGGGCGGGGTCGGGCCGAGCCCTATATCATCGGGGTGCTGGCGACGCTCGCCGTGATCGGCGTGTTCGCGCTGTTCGCGGGCGCGGCGGGAATATTGCAACTCGCCGGGCGCAGCGCCGGGCGCAACGATCTCACCAAGGCGGTGGTCGATTCCTCGGGCGAGGGGATCTCGATCGTCGATGCCGCCGGCCGCGTGCTTTACGCCAACCGCTCCTACCTCGAACTCACCGGCGCCGACGGACCCGACGACGTGCGGCCGGTGGAGCGCCTGTTCACCAGCGACCCCGAAGTATCGGAGGCGATCTATCGCCTGGTCCAGGCGACGCGCCAGGGCAACACCCACAGCGAGGAAATCCGCATCGCCGGCGCGCAGGGCGCGGCCGGCCGCTGGGTGCGGCTCCGCGTCCGTCCGTTCGCCAAGAGCGGCAAGCTGTCCAAGCTCGCGATGTGGGGGATCGCGGAAATCACCCGCGAGCGCGAGCGACAAGAAAACACTTTTCTTCAGCTGCAGCACGCCATCGATTTTCTCGACCACGCGCCGGCGGGCTTCTTCTCGGTGGATCCCGCGGGCGGCATCGTCTACCTCAACGCCACGCTCGCGGGTTGGCTCGGCTATGACCTCGCCGAGGTGTCGCCGAGCGGGCTGAAGCTGTCCGATCTCGTCCCCGGCGCGGGCGCGGCGCTCCTGTCCAACCTCGCGCCGGTGCCGGGCGAGGTGAAGACCGAAGTCCTCGATCTCGACCTCAAGCGCAAGAACGGCGATTTGCTGCCGGTGCGGCTGCATCACAAAGTGGCGTTCGCCGGCGACGGCACGCCCGGCGCCTCGCGCACGCTGGTATTGAGTCGCGCGCGCGAGGCGGCGAGCGACCCGCTGCGCGACGCCGAGGTGCGTTTCGCGCGCTTCTTCAACAACGCGCCGGTGGCGATCGCCACCATCGACGGCGCCGGCAAGATCGGCGGCAGCAATGCGAGCTTCGTGCGCCTGTTCGGCGGCGCCGGCGAGGGCGAGAACAATTCGATCTTCGCCGTGGTGACGGAGGGCGAGCGCGGCCGCTTCGAGGCCGAGGTGCGCGCGGCGATCGACGGCCGCCAGCAGACGCGCGAGGTGGAGGCGCCGCTCGCCGGCGAAGCGCCGCGCTCGGCGCGCTTCTACATCACGCCGGTGGAGGACGCGGGCGAGGGCGAGGCCGCGATCGTGCACGCCATCGACACCACCGAGCAGCGCGCACTGGAGGCGCAGTTCGCCCAGTCGCAGAAGATGCAGGCGGTCGGCCAGCTCGCCGGCGGGGTGGCGCACGACTTCAACAACGTGCTCACCGCGATCATCGGCTATTCGGACCTGTTGCTCGCGAACCACCGGCCGACCGATCCTTCGTTCCAGGACCTGATGCAGATCAAGCAGAACGCCAACCGCGCCGCCGGGCTGGTGCGGCAGTTGCTCGCCTTCTCGCGCCGGCAGACGCTGCGGCCGCAGGTGCTGCAGCTCGGCGACGTGCTCTCCGACCTTTCCATCGGCCTCCTGAAGCGCATCATCGGCGAGACGGTGACGCTCGACGTCAAGCACGGCCGCGATCTGTGGCCGGTGAAGGCCGACCTCAACCAGTTCGAGCAGGCGGTCGTCAATTTGGCGGTCAACGCGCGCGACGCCATGCCCAAGGGCGGCCGGCTCACCATCCGCACGCGCAACGTCGCGCGCGAGGAATGCGCGGCCTTCGGCGAGAAGCTGTTGGCGCCGGCCGACTACGTGCTGGTGGAGGTGGTGGACAACGGCGAGGGGATCGCGCCCGGCATCATCGACAAGATTTTCGAGCCGTTCTTCTCCACCAAGGAAGTCGGCAAGGGCACGGGCCTCGGGCTTTCCACCGTCTACGGCATCGTCAAGCAGACCGGCGGCTACATCTTCGCCGATTCCAGGATCGGCGAGGGCACGACTTTCCGCATTTTCCTGCCGCGCCACGTTCCGCTCGCGGCCGAGGAAAAGGCGAAGGCGCCGGAGGTGGAAATGCGCGGCGCCGATCTCACCGGGCGCGGCACGGTGCTCCTGGTCGAGGACGAGGAGGCGGTGCGCGCATTCGCCGCGCGCGCGCTTGCGTCGCGCGGCTATTCGGTGGTGGAGGCGGCGACCGGCGTCGAGGCGCTCTCGGCGATCGAGCGCAACGGCGGCGAGGTCGATCTCGTCGTCTCCGACGTGGTGATGCCGGAGATGGACGGGCCGACGCTGTTGCGCGAATTGCGCCGCCGCCGGCCGGAGCTGAAGGTGATCTTCATTTCGGGCTATGCCGAGGAGGCGTTCAAGAAGAACCTGCCCGAGGGCGAGCGCTTCACCTTCCTGCCCAAGCCCTTCTCGCTCAAGGACCTGGTCGCCGCCGTCAAGGACACGATGGCGAGTTGAGTCGAATCGTCATCGCCGGGCTGCTCCTTCTTCGTCGTGCCGGGCATGACATCGATAAAAATCCGGCCATGACGGAACGATGACGCGCCGTTCGCGCCCGCTCCGCGTGTCAAGCGGCCGATCGCGCGCGGCTTTTCCCGCCTTGACCGGGCGGCGCGATTCGGGCCTATTTCTTGGCGCGAGGATCTGGTTTTCGGCTGGCTTGACTTTCCGCTTCCCGAATTTGGGCTGCGCCATCAAGAACCCCCAAAACTCGGATTGCTGCCCGGACGCACGATGAGCGCGCGGACGGTTGTTGATCAGAAGCGAGGAATGCAAGATGGCTTCAGGGACCGTGAAGTTCTTCAACACGCAAAAAGGCTTCGGCTTCATTTCGCCGAGCGACGGCGGCAAGGACGTGTTCGTCCACATTTCCGCCGTGCAGCGCGCCGGCCTGACGACGCTGATGGAAGGCCAAAAGGTCAGCTACGACATTGTCACCGAGCGCGGCAAGACCGCGGCGGGGAACCTGAAGTTGGATTGAGGAATTTCGCACGGCCGGGCTTCGCTCCCGGCGCGATGAAAAGCCCCGGCGGGCGACCGCCGGGGTTTTGTTTTGCGGCCGGCGAAAGGCGGCGTCGCGGCAGGGCTTCTGGAATCGAGAGGCCACCCTGCGGGGGCTGGGTGGCCTCGACTTGAAACCGCAGTTTCCGGGTGGGGAGGGGGCTGCGGCTTGGGGGTCCGATCAGCGGACCCTACGAACCCGCCTTCCCGGCCACTGTGATGCCCGTCACAAAATGGGCGATTGCCGTCTCCCTATCGCGGCGCCCGGTACTGATCCGATTTCCCTTTTGACGGCATCAAGGCCAGCACGGCTCGCCTTGCGTATTGTGGAGTTTCGGTCACACCGGCCGACAATCGTATTTTGCCGCTGGTCATTTGGCGGCTGGCGGTTGAAGTTTGGCCTCGAACGGGCTTGGCCGAATCCGGGGGGTATTATGAAAAGATCCAAATTCGCGGCTGTCGCGTTGGCGACAGCGATTGCGCTCGGCCCGGTCGCGTCATTCGCCGGACCGGCAGCACCGGTCCCGGGACGTATATTCAGCGGCGCAACGCCATGGTGGATGTTCGTTTGTCCGAGCGGCATCGTCACCGCCGCGGTGATGAAAAACGCGAGGCGCAACAAGCCGCTGACGACCCCGGAAGCCTGGAGCTGCGGCTTCCTGTATTGGTGGAACGAAGGTAGCGGCCAATACGGCCGGTAAGTCGGCGCTCACGGTCCCCATTCCACGGTTGAGGCCGCCTCACGGCGGTCTCTTTCTTTTCGCGCCCGCGGCCAAGCCTGCGCAGGCTGCGTAAACTGGCCTGCGCCGCGCAGGAAGCCCAGCCAGATCTATTTTCGATCCGATTCCTTGCTTCGCTCTTCGCCGGGCAATTGACCCACCCGGGTCTCCTCAGGCGAAAACACTTTCCCTTTCAAGTATGGGGTTATCGGCATGGCGCGCTCGCTCTCGCAGCCGCGAGCGCGATCGTGGGCTTGAATTTTAACGGTCGCGAGTCGCTCGCAATCTAAGAGCAAAAGACCGTATTTGGCGGAGTTGGCTAACCTTGCCCGCTCAGCGGTCTATCGGCACTTAGCGATTTTTGCGCCCGTCGCCGTCGTGGTGAAGCACGCCAAAATCGGACGATTTTTGTCCCGCCAGCGCGGGTATAGCTCCGACGCCGGCAAGCCCGGCCCGGAACAGCTCGCGCACGGCGGCGGCGCGGCTCGGCATTCGCTGCTTGAATCGAAAATCGTCGACCGCCTTCAATTCCTCCGGCGACAGCATGATTTGTAAGCGCTCGCCACGAGTGAGATTGCCGTTTCCATTGTGCTTGGCCATGGCAGGCTCCTGAACGAGACAATGACACACTGTAGTAACAGTACCAACAATGCGTCAACTACTCATTCGATTGCCGGGTGAGGCCGCCCGCTAGGGAGGCAGCTTTTTAGCCTTGTCCCTTAAGGCTCGGACGCGCTCGACTTGGCTGGCAAGCTTCCGCCAGGCCTGGGCCATGGCGAGCAGCTGCGCTCTTTCACTCGCGTCTTGGGATTTCTCGGCCAAGCGAATGCAGGCCTCGGCGTTACGCTCATACTCCGCTTTGTCCGCCACCCGACTCTCCTTCGGCTCCGGTCGCAACGCCGAGGATGTCGATCAGTTCCCGCTTACCTCCATAAAAGCCCGCGCCGCGATTGAAACCGGCCCACGGCGCTGCGTTACGGATACTGGGTCAGTTTGACCGCGGCGAAGGCGAATAGGACACGCGAATGCCTATGTCGGAAACCGGGCATACAGTTCCATTTCCGTTGATAACGTAAATCTGGGTGACGGCGATTGCGGGGAGGATCGCCAATGACAATTCATCGGCTTTTGCGGACCGACGTTTCGTTCGATCCGGACGCGGTTCAGGCGATGTGTTCCGCTTTCGAGGCCGTCTGCGAAGAACTCGAATTGTCCAACAACAAAAGTGATCGCCTAACCGAGGTCGTCGCCTTGAAAATCATTGAGGTCGCCAGAACCGGCGAGCGCAACGTGGTCGTGCTGCGTGACAGCGCGCTGAGGTTATTGGGAGTGATCAGGCCCGACCCGCAGCGATGATGCGCTGAGACCCGTGGCTCCAGTAAGTCCCGGATTGCTTCCGTCGTTTTCAGCCCTGGCCAGAAAGCCGGCCTGTACGGGCCAAAGCTCGGGAACAAAAACCAAAAAAGATTGCGGTCGCCACAATTGAAAGGGCC
>Ga0070697_100002803_pt1 | contig 13427 bp, 10 predicted proteins | sample KBSK1501metaG_FD_65475 | JGI IMG/M metagenome (GOLD analysis project Ga0070697, IMG submission 65475) | Corn, switchgrass and miscanthus rhizosphere microbial communities from Kellogg Biological Station, Michigan, USA - KBS K1-50-1 metaG | ecosystem: Host-associated > Plants > Roots >... | reverse complement strand
GGCGAAATTTTCCACCTGGCTTTACCGGATCGCCTACAATTGCTTTCGCGAGGACGCACGACGCCGGAAAGAGCTCGTCGGCATCAATGAGGAGCAATGGCAGGCGGAACAGGATCCCCAGACGGTCGATCCGGGTCTAAGACATGACCTTATGCATGCCCTTAGTTTACTGCCATTGCACGAGCGCTCGGCAGTTTTGCTTTGCTGCCAGAATGGATTATCACACGACGAAGCTGCGCGGGTGCTCGACATCCCGCTTGGCACAGTCAAAACAAACGTGTTGCGAGGGCGAGGGAAATTGAAGAAGACTTTGGCTGTCTGGGCGCAATAAATGAACGAGCAGATTGAACAGGATTGGTTGGATCGAAAGCTGCAGGAAGCTGCGCCTTATATCGAGGATGACGGCTTTACCGCGCGTGTTCTGCAACAGCTGCCGGTCCCGCGGCAGGCAGGCCAGTTTCTGCGTCCGTTTATTCTGGTCGGAATGAGCGCCCTGGCGAGCGCGCTCACATACGTTTTGTCCGACGGTGGCCGTTTTATTTTGGTCGAGATGTTCAGATTGACGACGATTCCAACGTTGTGGGTGGTCGCGTTTGCCTTAGCCAGCGGAATGTTAGTTATGGCGGGCGGCATCTTCGCCGCCATGTCTAAGTCGAATCATATTCAATCTTAGATTCGACTTAGACTTGCGTTGCCGATCTTAGGGGTGAGAATAAGGGATGCTAAGAGACATCCCGAGCTCGACACTCAAGAAACTTGTCCGCCTTACTGAGCGCAAAGAAGCGCTGATGGCGCAGATCCAGGAAATCGATCGCGAAATGATCCACGTCCAGGACAAGTTTGGCATTCCCTCGCGCGAAGGAGGCCAGCGCGCGCCGGTTACCGTTTCGCGGGCGCATGGCGGCCCCGTTCGCCGTCGAAGCAAACGCGGCGCGTTAAAAGAGAAAATCTTGCGGGCATTGCACTCGGCTGGGAAAAAAGGGGCGACCGTGGGCGACCTTTCGAAGAGATTGAAGGTGCCAAGCGCGAATCTTTACGTCTGGTTCAACGGCACTGGCAGGAGTGTATCCGGAATCAGAAAAATCGGGGTCGCGAAATATCAGCTGAAATGATTATCAACCTTCGCGCGCCTGTTGGACGTCCTGGCGAATTTGCTGAACGAGCGCGTCCAGGTTCTCAAATTTCTTTTCCGGGCGAAGAAATTTCGAGAAACGAACTTCGACATCGTGCCCGTAAATGTCGCGATTGAAATCGAACAAATAGATTTCGAGGACGCGCTCGGATTTTCCACCGCTGACGGTTGGTCGAACGCCAAGATTGATTACGCCTCGATGCAATTCGCCGTCGATCGACGCTTCGGCGGCATAAACACCGTTCGGCGGGAATTGTTCGCTGTGCGCGCTTAGGTTTGCAGTCGGAAAGCCAATCTTTTTTCCAAGGTTGTCGCCGTGCGTCACGGTTCCAAGAATAGTGTACTCACGGCCGAGCATTTCAGCAGCTTTCGCGAGATCGCCTTTTTCGACAGCCTGTCGAATCGCTGTGCTGCTAACGACCGCGCCCTTGAGCTTGACCGGCGGAATTCCAACGACGTCGAAATTAAATTTCGCGCCAAGCTTTTTGACAAGATCGAGATTGCCGCGGCGATTTTTCCCGAACGACCATTCGTGGCCAACACAGATTTCGCGGAGCGGTTTGGAATGAGTGACTAGGTCGCCCACGAAGTCTTCCGGCTCGGTCGCGGCGAATTGTTTGTCGAAAGTGATGATGAGCAAGTGCTCCACGCCGAGCGCGCGGATCAAGGCGATCTTGTGTTGTGTTGCGCTCAGCAAATGCGGTGCTGCCTGCGGTCGCAGAACTTTTTCCGGATGCGGATCGAATGTCACCACGACTGGCGTTCCATTCGAAGCGCGCCCGTGATCAGCCGAAGTCGAAATCACTGCCTGATGGCCCCTATGAACGCCGTCGAAAACGCCGATCGCCAAAAATAGCGGTCCGCGTAATCGCTCGAGCTCTGGAATCGACCGCAAAATTTCCATTGTCGATCTTGCGGTCAGGCGCCGCGCATCCGCGAAACTTGTGGGAGCGAGAGAATTCGCTGCGTAATTTCCTCGCGAGGCATCGCTTTGATTTGATCGATCGTGATCGTGTTGGCGACATCGAATCGTCCGGACTTTGTCCGTCGCAGCGATTTTAAATGCGCGCCGCAGCCCAGCACTTCACCGATATCGTGCGCGTATGTCCGAACGTAAAAGCCTTTGCTGCACACCACGCTGAAATCGATGTCCGGCAACCCGATCCGGTCAACAGTGTAGCGATAAACGTGGACAAAGCGCGGCTCGCGCTCGACCACTTTTCCCTGGCGCGCCAATTTGTAGAGCGGTACGCCACCGTGCTTCTTGGCCGAGACCATCGGCGGCATTTGATAAAAATCGCCGCGAAATTTTTCAAACGCCGCACGAATTTCGGAATCGCTCAACTGAGGCACCGGCCGAGTCTCAACGATTCTGCCTTCTCGATCTTGCGTGCTCGTTGCTGTGCCCAGCGTAAGAGTCCCGACGTACTCCTTGTCTTCGCTCATTAGTAGATCCTGAACTTTGGTTCCGCGACCGATCGTTAGTAGGAGCAATCCGGTCGCAATCGGATCGAGCGTTCCGCAATGGCCGACTTTCTTGATTCCGAGCTGTCGCCGAACGAGCGCGACGACATCATGCGAAGTCATGCCTTCGGCTTTGTCCACGAGCAGGACGCCGTCAGGAGCTGCGACCGACGACATCACGAACTTCCTCCAGAATTTTCTTTTCGATCTCAGCGAGTGCGCCGCGAACACGCGCTCCGGCCGCCAGAACATGTCCGCCGCCGCCAAATTTTTCGCAGATGGTGCACACATTCACCTTTTCGTTTTTTGAACGCATGCTTACGCGCACCTTTCCGTCGGGCAGCTCCTCAAAAAAAACTGCGACAATAACGCCGCGAATCGCGCGCAAATGATCGATGAGCCCTTCATTATCTTCTGGCAAGACTCCGAGTTTCTTCGCCGTCGCCAAACTTAAACTAAAACTAGCGACCCGATCGTTTGCCTCGAACCGCATCGTCCCGAGAAGATCGCGCAAAAGTTCGGTGCGACGTCGCGGGTAATTTTCGTAAGTCAATTGGCTGACATGACCGACGTCGACCCCGGCGCGGACGAGCTCGGCCGCAATCTCAAAAGTTCGCGCGGTTGTGTTTGGATATTGAAACGAACCGGTGTCGGTTGAAATGGCGACGTAAAGGTTTTCGGCGATGGCGGGATCGATCGGTAATTTTTCGCTTTTGATCAACTCGAACAAAATTTGTCCAGTGGCCGGCGCTTTCGGATTAATGTAAACGAGATCGCCGTAACCTGGATTGCTCGGGTGATGATCGATGTTGATCCAAAGCTTTGCGGAACGGACCGCAGGCAGGGCAGTGCCGAGCCGATTCTGAATGGCAGTATCGAGTGCGATTGCAACATCGACATCTTCCGGGTCGCCCGTCGGTTTTGTGAGCAGATTTGCGCTCGGAAGAAAACTGTATTTCTCGAGCATGCCGTCTTCGTTCCAGATGCGAACGTCTTTGCCGAGTTGTTTGAGCGAGAGGCCGAGTGCGAGCTGACTCCCGAGCGCGTCGCCATCTGGCCGGACATGACTAAGAACAGCGAACCGCACACCTTCGCGCAAGGCCTGGCCGATTTGCTCGAACCTGGCCGCGCTCACTCGTTTTTTTTGCTGTCGGAGTCGATTTGCTGCAAAATTTCGACGACCCGCGAGCCGCGCGCGATCGACTCATCGAGGTGAAAAAGTAGATGGGGCGTGAATTTCATAGTCACACGACGCGCAAGCTCGGACTGAAAGGCAGATCGGTGCTCTTCGAGCTTCTTCATTACGCTTTCAGTTTTTTCGGACGCAAGCACGCTGACAAAAACATGCGCACACTTCAGATCCGATGTGACGTCGACGTGGTTGACGGTGACGAGAGCGCCTTCAAAACTGATTTCGCGCGAGAGTATTCCACTCAGCTCCCGTTTTACGACTTCGTTGACCCGCAGCATGCGATGTTTCATGTGGCCCTTTCATCCCGTTAGAGTTTTTGGGCCATAGCTTCGAGCTGATAGCATTCGATGATATCGCCCACCTGGTATTCACTGAAATCGCCGAGCTTAATACCGCATTCCAGTCCGGAGCGGACCTCTTTCACGTCGTCCTGAAAACGGCGCAGTGTTGAAAGTCCGCCGTCGTAAACCGGCTGACGTTTTCGAAGGACACGCGCGCGACCAGTGCGAGCGATGCGGCCGTCGGTGACCAAGCAACCCGCTACGATTCCTCTGCTCAGTTCGAACACTTGTTTCACTTCGGCATGACCGAGGACGGTTTCGCGGAATTCTGGCTCAAGTAATCCGGCCATCGCGTCTTTGATCTGATCGAGGAGTTCGTAAATGATGCTGTAAAGCTTGATTTGAACGCCTTCGCGTTTCGCGGCCGAAACAGCCATGTTTTCAACTTTGGTGTTGAAGCCGACGACAACTGCGCTCGAGGCGCTCGCGAGCAAGATGTCCGACTCCGAAATCGGCCCGACCCCGGCATGAATCATTTCGAGATCCACTTTTTTGCTTTCGATTTGTTTCAGCGCGGTGGTCAACGCCTCGACCGATCCCTGGGTATCGCATTTCAAAACGAGACGAAGAATTTTTTTGCCGGCGGCTGATTCAAGCAAAGTTTCGAGGGTCGCGCGCTGCGGAACGGTCAATTTCTCGGCGCGTTTCGCCTGCAAACGTTCGTCGCTCAAAGTTTTTGCGGCGCGCTCCGATTCCATCACCAGAAATTCGTCACCGGCATTCGGCAAACCGGTAAATCCGAGAACTTTCACCGGCATGGAAGGGCCTGCTTCTTTCACCGGCGTGCCGCTGTCGTCGATCAGCGATTTCACTTTGCCCGAGTAATCTCCGCAGATGAAGGGCTCGCCGACTTTGAGCGTTCCCATTTGCACAATCACGCTCGCCGTCGGTCCGCGCCCGGGTTCCACTTGCGCTTCAATCACAGTACCGCGGGGCGTGGCTGTCGGCGACGCTTTCAAATCCATCACTTCGGCCTGCAACAGCATCATCTCGAGCAGGTGATCGATGCCGGTGCCGCGCGTCGCTGAAACTTCGCAGACAATAGTTTTGCCGCCCCAATCTTCCGGACTCAGGTCGCGTTCCTGGAGCTGCTTCTTCACCTTGTCGATGTTCGCCGACGGCAAATCGACTTTGTTGATTGCAACCATGATCTCGACATGCGGCGCGGCCTTGGCGTGATTGATCGCTTCGATTGTTTGTGGCATGACGCCATCGTCGGCCGCGATAACAAGGACGACAATGTCGGTCACATTCGCACCGCGGGCGCGCATCGCGGTGAAAGCGGCATGACCGGGCGTGTCGATGAACGTGATCTTGTGTCTCTTGTGATCGACGGTGTAAGCGCCGATGTGCTGAGTGATTCCGCCGGCTTCGCCCGCCGCGACGCGCGTTTTTCGGATGGCATCCATCAGTGACGTCTTGCCGTGATCGACGTGGCCCATGAAAGTGATGATCGGCGCGCGCGGTTTGAGCTCCTCCGCTTTTTCAATGACTGGCGGCGGTGGTGCGACGACGACTTGCTCAACCTTGTGCACGCCCCCGCCTTTTTCGCGGCGCTCCTTTTCGAGAACAAATCCGTGGCTCTCGGCGATCTTCGACGCTATGTCGGGCTCGATCGTCTGGTTGATGTTCGCGAAAATGTTGAAGTTCATCAGCTCGGCGATGAGCTGATGCGGTTTCAAGCCAAGCTCGACCGCAAGTTGCTTCACAATGATCGGCGGCTTGATATGAATGACGTTTTGCGCGGGAGCTTCCGCTTCTGCTAAGGCCGCGGGCTCTGCAACTGCTCCATCTGTTGGTGTCGGAGTTTGCACAGGTGCTTCTTTTTTTTGCGCCGCCGTGGTCGGCCCTTCCAACGAAGCACGGATGCGCGAAATTGGCGGCAAAACCGTCGTTTTCTTTTTAATCTCGCCGTCCGCCGTTTTTTTGTGCAGATACTTTTTGTCGATTAGCGAGACGCTTTCAACCGGCGCGCGATGCGTCGTGCTTGCTTTTGCGTGAGGCTCTTCTTCAGCGGGGCGATGAACCGGCGCTTTCGCATGTGCCGGCGCGTGAGCATGCGGCGGTTTTGGATGCGCTTCTACTTTCTTTTTCGGAACCTTCGCCTTGGCTGGGGCAAGCTTATGCGTGGCAACTGGTTTGCGGGCTGCAGTTTTTTTTGCCGCTGTTTTCGATTTTGTTGCCATTTCAAAAAATTACTCATGGCTCAAGCCCCTTGAGCCGAGCCCGCTTCTTGCGTTACATCCTGCTTATGGACGGCGTCGTGAATTTCACGCGCCTTTGCTTCGTCCACGCTAAGGATGTCTACCAAATCTTGAACGTCGGCGGCGTGCAAGCCTTCCAGATTCGTGAAGCCGGATTTCACCAGCACCACCGCTTGCTCTTGCGTAATCGGTAACGCTCCAGCGAGCGTCTGAGCCGCTTGCGCAACCTTCTGCTCCACCGCTGTCGTGGCCGATGTGTCTTTATCGATGTTAATTTCCCAACCGGTAAGTCGTGAAGTCAGACGCGCGTTCTGTCCTTTTTTCCCGATCGCCAGGGAAAGCTGATCTTCATCGACCGAAATCTGTGCACTTTTTTTCTCCGGATCGAACCTGATGTTCTTCACTTTCGCCGGCTTCAGCGCTTCGAGAACGAACTCCTTCGGATCTGAGCTCCAACGGATAATGTCGACCTTTTCGTTGTTGAGTTCGCGCACAATGTTCTTGACTCGCGATCCGCGCATGCCGACGCAGGCGCCGACCGGATCCACTTTTTCATTCGCGCTCCAGACTGCAATCTTCGTGCGATAACCGGCCTCACGCGCGATGCCACGGATTTCAACGGTGCCATCGGCAATTTCGCTCACTTCCAACTCAAAAAGACGGCGAACAAAATTCGGATGACTGCGCGAGACAATGATCTCGGGACCGCGCAATCCATTTTCGACAGCGACGACATAGGCGCGGAGGCGGTCGCCGACATTGTAATCTTCCACGACCACGCGTTCGCGCTGCGGCATGATGGCTTCAAATTTTCCAAGATCGAGAATCACGTCCGAACGATCGAACCGACGCACGGTGCCGCTGACGATTTCGCCGGCGCGGTCCTTGAATTCTTCGTAAATCATTTCCTTCTCGACCTGACGGATGCGTTGCATCATCGCTTGTTTGGCGGTTTGCGCGGCGATGCGTCCGAAATTTCGCGGCGTCACTTCCATCTCAACGATGTCGCCAATATTCGCGTCCGGTTTGATCCTGCGCGCTTTGGCGAGCGCGAGCTCGTCCTGCGGATTTTTCACGTCGTCAACCACGACGAGATTGGCGAGGGCGCGGATGTCGCCTGTTCGCGGGTCGATGTCGATCCTCAGATCACGGGCGGCGCCGACGCTCTTTTTCGATGCCGAGAGCAAAGCAGTGGAAACCGCTTCGAGCAGGATTTCGCGTTTGATCCCGCGCTCCCGCTCGAGGTAATCCAGCATGGCAATGAATTCAGCGTTCATAAAACATCCAGTCCGCAGACCAAAAGGAGTGGGACATCGTTTCCCACTCCAACCGGCGCGGACTAGACGCTGAAGTTACGCTTCTCGAGAGAGAGCGTCAAGCTGCGGGGTTGAACGACGCCCGCGGAACGTTCAACATTTCAACTTCCATGACCTCGCGCGCCGGTAGCTTGTTGATCGTCACTCTTGTTTGGGCCGCGCTTTATTTCCCGGCGCTCGGCTCGCTTGCCATCAAAGGTGAAGAAGGCCGTCGAATTTTGCCCGGAATTTCAATGCTCGAAACCGGCAACTATCTTGTGCCGCAAGTTGGTGGTGAAACCTACTTTCGAAAACCGCCGTTGATCAATTGGCTCGTCGCCGCATCATTCAAAATCTTCGGCCACCAGAACGAATGGACCGCGCGCATGCCTTCGGTGATTAGCGTGCTTCTGGTTGCGATCTCTTTTGTAACTGTGGCGCGCGCCAGATTGGGTCCGCGTGGATCGATCATCGCCGCCCTGATCTGGCTGGTTAACGCGGGAATCATCGAGAAAGGGCGACTCATCGAAATCGAAGGGCTTTACGTTTCACTTTGCGCGCTCGCGATTATTTTCTGGCTAAGTTTCTGGGAACAAAACAAATCTGCGTGGCTGACCTGGACCGTGCCGTTCATTTTTCTTGGTTTGGGCTGGCTGGCCAAAGGCCCGGTTCATCTCTTGTTTTTTTACGGCGTCGTGATCGCGGTCCTTTGGAAAGGCCGCAAATGGCGAGCGTTGCTTCATCCAGCGCATTTCGTCGGCATTGTCGTGATGCTTGGAATTTTCGCGGCCTGGGCGATTCCATTCCTGCAAGCGACCGGGCACGCCACCGCGACCACGAAATGGTCGCAGCAATTCACCGGTCGACTGCGCGGCACGGATTTCGAACTTGGCCGGTGGATTTTCAACATTCCGCACGGCGTTCTTTACCTTCTGCCGTGGGTAATTTTTCTCCCGCTGGTGCGATTTGAAAATTTTGCGGCGGAAAAGGATCGACAACTTGCGCGGGCGCTGGCTTGGGGCGCGCTCGTTCCGTTTGTCATTGTCGACCTTGTTCCGGGATCGATTCCGCGCTACGCGATGCCGGCGTTGGTGCCCGCGTGTTGGCTGCTCGCTATGACTTTCTGCGAGGAAAATGTGCGCTGGCCGCGATGGCTCGGCGGCAAAGAATTTTCTTTCAACGCGCGCCGTCGCACGATTATCGGCATCGTCGTTCTTGCCTGTCTTGCAATATGGACTTACGCGATTGCGATCGTTCCGAAAATGGACCGGCGGCAACGAATCAGACGCCTCGCCGTCCAGATTGAAGCGGCGATCCCACAATCGGAGACTGTCTACGCCCTCGATCCAAATTATCAGCCGATCTTTTTTTACATGCGCTCGAAACTGGTTTACGTGAGCGAGATTGACGAAGTGCCAATCGACGCGCGCTATTTGCTGGTGCGCCCGGAACGGGAGCAGGAGGTACTGGAAAGCAACCGTTGGTTGCCGCGCCGGCCCCGTCGCATCATGCGGTCGACCGATTACCGGAAAGAATCGATTTTACTGCTCAAGATCGAGTAAGGCGGTGGCATTGACACTGCTCTAGGTTGGAGATTAGTTAGCATGCTAACTAATTCGCTTTGAACAGGGATGTCGATGTATTCGGCCCGCTCTTGCACGGCACCGCCCGTGCCTGGCGGCTGAAATTGGACGAGCGCCTCAAGCCAATGGGTTTGAGCCAGGCGAAATGGCGTACCCTTATGCATTTGTCAGTCGCGCCCGGTCCCTTAACCCAAGCCGAAATTGCCGCGCATCTGGGCATTGAAGAACCAACGCTCGTCATATTGTTGCATCGATTGGAGAGCGATCGCTGGGTCGCGCGAAAAAACGCGCCGCACGATCGCCGCTGCAAGACAGTTCATCTGGCGCGGCGGGCGCAACGCGTTATCGCGCAAATTAGCGCGGCCGCATTCAAGCTGCGCCACGAATTGCTTGACGACATTTCAGCGTCTGAATTGCGCACTTGCATCCGCGTGTTAGATCGGATCCGACAAAAAGCGGAGAAGGGGAATGGAAATGGGAAACACGTCGCCGCTCGACGAGTTCGAGTTGGAAAGAACGGCCAAGGTTGAAATGGGCATTCGATTAGAATCAGGAAATGGAGCAACTACCGAACTTCAGGAGACAAGACGCGTGAAAGCAAGTCGTGTCTCGAAGCAGCGCATTCCGAACTGGGGCTACTTCTTGTTCGTTGTGCTCGCCGCGTTCGCAGTCGCGCGTACGTTGCAGCGCGGAGTGGAGACGGCGAAAACGACGCAGCCGCCAGTTCGAACGGTGCTCGTGGCGAAAGTGATCAGCAAAGATGTGCCGCTTTATCTCGACGAAATCGGCACCTGCGCCGCATACGAAACCGTGCAAGTGCAGGCGCAGGTCAGCGGGCAAATTATTGCACGCCATTTTCAAGATGGGGCCGATGTAAAGAAAGGGGATCTGCTTTTCACGATTGATCCGCGACCATATCAAGCGGCTCTCGAGCAGGCGCAAGCGCAAGCAACTTTGGATCAGATCACGATGAAGCGGCAGCAGGAACTGCGCGCCCGCAATGTTATCTCACCGCAAGACCTCGACACGGCTCAGGCCAACGCGCACAAGTCCGAAGCGGCGGCCGCGGCTGCTCAGGTGAATGTGGATTTTTGCTACATAAAATCGCCGATCAACGGCCGCGCTGGACTGCGACTTGTCGATGTGGGCAACATAGTCACGGGCAACACAGGCAGCGGCGCCGTGTTGCTTACAATTCAGGGCCTCGATCCGATTTACACCGACTTCACAGTCGCCGAAACCGATTTGGCCTTAGTGAGGAAATATCTCGGCGGCCCGAACGTGAAAGTGCAAACGTATTCGCCGGACGATAAAGCTCCGCCGCATCTCGGCGACTTGTATTTCATCGACAATGCAGTCCAGCCCGGTTCGGGAACCGTGAAAGCGCGCGGAGTGACGCCAAATCAGGACCACGCGTTTTGGCCGTCGGAATTTGTGCGTGTTCGTTTCATTCTCGATACCGTGAAAGATGCGCAACTGGTTCCTTCGCAAGCGGTGCAGATCAGTCAAAATGGGCCGTTCATTTTTGTGGTGAAGGATGATAACACGGTTGAGCTTCGACCGGTGAAACCCGGTCAGCGGCAGGACGGCGAGCTCCAAGTAATTGACGGCGTCAAAGCGGGTGAGACCGTCGTGGTTACGGGGCAGCTTGCACTTGGACCGGGAAGCAAAGTGGATCCCAAACCGTACGGCGTTGCAAATCCTCCGGGTGGCCAAAGCGCCGCAGCAAAGAGCGCGATGTAATTCGGTTTTGTATGGATCGCTCAGATCAACACGACGGCACGGGTGATGGCGAGCACGACGGCTCACAACCATCACAAGATCGTGATCGCGCAAGATCGACAAAAGCGACGCCGCCTGACAAGAGACCCGGTGGCGAGCTGGTTCAGGTCACTGGTTCCGGACTTTCCGGGCCATTCATCCGTCGGCCGGTGATGACCGTTTTGCTGACGCTCGCTGTGATCGTCGCCGGATTTTCGACTTACAACAAACTGGCTGTTAACGATCTGCCCGCGGTCGATTATCCGATCATCAATGTGACCTGTTCCTATCCGGGTGCTAACCCGGACACGATGGCGAACAATATCGCGACGCCACTCGAGAAACAATTTCTGCAAATTCCCGGCCTCGATTTGATCACGAGCTCGAGCACGCAAAGCAATACGTCGCTGACGTTGCAATTCAATCTCACCAAAAGCATCACCGACGCGGCGACTGATGTGCAGGCGGCAATCCAGCGCGCGACCGGAAAATTGCCAATCGATCTGCCGAGTCCACCTACCTTTACCAAGACGAACCCGAATGATCAGGCCGTTTACTTGCTCGGGCTGCTTTCCGACACCCTGACCGACGGCGATCTATATAAGTACGCCTCTACCGCCGTCGCGCAGCGAATCGCGATCCTTCCCGGCGTCTCGCAGGTAAATATCTATGGCGTTCAAGGCGCGATTCGAATTAAAGCCGACCCGGCAGGGCTGGCTGCTCGTGGCCTGACGATGGATGATATCGCGAGCGCGATTAGAGCTGGCACCGTTTACTCCGGCGCCGGGCAATTCGATGGCGCGCATCGTACATTTGTTTTGCAGCCAAATGGGCAGATCGACAACGCCGAAGGTTACCGCAATTTAATTGTCGCCCGGAATAAGGATGGCTCGCCCGTTTATCTCCGCGACATCGCGGATGTGCGCCAAAGCGTGCAGGACGAACGGTTGTCGCGCACATTCTGGATGCGCGGATTTAATCCGCCAGGTTCGACGGTTGTGCTGGCCGTTTCGCGACAAGCCGGCGCGAACGCTGTCGAAGTTGCTCAATCGGTAAAAGCATTGTTCCCCGAGCTGCGCGCCAGCCTGCCCGGCTCCATCACACTCGTGCCGGTGTTCGATCGTTCGCAGACTATCGTCAATTCGGTCCATGACGTGCAATTCACCTTGATCATCGCGTTCATTCTCGTTGTCCTGGTCATTTACGTATTTCTCGGACGCGCAACCGATACGCTGATTCCAGCGGTCGCGCTCCCGCTCTCTCTCCTGCTTACGGTCGCGGTCATGTTCACGCTCGACTATTCGATCAATAACTTGACCCTGATGGCGCTGACTCTCGCCATTGGGTTCCTAGTCGATGACGCCATCGTGTTCCTCGAAAACGTTGTTCGTCGCGCTGAGCATGGCGAGCCGATCGTCCGGGCCGCATTCAACAGCGCGGGTGAGATCTCGTTCACCATCTTGTCGATGACGCTGTCGCTCGCGGCCGTTTTTATTCCGCTGGTGTTTCTTCCTGGATTGCTCGGCCGAATTTTCCGTGAGTTCTCGGTCACTATCATCGTTGCAATTTTGGCTTCCGGGCTCGTTTCGTTAACGCTCACGCCTTTGATGTGCGCCCGCATGTTGCGCGAGCACACTCCCGGCCATAAGCGCACACGGATGGAAGGCTGGACTGGCGATTTCATTAAAGGTGTCATCGCCGCCTACGGGCGTGCGCTCGATAAATTTCTTGATCGGGCCTACCTGGCGGTGCCGATTCTCCTCGTCTGCATCCTAGGTCTGTGGTTTTTCTTCACCCACTTACCGTTCACGTTGTTGCCGCCCGGGGACAGCGGATTTGTCCGCGGCGTTTTTATTGCGCAAGAAGGGTCATCTCCCGCGCAAATGCGGGAGTATAAACAGCAGGTGAATGAAAAACTCAAAGCGGACCCGAACATTGCGCAGTTTTTCACCCTCGCGGGGTTCGCTTCCCGCTCCGCTGCATCGCAAGGATTGATTTTTGGTTTCCTCAAGCCGCGGGAGCAGCGGCCTGCGATCGATCAATGCATTTTGCAATTGCAGAAATCGATTGGGACGATTCCCGGGATGGTGGCGGTGTTGCAACCAAACCCCGTCCTGCAGATTAATGTTGGCGCGACCAACCAAACTCAGGGGCAATATGCCTACACACTCAGTGGCATCGTTCCCAAAGATGTTTATGCCGCAGCCGATCAACTGATGGCCAAGCTGCGCACATTTAAAGGATTCGCGTCTGTGCGATCGGACTTTTACAACAGCACTCCGAATCTTACGGTCGACATCGACCGCGAGCGCGCCGCGACTTACGGCGTTTCTACATCGGCGGTGGAAAGTTTGCTACGCACCGCCTACTCGCAAAATTACGTTTACCTAATCAAACAGCCGGACGACCAATATCAGGTCATCCTCGAAGTAAAAGATAGCGAGCGGGCGCAGCC
>Ga0070697_100002802_pt1 | contig 13427 bp, 6 predicted proteins | sample KBSK1501metaG_FD_65475 | JGI IMG/M metagenome (GOLD analysis project Ga0070697, IMG submission 65475) | Corn, switchgrass and miscanthus rhizosphere microbial communities from Kellogg Biological Station, Michigan, USA - KBS K1-50-1 metaG | ecosystem: Host-associated > Plants > Roots >... | reverse complement strand
AAATCCCGAGCCCGCCGTCCCCAGTCCCGCACTACCTCGGAGGATTGGTTGTCCACCAGCAGCCGGGTCGCGCCGGCCGCGCACGCGCGCTCGACCTGATCGAGCGATTCCACCTCCACGTGGAGCGCCGTAACTCCCCGCTCACGCGCCTCCCGGAGAGCCATCGCGAGATCCCCACCGGCGCGGTTCAGCGCCTGCCAATGATTGTCCTTCACCATGACCTCGTGGCTCAGATCGGCGCGATGCCGAGCACCGCCGCCGGCGATTACCGCGGCAATGTCGAAGAGACGGAGTCCGGGAACGGTCTTACGGGTGTGAAGAATCCGGCAGGACGTGCCCGCGACCGCATCCACGTACGCCCGAGTGGCATTTGCGATTCCGCAAGCCCGCTGTAGCAGATTGAGGAGCGGGCGCTCGGCCCGGAGGATCCGGCCCAGGTCGCCGCGCAGCACCCCGACGACCGCTCCGGGTGGAACCACGCGGCCATCGGGCACCCGCCATTCAATACGGCACTCACAGGCGCGCGCGACGGCGTCGGCATATACCGCGCCCGCGAGAACCCCTCCGCTCCGATGCTCGATGATTCCTTCGGCTGCGAGACCGGCGGGGATGGTTACTGCAGTGGTGATGTCGGTCGCGCCGTCTTCCGCGAGCGCGATGGCGGCGATGCGCTCGGCGTCGCCGCTCACCGACCCAATGCCACCATGCGGTCGATGGCGCCGCGCGCGCGGGCGGCGATGTCGGGAGGCACGGTGATGTGATATTGGTCCAGCAGCAAGGAATCCCGCACGGCCGGGAGCGTGATCGTCTTCATGAAGGCGCACACCGCCTCCGGGTCGGCGGCGATGAACTCCTTGGCCGGCGCCATCTGCTGCATCCGGTGCATGATGCCGGTCTCGGTCGCCACGATGAACCGGGAAGCCGGCCGCTCGGTCACCGCGCGCACCATGCCTTCGGTAGACGCGATGTGCAGCCCTTCCGGCCGGATGTCGCCGTGTCCCATCTCATAGATCAGCTGCCCGGCGCAGCCGCACTCCGGATGCACCAGCACCTCGGCGTCAGGATAACGCTCGCGGGCAGCGTTGAGCGTCTCGGCCCTGATGCCCTTGTGGACGTGGCACTCGCCCATCCACACCTCCACTCGCCGGTCGGGGCGCATCCGCCGCACGTGAGCGCCGAGGAAGAAATCGGGCAGGAACAGAATGCCCTTGTCTGCGGGAATGGCGTCGATCACGTCGAGCGCGTTGCCGCTGGTGCAGCAATAGTCCAACTCCGCCTTCACTTCGGCCGTGGTATTGACGTAGCCGACCGAGATGTAGTCGGGGAACTGTGCCTTCCATTTCCGCACGTCTGCAGCGGTGATGGTGGCGGCGAGGGAGCAGCCGGCGCGGAGATCGGGCAACAGGACTCGTTTGCTCGGCGACAGAATCGCCGCGGTCTCGGCCATGAAATGCACGCCGGCGAAAATGATGAGCTCGGCCTCGGTGCGCGCGGCCTGGCGGGACAGTCCCAGCGAGTCCCCGACGTAGTCGGCCACGTCTTGCACCTCGGGGCGCTGATAGTTGTGCGCCAGCACGACAGCATTGCGCGACCGAGCGAGCCGGTGGATTTCCTCTTGGAGCGCGGCAACTTCTTCGGGCGACTCGCTGGGCTGCTCGATGACCGGGAGCGAGAGTCCGCCGCCGTTCTGGCCGGAGCGCTCGATCACACCGCCTCCCGCTTGAATCCGGCGGGCGGATAATCCAGTCGTCGATGACCGCCCCGGCTCTCCCGCCGCTTGCGCGCCGCCTGGGTGATCAACTGCGAGACCAGTAGCTGATTTCGAGTGCGCCAGGCGGCGACCGGGGTCTGCTTCAGCAGGCCGGCCAGCTCCTGCTCGGCGTGCAGGAGAGAGGTCTCCGTCCGATGCAGTCCGACATTCGCCGTCATGAGCTCTCGCATCTGGCGACGGATGTCCTCGCAGTCGGCATCAGCACCGGAGTCGCGCTCAGGAGGGACTTCCGGAACCGAAGGCGTCGTCGCCGCCTCCAGCTCGCCACCGAGGGCACGTCCGGCCCGGTCCGCGAACACCAGTCCCTCCAGCAGGGAGTTGGAGGCCAGCCGGTTGGCGCCGTGAACGCCGGTGGACGCAACCTCACCCACGGCCCAGAGACCGGCTTTGCTGGCACGCCCCTCGAGATCGGTCCTGATGCCACCCATGGCATAGTGCAGCGCCGGTGCCACTGGCAGGAGATCGCGGGATGGATCCAGCCCATAGCGCGAGAGCATCGCCGTAATGCCGGGGAAGCGGGAGGCGAACTCCGGAACCGAGCGGGCGTCGAGCCAGGCACCACCCGACGCGTCCGCAGTGGCGACCGCTCGGGCCACGATATCGCGCGGCGCGAGCTCGGCGCGCGGATCTGCGTCGAAGGTGAAACGGCGACCGCTGGAATCCAGGAGCACAGCGCCGGCGCCACGCACGGCCTCGGAGATGAGAGGAGCCGGGTTGATGCCGGGAAGCTTGAGTGCGGTTGGATGGAACTGCAGAAACTCCAGATCTCGCAGCTGCGCCCCGACCCGATGCGCCAGCGCCCATCCGTCCGCGGTGGCGACTCTGGGGTTGGTGGTGACGGCATAGAGCTGACCGACGCCGCCGGTGGCGAGGACGACCGCGGTAGCCGGAAGCGCGTAGGCCGTCCCGTCCCGAGGCAGTGCTGAGACGCCGACCACTCTGCCATCCTGGCTCAGAAGTCCGGTGACCTCAGTATGCTCCAGGAGCTCGATCTGGTGGTGCAATCGCACCACCTGCGCCAAGCAGCCGATCAGCGCGGCACCGGTGCGATCGCCGCCGGCGTGAATTATCCGGGGCCGAGTGTGGGCTGCTTCCAGGCCGAACCGAAGCCGGCCCTCAGGGCCGCGATCGAATCGGGCGCCCAGCGCCAGGAGCTCGTAAATTCTGTCTGGACCTTCACTTGTAAGAATTCTGACGGCTTCGGGGTCAGCCAGCCCGTCGCTGGCGGCAAGGGTGTCGGCAGCGTGCTGGCTGGGGCTGTCGCCCGGTCCCAGGGCCACGGCGATGCCGCCCTGGGCCCAGGCACTGGCGCTGTCGGCGAGGGTCTCTTTGGTGACCACCACAGCGGAACGCCCCTCGGATGCGAGCCGCCAGGCAGTCCAGAGACCGGCTATGCCCGTACCGACAATCACGGGGCGAGGGGTGGTCATAGGCGATTAATATAACCGTCGGGAAGAGGCGGACGGCACAAAGGCGGACGGAAGAGCGGCGGTCAGAAAAGAGGCGGACGGCAGAGAGGCGGACGGTGAAGAGGCGGACCGCTCTTCCGTCCGCCTCACCTCTGTCCGCCTCGCCTCTGTCCGCCTCAGTCCCGTTCGCCTCTTCACCGTCCGCCTCAGTTCCCTCGGCCCCTACGTCCTCACCCTTGCGAGCATCAGCAGCGCCGCCAGCAGGAACACCGCGTTGGGCATCCAGGCCGCCAGATTGGGATCAACCACCCCACCGGCTCCCACGGCCTTCATGATCTGGGTAATAAGCAGAAAAACCACGGTGGTTCCCAGGCTAATCGCGATCCCGATGGCCGCGCCGGCACGGGGAGACGTCACCGCCAGCGGCGCGCCGAACAGCGCGATGATGAAGCAAGTGGCCGGCAGCGCCAGCTTGAGCGCCCGCTCCACGATCAGCTTGTTGGCGTCGTTTCCCGAGCGCGACAGCGCATCGATGTAGCGCCCCAGCTCGAAGTAACGCATCTCATCCGGCGCCTTGGGCTCCGCCAGAAGGTCCGCCGGCGTCTGGGTGAGTGCCTTGAGACGCATGGTTCGGAAGGCGAACATCGCCTGCCTTCCCGGGCCGGCTAAGACCCGACTGGACCCGGTGCGCAGTCGCCAGCTCCCGGTGGCCTTGTCGTAGCTCGCGCTGTCCGCCGTAATGATGAGATCGGGGTAGCCAACTCCGGTTCCCTGGCGCTCGAGCAAAAGCTGCTTGAGCTGGCGACTGACCACGTCGAGCGAGCGGATGGTATACACCCAACCGGCATCGCCGCGATAGACGAAGTTGAATCGGGAGCGGGTCGACCGGGCCGGCTGGGCTTTCTGGATCTCGAGCTGCTTGGCCGTGGCGCCCGGCGCCAACTCTCCGACCCCGAACGCCAGCAGCGAGGCGAGCGCCGAGGCGATGAAGATGGGTCGCATCAGCCGGTGGAAGCTCTGTCCGCCGGCCTTGGCGGCGGTCAATTCGGAGTGCCGCCCCATCGCCCCGACCGTGAAGACGGTGGCGAACAGGACGGCGGCCGGCATCACGATGAAGGCATTTTCCGGGATGGAGTAGATGTAGCTGACTACGATCTGCTTCATCGTGAGACCACGATCGAGCAGCTTGTTCAGCGTGTCGGTCAGATTGATCACGATCGAGACCAGCGGAAAGCCGAGCGCGGTCAGCACGAAGATCCGGAGCCAGCTGGAGACAACATAGCGATCGAGGGTTCGGAGTCCGGTCATGCAGCGCGCCTCCAGCGAACCGCCCGCCGCCGGACCAGATGGCGCATGGCCTCAACTACCTCCTGGAAGTCACCGCCTCGGGTGGAACCGGACTCGCGACTGACCTTGATCAACCCGAGCACCCCGATGATGGTGAGGATAATGTTGGGCGACCACATCGCTGCCCACGGCGCAATGATCCCCCGGTCGGCCAGGCTTTCGCCTGCGGTGAGCCCGACGTAGTGAATCGAGAAGACCGCGAGGCCGCCTCCGATCACCAGGCCGATCCCGCCGCGAGGAAATCGCAGCGCCATCACGATGCCGATGATGACGAAGGAGATGCAAGCCATGCTGATCGCCCACTTTTTATGGACCTCGACTGCATACCGGTCACCCCGGCGATCGGCATCCTCGGCCCGATCGATGGCGGTGGCCACTTGGGACCAGTTGGTGAGTTGGAGCCTTGCAGAAGACGGAGAGGACGCCGGCCGAAATGGCCTAGCCGGGACGGTTACCTGCCCAGATTTCGGCTGGACCACTTGAACCTTTGGCCTTGGGAGCCCGGTCGATCCCGCCGCCTTCCCCGTCCCCTGCTTCTTCTGAGTTCCCTGCATTGCCCTCTTCGCTGTGTCCTGTTCCTCCGTCCTCTGCGTCCTCTGCGTACTCTCAACCTGTGTTACCCCCTGGGCCTCCGCCGTCTTGGGTAGAACGAGGAGTTGAACCCGGTCCATCACGTGGCAGTAGGCCGGCAGCGGGCGGGGAGGCCGCTCCGCCTCGTGGGTCGGCAAAGGCGGTAGTGCCAGCAACTTACGGAGATCGTCGCCAGCCAATTTGGCCCGGTCCTGCTGGGCCTCGACCTTCTCGTCGTCGGCCTCGTAGATCACCGACAGCATCTCACAGGTGCTCATCTCGCGATCGCCGCGGACCGCGTCCCCGCTGTTTCGCTGGAGCTCGTCGAACACGTTCTTCACCCGGATGTCATTGATCCGGAAGTAGGTCAGCTGGAAGGTCTCAGGTTGTGACGGCCGGTACTGGTGGATCGTGCCGTCGTAGAGCCGCAGGCTCAGGTCGGTCTGGCCCTCGGCGTAGGCCATGAGTCCGCTGTCGGCATAGATGATCCTCCGGCTGGTTTCACCTCCGACATCGTAGATGGTGACCCCTCGAAGATGGCCGGTGGCCGCGTCTATCCGGCTGGCCCGCAGGAAATACTGGGATGGGGGGACCTCGTTGATCACCTGCTCCCGCAACTCGAACGTGGGCTTCTTCCGGCCGATGTCGATCAGCAGGGTCCGGAGCCGCGCGTTGCTGCGGGGGAGTACCTGATCCACGAATACGAAGTTGAGGATGGACATGGCCACGCCCCAGAAGAGCACCGGGGTCAGCACCTGGTAGACGCTGACACCGCTCGCCCGCATGGCGGTGATCTCGTTGTCGGCGGCCAGGTGGCTGAACGCGTAGAGCACGGCCACCAGCACTGCCATGGGCAGGGTCATGGCCACAATGAAGGGGACGCTCAGCCCGAAGACCTCGGCGATCACGGTCCAGGGTAATCCCTTGCCCACCAGCGACCCGAATTTCTTGGCGATCTGGCTCAGCAGCATGAGGCTGGTGAGCGCCACCAAGGCAAACACGAAGGGGGCGGCAAGCTGGCGGAGCAGATAACGGCTGAGCAGGCGCACGATAGCTAACTTGTCTGGTTGTAAGGGGTTGTTTCGATCATTATATTGATCCGATCAGTGGTACTCAAGTCTCCCCGTGACCCTCTAGAGTGACACGCTTCCTCGTCGCCCTGGGCTGGCTGGTTTTCCTGCCCGGGCTTCTCGCCGCGCAGGCTGACAGCGCGGGCCCCGGGCTCCGGCTCGACTTCGGGGAGCCGCCCCTAACCCTACAGCAACCGGCGCTCCTTCGCGCTCCGTGGTTGGGGGCACCCGGGTCAACGGCGATCCAGCGGACTCAGCTCTTCGACAGCACGGTCACCGCGGCACTGGACTCCGCTCGCCTCGCGCGCGCGGTGGGTCTTCGTCTGCTGACCCTGTACGGCACTCCCTTCGACACCGAACAGCCTGAGGCGCTCGCTCCCCGCCGAAACGTACTCGGCCTGTCCACCAAGTACGCCGACATCGCTCTGGACGGTCAAGTCAGGCTGGAGATTCGGACCGACCGGCTGCGAAACGAGCGCTGTACCCCTGCCCTCCTCCTGGACCCCAACTCAGGCTGCCGGGGCGGCTTCAAGGCGCCGCGACTCGATAACCATGTGGACCTGCGCTCCACCGGTATCATCGGGCGGCGCATGCACCTGAACCTCGATTATCAGAACGACCGCGATTTCTCCGCCAATAACGATATCCGGGTGTACTACGAGGGACTGGAGGACGAGATTGTCCGGCGAGTGGACGTGGGCACGGTCGTCTTTCAGCCGCCCCCCTCGCGCTTCATCACCGCGGCGGTTCCCTCCAACAACTTCGGCATCAACGCCACTTTCGAGGTCGGACCGATTCAGCTCCAGACGCTCGCGGCAACCCAGAAGGGTAGCGAGGTCGCCGAGCGAGTCTACACCATGGGCCAGACCACTAGCCAGTCGGAGCAGCGTCAGGCCCGGGATCTGGATTTCGAGAGCGGGCGGTTCTTCTGGGTGATCGACCCCGCCACCCTGTCGGGCTATCCCGCGCTCGACATCCTCAAGCTGAATCCGGCGAGCCTGGACCCGGCAAACCGGCCGACGCAGGTCCGGGTCTATCGCTACCGAGCCGCGGTCAGTCGAACCGGGCTCAACCCGAATCTTGGTGGGATCACCGCGACGGCCAGCCGGTCCGATAGTCCACAGCGCTTTGGTCCGGTGCAATGGGAGCTGCTGATCCAGGGCAGCGACTATTATCTCGATCCCTCGGGGTTGTGGTTCACTCTCGGCACCAAGCTCGATCAGAACGACTACCTGGCGGTGAGCTATCGGACCGCCGCGGGCACCGTCGTCGGCACCTTTCCCGAGGCGGATCAAGGGTCGGGCTCCAACGATCAGTTGGTGCTGATTAACGAGCCGAAGCAGTCGCCAGCCGTTCCCACGTTCCGCTACGAGATGCGGCAGGTGTATCGCGTCGCCGGCGAGGACCTCGACCCCACCTCACTCGGCGTGGTGATCACCGTGAACCGATCGGAGCGGCCGCTGTCGGGCGCCGCCGAGACCTACCTTCAGCTGCTGGGCCTGGCGCTGCCCAATGACGCCAACACCTTCGACCGGGACAACCGGCTGTTTCCCCGCTCGCAAGATCCAGGCGCAACCCAAGTCATACACGACTCCTATATCGTCTTCCCCCATCTGACTCCGTTTGCCGACGGGTCCCGGCTTTCTCCGCAGGAGGTATCTGACTCGCTCTACCGGACCCCACTCTTTCTTCTTTCCCAGCAAGGTCCGGCAGCGCGCTTCAGTCTGCAACTGCAGTACAACACGGTCGGAGGAGGAGACCGATCGACCCTCAATCTGGATGCGCTCCAGATCCGGGAGGGCAGCGAACAGCTCTACCTGGGCGGTCGGAAGCTCGAGCGGGGAGTGGACTACAACATCGCGTATGATCTGGGAACGGTGACGTTTCTGAATCCAGATGCGCTCTTCGGCCAGTCGAGCGCGCAGGTGACCGCGAGGTTCGAACGACAGGGGGTCTTCGCAGTTGCGCCGACGACGATCCTGGGCTTCAGCACCCGCTACTCGCTGGGCGAGCGTGGAGCGATCAATCTGATCGGACTTTATCAGCGGGAGCAGAGCGCGTTCAACCGCCCGGCGCTTGGCTTCGAGGCCTCCGCCAATCTCATCGGCGGAGTCAATACTGAGTTGCACTTCAAGCCCCAGTTCCTCACCCGCGTCCTCAATAGCCTGACGTCGAGCGCGGCGACGGCTCCATCGACTCTGGACCTCAACGCCGAGTTTGCCCTCTCCAAGCCGGATATCAACCGCTCCGGGCAGGCCTACCTGGAGGAGTTCGAGGCCGACGCCGGCAGCGTGATCCCGTTGCAGGAAAGCTCCTGGGAGTTCGGCAGCCGACCGCAGCAGTCCAATGGACTGGAAGACATCGGATTCGCCGGCGGTTTCGATCCGGCTGATGCGGTCGCGCTGACCTGGCAGAATCTGGTCACGGTGGGCGGGCAGACGCTGCGGGTGAGGCCTCAGGACATCGACACGTTGATCCGGTTGGCGGGACAGAGCAAGGAAGAAGAGACGGTCATGTACCTGACGCTGCATGCCGACACCGCCGGCGGCATGGTACAGCAGAACAACGCCTCCCGGTGGTCCCTGCCGTCTCGGCCCTTCAAGCCGCGGTGGCGCTCCATGGTGACGTCGCTGAGCCCCACGGGGATCGATCTGACTCAGGACGAATTCCTGGAGTTTTGGGCGCTGCAGCCGTCGGGACAGCCGGCGAACGCCGCCGGTCTCCGTCTGGTTGTCGATCTCGGCACGGTCAGTGAAGACGCGCTCGCTGTCGCCCCCGATTCGTTTACGGCGAATGGTGCCGATACCGTGTTCACCGGCCGCCAGTATGTGGGCGCCGGGCGGCTGGACACCGAACGCAGTGAAGTCGGAATCTTCAACGCGGGCGTCGATGATATCGGCATTCTGGGCGACCGACCCGACAACATCGTGGAGGTGGGGCAAGGCCCCATCGGGGAGCTGCCGCTTTGCCAACGGCTGCTGCAGAACAGCGTGCCGGTCTTCCCCTGGGGCGACCTCAGCAGCCGCTGCACCCGGGGGAATGGGGTGCTCGACACCGAGGACCTCAATGGAGATGGAGTCCTGGATGCAGCGGGCCCGAACGAGAGCGTGTTCCGCTACATCGTGGATCTCGCGGCCGACAGCTTCTTCGTCCGCGACGGCGTCACCATTACCGGCACCGACCAGCAGTCCACTACCTGGAAGCTCTATCGGGTTCCACTCCGCTCGGTGGCCCAGACTTTGGGGACCCCCACCATGCGGCTGGTGCAGCACCTGCGCATAACGCTGGCCACTCCGCCGGATCCCGGGCAGCCCGATGTGGTCGCCCGAATCGCGCTCGCCCGGATGCGCTTCGTCGGATCTCCCTGGACTCGCCGGAGTGAGACGCCGATCCAGGGGTTATCGGGCGCGGTCGGTCAGCCGCACGGCGCGGTGTCCAGCTCCATCGTCACCACGGAGAACAAGAGTGATCTGGGCTATGAATCACCGCCGGGCGTGACCGACAACGTTTCCCGTCGCGGGGGAGATCGGGAGGCCCAGGGCACCCAGATCAATGAGAAGTCGCTGCGGCTTCGGGCCACCGAGCTCGGCGTGAACGAGCGGGCGGAGGCCTATCTCCGCTTTCCGTCAGGACCCAAGAACCTCCTGGCCTATCGCGATCTTCGGCTCTGGGTACGAGGGAGAGGTCCCGGCTGGGAAGAGGGCGATCTTCAGGCGTTCGTCAAGCTGGGAAGCGACAACGACAACTTCTATCTGTACCGCGCGCCCGCCAAATCCACGACCTGGGAGCCGGAGGTCGTGGTCCAGCTGGAGACCTGGCGTCAGCTTCGTGCCAATATCGAAAACTCATGGCTCCGGGGTGACCCGCCCTCCGGGGCAGCCGCGTGCGGGTTGGAAGATGTGGGCGCCTATGTCGCGTGCGATGGGCCCTACCTGGTCCAGGTGCTGAGTCCGGGGGTGAATCCGCCCAACCTCGCGGCCATCCAGGAGCTGTCTGCAGGCATCTACCGGGTGGCCGCGGCCGTCACGGTTCCCGAGGCTGAGCTCTGGGTCGATGACATCCGGCTGGGCGAGCCTCTCTCCAAGACCGGTACCGCTAAATCGATTGACGCCCGTCTCGCCGCCTCCGACGTGGCGAACTTTACCGCCTCGTACATCAGCCAGAACGGGCAGTTCAGGCAGCTGAACCAGGACCCGAGCTACAAGACGACCGATGCGCTCCAGCTCAATGGCGCTCTGCGGCTGGATCGGTTTCTCCCCACTGCGCTCGGACTCAGCGTTCCGTTGACCGTGAGATACGCCAGGACTGGGGTGGATCCGGAGCTGCTCACCGGGAGCGATCTCCGCGGAAGCGCGCTGCCCGGACTGCGCAAACCGGATTCGTGGAGCTCCACCTATTCGATCGCGGTTCGACGGAATCGGCCTGGAACCCAGTGGCTCTCCAAGGCCTTGTTCGATCCGCTGTCCTTCACCGGAAACCTGACCCAGGGCAGGGCCCGTACCGAGCTCTCCGAGGCGACGGCCAAGGCATACGCCGTCAACCTGAATTACTTCCTCCAGATGAAACGACGTGGGTTTCGCCTGCCGCTCGGCGGGCTGGTCAAGGGGCTGCCGAAGTGGATGCGCAGCGGCCAGTTCGGCCAGGGTCTGGAAAAGGCCGATGTGAGTCTGGTCCCTTCCCGAGTTCGCCTGGGCTCGGGCTGGAGTCGAAACGAGGCGAACTCCACCGCGTTCCGAGTACCGATCGCGCGGGACGACGATGCCTTGATTCGGCCGGCGACTTCGCTGACCCATCTCTGGCAGAACTCGGCGGGGCTCACCTGGCAACCGCTGGGAATGCTCACGCTGAATGGAGACCTGACCAGTACTCGGGATCTCCGGGTCTATCCTGACAGCTCTCCAATTGGGCGGCTGGCCTACAGCGAGCGACGGTTCTTCCTGGGCATCCCAGTCGGCGTCGAGCGAGATCGTACCCTCACGACTGCGCTGGCGCTGACCCCGGCGATCGCGTCGTGGCTCCGCCCCAGATTCCTGAGCAGCAGCAATTTTCTGCTCTCGCGCACGCTGTCCAGCCGGCCCCCGGTTCGGGTGGACGAGGACAGTGGTGCCTTCATCCTGCCGCAGACCCTCAACAATACCCGAACCAACGAGCTGGGCGCTGGGGTGGACTTTGGCCGGGCGCTGCGGCAGCTGTTCGGCGACAGCAGCGGCGCCGGCAAGGCATTGGGAAGGATTCGCCCGTTGGATATCAGTACCCGGCTTACCCGGACCTCGACCTACGATCTCAGCGCGTTCGACCCGAATGTGAGTTATCAGCTGGCATTGGGCGGACTGGACCAGTTCCTCACCCGGGAGGGCGAGAGCGCCATCGGGGCTTCGGAGTCGAGGACGGCGACCATCGCCGGCGGCGCCGACCTCCCCTTCGGTCTCTCGATAACCCTCTCCCACGCGCTCACTCGGACCACCCGGTTTCAACAGGTAAGCGACGGCTTCGTGGAGACCGAGATCCACCAGGAAGAATGGCCGGTTGGGAATCTGCGCTGGAGTCAGACCTTCCGCGGCGGCCCACTAACGCAGGTAGCGCTGGGCACCGCGGTCCGGCGGCGGGAAGGGAGCTCGGTGCAGGCGAACCTGGCGGGAGCTCCCGCGCTCACCGCTACCCGATCAGTCTCGATCAATCCCGACCTGCAGGTCGGCTTGCGCAACGGGATACAGCTGGCGATGGGAGTCACATCGCTCACCCAGCACAACGCGTCGAACGGGAACGAGACCCTGTTGGATCAGAACGATCTCACGGGATCGCTGAACTACACCTTCCGGCTGCCCCGGTCCCTCAGCCGGCTGCGCAAGCAGGCCCGCAGCTCGCTCACCGTCATCTCGGCCAATACCCGTTCCTGCCTGCAACAGCGGACGCAGAGCGATTGCACCGTGATCTCCGATGTTGAGCGGAAGGAGTTCCGGGCCGGGCTGGATACCGATCTGCTGCAGATGCTGGGCGTGGGACTCCAGGCGGGCTATACGATCAATGATGCCAAACATCTCAGTCGCCGCACCTCGCAGATCTCGGTGATCCTTTCGTTCCAGCTGTCACTGTTTGCGGGGGACTACAGGCAGGAGCAGTAGAGCAGTGAGCAGTAAGCAGTGAGCAGTAAGAAGTGAGAAGTAAGGAGTGAGGAGTGAGGAGTGAGGAGTACCTGGGGCCTTTACAGATCCGGCTGGGCTCCGGGAAGGACTCAACCGCCGAAACGGCCGAATCCAGCTATCTTCCGCACGATTCACTTCTTACTTCTTACTTCTTACTTCTTACTTCTCACTGCTCACTGCTCACTGCTCCCATGCGCCTCCTCCTGCCCACCGTGGTCCTCCTGCTGCTCTGTGCCTGCCACGAGGCTCCACGGGCTCGCGAGTTCAATGGGGCCGGCGCGTTCCACTACATCGAGACCCAGGTGGCGTTCGGACCCAGGATTCCGGGGACCGAAGCGCACCGGCGCGGGGCTGAGTGGCTCGACAGCTTGCTCCGCCTGCGAGCCGACACCGTAATCGCCCAGCGGTTCGACCATGTCACCGCCTCCGGCGACACTCTGCATCTCACCAACTACATCGCCCGGTTCAAACCGGCGGCGGCCCAGCGGATCCTCTTTCTGGCTCACTGGGATAGCCGGCCCAGAGCGGACAGCCCCACCTCGCCCGATTCGACCAAGCCGGTAATGGGCGCCAACGACGGCGGCTCGGGTGTGGCGCTCTTGCTCGGAGTTGCCGATGTGCTCAAGGCCCATCCGCCAACTATCGGCGTCGATCTCCTCTTCGACGATGGCGAGGACTATGGCGACTTCACCAAGGCCCCCGACGACGTGCTGATCGGCTCGCGCTACTACGCGGCGCATCAGCTCCCAGGGCCCAAACCGCTCTATGCGGTCCTATTCGATCTGATCGCCGACAAGGACCTGCAGATCTGGCAAGAGGGCAACTCGCTGACCGGTGCGCCGGAGGTGGTGCAGCTGGTGTGGGAAACCGCAGGAGACCTGGGTTACAAGAAGTACTTCGTGGACTCACCCAGACACACCCTCATCGATGACCATCTGGAGCTGCAGAAGGTCGGCATCCGCGCGATCGACGTGGTGGACTTCGACTATCCATACTGGCATACGCCTCAAGACACCATCGACAAGGTGAGCGCGGCGAGTTTGCAAATCGTTGGGGATGTGGCGGTGGCGTTAGTGCGCCGGGAAGGAGGATAAGGGCGGGAAGGACGGTAAGGCGG